>FSTD01000202.1_pt1 | contig 13320 bp, 10 predicted proteins | sample 1637101 | NCBI WGS metagenome assembly FSTD01 (sample SAMEA3914816, study PRJEB12502) | metagenome | biome: forest; material: soil | place: USA | collected 2011-09-16 | depth 0.3 m | reverse complement strand
TAACCGAGGCCCGGCTGGCCTTCGCCCTGCGCCCACGAGTTCATGCGGTCGCAGAAGGCGCGCGAACCACCCTTGGGCGCCGGAACAGCCCAAACGGCGTTCGAGGCGGTTTCCAGGATGCGGGCGAACAGGCCGAAGCCGCCGCCGCGGAAGTGTTCCGACACGTCCTGCATCTCGATCGGGTTGCGCAGGTCCGGCTTGTCGGAACCATACTTGGCGATCGATTCCTTATAGGGGATGCGCTGGAACGGGTAGCTCGAGACGCGCTTGCCTTCACCGAACTTGTCGAAGACGCCGTGCATGACCGGCTCGATGGCCGCAAACACGTCTTCTTGTGTGACAAAGCTCATTTCGACGTCGAGCTGGTAGAATTCGAGCGAACGGTCGGCGCGCAGATCCTCGTCACGGAAGCACGGTGCGATCTGGAAGTAACGGTCGAAGCCCGAGACCATCAACAGTTGCTTGAACTGCTGCGGGGCCTGCGGCAGCGCGTAGAACTTGCCCGGGTGCATCCGTGACGGCACCAGAAAGTCGCGCGCACCTTCGGGTGACGATGCCGTCAGGATCGGCGTTTGGTATTCCAGGAAGCCCTGGTCGATCATCCGTTGACGAATGTCGGCGATAATACGCGAACGCAGGACGATGTTCTTGTGCAACGTCTCGCGGCGCAGGTCGAGGAAGCGGTTCTTCAGGCGGATTTCTTCGGGGTATTCCGGCTCACCGAACACGGGCAGCGGTAATTCAGCGGCTTCCGACAGGATTTCCACGTCCGCCACCACGACTTCGATTTCGCCCGTCGGCAGGTTCGGGTTGATCACGTCAGAATCGCGCTTGATCACCTTGCCGTCGCAGCAGATGACGCTTTCGGCGCGCAGGCGTTCGACCTTGGCAAATCCTGGCGACGTCGGATTGAACACGAGCTGCGTCAGGCCGTAATGGTCGCGCAAATCGATGAACAGCAGGCCGCCGTGGTCGCGTTTGCGGTGGATCCAGCCCGACAGGCGGACCTCGGAACCGGCGTCCGATGCGCGCAGAGCGCCGCAGGTGTGGGAACGATAGATGTGCATATGGGAAAACCCGGAAAATCAGCGTCTAAATCAGGGCGCGAAGGGCACATGTTGCGCCTGTAATGTCAAGCCTTTTGCCCGCCAAACCATCCACAAAACAGCGCTTTTGGCCACAGCTGCGGTGATTGTCATTGCCGCCGCGCGGCCCTAAACTAGTGGGTCAGCAGACAAGGCCAATCGTCATCCGCACAGTGCCCAAGCAAATTCCGCTAGATCTCGAAACCAAGGACCGCTTCAGCCGCGAACAGTTCGTGACGAACGAGGGATTGCGCGGCGTGCTGGACGTCCTGTTACGCCCCGAGGACTGGCTGGCGCCACAACTGATTCTCTTCGGGCCCGCCGGCAGCGGCAAGACTCACCTGGGACATATCTTCGCCGAAGCAAACAGCGCGCGATTTTTGCCTGCAGCCGAGACGCATGACCTGGACGTCGCCGACCTGCCCGCCGTGAGCTGGATTGTCGACGACGCCGAAGGCGCGTCTGAAGAGGCTCTGTTTCACCTCTTCAACAGGGTGCAGAGTTCCGGACAATACCTTGTTTTACTGACGAATACCCAACCTATTCAATGGCCGGTCAGCCTGCCGGACTGGCAGTCCCGCCTGCGCGCGATGCGTCTGCTGAGCCTGCCGGAACCCGATGACGAGCTGTTGTCGGCCATCCTGTCGAAGCTGTTTGCGCAACGTGCGATATCGCCATCGCCCGATGCGGTGGCCTATATCGCTGGCCGCATGGACCGCTCGGTCAATGCCGCACAAAAAATTGTCACAGAACTTGAGCACTATGCCAATGGCCGTGCCTTCAACCGGACCTTGGCGCGCGACTTCTTCGAGCACAGCGATCAGCTTCCGCTTACAGAAGACGAATAAACGCACAGCGTCCTGGGGTCGCGGCTGATTTTGAAGAGATTTTAAGGCTTTAACCTTAGATTCGCGCTATACTGTCTTGCGTGCCCTCCCCATCATTTTTCAGCGTGATCCGACGTCCCATGACCGATTCGAACCTCGCCCACGTCCTTCCGACCTCCAGCCCTGACGCCGACGCCCTGGCGGAAGCGCAGGCGGGCCTTGGCGAGCGAGCGCCGGTGCAGCCCGAAGTCATTGACCTGACACAGCTCGAGCGCCTCGGCGGCGCATTCTATATCAACCGCGAACTGTCTTGGCTGGCCTTCAACAAGCGCGTCATCGAGGAAGCCGAGAACCCCAACCATCCGCTGCTGGAACGCCTGCGCTTCCTGTCGATTTCGGCCAATAACCTCGACGAATTCTACATGGTGCGCGTCGCCGGCCTGCAAGGGCAGGTGCGTGAGGGCGTGCGCGTCCTGTCCGAAGACGGCCACACGCCGGTCGAGCAGCTCGAATCGGTCAACCGCGTCGCCAGCCAGCTCATGGCCAAACAACAGGCGATCTGGCTGCAGGTCCGTGAAAAGCTCGAGGAAAACGCCTTGATCGTCCTCGATCCGAAGGACGTCAACAAGACCGACAGGGCCTGGCTGGAAAAGCAGTTCGAGGCTCAGCTGTTTCCAATCCTGACACCGCTGGCCATCGATCCGGCGCACCCCTTCCCGTTCATTCCCAACCTCGGCTTCTCGATCGTGTTGAAGCTGATGCGGCGGTTCGACAACAAGCCGATGTATGCCCTGGTGCCGATCCCGACGGGCGTGAAGCGTTTCTGGGAAATAGAACCCTCAGGTCGCAAGCCCGGCGATACGCGCCGCAAGTTCATCAGCCTTGAAAATTTCGTGTCGATGTTCCTGAACCTCCTGTTTCCCGGGTTCGACATCACGGCGCGCGGCCTGTTCCGCATTTTGCGCGACTCCGATATCGAACTTGAAGAAGAAGCCGAAGACCTGGTGCGCGAGTTCGAGGCCCTGATCAAGCAGCGCCGCCTCGGGTCGGTTGTGCGCGTCGAAATCGACTCCGACATGCCGCAGGACCTGCGCGCCTTTATCAAGGAACAACTGCACGTCAAGCCGGAAGACGAAGTTCAGATCAACGGCATCCTCGGCATGGCCGAACTGTCGAAGCTCATTCCGGCCGACCGTAACGATTTGAAATTCAAGCCGTTCGAGCCGCGTTTCCCGGAGCGCGTACGCGACAACGGCGGCGACATGTTCAACGCCATCCGCGAAAAGGACATCCTGGTCCATCACCCGTTCGAGAGCTTTGACGCGGTGGTGCAGTTCCTCAAGCAGGCGGCGCACGACCCTCACGTTATTGCGATCAAGCAGACGCTTTATCGCACATCGAAGGACTCGCCCATTGTCGCGGCCCTGATCGAGGCGGCCGAGCAGGGCAAGAACGTGACGGCGCTGATTGAAATCAAGGCGCGTTTCGACGAAGAAGCCAATATGCGCTGGGCGCGCGCCATGGAACGCGCCGGCGTGCACGTGGTCTATGGTTTCCTTGAGTACAAGACCCACGCCAAGCTGTCGGTCGTGGTGCGCCGCGAAGGCGAAGCCTTGCGCACCTATTGCCACTTCGGCACCGGCAACTATCACCCGATCACCGCCAAGGTCTATACCGACCTCAGCCTGTTCACGACCAATGCGGAAATGGGCCGTGACGCCATGCGCGTCTTCAATTTCATCACCGGTTACGCCCGGCCGGAGATCATGGAGAAGCTGTACTTCTCACCTGTTACCTTGAAATTGGGCCTGATGCATTTGATCGATCAGGAAATTTTGAATGCCAAGGCTGGCAAGCCTGCACAGATCTGGGCAAAGCTCAATGCCCTGGTCGACCCCAATATCATCAAGAAGTTATATCAGGCATCGCAGGCCGGCGTGCAGATCGACCTGGTGATTCGCGGCATCTGTTGTTTGCGCCCCGGCGTCCCCGGCGTTTCCGACAATATCCGCGTCAAATCGATCGTCGGACGCTTCCTGGAACACGCCCGTATCGTCTGCTTCGCCAACGGCCACACCATGCCGTCCGATCAGGCCCGCGTCTTCATGTCGTCCGCGGACTGGATGGGCCGTAACCTCGATCGCCGTGTCGAGACGATGATTCCCATCGAGAACCCGACGGTTCACCGCCAGGTTCTCGATCAGATCATGGTCGCAAACATGAATGACGAGGCGCAAAGCTGGCAGCTGGGCAGCGACGGCATCTATTCACGTATTGATACAAGTCAACTCGATAAACCCTTCTCAGCGCATGATTATTTCATGACCTACCCGTCGCTGTCCGGCCGCGGGCGCAGCGTCAAGGACATGCCGCAGGCCTTCGACCATATTGGCGCCCGCAAGTAGTCCAAACCACAATTAAGCCTTGCTTTTTAACCCCGTGCCGGGGCAAAGCCTGTTCCGTGCTTTGTGCCGGAGTGCTGGGTCTTGAATTACAATTCCGCGGTCATCGATATCGGTTCGAACTCCGTTCGTCTGGTCATCTATCGCATCGAAGGACGCTCGATCTGGCCGGTGTTCAACGAGAAGGTGCTGGCGGGACTTGGCCGCGATCTTCGTTCCACGCGCAAGCTGTCGCCGGCCGGCCGCGCCGAAAGCCTCATTGCCCTGCGGCGTTTCAAGGCCATCCTCGAATCGTATGAGCTCGCCAAGCTCCACGTCGTCGCGACGGCCGCCGCGCGCGAAGCCATCGACGGCCCGGAATTCGTCGCCGAAGTCGCGCACGAGACGGGATTTCAGATCCGCGTATTGAGCGGCGCCGAGGAAGCCTATTATTCGGCCCAGGGCGTGCACTGCGGGCACCTCGACGCCAAGGGCGTGGTGGGCGACCTGGGCGGCTCGAGCCTGGAACTCATCAATCTCGACGTCGAACCGGGGACAAATGGCGTGACCCTGCCGCTTGGGCCATTCGCCCTGGGTGCGCCGAAGCCTGTCGAGGCGGAAAAGACCTACGCCACCATCCTGAGGGAACTCGAGCCTTTCAGGGATCGCTTTTCCGGCGGCCAATTCCACGCGGTCGGCGGGGCGTGGCGCAACCTGGCCCTGATCTGGATGCAGAAGCAGAACTATCCGCTGCACGTCATTCAACAATTTGAACTTCCGGCGCGCGAGGCGATGTCGGTGGCGCGGCTGATCGGCGCGCAGTCGATGTCGTCCCTGGAGCGCGTTCCCGGCGTGACCAAGCGACGGCTGGAGAACATTTCCTACGCCGCCCTGGTGTTGCAGGGGCTGATCGAGGTCTTCAAATACGACACCTTGTGTTTTTCGGCCTTTGGATTGCGCGAGGGACTGTTGTTCGATTCGCTCGACGTGGCGTTGAAGGACGACGACCCCTTGATCGCTGGCTGCGCCGCGCTGGGCAACCGCCTGGGGATCAATGAGGACCTGGGCCCCGCCCTGTCGCAATGGGCGCTCGACTTCTATGCCAGTGCTGAGGGCCTGGAAGACAAGCCGGCGGACAAGCTGATCCGGGCGGCCGCGAAGCTGAGCGATATCGGGGCGCGTCTCCACCCGGATCATCGCGCTGACCTGGCCTGCGACCAGGTCCTGCGCGCGCCTATTCCCGGGCAGAACCACGAGGAGCGCGTCTTTCTGGCCTGCGCGCTGTTCACGCGCTACAGCGGCGACAGCTACAACCGCGAGCCGGTATTGATCAGCCGCGTCCTGGGCGAAGAAAAGCTCGAGCTGGCGACACAACTTGGACTTTTGCTGCGGCTGGGGTGCGATTTGTCGGCCAAGTCCGCCAAGCTTCTGGGGCTGGCGCGTGTCCGGAAGCTCGACGGCAATCTGACCCTGAGCGCGCAAGCCGGCTGGGAAGACCTTCTACTGGGCGAACAGACGCGCCGCCGCGCGCGCGCGCTGTCGCAGAGGCTCAATCTCGTTCTGAGCATCGATAAACATCCGGCGCCGCAAACCTGAGCTTTCGCCGCTCGGTTCGCTTGCCCCGACTTTCGCTTGCTCCCCACTTTCGCTTGCCCCCGACTTTCACTTGCCAACACGCAAAAACCGGCGTTCTTTGACCGCACGATTAACGGGGAGGTTTGTCATGAAATCGATCACCTGTAGCGTATTCTTGTTATCCCTTATGTTTTCGACGTCTGCGCCGGCCAAGCCCGTGGAGAAAGCCGCGCCGCCTGCTGCAACTGCCGCCCCGGCGGCTCCCCTGCCCCCGATCGGTCCGGATGGAAAGCCGACGCTCGGGATCACCGAGGCGCAACAATCGTTCGAGGCCATGGGTTATCGTATCGGCAACGGTACGGCATTGAACCTGTGCGGCAAGCCGTCGAGCACGATCAAGGTCACCTATAAGGACCTGAACGGCGACGGGTTTCCCGAGGCGATCGGGGTCGATAACGACCAGGCCTGTTATGGCGGTCCGTTCGTTACCGTCGTCTATCGCCAGAGGAACGGCGTCTGGGCCTGGCTGTTCCGCGAACGCGGCGAGGTCAGCTGGGGGACCAAGGCGACCAACGGCTGGCTGGATATGCACATCAAGACGAGGTGCGATACGCTGTTTACCTTCGGGACCACGACCTACGCCGGCAGCGGCTATTGCAAGGCCGACCATCCCGATCCAAACCTGCCGCCCGCGCCCTTACCCACTCCAGTCGATTTCAATCAAGCGTTCCAGGCCGCCAATATGGTGTGGAAGAAGGGCCACTGGACCGGTTGTGCCGACGACGAGAACGGCAACGCCCAGGTCGAGAATGGCGACTACCGCGATATCAACCAGGACGGCGTCAATGACATCGTGATCAGTGACTACGGCACCTATTGCTATGGCGACACAGGCCAGGGTTTCATGGTGATGACCAAGGCGTCCAATGGCAAATGGCAGCTGATGTACAACAGCCCTGGGATTCCTACATTCGTGAAGACGGCGGCGAAGACGCCCGGTGGCTGGCCGGATGTCGAGGTCGGCGGACCGGGTTTCTGTTTCCCGATCAACCGCTGGAACGGCAAGGACTACGTCTTCAACCGTAATCATGCCTACGAGAAGGGCGCGTGCAAGGGATAGCGGGCGGGTATGCGCTCAGGCCTGAGGTCCCTTCATCTGCAACGCAAAAAGCCCCGCCGATAAGGCGAGGCTTTTTTCTTAAAGGCATAAGACCTGAGGTCGCGGACCCGACGCGCAAGCTGTTCTACAGTTTCAGCTTGAACAGCTTGGCGATATTGAAACCGATGCCCATGCAGAACATCGTATAAAGGAGCACGATGACGCTGCCGATGATCAGGCTAATGATACTGAATCCTCCTGTCAGCAGGCTCAGAATACTGTCAGCAGCGCAATAGATGGCAGCCGCGCTCCAGCCGACGGCATTTTGTTGCGGCGGAGCGATGCGCGAGTATATCCACCAGCCGACGAGCGGCGCGAGCACGAACAGAATCGCGAACGGCAATGGCGTGAGCGACAACCCGAACAGCTGGTTCAGCGCCGTGGCGTAATCGGCTACCCGCCAGACACCCAGCATGTCTTCCAGCGACTTGGAAACGAACAGGCCCCAAAAAGCGCCGTAAGCAGCGCCTGCCAGCCTTAACATAACGAGCAAAAACACTCCCACCTTCAGGGATGTCAAAAAAGTGGTATTGCCCTCGGCCTTTGCGCCAGCGGCGGCTGTCTTCTCAACCATGAAATCCTCCCTCTAAAGGAAAGAAGGTTAACAGACGAAATCGGGCAAATACAGAGGGAATATTTAATCGAGTTCGACGACCTCGACGCGCGTCCCGTTCAGCACCAGGGCCAGCTCTCCGCGCTTCAGGCGCAGGGCGTCCTCGCCGAACACCTTGCGGCGCCAGCCATGCAGGGCCGGCACGACGGCGTCGTCATCGAGAGCGATTTTTTCAAGATCGGAAACCGTGGCCAATAGCTTGGGCGCGACGTTTTCTTCTTCGCAGCGGATGCGCAGGAGAACCTTGAGCAGTTCCACGACGGAAGCCGGCACCTGCACCGGCGGCGCGGCGCGTTCGACCTTGGGGGCGTAGGCCTCGGGGTTTTTAAGCACGGCCTTGATGATATCGGCGAGTTCCTGGCCGAATTTCGAGGCGCCGAAGCCCTTTGACGTCGAGCGCAGGTGATCGAACGCCGCCACGTCGGTGGGGAGCTGTGTCGCGATCTCGTCTATGCCCTCGTCCTTGAGGATCCGGCCACGCGGCATGTCGCGCTCCTGCGCCGTACGTTCGCGCCAGGCGGCGACCTGGGCGAAGACACCCATATATTTGGCGGAGTGTTTGCGCGGCTTGAGCCGGCGCCAGGCCTCGTCCGGCGCCGTCGTGTACAGCGACATCTGCGTCAGCGCCTTCATTTCCTCGGATACCCATTCGAGACGGCCATCGCGCGCCAGACGGTCGCGCAGCCGCAGATAGACATTGGCCAGGTGGGTGACGTCGCCCAGCGCATATTGCAGCTGCTGGTCGCTCAGCGGCCGGCGCGTCCAGTCGGTAAAGCGCGAGCCCTTGTCGATGTCGATCTTCAGTTTCTGGCGAACGAGCGAATCATAGGCGACCTGATCGCCGAATCCGGCCGCCATCGCCGCCACCTGGGTGTCGAAGATCGGCGTCGGCATGACGCCGAGATTGACGAAGATTTCCATGTCCTGGCGGCAGGCGTGAAAGACCTTGAGCACGTTCGGATCGGCCAGGATGTCGAGAAAAGGTTTTAAATCCAGATCCTTGGCCATCGGATCGATAATACCGGCGTGATCGGAGCTGGCAGCCTGAATCAGGCACAGCTTCGGCCAGTAGGTCGTTTCCCGCATGAACTCTGTATCGACCGTGATGAAAGGCGCGGCTTTCAACAGGTCACAGAAGGCGATCAGATCAGTAGTATTTGTAATTGGACTCATTTTGTCGCTATAGCAGAGCCGAACCGGGATCAGTACCCAAAAATTGCAGGAATTCGTGAATGTCCGAACTGAAAAACGGCCTCACCTATGCCCAGTCCGGCGTCGACATCGACGCGGGTGAGGCTCTGGTCGATGCCATAAAGCCCTTGGCCAAATCGACGCGCCGGCCAGGTGCGGAAGCCAGTCTTGGGGGATTCGGCGCTCTTTTCGACCTGAAAGCCGCCGGTTACGACGACCCCCTGATCGTCACCACGACCGACGGCGTCGGCACCAAGCTGAAGATCGCCATCGAGACGCACCGCCACGACACGGTCGGTATCGACCTTGTCGCCATGTGCGTCAACGACCTCCTGGCCCAGGGTGCAGAACCGCTGATGTTCCTCGATTACTATGCAACCTCCAAACTTGACGTCGATACGGCCCGCCGCGTCGTTGCCGGTATCGCCGAGGGCTGCAAGCGCGCCGGCTGCGCGCTGGTCGGCGGCGAAACGGCGGAAATGCCGGGCATGTACGGCGACAGCGACTACGACCTGGCCGGCTTCTCGGTCGGCGCCGTCGACCGCAACAAGGTCCTGCCGCGCTTCGACGACCAACGCGAAGGCGATGTCATCATCGGTCTGGCCTCCTCCGGCCCGCATTCAAACGGTTATTCCCTGATCCGCAAGGTCGTCGAACTGGCCGGGCTGACGTGGTCGAGCCCTGCCCCGTTCGCCAAGGACCTGTCGCTGGCCCAGGCCCTGCTGGAACCGACGCGTATCTATATCAAGTCGGTCCTGCCGTTGATGAAGGCCGGGCTGATCAAGGGCGGCGCGCACATTACCGGTGGCGGCCTGATCGAAAATCCCGACCGTGCCGTACGCGAGGATCTGACGGCGAGGTTCGATTTCGACAGCTTCGCCTTCCCGCCGGTATTTGAATGGCTGATGCAGACGGGCGGCATCGACCGTCATGAGATGCTGCGTACATTCAACTGCGGCGTCGGTTTTGTCCTCTATGTCTCCCCGAAGAACGTCGATGCCGTGCTGGCTGCGTTGCTCAACGCCGGCGAAGACGCGTTCGTCTGCGGGCAACTGGCGGCAAAAGCGTAATGGCGGCAAGGACCAAGGCGGCGATTTTCATCTCGGGCCGCGGCTCGAACATGATGGCGCTGGTCAACGCCGCCAAGGCAGCCGACTTTCCCGCCGAGTTCGTGCTGGTTGTGTCCAATGATCCGGCAGCTTCGGGGTTGGAATGGGCGGCCAGCCAAGGCATCAAGACTCTCGGCATCGATCACAAGATCTATGGCAAAGATCGCGAAGCACACGAGCGCGCGATCGATGCGGCCCTGCGCGCCGAAGGCGTCGAGTTCGTCTGTCTGGCCGGTTATATGCGCGTGCTGACGCCGTGGCTTGTCGAACAATGGGACGGTCGCATGATCAATATTCATCCCGCCCTGCTACCCGAATTCAAGGGGCTGCACACCCACGAACGCGCCATTGAGGCCGGGGCGAGCGAACACGGCGCGACGGTCCATTGGGTGACGACGGGCGTCGATGAAGGCGGAATCATTGCCCAGGCGCGCGTTCCGGTCTTACCGGGGGATACGGCCGAGACGTTGGCGGCGCGGGTATTGGCCGAAGAACACGTGCTCTATGCCCGGGCCTTACGAGATGTTCTTGCGCATTAACGTAGCTTAATTGGCGATTTGTCGCACAATGATATACGGTCACACTTACAGTTTGACCTCTTACGTTACGGCCCGATCTTGTTGAAGTCCCTTACCCTTTTCCTTGCCTTAGTTTTTGCCGGATTTTTGACCGCGCCGGCCCACGCCGATGAAGGCATGTGGACGTTCGACAACGCACCGTTGGCGAAGATCAACAAGGCCTATGGGACCAAGATCGACAAGGCGTGGCTTGACCATGTTCAAGCGGCCGCGGTGCGGTTAAATGTCGGCTGTTCCGGCGCTGTCGTGTCACCGCAGGGCCTGGTCCTCACTAACCAGCATTGCGTCATGGATTGCGCCCAGGGCCTGTCGTCGTCCGATAAGGACTACGTGGCGGACGGATTTGCCGCAGAGGAGAAAGACGACGAAAAAGTCTGCCCCGGCATGGCCGCCGATATCCTGCTTTCGATCGAGGACTATAGCCAGCAGGTCAAGGCAGCCGGCAAGGGATTGGCCGGTGACGCTTTTATGCGGGCACAAAATGCGCGTTCGTCCGAAATTGAAAATACGGTATGCGGCAAGGACAAGGCCTTGCACTGCCAGATGATCAGCCTCTACGAGGGCGGTCAGTTCAAGCTCTATAAATACCGCAGATATTCCGACATACGTCTTGTTTTCGCGCCGGAATTCCAGGCTGCGTTCTTCGGCGGCGATCCAGACAATTTCAACTTTCCGCGCTATGCGCTCGATATCGGGTTTTTGCGTCTGTATGAAAATGGCCGCCCGGTCACGACACCGCAATTTCTGAAGTGGAATTCAGCAGCCCCAAAGGCCGGCATGCCGACTTTCGTTGCTGGAAATCCCGGCTGGACGGAACGGCAGATGACCGTGTCGCAACTGGAGACGGAACGCGACGTCTATATGCCGCCGATGCAGCTCATTCAGTCGGAGTTGCGCGGGCGCCTGATCAGTTTTTCCGAGCAAAGTGCTGAGAATAAACGCATTGCGACAAAGCCCCTGTTCGAGCTCGAGAACAGCTTCAAAGGCGGCTATGGCGCAGAACTGGCGTTGCGCAACCCGGACATTCTGGTGGCCAAGCAGAAGGAAGAAGCTTTTCTCAAGGGATCGCTGAAGGGCAAGTTCAAAAAAGACATCGGCGATCCGTGGGCAGATATCGCCACAGCGCAGCAGCGCTTTGCGGCGGTCCTCCTGCCCTACTATTTCCTCGAGCCGGCACCGAACAGTTCGCAACTGTTTGCCATGGCGCGCAAGCTGATCAGGGCGGCAGAGGAGCGCGAAAAGCCGTCGTCGCAGCGCCTGCCCGAATACGCCGACTCGCGTTTAGCGTTGCTGAAGCGCGACCTGATGGCGCCGGTGCCGGTCGAAAAACCTCTGGAAACGCTCTATCTCGAGTTCCGCCTGTCGAAGGCCCGCGAATATCTGGGTAATGACGCCACGCAGACGCGGATATTGCTGGGCCAGGATTCGCCGGAGAGCCTGGCGGAAAAGCTTGTTTCGGGAACGGAGCTCGACGATCCCGACGTCCGCAAGGCTCTGTGGGACGGTGGCCTGGCGGCTATCAAGGCGTCTGACGATCCTATGATCCAGTACGCGCTGCGTATTGATGACGCTGCGCGTGCTGTGCGCCATCAATACGAGGACCAGGTGGCTGCTCCGGTGCGCATAGCCTCGGAAAAAATTGCGCGGGTGAAATTCGAGGCGCTGGGGACATCGACCTACCCTGACGCCACCTTCTCGCTTCGGCTGTCGTCGGGCATGATCGCCGGCTGGTCGTGGCGCGGGGAAACCGTGGCGCCCTTTACCTATATGAAAGGCTTGTACGACCGCGCAACAGACTTCGCGCCCTATACGCTGTCCGAGCATTTTGCCGACGCCCGTGATCAGTTCGATGGCGACACCGTCTTTGATTTCACCTCCACCAACGACATCGCCGGCGGCAGCTCGGGCTCACCGGTCATCAACGCCAAGGGGGAAATCGTCGGTACGGTATTTGACGGCAATATCCACAGTTTGGGTGGCGGCTACGTTTATGACGGGACGTTGAACCGGACGATCTCCGTGTCGGCGGCGGCGATCAGCGTCGCGCTCGACAAGGTCTACGATGCGCAAGGGTTGTTGCGGGAACTCGACGGCCGTTAAACGACTGGGGCGTGGGGGCAAAGAACGTTTCTTGGGGCCCCACAAACCTTTCTTTATTCAATAAAAAAGCCTCGCCTTTAAGGGCGGGGCTTTTTTATTGAACCAAGGGAAGACTTGGGGCCTCAGGCCCCAAACCCCGATCGATTAACCGACGATCTGGTCTTCCGTAAAGAACTGCGCGATTTCGATCGCGGCGTTCTCGTCCGAGTCCGAGCCGTGGACCGAGTTCTCACCGATCGACAGGGCGAACAGCTTGCGCAGCGTGCCGTTAGCGGCCTGTTCCGGGTTGGTGGCGCCCATGACTTCACGGTACTTCGGCACGGCATTGTCTGCCTCAAGGACCTGGACGACAACCGGCTCAGCCGTCATCTGGCCAACCAGTTCACCGAAGAACGGGCGCTCCTTGTGGACGCCGTAGAACTGCTCGGCCTGGGCCTGCGACAGCTTCACGCGACGTTGCGCAACGATGCGCAGGCCTGCAGCTTCGATAACGGCGTTGATGGCGCCCGTCAGGTTGCGGCGCGTGGCGTCGGGCTTGATGATCGAGAAGGTACGGGACATAGAAAATCCATTTTATGTTGCGTTTGCGTTGGCGTGGCTTATAGCGATGCCAATCCTGTTCGCCAACCCTTTAATTTTCGCGTTTTGATTAATGTTGCAGATCACCAACCTGACCTATGACGCCTATGGCCGTCGCTTCTT
>FSTD01000449.1_pt1 | contig 13429 bp, 8 predicted proteins | sample 1637101 | NCBI WGS metagenome assembly FSTD01 (sample SAMEA3914816, study PRJEB12502) | metagenome | biome: forest; material: soil | place: USA | collected 2011-09-16 | depth 0.3 m | reverse complement strand
TTTCTTGCCCTTGGCGTCGACTGCGTCGCTTCCGTCCGCCGCTTTCTTGTAAAGCGCAATCTTTTTGCCGTTGCCATCGAGCACATACTTGCCATTGCCGTCGCGCGCGTAGTCCGGCGCCAGGTGCCAGCCGAAATAGTTCGACACCTTGCCGAGTTCAGCGCCTGCCTTGATGTCTGGATGCGCCGGCGACACCATTACCGATTCCATATGCAGGTAACGATATTTGCGATAGGGCGGGCTCTTGCCCAGCAGGGTCACTGTAAACCCCTTTCCGTCGGCGCCAGGGACGCTGATGACATTGGCGTCTTCAGGGGCGATGGCAATGTAGGTCACTGGAATCGGCTTTTCCGGCCGGATGTCCTGTCCTTGGTGGCCATGACCGACGCGGCACGATTTATTGGCCCGGCTGGCGCCGCGCGCTTCGCAAAAATTGTCGCGCCAGGGGTAGCTGTAATTATCCGGATTACCCTGCACGCCCGACGGTTTTGCTGTGCTTGGATAGTGATCGCCGCCGGGATTATAGACCTGCGAATTGGCGTAGGCCTTGCTGCGAATGGGAAAGCACATCGGCGCGGCGGCATTGGTCCAGTCCATGTCGGGGTTCATACCGGTACGGTGCGTGGCGGTGGTGCCGGTGACCTCGTCGTAAGCGCCGTAGGCCGGGGACTTGGCTAGTGAGCCATCAACATTTATCGAGCGCGGGATAAGTTCAGCCGGGGCACAATAGGTGAAATTGGTGCCGGGATAGGTTTTCAGATTCGCGCAGCTTGTGTTGTATTTGCTTGTCGGCTCCGGCGGCGGTTTCCCGGCCTGAGAAGACGTTGGCGAACCGAGTGCCAGGATCAGGGCGATCGCCGTTCCCGCGTGGATATTTCGAGCCATATTCTGTTTCAGGTTCATGGCGCTACCTCACGTCCTGATCGCTGGCTGAGTTGTTCGGCCGGCGCGGTGTCGCCGGACTGGTCGCCGTCGGCTTCGCGGCCGGGGTGGGACATTCCACCGCACGACCATCGGCATTTTTGCATCCGACTGGCGGCGGCGGCGATGGCGGCTGTTCCGGTTGATCGACCATAATCGATACGCTGGTTGTGGCGGTGTGGCCTCCGCCATCAGACACGGTATAGTCGAAACTGGCTTCTCCGGTGAAACCTTCGTTCGGGACGAACCGCACCTCTCCGCCTGTGAAACTCACTGTGCCATTGACTGGATTGGAAACGCTGCTGACGACGAGCTTGTCGCCATCCGGATCGGTATCGTTCTGCAGCAACGCGACGTCTTTTGTCGAAAGCGTGCGATTGCGCATGATTTCAAAGTGATCGGGAAACGGATGAGGCGCGCGGTTCGGGACGTACCCCCAGCCGCTGCTGCCACCTCTATGATTGGTCCTGTCCCAATCCTTGCCACGCTCGCGCGGATAGCGGGCCGGTTGATCCCACTGCGCGGAATGCGTCGGACCATAATCGGTGTCAGGAACGTCCGGTAAGCTATCCTCGCCGCGCTTGCCAAGAGTGATATCGCTCAGATTTGCTGCCACCCTGCGGATATAGCCGGCGTCCTGGCAAGGACTGCCGGCGCCGGTATTGCCGCAGTCGACATCGATCGAATATATGGCGCCATAACGTTTGAAGCTGGCCGTCCAGCCGCTTTCCGTCGGCTCGACCAGCGCCTTGACGCGCGCGCCGCCAACATTGAGCGTTTCGAAATCCGTCGGCTCGAACGTGCCGGGTGCGGCGTCGACCACAACGCGCGTTGCTGTGATGACAACCGTGACATCGGAATCGAGCTGTTCCTGCGGCAGGGCCATGCCATAGGCGTCACCGACCGAGGAAAAGGTCATATCGCGCGTGGAAATGCCGCTCGCTGGCCCGGGCATCAGAATTGGCAGGGCTGTGCGATTGAAATCATTGTGCCGCAACTCAAATCCCTCGAGTTGCTTGAGTTGATCCGACCGATCCGGGTCGTAGTCGTTGGAGACCGCGGCCCAGTCAATCGGCAGAGGGTCGAGCACGCGCGGATGCGGCGATTGCAATCCGCGCTGCGTCTGCGCATTGAGCGTCAGGTCGCCGGCCAGTGCAAAGGCCAGAACGGCCAGTCCGGTGCCTGTCAAAAACCATGTTCGCCGGCGTTTGCCGCCGTAATCTGGGTCATCAGCCATATGATCCCCCCGGATCCGGCACGCAGAAAGCGCACGGACGCCTGCGCGCCATTAACCAAATTCGTAACAGCGTTCTCGGGCCATGTCACGCCAAATACGCGAAAAAAATGCGGTATGAGACTCACCGTGGCAAGAGAAACGCAGTGAACAGAAGCGGGAAAGCTAAAGGTCGCCAGCAACCTCTCGCAGAGGTGACAGACATCGCTCGGCTGCGTAAGCCACGGGAAGGTCCGGAGCTTGTAGCGTCCGCCTTTGCCAAGGCTCCGGGCGACACGCCTTCGCCGAAGGAAGGTTCGGTGGCGGTCTGGGCGTGCGGATAGTCACCACATTTTCCCGGATAGACCTGAGGGTGTAAGCCATCCGAAGCCGCAGGCGTTGGGTGGTGCGGATGAGAGGACTCGAACCTCCACGCCTTTCAGCGCTGGAACCTAAACCCAGTGCGTCTACCAGTTCCGCCACATCCGCAGGTCCATAATCGGGCATAAACCCGAGGCCGCTGCTCATGAAGCAATCCGCATCGCCCGTCAAGCGACGTCTCTCTCTTGTTCCGTTCTCGCCGTCGCGCCGACGTGGCGATTGCTGCGCTGCAACGCACCTCATTGCCTTTTTGTCGAAAAGACGATTCGCCCACCAAGATGTGATTGCAATTGAGACCGCTTTTCGTCAAAATCGTACTTGAAACGGCCGACTCGGGTTAATTTTCCCTTTATGCACGGCGAATCTGCGCTACAACGCATTTTCTTTTTGAATTCGCCCACGCTTTGAGTCTAAACGCTGGTCGTTCAGGCGTTCACGCATCGTAAGCAATCTTTACAGCCATGTGAGCTTCGCACTCGCGAAACGGCTTGCAATCTTGCGCAATGCAAACATTTTACGACGTGAACGGTGTAAGTTTTATGGATTGCTCATGAAAAAAATCGAAGCCGTTATCAAACCCTTTAAGCTCGACGAAGTGAAGGAAGCCCTTCAGGAAATCGGCGTACAAGGCATGACCGTCCTGGAAGCCAAGGGCTACGGCCGCCAGAAGGGTCACTCCGAGCTGTACCGCGGCGCGGAATATGTTGTTGATTTTCTGCCGAAAATCAAAATCGAACTGGTCGTGGCCGACGACCTCGCGCCTGCCGCCCTGGAAGCCATCCAGACCGCTGCGCGCACGGGCAAGATCGGTGACGGCAAGATATTCGTGAGCGACGTTCAGGACGTCGTTCGCATCAGAACCGGAGAGTCGGGCCCGCAAGCCGTCTAAGAGGCTGACCGGTACGGATCTCCCACACAAAACAAGGTAATGGGGCGTCATAACATGACTGCAAACGACATTCTGAAGCTAATCAAGGAAAAGGACGTCAAGTATGTTGACGTGCGTTTTTCCGACGTGCGCGGTAAAATGCAGCACGTGACCTTCGACATCAGCCTCGTCGATGACGATTTCCTGAACGACGGCACAATGTTTGACGGCTCGTCGATCGCCGGCTGGAAAGCGATCAATGAATCGGACATGAAGCTGCGCCCCGACTTGAAGACGGCCTACATCGATCCGTTCTACCAGCAAACGACGCTGTTCCTGTTCTGCGATGTCGTCAATCCGGACACCAACGAACCCTATAACCGCGACCCGCGCTCGATCGCCAAGAAGGCCCTCGCCTACACGCAATCGGCCGGTATCGGCGACACCGTCTATTTCGGCCCCGAAGCTGAATTCTTCATTTTCGACGACGTCCGCTGGTCGATCTCGCCGGACAATACCGGCTACGCCTATGACTCGACCGAGCTGCCGCACAATTCGGCCAAGGTCTATCCCGAAGGCAATATGGGCCACCGTCCGGGACCAAAGGGCGGCTATTTCCCGGTCAATCCGATCGACTCGGCACAGGATCTGCGCGGCGAAATGCTCGCCGTCATGCAGGAACTGGGCATGGAAACCGAAAAGCACCACCACGAAGTGGCGCCGGCCCAACACGAACTGGGCCTGAAGTTCTCCGACATGCTGACCATGGCCGACCGCCTGCAGCTCTACAAGTACGTCGTCCATAACGTCGCCCACGCCTACGGCAAGACGGCGACCTTCATGGCCAAGCCGATGTTCGGCGACAATGGCTCGGGTATGCACGTCCACCAGTCGATCTGGAAGGGCGGCAAGCCCCTCTTCGCCGGCGACAAGTACGCCGGTCTGTCGGACCTGTGCCTGTGGTACATCGGCGGCATCATCAAGCACGCCAAGGCAATCAATGCCTTCTCGAACTCGACGACCAACAGCTACAAGCGCCTGGTTCCGGGCTACGAAGCACCGGTCAAGCTCGCCTATTCGTCGCGCAACCGCTCTGCCTCGATCCGCATTCCGTGGGTGTCGTCGCCGAAGGGCAAGCGCCTCGAATGCCGTTTCCCGGATCCGATGGGCAACCCCTACCTGACCTTTACGGCGTTGCTGATGGCCGGCCTCGACGGTATCGAAAACCGTATCGATCCCGGCGCTCCGGCCGACAAGGATCTGTACCACCTGCCGCCGCAAGAGCAAAAGAACATCCCGGAAGTCTGCGGCTCCCTTCGGGAAGCCCTGGAAAACCTCGATAAGGACCGTGCGTTCCTCAAAAAGGGCGGCGTGATGGACGACGACTTCATCGATTCCTACATCGACCTCAAGATGGAAGAAGTCATGAATCTCGAACTGCGCCCGCACCCGGTCGAATTTGAGATGTACTACAAGTGCTAAGCGCGCCGGCTTAGCCGCTCGCTCAAATCACAGCCAAATGCCTGACAGGCCGCCCCGCAACGGGCGGCCTGTTTCTTTTTGCGTCGCAATAATTATAAGCCATGGCGGTAATTTATCGCACATATTTTAGTTGCCAAAGCAACGACTATGGTTGCACACGGAACCAACGTAAAACGCCAGGGTTTTCGGGCATTTGGTTCGTTTTTGACACATAAATGACGCAAACCACCCCCGCCGCCCCCTTCACCTATCGTTAACCTGATTATTAAGTTGCGCCATTTTTCAGTAACGGCACTGTGAGCACGTGCAACATTCCACCCAACCCAAAGGGGGATACTTTGAAGACGTGGATCAAACTTTCGAGAGTCGTGGCTGCGGCCGCTGCTCTCTTGCTGACGGCCCCCGCCGCCAGTCTCGCTCTAGCCCAGGATGCTCCGGCATCCGCGGCGGCCTCAGAAGCCGCCGTCACCTCGGCAGCCGTTGAATCGGTCGCCGCACCCGAAGCCGCTCCGGCCCCGGTGGTGCTGAAATCTCAGGCCGTTCTGACGCCTGAAACCTTGAGCGCTGCCAATACAACCTATCTCATCTTCTGTACCGCCATGGTGCTGATGATGACCTTGCCGGGCCTGGCGCTGTTCTACGGCGGCATGGTGCGCCGGAAGAACATCGTCGCCACGGTGACCCAGTCGGTCGCTGTGACATGCGTCGTGGCAGTCGTCTGGTGGGTGATCGCTTACTCCCTCGCCTTCGGCACAAATGTCAGCGCGTTCGCCGGCTTCTCCGGCGACCAGCTGAACCTGTTCATGGGCGGCATCGACAACCTGATGCTGAAGGCTGTCACGCCAACGACCGCCTATTCGGTTACGCCGACCATCCCGGAATACACCTGGATTTCCTACCAGATGACTTTCGCGATCATCACACCCGCCCTGATCACCGGCGCCTTCGCTGAACGCGTCAAGTTCTCGGGCCTGCTGTTGTTCATGGTCCTGTGGAGCATCCTGGTCTACGCACCGATCTGTCACATGGTCTGGGGTGGCGGCTTGCTGGCCAAGTGGGGCGTCCTCGATTTCGCCGGTGGCGCTGTCGTTCACTGCAACTCGGGTGTCGCTGGCCTTGTTGCCGCAATCTTCCTCGGCCGCCGCAAAGGTTACGGCACCGAGCAGATGGCGCCGAACAACGTCATCTTCATCATGATCGGCGCGGCCCTGCTGTTCGTCGGCTGGATCGGCTTCAACGCCGGCTCCGAATGGTCCGGCGACGCCATCGCTTCGGCTGCCCTGCTGAACACCATCCTCTGCACCTGCCTCGCCGGCGTGTCGTGGAAAGTCGTCGAGTGGATCTTCCGCGGCAAGCCCTCCCTGGTCGGTATCCTGTCGGGCATGGTGGCTGGTCTCGTTGTCATCACCCCGGCCTGCGGCTTCGTTAATCCGACAGGCGCGATGATCTGCGGCCTGCTCGCCGGTCCGGTCTGCTACGTCTCGGCAACCTGGATCAAGAAGCTTCTGGGCTACGACGACTCTCTCGACGCCTTCGGCATCCATGGTGCCGGTGGCTTCCTGGGCGCCGTCCTGACCGGCTTCCTTGCCGACCCGGCCGTCAACTCGCTCGGTCACCACGGCATGGAGCAGGTGAAGATTCAGCTCATGGGTCTGGGCGTTACCATTCTGTGGTCCGCCGTCGGCACCTTCCTGATCCTGGTCATCTGCAAGTTCACGACCGGCCTGCGGGTCTCGGAAGCGGACGAAATGGCCGGTCTCGACTCGTCGCAGCACGACGAAGTCATGGATCACTGATCGGTCTCACAACCGTTGCCTAATAGACGCGGGGCGCTCTTCACAGAGCGCCCCGTTTTTCTTGCGAAAGCCCTTAAAAATAATGCCGTAACGCGGGAAACCTTGTCATGTATATTTACCACATACTTGTGTTTTCCGCACACGCCCCCTTTCAGTTAATGTCGTAAAACTGTAAGATTCTTTTGCGCCGCAAGAAAAAACATACGCGGCCAGGGGAAACGTCTCGGAGCGGTTTGGCACAAAACCTTTCTGAGGAATTACAATGAAAAAGATCCTTATGGCCGCCGCTGCGGTCGCTGCTCTCGCCATTGCCGGCTCCGCTTCCGCCGAGGGCAAGTTCAGCTACAATATCGGCGCCACCAGCGATTACGTCTTCCGCGGCCTGTCGCAAACCAACGGCGGCGCAGCGGTCCAGGGCGGCGTCGACTATGCCAACGGCCTGTTCTACGCCGGCACGTGGGCATCCAATGTCGACAAGTCCTTCGGTCCGAAGGGCTATGAGCTCGATCTCTATGCCGGCATCAAGCCGACCTACGAGAAGTTTGCTTTCGACCTCGGCGTCATCAGCTATCAGTACGGCACCAAGGGCTACAACACGACCGAGTTCAAGGTTGCCGTTAGCCACCCGATCGCCAAGGGCACGTTCGGCGCCGCCCTGTATTCCAATATCGACTACGGCAGCACTTTTTACTACGAGCTGAACGGGTCGTACCCGCTGAGCGACAAGCTGAGCCTGTCCGGCGCAGTGGGTGAACAGGACCTGCTCGGTGCCAAGTATTCAACAGCCAATCTCGGCCTGACCTACGCTATCACGCCGACACTGTCGCTCGACGCGCGCCTTTCGGACACCAACATTCCGGAATGGTTCAAGCCCGGCAAGCCGCGCGCCGCGGTCAGCCTGAAGGCCGCGTTCTAAGAATCGATTCGATCACACGGGGACCGGTCTCCATTTTGGGGCCGGTTCCTTATTGTCCGATGACTGAGAAAATGACACCGCTGGACCGATTTCTCGCCTGCCGGTCGATTTTTCGCACCTGCAATACACGCACGTCCATTGCAAAGTTCGCTGAAATTTATCATAACATTCAAATAATATATTGTTTTTATATATATTTTTATAACCAATTAAGGCAAATTCAATCGTGGTAAATATACATCAAGGCGTGGCGAAATGACCTTGGGGGCCTTTGCTCACGTCCAAAACTTGACTAGATTAACGTGGGTTTTACGAAACTAGCTAAACTCCAATATACGGCCGCCAAGTATTAATCGCGTCGGCTTCAACCTATGATCTGGGATCAATGACCATGAAAAAGACACTTCTTGTCGCGGCTGTCGCCCTTAGCGCCCTCTTCGCCGGTACGGCAATGGCCGCCGACGGCCCTTCGCTGAGCTATAACATTGCGGCCACCAACAACTATGTCTGGCGCGGCGTTTCGCAAACCATGAACAACGCGGCCCTGCAAGGCGGCGTCGACTACAAGAACGGTTCCTTTTACGCCGGCGCTTGGGCCTCGAACGTTGATTTCGGCCCCAGCACTGCCGACACGGAACTCGACCTCTACCTCGGCGTCGCGCCGACGGTCGGTAACTGGAGCTTCGATTTCGGCGCCATCTACTATTCCTACCCGAACCAATGCGACGCCTGCGACTTCAACGTCGGCGAGCTGAAGGGTGCCGTCAACCACACGATGGGCAAGGGTTCGGTCGGTTTCGCCATGTATCTGCCGATGGAAAAGCTGGAAGACCCGTATTACGAAGTCAATGCTTCGTACCCCATCACCGACAAGTGGTCGGTTTCGGGCGCCATGGGCAACTACGAAAGCGCCGGCTACCGCACTTGGAACATCGGCGCTTCGTACGCGCTGACCAGCAACCTGTCGCTCGACCTGCGCTACAGCGAAGCCTCCAAGCTGCCTAAGAACATGTACGCGACGATCAAGGCGACTTTCTAAGCCTGACCAAGGTATAGATGAACGGCTGACCGCGGGTCCTGTCATGGGGCCCGCGGTCTTTTTTTGTTCTCATTGGATTCTGTACTTTATATAAGTCCTGCGAATCGCTACATGTTCGAGTCATGAGTTCCAAATCCGCGCAACCTTCTTTGTTCACGCCAGGCGCCGAGCCTGAGCCAACCGCCACGCCCGAAGCTCCGGAAATGCGCGTCGCTGCGCCCAAGCCCAAGGCAGCCATCGTGCCGGCTCACGAGCCGGTTATCCATGATACCAGCTATGGCGCCTCCAGTATCGAGGTCCTTGAGGGCCTGGAACCGGTGCGCAAACGCCCAGGCATGTATATCGGCGGTACCGACGAAAAGGCGCTGCATCACCTGTTCGCCGAAGTTCTCGACAATGCCATGGACGAAGCCGTCGCCAACCATGCCAAGGGGATATGGGTGGAGCTCGACACCGAGGGCTACGTCTCGGTCCGCGACGACGGCCGCGGCATCCCGGTGGACCCGCATCCGAAATACCCTGGCAAGTCGGCGCTCGAAGTCATCATGACGGTCCTGCATTCGGGCGGCAAGTTTTCCGGCAAGGCCTATGCCACATCGGGCGGCCTGCACGGCGTCGGTGCATCCGTTGTCAATGCCCTGTCAGAGCGTATGGAAATCACCGCCTGGCGTGACGGCTATGAATGGCAGCAGAACTTTTCGCGCGGCCTGACGCTCGGACCGATCGAGCAGGTCCAGCCGTCCAAAAAGCGTGGCACCCGCGTGCGCTTCCTGCCGGACGTCGAAATCTTCGGCACGTCGATCCACTTCAAGCCGGCACGCCTCTACCGCATGGCCAAGGCCAAGGCCTACCTGTTCCGTGGCGTGCAGATCTTCTGGAAATGCGCTCCCTCACAGATCAACGACCAAACGCCCACTGAGGACAAGTTTTACTTCCCCAACGGCCTTGCCGACTACCTCGCCGAAAGGGTCAAGGATACTGAAACCCTGTCGGAAATCTTCTCCGGACGCGTCGAACGCAAGGGCGAGGCCGGCGCTGTCGAATGGGCCGTCGTCTGGTCGGCCGCTGGTTTTGACGAGCACGACAGCTTCGTCCAGTCCTACTGCAACACCATCCCGACGCCCGACGGCGGTACGCACGAAGCGGGCTTGCGCGCTGCGTTGACGCGCTCCCTGAAAAGCTACGCGGAAATGACCGGCGACAAACGCGGGGCACTGATTACCGCCGAAGACGTCGCAGCTTACGCAGGCATCGTCATTTCGGTTTTTGTCCGCAACCCGGAATTCCAGGGACAGACCAAGGACCGCTTGTCGTCCGCCGACGCCCAGCGACTGGTTGAAAAGGCCCTCGCCGACCCGTTTGATCACTGGCTGACCGGTTCGCCCAAACAGGCAGAAAAGCTCCTGCAGTTCATCATCGAAAAGGCCGAGGATCGACTGAAGCGCCGTAAGGACAAGGAAGTCCAACGCGCGTCGGCGACGCGCAAATTGCGCCTGCCCGGCAAGCTGGCCGACTGCGCCCGCCAGGACGCTATCGGCACCGAGTTGTTCATCGTCGAAGGCGATTCGGCCGGCGGCTCGGCCAAGCAGGGTCGCAACCGTAATACCCAGGCCATCCTGCCCTTGCGTGGAAAGATCCTGAACGTCGCCTCGGCCACCGGCGATAAGGCCCGGGCCAATACCGAACTCTCAGACCTGGGCCTGGCCCTTGGCGTGCAGCCCGGTGCGCGGTTCAAGGAAGAAGACCTGCGTTACGAACGCATCATCATCATGACCGACGCCGACGTCGACGGCGCCCATATCGCCAGCCTGCTGATCACCTACTTCTACCGGACCATGCCCGCCATGATCCGCAACGGCAACCTGTTCCTGGCCATGCCTCCGCTTTATCGCATCAGCCACGGCAAGGAGACTCATTACGCCAAGGACGACGCCCACCGCGCCGAGATCCTGGCCAAACATTTCAAGGGCAAGAAACCGGATATCGGCCGCTTCAAGGGCCTCGGCGAAATGATGCCGGCGCAGTTGAAGGAAACCACCATGGATCCGAAGACGCGGACCCTGGCGCGGGTGACCCTGCCGCACGACGAAGAAGACGTTGAAAACCTCGTCGAGACCTTGATGGGACGCAAACCCGAGTTGCGCTTCCGTTTTATTCAGGATCACGCTGAGTTTGCGGCAGAAGATCTGGACGTCTAACGGGGTTTGGGGCCTGTGACCCCAAGTCTTTCCTTTTCTTTTCCATTGTTCGGCTAGTGGGGCGGGCAATGGAAAAGAACAAGATAAGGTTTGTGGGGTTTAGCGCCCGCGAAGGCATGACCTTCGCCAGCTATAGGACCCCACGCCCTGTTCGATCTCCACAGCTTTTGCTTTACTTGTGCGGCGCAAAGTAGCATGTGGACAACCATGACAAAATTTACCGATTTAGGGCTGGGCGCCGAGGTGCTGAAAGCCATCGCAGAGACCGGCTACGACACCCCCACCGCCATTCAGGAACAGGCCATTCCCGTCGCCCTGACCGGCCTCGACGTTCTGGGGATCGCCCAGACGGGCACCGGTAAGACCGCAGCCTTTACCCTGCCGATGATCGAGCGCCTCGCTGCCGGCCGCAGCCGCGCCCGCATGCCGCGCGCTATCGTCCTTGCGCCGACGCGTGAACTGGCCGACCAGGTCGCCGAGGCCTTTGAAAAATACGCCAAGTACCACAAACTCAACTGGGCCCTGCTGATCGGTGGCGTGTCCATGGCCGACCAGGTCGCCAAGCTCGACAAGGGCGTCGATGTCCTGATCTGCACCCCGGGGCGCCTCCTCGATCTGTTCGAGCGCTCCAAGGTCATGCTCAACGGCGTACAGATCATGGTGGTCGACGAAGCCGATCGCATGCTTGATATGGGCTTCATCCCCGACATCGAACGCATTTTCAAACTGACGCCCCCGACGCGCCAGACGCTGTTCTTTTCGGCGACCATGCCCCCGGAAATTACCCGGCTGACGCAACAGTTCCTGAAAAACCCGGTTCGTATCGAAGTCTCGCGACCGGCTTCGACCAACGAAAATATCAGCCAGTTCGTCTTGCGCGTCCCGCACAAGGACGTCCGCGCCAAACGCATCGCCCTGCGTGCCCTCATCAATACGCTCGATATCAAAAGCGGCCTCGTCTTCTGTAACCGCAAGTCCGATGTCGATATCGTCGCCAAGTCCCTGACGGCGCACGGCTTCAACGCCGCGCCGATTCATGGCGACCTTGATCAAACCTTGCGCATGAAGACGCTGGACTCGTTCCGCAAGGGCGCCCTTACGCTCCTCGTTGCATCCGACGTTGCTGCCCGCGGCCTCGATATCCCGGATGTCGGCCACGTCTTCAACTTCGACGTCCCGCACCACGCCGACGACTACGTCCACCGTGTCGGCCGGACCGGCCGCGCCGGGCGGACGGGTGAAGCCTACCTCCTGCTCTCCCCCGCCGACGAGAAAAACTACGAAAAGGTCACCAAGCTTATCAAGAAAGACCCGGCGGTCCTCGATCTCGACATCGATTATTCGAGCCTGAGTGATGCGCCTCGCAAGCCGGAACGCCCTTCGGGCCGACCGGCCCGGGGTACGCGCGATAAAACTCACGGTAGCGAAACGCGTGACCGCAAGCCGCGCGCCCGAACGGTGCCAGATTCTGAATCTACACCGCCCTCGCCGCCCCCCGTAGAGGCGCCGGTCGTTGCCGAAAACACCGCCCCGGCAGCCCCGGAAAGAGCGCCGCGACGCGACACCAGAAAAACAAAAACGTCCGAAAAAACAAATAGAAAGCCGGAGGTCGATACGCCCTTTGGCGAACACACGCCGGCCTTCATGCTTCGCCCCACTGAGGTAAAAGCTTAAGACTTATATTTTTTAAGTCGCGTTAACCGCCTGTCAGAGAAATTCAGTTAGAGTTCTGGGTATATGGGGAATCAGCGCCAGCGGATTGCCCAGAGACCGCCAAAGGACTCTAGATGAACAACGACATAGAAATCAGCGTTAGAAGCCCGAGCGCCTACACCCTGGCCAACGAGTCGCTTCGCCTGATGCAGGAACACGGGGTCTGGCCGACACCGTTGAACTACGAGCTTTGGCTCCATGTCGCCGGCGATCCCGAAGGCGCCCTTGCCCAGGAAATCTTTCGCCTGGTGAAGGCCGGCGAGTCGATTACCGAAGATATTTCCGAAAGCCTGGCAACGAAATTCATCGCCCGTCTGAAGCTGAACGACGAAGTTCGCGACGCTGGCCTCAAGCTGACGCGTGAACTGGCGTCGATTACCGAAATTATCTCCGAAGCGCAAAAGACGCAAAAGACCTACAGCGACACTCTCGAAGGCGCCAAGCGGTCCATGAATGCCGTCGAAACTTCGGCGCTCCATGATCTGGTGCAAAGCCTGACGGACGCGACCAATCAGGTCCTCACTCACCACGTGCAGCTCGAAGGCCGCCTGACGGAATCATCGCGCGAAGTCAATCGCCTGCGCAAGCACCTGGATCAGGTGCGCATGGAAGCAATGACCGACGCCCTGACCAATCTGGCCAATCGCAAGTCGTTTGACGAAGCGCTTGATGCGCATTGTGAAGGTAGCGAGACGCCGAAGTCGCTTACCCTCGCCGTCATCGACATCGATCATTTCAAGCGCTTCAACGATACTTGGGGCCATCAGACGGGTGACCAGGTTTTGCGCTATGTCGCCAGCGTCCTTGCCAGGATTGGCCGTCCGCCGCGCCTTGCCGCCCGCTATGGCGGCGAGGAATTCGGTCTGCTCTTCCCCGGCGAAAGCGCCGTGGCGGTCGAACGC
>FSTD01000144.1_pt1 | contig 13526 bp, 9 predicted proteins | sample 1637101 | NCBI WGS metagenome assembly FSTD01 (sample SAMEA3914816, study PRJEB12502) | metagenome | biome: forest; material: soil | place: USA | collected 2011-09-16 | depth 0.3 m | reverse complement strand
TGCGGCAGCATGAACTTGCCCATATTGGCCATGACCGAGGCGGGCGCGAAGTCCTGCAACGCGCTCGAATGGCCCTCCATCTTTGCCTTCAGCCAGCAGTGATAGAAATCATTGCCGTCGACGGCAGCGCCGATCTGGCCGAACGGATGGAAATAGGAATGATCCTTGCGCAACCAATCGTTGAAGCGGATGCCGAGCTTGAAACTGGCCTGGGTCTTCTGGATGAAGTCCTGTTCGTTGATGCCGAGGTTCTTGATCAGCCCCAGGAACGGCGGAATGGTCGATTCGCCGACGCCGATCGTGCCGATTTCCTCCGACTCGACCAGGCGGACCTTAGCGCCCGGCATGTGCACGGCGAACAGGGCGGCGGCCATCCAGCCGGCGGTGCCGCCACCGGCGATGACGACATTCTGGATTTCGTTGGGGTTACTATGCTGGGACACGGCGGCCCTCCGCTAAGCGGTTGCAATGGTCGAGGAATGCCTTGTGCGGCGGCGCGCCCTTCACGACGGCGTCGATTTCCTGGCGGATATGCATGATGCGCGACCGCGCCTCGGCCCCGCTCAGCTGCGTTACGGCCGGATCGACGCTTCTGGGCCAGACGCCGAAACCGGCATAGATGGCCAACCAACTCGCCGGATGGAACATCTCCCAGCGGTAGCGGACGAAATGACCGCGGCTGGTATAAAGGTCCATCTTGCGCTGGAGCGTGTCCGGGACCTCCATGGCGGCGGCCTCCTGCCAGAAGGGATCGTCCTTACGCTGGTTGAGCTTGTAGTGCAGGATGATGAAGTCGCGCGTGCGCTCCATCTCGCGCCTGGCCATGTCGTTGTGTTCGTCGATTGCTTTCGGATCAAAGCCGTCGACAGGCAACAGCAACTGGATGCGCTCGATGCCGGTCTGGATCAGGGCGATGCTGGTCGATTCCAACGGTTCCAGAAAGCCGGAACTGAGGCCGATGGCAATGCAATTCTTCTCCCACGCCTTTTCGCGGCGGCCGGGCCGGAAGCGGATGATGCGCGGCTCAGTGACGGCCGCGCCGGGCAGGGTGTCGCCGAGAGCCTTGACTGCATCGTCATCCGACATATGCGCCGACGAATAGACGTGCCCGTTGCCGGAACGATGCTGCAGCGGAATGTGCCACTGCCAGCCGGCGGGCCTGGCCGTTACATCGGTAAAACTGTTGGGGGCAGCGACGCGCTCGCTCTGCTGGGCCACGGCCGAGTCGCAGAACAGCCACTTGCCGTAGTCCTCAAAGCCGACGCCGAGCGCCTTGCCGATGAGCAGCGACTGGAAGCCCGAGCAGTCGATGAACAGATCGCCCTTCAGCGACTGGCCGTTGTCGAGCTCAAGCGACTCGATAAAGCCGTCTTCGCTGCGCAGCTTGACGTCTTTCAGGACAGCGTCGATGTGGGTCACGCCGCGCGCCTTGGCCCCAGTCTTGAGGGCAAAGTCGCGCATTTGGACGGCGAACAGGCCGGCGTCGAAATGCAGCGCCCAGTCGAACTGCGTATAGGGCTCGGCCGTCGGCGCGGGCAGGGCGAACTTGCCGGCCTTCGCTATCGCCGCGCCCATGGCATAGTCGTCGAGATCGCCAAGTTCGAGGCTGTGACGATAATGGTTCCAGAAATGATGAAAGCCGACCCCGCCGAAATCGTCGCCAAAGGCACCGAACGGATGGATGAAACGCGCGCCTTCGCATTTCCAGCCATTGAAGCGGATGCCGAGCTTGCACGAAGCATTGGTGGCGCTGATGACGTCATAGTCGGTCATGCCGAGCGCTTGATAAAAACGGCGCAGGGTGGGAATGGTGGCCTCGCCGACACCGATCGTGCCGATGGCCAGTGATTCGACCAGCGTGAACCGGATCGCTGTGTTGCGGTAGTGATGGCTGAGCGCTGCTGCGGTCATCCATCCGGCAGTCCCGCCGCCCAGAATGACGATATGCTTCACCACCTGTCCGTCCATGGTCGCTCCCCGTTGCTGTTTCCGTCTCGTCCGGTCTGACGCCGGCCTGTTCTTCAGAAATTTAAAAAAGCTCCCGTGCAAACGTCTTAAGCCATTTTGCACGGGAGTGAAATCTGCCCATGGATGGTTTTCACACGATCCAGGACTGCCAGTTGGGGAAGACAGAAACCTGGGGCCAGGAGAACCACGCCCGTCAGCTTCCGACATCACATATTCATGCGAACCGCGCTCCAAGGAGCGAGATAATAGCGCAGCAATATGTGCCTCGTGTGCGCAGGAGCCTCTTTTGAGCCGGGCTCCACTTATCGCGCAAATGTCGCGGTGAGAATGGATGCGCCGCGCCGGCGGCACGGCGCATCCGTCTCAGGTGTTCAGATTACCACTTGGCGCGGACACCGATGGTGTACCGGGCTTCAAACTGGTTCTGATAGGCGTACTGCTTCGAGCTGCCGAACTTGTAGTCGTAGATTTCGGTTTCATCCGTGACGTTGGAGCCGTTCAGATAGACCGAAACGCGATCGGAGATATTGTAGGTCGCGTTGACATCGACGAAGTTCGTCGGCTCGGCGTAGATGCCGATATTGCTGTTGCCGTTCAGGCCGACGACAGTGCTCAGGCGCTCGCTTCTGTAGTTGTAAGCGACGCGAACTTGCAGCTTGTCGTCCTGGTACCAGCCGATCAGGTTGTACTGCGTCTTCGAGTTGTCCTGGAAGGGCAGGCGCTTGCCGTCGATGCCGACACGCGACTCGTGGCTGGGCGACAGGGTCAGGTTGGCGTCGACACCGAAGTTCGACAGCACGCCCCCGTCCATGAAGTCCTTGAACGAGAACTTGCCCGCCAGTTCCATGCCGGAGACCTGGCCGCCCTTGCCTTGTAACGGCAGGAAGATCGGCACGGCGCCGGCAGGGGAGCCGTCGGAATTGACGAACTCACCCGGCGTCGAAAGGATCTGACCGTTGGTCACGAAGCTTTCGATGTCCATGTTGAACCAGGCGATGCTGACCACACTGGCCTTGGCGAGATAGTATTCCGCCGACAGGTCGGTATTGGTCGAACGCCATGGATCAAGGAACGGGTTGCCGTTCGAGTTGGCCGAGGTCACCACCCGACGCGGCGGGACGTGGCCCGAATCGTCATTGGTGTTGATCTTGATCGAGCCGCCGTAGTTGCCGAGGTCGAGCGGCTGCATCGTCTTGGCGTAGCCGAGGCGGATCTTCAGCTTGTCGGTGACGTCGGCCTTGACGTTCAGCGACGGCAGGACATCGACATATTTACGCGTCGTGACCGTATCGCCGGTGTCGGCATTGGTGTCGCCGTAGGCCAGGGTATCGCCCGTCTGGTTCTGCTTGACGTGCAGTTCCGTCTGGATCGTATGAACGCCGACATTGCCGCTGAACATGCCGATTTCGAAGTTGCCGGCGACGTAGGCGCTGTTTTCATACATGTCGACAGCGTAGGTCTGGCCTGGGACGGTGATGCGTGTCGCGCCGCCGAAAACCGACTTCATGAAGTCTTCTTCGCGGTCGAACGCCTTCGGATCGACGGCCCAGAAGCCCGGAATGCCGGAAGCCGTCTTGCCGCCGAGACCCGTGACCCAGATGACCGGGTTATACTTGTCGAGCGCCGTCGGGCGGTTAACCGTATAGCCCTGGTAGCATTGCGGGTTGTTGCCGACGTCGCCGCAGTTGATCGTTGCCGTCGTCGCCGGATTGGCGGGGTTGTAGCCCGCATTGGGAACGAATTCACCCGCCGAACACTGGGTATTGTTCATGACGACGTCGATGGCTTTCCACTGCGCCAGACAGCCGCCGGCAGGAACCGCCAGGCCGTTTTGCTGTACGCCCTGTCCGGCGTAGAAGCTGGAGAACAGGTGGAACTGCTGGATGTCGGTTGTGCGCTGGCTGAAGCGGACGCCGGCGTCGACCTTGGTGAACAGGCCGAACAGCTTGTCGTCGAACTTGTAATGGCCGTCCATGCGGGCGACCTGAAGCGTCGAGTGGGCGTCGTTATTGCCTTCCGACGAGTAGGCAGCAACCTTGTACGAAGCCAGGTTGGCCATGTAGTCGGCGGTCGACTTGCCGGCGCCGAGACCACCCGTCAGCAGCATGGGTGTATCAAAACCGGTGAAGGCGAGGATGCCGTTGCCGTCACCCATATGCAGGCGCGGATTGGACTCATACCCCAGCGGGTTCGGGCTCAGATAGCAACCGCCGAGGGAACCGACGACGGCGTTCGAGCGCTGCCCGGCCGGATATTGCGAGCAGATCGACGACGGATAGAAGGTGCCGCGCGTCCGGTCGTTGGGATCGCGGAACAGGGTGAATTCACCCGGTGCCGCGGCATTGTACCGCCAGTTGGACAGGTCGCCCTGGACCTGGCCGTTCATGCTGAGGCGATGGGCGCGCGCGCTGATGAAGCGCGATTCCATCGTGAACTTGCCGCCGTTGTCGTACTTCAGCTCGAGATTATAGTTGGTCGAATCCGAGGTGTTGGTGCGGTTGACGGTGAACGAGTTCAGCCATTGGGCGTTCAGGTCGTATTGCGACACGTTCCACCACGGCGTGTGGTTGGCGTCGGTGAGGCCCGTATCGGTATGTGCGGTTGGGGTCGCCCAGGTAGCGAACACACCGCCGTCCCAGCGGTTGGAGATGTTCAGCCCGACCTTGCGGTCGTGCTCTTCCAGCTTGGCGTAGAAGGCTTCGCCGGTCAGGGTCCAACCCTCGCCGAGCTTGGCCTGGAACGACAGGTTTGCGCCGGTGCGCTTGCGTTCGTTGGCGCGGTTATAGACCTCGAAACCGTGTGGCGCGATGTAGTCCTGAGGCATGCCTGCGCCCCAGTCGTTTTCGGAGAAGACGCCGCCGCCGAAGCCGGAATAGTTGTTGCCGAGGTTTGACTCGCTCGAGACAACCGAGGCCAGGATGCCGAGGCGGTCCGTGCGCCAGCTGGCCAGGGCGTTGATCAGGTAGTCGTTGCCCTTGGTATAGCTGCCGCGCGACGCTTCTGCTGCGCCGGTCAGGGTCCAGCCTTGCTTGAACTGGAAAGGACGGCGCGTCTGCAGGTCGATCGTGCCCGAAACACCGGCCAGCGGCGTCGTCGGATCGACGGACTTGTAGACAACGACACCGCTCATGAGCTGCGAGGGGACGTCGAGATAGTTGGCCTGGGCCTGGCCGATATTGCTGGCCGACAGGTACTGTTCGCCGTTGAACAGCGTGATGGTTTCCGGCAGGCCGCGCAGGTTGACGGTGGCGCCTTCGCCGGCGTCACGGCGGATCTGTACGCCCGGCACGCGTTGCAGCGAGTCGGCGATGGTGGTGTCCGGCAGCTTGCCGATGTCTTCGGCCGAGATGGCGTCGACCTGGGCGATCGCCTTCTTCTTGATGTCGACTGCGCGCAGCTGCGAACCGCGCACACCCTTGACGACGACAATCTGCTCGTCGGCGGGTGCGGTGCTGGCGGCTGTTTGCGCCATGGCGCCCGCGGCGCCTGTCGAGAGAGCGATCATCGAAACGCCTGAGCACAGCAGCGCAGCGTTCAACAATCTCTTCCCATTGAGTTGTGATGACATGTGTTTTCCGTCCCTAATCTTGTCCGAGTTTATGCTTGTTTATTCGCCAGTTATGTCGGTCTGGTCTTTTGCCGTGGCCTATATGAGTCGACCTTCAGGCGCGTCCGTCTCAGGAAAATGTCTTTGCGGACATTTTTTGCGGCCTTAGGGTCAATTTATAAGGTACTGATATGCTTACATTACTTGGCCGAAGCCCTGTCGGTCTCACTGCGGTATCTTGCAAAAGCGACACATACTGGCAGTTCACTCTTGGCGAGATGGCCAAAAGATGTCAAGTATTTTGTCATCGATGTCATAAAGCGTGGACAAAATATTCAGAGTTGTTTGCGACTATGTGGCGCGCTTGCATCACACCTGCGGGAGCGCTAAGCTCGCACTTGCAAAACAGGACAATTTATAGTACAAATGTCGACAATCTACGATGTGGCTGAACTGGCCGGTGTATCGGCAAAGACGGTGTCGCGTGTCCTGAATGAAGACCGGGCCGTCAAGATCGACACGCGGGAGCGCGTGCTCGAAGCTATGACTAAACTCGAATACCGCCCCAACAGCCAGGCGCGTCAATTGCGCCTGGGTCAGACCAAGACGTCGGTCGGCATGTTGCTGGAAGATCCCGCCGGCGGCTATCAGGGGCGTTTCCACCACGCCATGCTGATGGCCAGCATGGAGACGGGCAACTACCTGGCCATCGAGCTGTTCGAGGTCGATCAGACCGACTACATCACCGACCTTGAGCGCTTCATCACCGATGCCGGCATCCGGTCGATGCTGCTGCTGCCGCCCCTGTGCGATTTCGGCCCGATTAAAAGCCTTCTGAAGGCGCGCAATATCCACTGCGTCCTGATCTCGCCGACAACCCCCGACGACCACTATCCGTCGGTTGCCATGGACGATCGCCTCGCCGCGCGCAACGTCACCGACTACCTCCTGTCGCTTGGACACAAGAAGATCGCACATATAGCCGGCCACCCCGACCACGCCGCCGCCTTCCTGCGCAAGCAGGGCTTCTACGAGGCTTTTGACGCCATCGGCATGCCCAGGCCGCCCAGGGAATATATCGCCGAAGGCTATTTCACCTTCAAGACCGGCATCACGGCGGCGGAACAACTCTTGAGCTTGCCCGACCGGCCGACGGCGATCTTCGCCTCGAACGACGAAATGGCGGCAGCGACCAGCTCGGTGGCGCACAAGATGGGCCTGCGTATTCCGGAGGACCTGTCGGTCGTCGGCTTCGACGACGCGCCGATCGCCTCAGCGGTATGGCCGGCCCTGACGACCGTGCGCCAGCCCTATCTCGATATGGCCCGGCGCGCCCTGCATATCCTGAACGGCACCGGCGACCATCCGCAGCTGTCGGACATCCAGTCCCGCCATATCATTCCGCACGAAATCATCGTGCGCGACTCGACCGGGCCATTGCTGCCTTAGACCAAAAAAAAGGACGCCGGCGAAAAACGCCGGCGCCCGATCAATGGCCGCAGATGGGCATCGCGGCCAGTTCCGGAACTCTATGCCTAACCCTCGATATTCGTGGTCAGGACCACGTGCGTCTCGGTCGTCGTCTTGTCCGTCTTCAAGACAATGGCGGGCTTGGGATCGACGACAACGCGATAGACGACGTTACCGACCTTGACACGCACCGGGCCTTTGATGAGTTCGATCTCAGCCGTGCCCTTGGCACTGACGGGGCGCACGATACGCAGGGCCACAGGCTCACGCGGCGGCGTGGGTGCCGCAGCCGGAGAAGGTGCCGCGGGAGGGGCGGGCAACGCCGCCGGAGCGGGGTGGGCAGCGGGTGCCGGCAGCGCCGGAATGTCTGCAGCGTCAGGCGGTTCGGGCGCAGCAGGCGGCTCAGGTGCATACTGCCACTGCCAGTCGCCGGACTTGCGAGCTTTTTCTTCTGCCTTGCGGGCATCGGCCTCGGCGCGGCGCGCCTGACGTTCGGCCTGGCGTTCAGCGTCGTGGCTCATGGCCTCGCTGTTGCGCGCCTGCAGCTCGATATCACGCTCGTTCACCTGGGCATCGGCAGCCATCTGTTCGGCGTTACGCGCCATCTGATCGGCCGCACGGCGTAAGCTCTCGGCCTGCCTGGCATCGGTCCCCTGCATCTCCTGCGCCTGCTTGCGGGTTTCAGCTTCCGCCTGATGCAGAGCTTCGACATTGGCGCGGCGCAGTTCAGCCTGGTCGACGAAGACCGTGGCGTGGCGGGCCCAGTCCTGGGCCTGGCGGACCCACGCCCAGTTCTGCGCTTTCCATTCCTTGTTGACCTTGACGGTCTGGTCCTTCCAGCTCTTGTCCTTTGCGGCCCAGTCCTTTGCGTTCTCGTCACTCCAGGCGACCATGCCCTCGTCCGAGTGCTTGCCCTTCGGCATCAGGCCGGACCAGAAGTCGTTGGGCGCGACGTCGGCATCGGTGGCTTCCGGAGCCGGGCTCTCGTCGCTGCCGGCGTCCACGTCATCAGCTGTTCCCTTGGCGTCTGCTGCGGCGTCTTGCGGCGCGGTCGTGTGGCCACCGGCCTTGACCGTGTCGTCGGACTTGATCTTGCATTGCTTGCCGAGGTCCTTGTCGGGACTGGCGGCGACCTTCGCGGCCGGGATGGCGAAGGCGGCAAGCGTCGCCAGCACCAGCGGCACGGCCAGCAGCATCGGGCGTGAGACGGCCTTGGCGGCGGCGGATTTCGATGAGGATTGGCCCATGGGTTTTTCTCCAAGAATACGGCCGATACGGGACAGAAGAGTGGGGCCTTGATCATGACCGTTCAAAGCCATGGCAAGCTTGGGCGTGGCGCTGCGCTGCTCTTCGAGGCTGAGCAGGGCCGTCGCGTAGGTGAGGGGGTCTTCGCAGCTGCGCACAGCGGCATCATCGCAGGCCAGTTCGCGCTGTTCACGCAACGTCCGGCCCAGCCACCACACAGCGGGATGATAGAAGAAGAGGGTCTCGAGCACGTTCTGGATCAGGTTCCAGGCAAAGTCGGCGCGGCGGATATGCTCCAGTTCATGCGCCAGGACGGCATCGAGCTGGTCGGGGCTCAGGCTGGCTACGGCCGACACCGGCAGATAGACGACCGAACGCAATATGCCGACGACGAACGGGCCTTCGATACCCGGGTGCATACGGATGCGCACCGGGCGCAGGCCGAGGGCACGGACGGTCCGGGCAAAACGCGCCGCCAGGTCATCGGGCACGGCCAGCGCACCCTTCGACAGGCGATGAATCGCCCACAAACCGCTCAGGGTCCGCACCGTGAGCAACAGGACGCCACCGGCCCACATGGCATCGAGCCACGGCAACAGGCTGCTGAAGGTAAAGCCGCGCGCCGCCGCGGGCATTTCCGCGGGCACGAAGAGAATGGTGTCAAAAGCGCGGGCATGGATGGCGGCAATTTGCGCCAGGCGCATCTGCTCGAATGCAAAGGTGCCGACCGCGGCGCACGCCATGGCCAGCATGGCGGCAAGACTGATGGCATAGCGCGTGCGCGGTCTCAGGCCCGGCAGGCCGCTATCGATGCACTTCGCAGCGATCGCGATCATCGCGCCCTGCCAGCAAAAATGCACAAGTGTCAGCCCTAAGGCCTGAAACAGAAGCTGGACTTCCCCACCCATGGCCGGTCTCCTTACGCTTTTGTCTTGCGGGCGATCAGGGCCCGGATCTGTTGCAATTCCTGGTCGCTGGCCGGCTGCAGGGACAGGGCGTGCATGGCCAGAAGCGCGGGCGAACCCGCAAACAATTTTTCACTCAATTCTTTCAGCAACTGGGTCTGCATATCGGCCTCGCGCATGGCAGGGGAATAGATATGCGCCTTGCCGGCCTCCTCGCGCAGGACCAGGCCCTTTTCGGTCATGATCTGCAAGGTCTTGAGCACTGTGGTGTAGCCCATGGCGCGGCCGGCACTCAAAACCTCGTGGATATCGCGCACCGTGGCAGAGCCCTTGCTCCACAAGACGCGCAGGATGTCGAGTTCGGCCTCGGTGGGCTTCTTCAACGGCAGGTCGGCGATAAGATCTGATTGGGTCATGAACTCTATATACGAACATCTTCGTAGACTGTCAACGAAATGCTTCGTAGGTGAGCGCCTGAAATAAGGTAAGATTAAGGCAGGCAGGCGTTGCACGGGACCGCAAGCAACGGGCGTGCCACAGCGGTTTTTTACGCGCACCTCCCGCCTTCATTATAGCGTTTGCCTGGGGCTGGGTTCACCTTTCGCCGCATGAACGCCCTTACTTTCAATATCCGCGATTACCGCGCAGAAGCCAGGTCCAGCGGACTGCGCTACGTCAGCGACAGCACACCCGGCTTTAGCCGCCGCCGTTATGGCAAGAGCTTCGTCTTTTTTGATACGGCGGGCGAACGCATCCGCGACGAGGCGGAAATTGTCCGCATCCGCAAGCTCGCCATCCCGCCGGCCTATCGCGATGTGTGGATCTGCCCGCATGCCAGGGGACATATCCAGGCGACCGGTATCGATGCCAGGGGCCGCAAGCAGTACCGTTATCACGCTGACTGGCACGCCCTGCGCGGCACGACCAAGTTCACCCACATGCTGGCCTTCGGCGAAGCCCTGCCGCTGATCCGCGCCACAGTCACAGACCACATGGCGCAGCGCGGCCTCAGCCGCGAAAAGGTCCTGGCCACCGTCGTTTCGCTGCTGGAAAAGACCCTGATCCGCGTCGGCAACGACGAATACGCCCGCAAGAACCGGTCCTACGGCCTGACCACCCTGCGCGACGAACACGTCGAGGTCGAGGGCTCGACCATTCGCTTCCGCTTCAAGGGCAAATCGGGCAAGGAATGGAACCTGAAACTCAGCGATCGCCGCATCGCCCATGTGGTGCGCGCCTGTGCCGATATCGAAGGCCAGGAGCTGTTCAAGTATCTCGCTGACGACGGGCAGGCGAGGGACGTGACTTCAGGCGACGTCAACGCCTATTTACAGGACGTCACCGGCGAGGCCTTTACCGCCAAGGACTTCCGCACCTGGACCGGCACAGTCCTGGCGGCGATGGCGCTGCAGGACTACCGCGACTTTGACACCGAGGCCCAGGCAAAAAAGAACGTCCTGGCCGCCATCGAACGCGTCGCGAAAAAACTCGGCAATACACCCAGCGTCTGCCGCAAGAGCTACGTCCATCCCGAGGTCATCAACGCCTATATGGACGGCGAACTGATTCGCCAGATCGACGCTGAGATCGATTCCATGCGCGTCCAGCGAGGCACGCTGACCGTCGAAGAGGTCTGCGTGCTCAATGTCCTCAAAAAACGGCTCTCCGCCTGAATTCAGGCGTCCATATGGATATAGTGCAGGATGTCCGGGCTGTTGGCAGCCGCCGCCATCAGCACCTTGTTGAGGTCGACCTGGACCGTGCGGGCGTCGATCTTGCCCTGGCGATAAAGCGTCGTCACCCGGATCAGGTAATCTTGCAAGGCGGCGCGATCGTCGTCGCCGAACTTCAGCGAGGTCACGGCCTCGATCAGGGTCTGCATGCTGGCGTGCACCGAGCGGTCGTCGCCGTTGGGGGTAGCCAGAATGCGCATCTGCTCGTCGATATATTCGCGGCGCGAATGTTCGTTGAGCAGGTTGGTTGGCAGGGAATCGACAGTCATGGCGGGCCTCTCTTCGGGTTGGGAGTTCGCGTGTCAGGCGAGAAAGTCTCACTCTTGGCGCCGGTGAGCAATAAAACTCATCTCACAAGCGCGGCATTTGCCTCCGGTCAAAAAGTGATTGCGTTTTTTGGCCAGCCCCCGATCTTGGCCAACCCCTGATCCTGGTCAGCCTTGATCTGGCGCTTATGATTCAGGGCCGCGCACCGCACAGTGTCCTTGTGACCGAGCTGATAGGGTGGCGCCCTGAAACAGGAGCTATCCATGGCCATCAGCAATTCCACCTCGGGCGGTAACAACGCAGCCGTTATTATCCTCGCCGTCATCGTCGTCGCCCTGCTGGCGGTCGGCGCCGTCTATATGATGCAGGATCACCGTACCGGCGGCGAGCGCCTCGGTGACGCGGTCCAGACCCTGCCCAAAGGCCTCGACAAGGCCGCCAAGAAGCTCGACGACCAGCCGCCGGCGCAGAACGTCGAGCGCAATCTCGATGACGCGGCCAAAAAGGTCCAGTAGCGATATCACGGATTTGTGATCACCCAAACGTAACGGTGCCGGGCGCGTAAGCGGTTTTATTTCACCGCTTCGCCCGGCATTTTCATGCGCGGATAGGCCTGTCCCACAGCCTTACTCCGCCAAGGTTTCGTCGGCTATGTTGCCAAAACCTGTCAACATGTTTGCGTTCTTGACCTCGGGGATCTGGCTGCCACTATCTTTGACCGTCTCACGCCACGATTTCAACAGAGCGTAGCGACGTTTCGGATAACGGATATCAAGCGCCTTCCAGTTCATGATGCGCTCTGTACGAAAATGCCTGAACGCCTGGCGCAGTTCGCACCACACCACCAGAATGCGCAGGTGATCGAGGAAGGTCAGCGCGATCGGCCACACCGTGCGCTCAGTCACCACGCCCTTCAGATCGATATAGGCCATGTAGACGCACGTTTCATTGCGAATGGCCCGGCGCATATCGTCCGGATCGATGTGCGTTTCAGGCACGCGGATATCGCCGACCAGCAGCCCGCCCGCCTCGAGATCGCCCTGCACCTCTTTCGGCAGGTTATGCGCCAACTTTGCAAGCGCCGTCTGCGCGGCCTCGCCCAGGCGGACATCGCCGCGATCGGCGACCCAGCGCGTGCCCAGGAGGATCGCTTCCATCTCGTGACGATTGAGCATCATGGCGGGGACCATATAGGTCGGTTCCAGCACAAAGCCGACGCCGGGCCCGCCGCCGATGGCCGCGCCCTGCGCCTGCAGCGCCTCGATATCGCGATAAAGCGTGCGCACGCTGGTGCCTGTCGCCTCGGCCAGGACCTTGCCGGCGATGGGCGAAGGACTGGCGCGCAGGCGGTCGAGAATAATTAATTGACGTTTGGAAGACATGCCGAGCAGGATATACTTGTTGACGTCATTTGTCAGCAAGTGAAAATCGGCACTGCCGGACAACCGCGCCACAATCGGCCGCAAACCCCTGTGTTTTCACGCGGAGACACAGGCATGCACCCGGTATTCCGACGGGCTTGACTTGGTTTCACAGCGGGCCTACCGCAGGATATCGGCGGATTTCACAACCGCCATCTGAGACTGCAGGATACCCCATGATCGCTTCCGCCGGCCGTAAATTCCGTGACGCTCTGGCCGCTGAACAGCCATTGCAGGTGATCGGCGCCATCAATGCCAACCACGCCCTCCTGGCCAAGCGCGCCGGCTACAAAGCCATCTATCTGTCCGGCGGTGGCGTGGCCGCGGGCTCGCTGGGCATGCCCGACCTCGGCATCAACAATCTCGACGATGTTCTCGTAGATATCCGTCGTATCACCGACGTTTGCGACCTGCCGCTGATGGTCGATATCGACACCGGTTTTGGGCCCTCGGCCTTCAATATCGAGCGCACCGTCAAGTCGCTGATCAAGTTCGGCGCCGCCGCCTGCCACATCGAGGACCAGGTCGGCGCCAAGCGCTGCGGCCACCGTCCTGGCAAGGAAATCGTCTCGACAGCCGAGATGGTCGATCGCGTCAAGGCGGCCGCCGACGCCAAGACCGACCCGGACTTCTTTTTGATTGCCCGCACCGACGCTATCGCCGTCCACGGCGTCGATGAAGCGATCGATCGCGCCGTCAAGTGCGTCGAAGCCGGCGCCGACGGCATCTTTGCCGAAGCCGCCTACGACCTGGCGACCTACAAACGCTTCGTTGATGCCGTGAAGGTGCCGGTGCTCGCCAATATCACCGAGTTCGGCAAGACGCCGCTGTTCACGCGCGACGAGCTGGCCTCGGTCGGCGTCGCCATCCAGCTCTATCCGCTGTCGGCCTTCCGCGCCATGAACAAGGCGGCGGAAAACGTCTACGAAGCCATCCGCCGCGACGGCCACCAGAAGAACGTGCTCGACAC
>FSTD01000472.1_pt1 | contig 13726 bp, 12 predicted proteins | sample 1637101 | NCBI WGS metagenome assembly FSTD01 (sample SAMEA3914816, study PRJEB12502) | metagenome | biome: forest; material: soil | place: USA | collected 2011-09-16 | depth 0.3 m | reverse complement strand
GTGCTGACGGGCATTCCGGTGCGCAAGGATCTGGCCATGACAGGTGAAATCACGCTGCGTGGCCGCGTTCTGCCGATCGGCGGTTTGAAGGAAAAGCTCCTGGCAGCCCTGCGCTCAGGCATCAAGACCGTGCTGATCCCGAAGGAAAACGAGAAGGACCTCGTCGACCTGCCGGCCAACGTCAAGTCGGGTTTGGAAATCATTCCCGTTGCCCTGGCGGAGGAAGTGCTGCGCCACGCCCTGGTGCGGCCGCTGTCGCCGATCGACTGGATCGAGCCGATCCTGCCGCCGGCGGCGGCCACGCCGGCAGTCGATGACAGCGACGCGGCGACCGCGCATTAGACCATCGGCCAGGCACCGGTGACCCGGTATTTGAGCCGAGAATCACCGCGAATCACTTCCCTTGTAGATAAGGCATTTGGGCCGGTTTTAAGCGTTTTTGGCGCTTGACACCGGCCCGAAACACTTTGTAGGCGCCTAAAAACCGCCCAAAACGCACCAAACCCTTAAAAAAACACGGTTTGCAGTGCAATAACTGCCATTTCTGTTTTGACGTTCGTTAATTTTTGTAGTCTCTATCGGCTTCACCTGCAGGCGACTCACGCGCCCGGTTAGTCAACCGCCGCCGCCGGGAACACCCGCAGGTCGCTTAGCAACCGCCCATACACGGGTAAGGGAGAGAGACAGAAATGACCAAAGCTGAACTCGTGGCCGCCATGGCCGAATCGGCCGGACTGACCAAGGACCAAGCCAAGAAGGCGCTGGACGCTTTCACCGACAGCGTCGTCGGCGCCCTGAAGAAAAGCGATGACGTCCGTCTCGTCGGCTTCGGCACCTTCCTGGCAGTCAAGCGCGAAGCGGGCACGGCCCGTAACCCGCGCACCGGTGAAACGGTGAAGCGTCCGGCCAGCGTCACGGCGCGTTTCCGCGTCGGCGAAGGCCTCAAGGGTGCGCTGAACAGCTAATGCCGTAGCTCTCCTGCTTTATAGCAGGATAGCTTTTGCAAGTTTGGAGACGTTTCCAGTCCGGCATTGCGCCAGGGCAGGAAACGTCTCTTGACTTTTGTAGGGCGAGTTGGCAAAGCCACGGTCCCTTTGAGTGACAAGGGCGATTAGCTCAGCTGGCAGAGCGGCTCGTTTACACCGAGTAGGTCGGCGGTTCGATCCCGTCATCGCCCACCACCCAACACCCGCGGCTTCGGGTGGCTCGTGCCCTCCAGATTCATTCGGAAAATGCAGAGTCGTGTAGCAAGCGCAGGATCGCCACCGAAGCCTTTCTTCGGCGAAGACCGCTAAAACACCAAGTCCGCGCGTACCGGATAATGATCCGAACCCACGTCGCCCAGCACCCGATAAGTCCCCGCTACCGCGCCCTTGGTCAGGATCTGGTCTATCTGGATCGCCATGACCGCGCGCTGGGTGGGCCAGCTGTGGGCCAGACCAGACCCGTGCGGCCATTGCATCTTTTGGCGGATCAGTGGGCGCAGGTTATGCGACCACAGGGTGGCGTTCAGGTCACCGGCGACGATTACCGGCTTATGTTCCGTGGCAACGCGCGCGGCCAAGTCCTCGATATAGATACGGTTATCTTCGCTTAAGCCCGCCGAAGCCGGCGGCATGGGATGGGCAACATAGAGGACGTAGTCGCTGAATTCGGCGCGCGCCAGGGCCATCCCGTGCTCGCCGACGCGATAGAGCTCGGCGGTAAAGGGGCGCTTGGCAAAGATGGCGACGCCGAATATGCCGACATTGGGCGCGAAGCTGTAGGGATATTTCGCCGCCAGCGCGGGCAGTTGCTTCAGCCACGGCGGCGAGGTCTCGGCGGCTGCAAACACATCCGCGTCCTGCGCCTGCGCCATCGCGATAACCTTGCCGAAGGCACGATTGTCACACAGCACGTTCGAGAAGACCAGACTTACCGGTTTTCCAGTCCCGGCGGTGCGTGCGGGCAGGACTGGGCGCTCAAGCAGCCTGACGGCCATCGGCAAGGCGTTGGCGGTCACCACGACGCCGGCCAGCACGATCAGCCAGCGCCGCTTCAGAAGCACGCTGAGAGCCAGGGCAGCGAATGCGAGGAACAGAAGCTGTGGCCGGAAGGGTGTAATCATGTCGGCCGGCCATGAGCCAAGAAAGCCGCACAGGCTCCAGGCCAAACCGACAACAAGGCCCAAAGCGGTCACGTACCGCAGCGCTGTCATATTTCTCCCCCGTGAATAACAAAGCCGCCATCCCGGATAAGGATGGCGGCTTGCCATGTATCGTTTCGTCTACCGCGTTCCTAGAACTGGAAGCGTGAGCGCAGGCTCACCGAGTAATCGGTGTAGGCGTCGAGCTTCTGATAATCGCCTTCCAGCGAGAAATAGCTGTATTCATTGTCTGCCGAGATGCGGAAACCGGCAACCGGGCCGCCGCCGGTAATATCGCCGCCGTTCAGTGTGAATGTCGGGGCGCCCGCGTAATCGAAATTGGTCACGGTCTTACCGAGATTGCCTGAGACATTTTGCTTCCAGCCGACCCAAAGTTCCGGACGTACCAGCCAGCGATTATAGCTGACATTGATCAGCACCTTGCCGCTGGCGAGCTGTGAGTTGCGCTTGTCGACCGTCAGGTCAAAGAAATTGCTGCCGCCGGTTTCGGTGTGTGCGGCTTCATTGAGGCCGTACAGGTCAGCGAAGGCCTGCGGCGTGACGCTGAGGAAGCCGCTCTTCAAATCGTACGAGGCGCCAAAACCGGCGCTGTAGGAATAGCCGTTCCACTTTGCCTTGGCCGTATGGGTTTGGTACTGGCTGAGAAGTTCACGGGTAGCGTCGAACTGCGTGAAGCCGGCGCCGACATGCGCCCAGCTCTTGAAGCCTCCACTGCGCATCCGCCAGTAGCCGCCGATGGTCAGGTCGGTCGCGACCATCTGCTCCTGGCCGATAGCGAAACTGTCGATGGGGGTATTCGACGTGTAAGACACATAGACGCCGGCCATATTGTGCTGGCCCCAAGCCGTTTCACGGCCGCCGGCGAAGCTGAAGCCCGTAGAAGTGAAGCCAGCTGTATCCGCGCGCTTGCGCTCAACATGTGAGCCGTATTCCTGCAGCCAGTACTGGCCGCCGTCGTTGTCAGGAATCAAGGTCAGGCTGCCGAGCGCCTGGTTCAGCGATTCATGTCCCTGGGCCAGCGTAACCAGGCCTTCGCCGGAATAGTCGGGCAAGTACTGGTCATAGATCGCATCGAAACTGTCCTTGGTCAGGGTCGACATCATCGACGAAACGGCGCCGGGGTCCTGTCCGACAGCCGCCAGGACGGCGGGCAGGGCGGCAAATTCGTTGTCTGAGAACTTGGCTTCGGCCTGCGTCTTCAGGCGGAAGTCGGCGAACAGCGTCGTATTACCGGCGTCCGTCCTCAGGTCGGCATGATAGATATAGGGAATAAAGCCGTCGCGACTGGCCGCGAGATTACCGAGATTGATATTGGACGCCGTCAGGACGGTGAAGGTCTGCGGCGTAATCAGGACGTTATTGAGCGCAATGTTAAGCTTGGCGCCATTGTCGAAGATCGCAGTACCGGTACCGGCAAAGATCGGTGTCGTCGGATGCGTTGTATCGAGCGTAACCCCGAGCAAGCCGGTCGAGCCGACGTGCAGTGTTGTCAGGTTGAGTTGCGAACCGGCCGACAGGGATGCCGTGCCGGTGCCGATATCCAGGGCCACGGTTCCCGAACCGTTCATCTTGCCGAAGAATGCGGCTGCTCCCGACATGGTGAAACTGTTTGCGCCCGCGCCGAAATCGATATTGCCGCCGATGTTGCCGCCGTTTTCGATGATCACGTCGTCGCCGGAACCCAGCAGGATATCGCCGACGATAAACGGCGCCGGTATGGCCAGGTCGGCGGCACTGTCGGTCGGGGCGGTGTCGGTTTGCGTCAAGGTGAGGCCGACCGTGTTGGTGTGCGCATCGATGGCAATCGAGCTATGCAGCAGGGGCTCCGCGACCCCATCGGCATTGTCGTCGCTGGCGGCGATCGTCGAACTGATGACGTTCTTGTTGGTAATCGTCCTCAAGGTATTCGACTGATCGCGGATGGCCGTAGCGTTACCTGTCGACCCATTGGAACGGGCGTAGAGGCCGCCGCCCACTCCGATATTGATTGTCGCGAGATTTGCGGCCGCGTCGATGTCGATGCCATAGGCGGTCTTGTTCGGCACAGTGGCATCGGACGATGAGCCAGACTGGATCGTTCCGTTAATATCCAGGAGCGGCGTTGTGACGCCTGCCTTGAACGCGATGGCGGTGGCGTTGGCTTCGAATCCGGAAGACACGACCGAGCCGTATATGCCGACGCCGCTGGCGATCGAGACACTATGTCCCGTCCCGCCGAGCTGGATCGCCGTGGAATCGATTGTGCTGAAGACGCCCTGAGCCGTGACCGAGCCGCGCACAAGAAGACCGTAGTGCGTAGCGGGCGGGTTGGTGGCTGTCGGGGCGTAGACCAGGCTGCCCAGGGCAATGTTGGCCGTCGTCGAGCCGACCAGCAGCGCCGGCGCACTGCCGAACTGCGTCAGGGTCGCGGTCGTTTGGGTCGAGTCGACCTGACCGTCGCCGTCTTCGTCAGGGTTACTGTCGATATTGGGGTCGGTATTGGTATCGACGACGCCGGTAAACGCCGATCCCAGCAACACGCCATTGGCGACGTTGCCGCCGATCGTGACCAGCGCACCAGCCTGCAATCTGTCGTTCGCTGGCAGCGCGGCGATCTGCGCCGCTGTCAGGCCCGAGAGAGAGGTTGTGGCGTAGCCCGTGCCGTTGAATGTGCCGTCGATCAGGACATTGCCGCCATAGTCGCCGGTCAGAGAAACGGCCTTGGCGCCGGCGCCCTGCATCAGAATCGCGCCGCCGATGGACACGTTGCCGGTCGCACCGTTCTCGAGCGAAATAGCCGTGCTGTTATCGCCGATGACGGTGAAGCTGCCGCGGCTGGCAAACGTGCCATTGATATTGTTCTCGAAACGCACGCCGTAAGAGTTGTTGCCCTCGACCTTGATTACGCTGGCAGAGGTGATGCTGACATTGCCGATAAAGGGTGAGGCGCCGGTGGAATGAATGGCGTAGCGTCCGGTGCCCTGGGCGAAGGGGTAATCCGGGATGCCGTCGAGCGAGCCCGCGGGCAGGGTGTCGGTTGCCGTATAGTTGTCGGTAACCGTGATGGCACCGCCGATTGTCAGGCCTGAGGTGTGTCCGCCGCTCACCAGGATCGCCGTCGAATTGTCCGCTGAGGACGACATGTCGATCGCGCCGTTGAGCGTAACTGTATTATTTGAATCGACGGTAATTGCCGTCCCGCTGGTCAGCGTGATCTTGCCGGCCGCATCAACGGTCAGATCGCCGGTCGTCGTCGTGACAACCGGCGCCGTCGTCGCCGTTGAAATCGTCGTGGCAGCCAAGGCCTGTCCGGAGACACAAAGGCCCGTCAGAATAAGGCTGAGGGCGGAGGCGGACAGAAGTTGGGTTTTGCGCATGGTATCAAGCTTCCCTGGGGTGCTCATCATCGGTTTTGATCTTTTAGGCAGGTCACGTCGTGGCATACCGCCACAGTCCTATGGGCCCGTCCTGGTTTCTAGAGTCTTAGGGCCTTCTTTTGGGGTGCTCCGCTCGCGTTGTCCATAGGCCGTCTGGTCACTTCTTAACCTTATTTGTCACAATGGAAAGGCGCGCGCCGCGCCGTTCGGCGGGCAGGCGCTTCTTTGAGAGCGAAATCGGCGCCAAAATCGAAAATAAAGAGGGCTTAATTATGTCCGCAAGATCACCGGATTGCCAGAATAGGTCCGGTATCCGGTTCGTGCCGAATCGGTTGGAAAATAAGCGGCATTTCGCGCGCTCCCCAAAGGGGAGGACTTAACAGGACCGGATTGATTTGTGACGAAAAGAGAGGGAAAATGCGGTGCCACCCGAAGCTGAAATTCAGCAGGGGTGGCGCGAGTGACGGGACTCGAACCCGCGACCCTCGGCGTGACAGGCCGATACTCTAACCAACTGAGCTACACCCGCATTCCCTTATCTCGCTTGGCCAATGAACATCGGCGGCGAGAGGTGGGCTTAGTATGCGGGCCAGCGGCCAGTGTCAAGCGCGATCTCGGCGAAACTGTGGGTAATTTGCATTTCCCGTCATTTTTTGCGAACGATTTGCATGAGCAAATTTTAGGCGACAGCTGGGCCTGCGTGATTTGGGCGCACCGCACCTGAAAAAAGCAAGAATGTGGGCAAAACTTGACTTTTTCGCACTGCAAAGGTTTGAAGCCGGGAACCAACTGGTCTAATAGCTGGTCAGTTGAGTCCGCGGTCAGGGTTAATGACGCGCGTACCTTGAGTCGTGAGGTGGCGAATGGATGCCGAGTTTACAAAGTTTTTGCTGCAATATCTGCCCGTCATCATATTCATAGGAATCGCGACCGCGCTGGGGCTTGGCTTTATTATCGCCGCGCTGGTTCTTGCGCCCAAGGCGCCCGATACCGAAAAACTGTCGGCCTATGAATGCGGCTTCAACGCCTTCGACAGCGCCCGGCAGAAATTCGACGTGCGCTTCTATCTGGTGTCGATCCTGTTCATCGTCTTCGACATCGAAGCGGCGTTTCTGTTTCCCTGGGCGGTGTCGTTGTTCGACCTTCCGAAGTCCGGGATGGTCTATGCCTTCTGGACGATGGTCGTCTTCCTCGTCGAGCTTGGCCTTGGTTATATATATGTGTGGAAAAAGGGAGCCCTGGAATGGGAGTAATTCTTCCCGCCGGATCGGCCGGGCGTTCTTCGGTTGAAGGTTATGATCCCGCGGTCCACGACAAATTTTTTGAATCGGTGTCGACCGAGCTCAATGAAAAGGGCTTCCTGGTTGCCTCGGCTGACGACGTCATCACCTGGGCGCGCACGGGTTCACTGATGTGGATGACGTTCGGTCTTGCCTGCTGCGCCGTGGAGATGATGCAGGCGTCGATGCCGCGTTACGATATGGAACGCTTCGGCATGGCGCCGCGTGCGTCGCCGCGTCAGTCGGACCTGATGATTGTCGCAGGCACGCTGACCAACAAGATGGCTCCGGCCCTGCGCAAGGTCTACGACCAGATGCCGGATCCGCGTTACGTGCTGTCGATGGGATCGTGCGCCAATGGTGGCGGCTATTACCATTATAGCTACAGTGTCGTGCGTGGCTGCGACCGGATCGTACCGGTCGATGTCTATGTGCCCGGTTGTCCACCATCGGCCGAAGCGCTCCTGTACGGGCTGTTGCAACTGCAGAAGAAGATCCGCCGTACCGGCGGGATCCGGCGCTAGGACGGGGAGGGGCTGAATGTCTATCGATAAGCTGCAAACCCTGGCCGAACGGGCGCAGGCCGAGTTCAAGGAAGCCATTCTTGAAACCCGGCTGCAATTCGGCGAGCTGACTCTGACCGTCGAGCGCGAACGCATTGTCGAGATCATGACGAAGCTGAAAGCCGAGCCGTACCGCTTCCATCAGCTGATCGACGTGTGCGGGGCCGACTATCCCAAGCGGGCGCGCCGGTTCGATGTCGTTTATCACCTGCTGTCGTTGACGCAGAATATTCGCGTGCGGATAAAGGTGCAGACCGATGAGATCGTGCCGGTGCCGTCGATTCGCAGCGTCTATCCCAATGCCGACTGGTATGAGCGCGAAACCTTCGACATGTACGGCGTGCTGTTCGCGAATCATCCTGACCTGCGCCGGCTGCTGACCGACTACGGATTCGACGGTCACCCGCTGCGCAAGGACTTCCCGATGACCGGCCACGTCGAGGTGCGTTACGACGAAGAGCAAAAGCGCGTGGTCTACGAGCCGGTGAAACTGGTCCAAGAGTATCGCAAGTTCGACTTCATGTCGCCGTGGGAGGGTGCGCAATACGTGCTGCCGGGCGACGAGAAGGCTAAGGGCTGATTATAGCCGTTTTGTACAAGAGATTGACGGGTAAAGGTTTTATCCATGGCCGATGATGTGACATTGCAAGCCGGACACAAGGGCGAGGACGATCGTAAGTTCACGATCAACTTCGGGCCCCAGCACCCGGCCGCGCACGGCGTTCTGCGTCTGGTGCTCGATCTTGACGGGGAAATCGTCGAGCGCGTCGATCCGCATATCGGCCTCCTGCACCGCGGCACCGAAAAACTGATGGAGTCGCGCACCTATCTGCAGAATATCCCCTATTTCGACCGCCTGGATTATGTGGCGCCGATGAACCAGGAGCATGCCTTTGTCCTGGCTATCGAAAAGCTGCTCGGTATCGACGTGCCCAAGCGTGCGCAATATATCCGCGTGCTGTTCTCCGAGATCGGCCGCATCCTGTCGCACATCCTCAATGTCACCACCCAGGCGATGGACGTCGGCGCGCTGACGCCGCCGTTGTGGGGCTTCGAAGAGCGCGAAAAGTTGATGGTGTTTTATGAGCGCGCCTGCGGTGCGCGCCTGCACGCCAACTATTTCCGCCCGGGTGGCGTCCACCAGGACCTGCCGCCGGAACTCATCGGCGACATGGGGGTTTGGTGCCGTGAATTCCTGCCGGCGCTCAAGGATATCGAATCACTGGTCACGGAAAACCGCATCTTTAAGCAGCGCAACGTCGATATCGGCGTTGTGTCGAAGCAGCAGGCCTTCGACTGGGGCTTTACCGGCGTGATGTTGCGTGGTTCGGACGTCGCTTGGGACCTGCGCAAGTCGCAGCCGTACGAATGCTATGATGAGCTCGACTTCGATATCGTGCTCGGCAAGAGCGGTGACTGCTGGGACCGTTATCTGTGCCGCGTCGAGGAAATGAAGCAATCTGTTCGCATTATGGAGCAGTGCCTTGAAAAGCTTAAGGTCACACCAGGGCCTGTCCTGTCGACCGACCATAAGGTGACGCCGCCGCGCCGCGCCGAAATGAAGAACTCGATGGAGGCATTGATCCATCACTTCAAGCTCTATACCGAAGGTTTCAAAACGCCCGAAGGCGAAGTCTATGCCTGCGTCGAAGCCCCCAAGGGCGAGTTCGGCGTCTATCTGGTGTCGGACGGCACGAACAAGCCTTACCGCTGCAAAATCCGTGCGCCGGGCTTTCCGCACCTTCAGGCAATGGATTGGATGAACCGCGGGCACCTGCTGGCTGACGTTTCGGCCATCCTGGGGTCGCTCGACATCGTGTTCGGGGAGATCGACAGATGAACATGCTGATCTTCGCAGTTTTCGTCGTCGTGTGCATGCTGGCCTTCAGCGTCTACATCTCGCGCCCCAACTGGCCCTACCATCCCGGAGCGGCCAGGGGCTACGTGACGGACATGCTGATCTACTTCTTTTTGCCTGTCGTTCCGATGATGGTTTGTCTCGGCGGCTATAGTGTCATGCGGTTGTTCGTGGCGGCACCTGAGTCCGACACGACGCGGTATATCATGATGGCGGTGGCTCTGGTCGGCCTGTTCGGCGTCCGGCGATTGCCGTTTGTTCTGGCAGCGCAAAAGCGTGTTATTGCTGCGCGCAATGCGCGCTATCAGGCAGCGGAGAATCCGTAATGAATACAAACGCCGCCCAGCAGACTCAACAGGCAGCAATGTTCCACGCGCACCCTGCCATGTGGGCAGCGTTCCCGCTGGCGTTAGTCGTCGTCATCATCTCGATCGTCATTCTGGTGCGCTGGCAGATGAGCAAGAAAGCCTGGCCGTACCATCCAGGCGGGGCCGGCGGTTTCCTGAAAGACGAAGTCGTGCGTTACGGCTCGATATGGCTGCCGTTCGCGATCGTCATGGTCGGGGTTCGTTACTACATCTACCGCTTCCATCCTGAATTCATTCAGTCGCCCTATCTTTATGCCATGTATGCGTCGATCTTTGTTTTCCGCCGTCTGGCCGGTTTCCTGCCGCACGTTAGGGAAATCGGCGCGCGCATCGACAAGGCGCGGGCCGATGCGAGAGAAGCCGCAGCAGGTACTGCATGATTTCTGTGAACCGCGCGTGTTTTTGTCTGGCAAAGCCTGACTTTGGGTGTAAAGCCCGCAGCAACCTTATGTATTTTGTGAGAGGGGCCTGATGAGCGTCCGTCGTCTAGCCAAGGATCAGCCGGCCAGCTTCGCCTTTTCAGCCGAAATGCTGGAAAAGGCCAACTGGTGGATCAGTAAGTATCCGGAATCGCGTCGTCAAAGCGCGGTCATTCCGCTCCTGTGGCTGGTCCAGAAGCAGGAGGGCTGGGTATCGGAGCCCGCCATTACCACCGTCGCCAAGCTGCTCGGCATGGCGCAGATTCGCGTCTTCGAAGTCGCTACCTTCTACACCATGTTCATGCTCGAGCCGGTCGGCTCGGCGGCCTTGATTCAAGTGTGTGGCACGACGCCATGCATGCTGCGCGGCTCGGATGCCCTTATCCAGGTCTGCAAGGACAAGATCGGCGCCAAGGACAAGCTATCGGCCGACGGCAAGTTCACCTGGCAGGAAGTCGAATGCCTGGGCGCGTGCTGCAACGCCCCGATGGCGCAGATCAATGACTATTATTACGAAGACCTGACGCCGGAAAACCTGGCGCAGATCATCGATGATTTTGCCGCCGGCAAGTCGCCGAAGCCGGGCCCGTATAACGGCCGGCATACATCAGAGCCCATCGGTGGCCTGACGTCGCTGACCGATCCGAAACTGTTCGACGGCTCGGCGGCCAAGCCGGTGAAGATTCCGAATGCGCCCGTTCCCGGTGCGGAGGTGAAGGCGTAATGGCTCAGCTCGGTATTCTCGAAGACAAGGATCGCATCTTCACCAACCTCTACGGCCTGCACGACTGGGGCCTGGAGGGCGCCAAGCAGCGCGGGGCGTGGAACTCGACCAAGGACATCCTGTCGTGCGGCCGCGACTGGATCATCACCAACGTCAAGAACTCGGGCCTGCGCGGCCGCGGCGGCGCTGGTTTCTCGACCGGTATGAAGTGGTCCTTCATGCCCAAGGAAGTCCGCGATCGTCCGCACTATCTTGTGGTCAATGCCGACGAGTCGGAGCCCGGTACGTGCAAGGACCGCGAAATCATGCGCCACGATCCGCATTTGCTGATCGAAGGCTGCCTGATCGCGTCCTATTCGATGCAGGCCAACGCCTGCTACATCTACCTGCGCGGCGAATACATTCTTGAGCGCGAACGCATGGAAGCGGCGGTCAAGCAGGCCTACGAAGCCAAGCTGATCGGCAAGAACAACATCCACGGCTGGGACTTCGACGTCTATATCCATCACGGCGCCGGTGCCTATATCTGCGGCGAAGAAACCGCGCTGCTCGAGTCGCTCGAAGGCAAGAAGGGCCAGCCGCGCCTGAAGCCGCCATTCCCGGCTGGTTCGGGCCTCTACGGCTGTCCGACGACCGTCAACAACGTCGAATCGATCGCCGTTGTCGGGACGATCCTGCGTCGCGGCGCCGCCTGGTTCGCCTCGTTCGGCGCACCCAACAATTCCGGCACCAAGCTGTTTTGCGTTTCCGGTCACGTCGAGCGGCCGTGCAATGTCGAAGAGGCGATGTCGATCCCGTTCCGCAAGCTGATCGACGATCACTGCGGCGGTATTCGCGGGGGCTGGGGCAATCTGAAGGCTGTCATTCCCGGTGGGTCGTCGGTACCGATGATCCCGGCCGAACAGTGCGAAGACCTGCCTATGGATTTCGATTCCCTGCGCAATCTGCGCTCAGGGTTAGGCACTGCGGCGGTCATCGTCATGGATAAGTCGACCGACCTGATCCGCGCCATCGCCCGTCTCAGCTACTTCTACAAGCACGAAAGCTGCGGCCAGTGCACGCCGTGCCGTGAAGGCACCGGCTGGATGTGGCGTGTCATGGAGCGCATGGTCAAGGGCGACGCCGATCCGTCGGAAATCGACACCTTGCTCGAAGTCACGACGCAGGTCGAAGGCCACACGATTTGCGCGCTCGGCGACGCCGCAGCGTGGCCGATCCAGGGCCTGATCCGTCACTTCCGTCCGGAAATCGAAGCGCGGATTGCTTCCTACCGGGCGCGCAAGGGCAATTTCGCCGGTCACTCAGTGGCAGCGGAATAGGGAGACAGACATGCGCGGCAAGGTCCTCTCATTCAACGGCTCTACCGGTCTGATCAGCGGCGACGACGGAAAGCGGTACAAGTTTTCCGCCTCCGACCTGGCCGGCGATACCGCCTATCTGCCGGCAGGATCGACGGTCGATTTCGAAGGTGAAGACGGCGTTGCCAGCAGCATCTATGTCATCTCGATGGCGATCGGTGATCGCAACAAATATATCGCAGCCTTGCTGGCGTTCTTCTTCGGCTGTCTGGGTGTGCACAAGTTTTATCTCGGCAAGACCGGCGCAGGCATCTGGATGCTGATCGGCGGCACCATTGGCTGGATACTGATCGTACCCGGTTTTTTGGTCTGCTGTATCGCCTTTATCGAGACGATCATCTACCTGGTCAAGACCGACCAGAGTTTCTACGAGGACTACGTCGTGGGGAATAAATCATGGTTTTAGCGGTCAAGGCGAACGATAAAAACCTGATGTGTTTCTGCGTATTATTCGAGCAAGTTGAGGTATAACGGCATGGCGAAGGCTAAAGTCAATGGTGTGGAGGTCGAGTTCGACCCCGGCATGACCGTGCTGCAGGTGGCTGAGCTGGCGGGCGAAGAAATCCCGCGCTTCTGTTACCACGAGCGCCTGTCGATCGCCGGCAATTGCCGCATGTGCCTGGTCGAGGTAAAGCCTGGACCGCCGAAGCCGCAGGCCTCGTGCGCACTGCCGGCTGCCGAAGGCCAGGAAATCTTTACCAATACGCCGATGGTCAAGAAGGCGCGCGAAGGGGTGATGGAGTTCCTGCTCATCAACCATCCCCTCGATTGCCCGATCTGCGACCAGGGCGGCGAATGCGACCTGCAAGACCAGTCCGTGGCCTATGGCAAGGGCGACTCGCGTTATTCCGAGAACAAGCGCGCGGTCGAGGAAAAGTACCTTGGCCCGACGATCAAGACCTATATGACGCGCTGCATCCAATGCACCCGCTGCGTGCGCTTTACGACGGAAGTCGCCGGAGTGACGGAAATGGGCATGATCAGCCGCGGCGAAAATGCCGAGATTACATCGTACCTTGAGCAGGCCGTGACGTCGGAATTGTCGGGCAACGTCAATGATCTGTGCCCGGTCGGCGCGTTGACGCATCGGCCGTGGTCGTTCAACTACCGGCCATGGGAACTGACCAAGACTGAAACCATCGATGTCATGGATGCGTTGGGCGCCCATATCCGCATCGATAATCGCGGCGCGGCTGTCTTGCGCGCCCTGCCGCGGCTCAAGGAAGACATCAATGAGGAATGGCTGACGGACAAGTCGCGCTATGCCGTCGACGGCTTGTCGCGCCAACGCCTCGACCAGCCCTATGTCCGCAAGGGCGGCAAGCTGATCCCTGCGTCGTGGAACGAAGCCCTGGCCGCCGTCGCGGCCAAGGTCAAGGCGACCGACGCCTCCAAGATGGGTGTGATTGCCGGTGACCTGAGCGACGCCGAAACCATGAAGGCGGCGAGGGACCTGTTCTATTCGCTGGGTGTGACCAATCTCGATTGCCGCCAAGACGGTGCCAAGGTTGGCCCTGTGACGCAGTCAACGCCCCGCGAATCGTGGCTGTTCAACAGCGGTATCGCCGGTATCGAAGAGGCCGATGCGATCCTTCTGGTCGGCACCGACTTGCGTCACGAAGCATCGCTGATCAATGCGCGTATTCGCAAGTCG
>FSTD01000053.1_pt1 | contig 13947 bp, 12 predicted proteins | sample 1637101 | NCBI WGS metagenome assembly FSTD01 (sample SAMEA3914816, study PRJEB12502) | metagenome | biome: forest; material: soil | place: USA | collected 2011-09-16 | depth 0.3 m | reverse complement strand
CATGTAAAGGGTCTCGAATGTCGCCAACTGCTGTAATTGAAGTTGGCCTTCCTTGGCGAGTTCCAGCGATGCCGACAGGGTCGAGGCCATGTAGGAGACGCGCCTGGGACCGCCCTGCCCGCGCGGCTGCGGCGCCACGTCGTCGAGCGCCGTCCAATTGCGCAAGGCCGGCAGCTGGGCGCGCAGGTTGTCGCGTGCGTCTTCGAGGGAATAGGCTTCGACGCGCCGCGACGGGTCGTAGGTGCGTTCGATTTCGCGGCGGCGCTGGGTCACGTAGGCGCTCATCAGGTCAAATACGTTGGCGTCGATCGTCGATGACGGGATGATCAGGCGGGCTTCGGGATCGCCGCGCGAAAAAACATCGCGCTTCAGCTGCGGACGCGAGGTCAGGGCCTCAACCGCTTTGCGCATGGCTTCCAGCTTCTTCAGCCGGAATGCCAGGGCCTGGGCCAGTTCTTCGGGCGCCGGCTCGTCGGTCTGCTTGCGTTCGGGCGCTGGCAACAGCAGGCGCGATTTCAGATAGGCCAGCCATGAGGCCATGACGAGATAGTCGGCGGCCAGCGAGAAGCGCAGACGTCGGGCGGCCTGGATGAAGGCGAGATATTGCTCGGCCAGTTTGGTGATGGAGATCTTCAGAAGATCGACCTTCTGCGATCGGGCCAGGGCGAGCAGGACGTGCAATGGGCCTTCGTAGCCGTCGAGTTCAAGCACCAGGGCTTCGTCCGGGGCGATTTCCTCGGCCGTGTCCGGAACCGCGGACGCGCTGAAATCGAGGCGCCGCTGCTGGACGTCGTGTTCAAGGCCGGAGATATTTTTGGGGGTTTGCGCCAAGCCCTATGCCTTAACTGCCTGGAATTCGGTCGGATCGGCGCGTGCCTCCAGCTTGCCTGCGCGCGCCATGGCTGTGTCAAACCGTTGGCGGGCGTCGGGATCAAGCGGCTCTGGTGTCCGTAGAAGGCGCTTCAGGGCGGCTTCGGCGCGGCGCTTGGTCTCGCCTTCCAGTTTCGGCGCTTCTTCCACGACCTGCGCCATCTGATCCATCTGGCCGTTGCAGTGCAGGAGTACATCGCAACCGGCGCGCAGGGATGCGCGCGCGCGGACTTTCAGAGCGCCGGACAAGGCGTTCATTGACAGGTCGTCGCACATGATCAGACCGTCGAAACCGATGGTGTCGCGAATCATACGGATGCACTTTTTCGATGTCGTTGCCGGGTGCCTGGCGTCGATGGCGGTGTAGAGAACGTGAGCGGTCATGGCCAACGGCATGTCGGCATTGACCTGGAACGGATAGAATCGACGCGAAGGATTTCATCGAGCGGCGCATCGACCACCGGCAAGGCGGCGTGGCTGTCGGCGCCGGCACGGCCGTGGCCGGGGATGTGCTTGATGACCGGCAGGACGCCGCCGGCCAGCAGGCCTTCGCAAGCGGCGCGGCCCATGACCGCGACGTCGTGCGGCGTCAGGCCATAAGCGCGGTCGCCGATAATGTCGTGTGCGCCGGGTTGCGGCACGTCGAGAACCGGAGCGCAATCAACGTTGATCCCGAGGTTGAACAGGTCCTGCGCCATCAGACGGGCGCCGAGGCGCACAAGGCCCCGCTCCTCTTCACGATCGTTGGCAACCTGCGCGAAACGGGCGGCGGGGGGATAGTCTGGCCAATACGGCGGGCGCAGACGGCGGACGCGGCCGCCTTCCTGGTCGATCAGGAACAGGGCCTCATGGTCGACGCACGACTTCAGGTCGGCGACCAGGCGCTTAAGCTGTTCCGGTGTTTCGATATTGCGGCGGAAAACGATAAAGCCGAGCGGTTGGGTGCTGCGGAAAAACGCTCGTTCTTCCGATGTCAGTTCGAGGCCGCTCAGGCCCAGTATGCATGCGTGCGCGGCCAAGGCTTGGGCCTACTTCACGAAGCAGTCGTGCCCGGACGCCTTCAGCGCCGAACAGAACGACTTGGCTTTTTCCGGGCTGGCGAAACCGACGAACGACGTCCGGTAGAAGGTTCCCTTGGCTGTCTCGACCTTTTCGACGCGCTTGGATGTGCCGCTGAGAAACAGGCCGAAGGACGAAGCGACCTTGGCGTATTCCTTGTTGGCCAGGTCGGTCGATTCAAAGGCGCCAATCTGCACGATCGCGCCCCCGCCGGCGGCAGGTTTGGTGACGGTGGCCGAAGCCGGCGTCGCCGCGGCAACGGCGGGCGTCGCAGTCGGCTTGACCGGTGTCACCACCGGTTTGACGGCGGCGGTTGTCGCAGGCGGTGTCACCGCCGGGACGGCGGGCTTGGTCGCGGGCGCCGCGGCTGTCGCAGCGGCAGGCTGACCGGTAATGGCGGCGTTATTGGCTTGGGACGGCAGCGGTCCCTGGATCGGGGCGGCTGGCGGCGGCGCCTGATCGACCGCGGCCTGGGATATCGACTGGTCGCGCAGTGGCGCTTCAGTGCCGGGGGCAAAGGTCGCGCCCCCCGACGCATCGGTCGACGGTTCCAGAAGGTCCTGGTCGGTCAGGGGCTTGGCGTCTTCGACCTTGGCGTCCTTGATGTCGCCCATTGAATCGCCAACTTCGGGCGCCGGCCGGCCATGGTTGTTGAGGCCGGAATTATAGAACAGCACCACAGCCAGCAGAAGAACGACAAGGAAAATGCCGCTGATGATCAGGGTGATCGGCGCCTGATCGCGCGCAGTGGTCCGGCGCGTCTCATACGAGAGGCTGTCCTCGGTCGGCGGCGAATAGGTACCCCGGTCTTTGTCGGTCATGGCAATTCAGTCCTTGGCCGGGAGGGCCAGAAAGTCATACTTAACGCCTGATTCCCGTTCAGGCGCGTGAAAGATTACAGACTACAGCCAGATTTTGACACCCCTGTGGCCAAAAAGTTGCGCGATGCCATTTATTTATTGGCGTAGTGAGCCTTCAAAGCAGTCTTTGCCGCCTCGAGTATGCCGTCCGACAAGGCGCCGTCATTGACCGCCCGCGCCAGGACCATGGCACCGACCAGGGTCGACAGGATCGCGAGGGCATCTTCGCGGCCTGGGCCATCTTCGATCCCCTTCATCGCCTCTATGTAGTCCTCGAGGCCGGCCGTAAACGTCGCGCGCACGGCCTCGGGCTGGTGGGCGACATCACTGGCGAGCGACGGAAACAGACAGGCGTTTTCCGGAGCGTCGCGGTTCTTCGGACTAAGGTAGCGCTCGAAATAGGTATCGAGGCGGGCCTGTCGGTCACCGCTCAGCGCGCGCAATTTTTCCGACTGCGCCTTCAGCTGACGGTCGCAGGCCTGAACGGCCAGGTCGTCCTTGGAGGCGAAATAGTTATAGAACCCGCCATGAGTAAGCCCGGCTCCGCGCATGATGTCAGAGACCTTGATACCGTCGAAGCCGTGTTTGCGAAAGCCTTCGGAGGCCGTCTGCAATAGCTTTTCACGGTTCTGTTCTACCTGGGCACGCGACGTTTTCAAATGGGGCTCTCGGCAAAAAATAGGGCAAGAATGGCAGTTTGTTTATCAAGTTTGTCATTGACTATACATGATGGCTATCATAATTGCAATCATGACAATCATCATGTAAAATTGAGTCCCTCATGATTTCGAACACTCTCGCCGCGCAGCTGCAACGCCGCAATGTCCATTACGGCTGGGTCATGATGGGCGTTACCTTCATCGTCATGCTGACGACCGCCTGCGCGATGGGGGCGCCTGGCGTGCTGATGCCCCCTCTGGAGAAAGAGTTCCATTGGAACCCGGCCGAGATTTCCGGTGCCCTGGCGATCCGGCTGATTCTGCTGGGCGTGATAGCGCCGTTCGCCGCGGTCCTGATGATGCGCTTTGGCCTGAAACGCGTGGTGTCGCTGGCCTTGACGCTCATCCTGGCGGGACTGGGCCTGTCATTGATGATGCGCGAATTGTGGCAGCTGGTGCTGTTCTGGGGCATTTTTGTCGGCATCGGTACCGGCATGACCGCAATCGTGCTCGGTGCCACGGTAGCCAACCGCTGGTTCACCAACCGGCGCGGCCTGGTCATCGGCATATTGACGGCCAGCAGCGCGACCGGCCAGCTTGCCTTCCTGCCGGTCGTTGCGCACTTGTCCGAGGCCTATGGCTGGCGGGTCGCCCTGTTGCTGGTCTGCGCCCTGCTGGGTGTAGCCCTGGCGCTGGTTCTGCTGTTGCTGCGCGACCGGCCGAGCGATGTCGGCCTGAACCCGTTCGGCGAAACCGAAGTGCTGGCGCCGGCGACGGCGGTGGTGACCAGCTTCTCGCCCTTCGCGATCTTCAAGGATGCCGCCAAAACGCGCACCTTCTGGATCCTGTTCGGCACCTTCTTCATCTGCGGGGCGTCGACCAATGGCCTGATCCAGACGCACTTTGTCTCCCTGTGCGGCGACTATGGCCTGGCAGCGGTAACGGCGGCTTCGGTCCTGGCCATGATGGGATTTTTCGATTTCTTCGGTACGATCGGGTCGGGCTGGCTGTCCGACCGCTTCGATTCGCGCTGGCTTCTGTTCTGGTATTACGGCCTGCGCGGGTTATCGCTGCTCTATCTGCCGCATACCGACTTTACGATCTGGGGGCTGTCGCCGTTCGCCGTTTTCTACGGCCTTGACTGGATCGCGACCGTGCCGCCGACGCTGAAGCTGACGGCGGAGAAGTTCGGCCGCGAAAAGGCCGGCGTCGTCTTCGGCTGGGTGTTCTGCGGCCACCAGTTGGGCGCGGCCAGCATCGCCTTTACAGCCGGCCTGATCCGCACTCAATATGCAACCTATATCCCGGCCTTCCTGCTGGCCGGAACGCTTTGTCTGTTCGCTGCCGTGGCTGCCCTGTTGATCATCCGCCCGAAGCAGGCCATAGCGCAAGCCGCCGGTTGAAAAGCCCAAATCCGCGCTTTAAATCAACGGCGCGGCATGTTAGGCACGCCGCCTCCCGTGTTTTTGGGGGCGAGTAGCTCAATGGTTAGAGCCGACCGCTCATAACGGTCTGGTTGGGGGTTCGAGTCCCTCCTCGCCTACCAAACTTCAATTGGCGCTGCCAATTGAAGTTTGGCATTTTTGGTTTGCGTTCAGGCGCAGTGCGCCTTGGCGCCACGCAGGCTGCGCTCCCACTTGGTCGCTAGGGAAGATCTATATGAGCCCTTGCCGAACCTGAACAGTTTCCGCGTCACTCGTTCAGCCGCCATTCAGCCGCGCCGATGTCATATGCAAGTCGTAATTGCGGTTTGTAGTCATTCCGACGTTCGCAATAACGCCTAAACAAAACGAAGAGAGATCAAAATGCCCGCCTCCCGCGTCCTTATGCTGAAGTCCTTCACTGCGACCGTATTCGCTGCCGGCCTGATGGCCGCGCCTTTTGCCATGGCCCAGGCCGCGCCGGCGGCGCCCGTGGCCCCTGTCGCACCCATGGCCATGATTATGCCCACAACCCTTTCCTTAAGCGTCACTGGCGAGGTCGGCGCCACGCCCGACATGGCGACCGTCAACTTCGCCGTCGTCACGCAAGGCAAGACGGCCTCCGACGCCATGAAGGCCAATAATGTCCGCATGAACGCGGTTATGACTGCTTTGAAAACGGCCGGCATTGCGGCCAAGGATATCCAGACGTCCAACCTCAATCTCAATCCGCAGTATGTCTATAAGGACAACCTGCCGCCGACCCTGACGGGCTATGAGGCGCGCAACCAGATCACCGTGCGTGTCAATGATCTTGCTCAGACCGGCCCCGTCATAGACGCAGTCGTCAAGGCCGGCATCAACCAGATCGACAGTATCGGCTTCGGCCTGAAGGATGACGACGCCGTACTCGACCAGGCGCGTCAGAAAGCGGTCACGACGCTTAACCAGCGCGCCAATCTGTATGCGTCGGCGACAGGCCTGAAGATCAAGCGCCTGCTGAGCCTTGAAGAAGGCGCCGGCAGCTACCAGCCCCCCATGCCGATGATGGCCAGGCGCGAAAAGTTTGCCGACACCTCGACGCCGGTCTCGGCCGGCGAACTGCAGGAACGCGTCACAATTACAGCGACCTTCGAACTCGAAAAATAGACAGCGATTCCTCGCGACTGTGGCTCCCGCGCCCCGTGACAAGGGCGCGGGAAACTGTTAACCATTCCCCATAGATAGATCGGCGCGCGTAATTGCGCCTGTGTTATGCGGGAGGGTGAGCGCGTGCCGAAAGATCGTAATAGAATCCGCAACGTGGCGATAGGGGGTGTGTCCGTCACCGCGCTTGCTATAGCCGGTGTCGTCGCCTTGGGCGGCCACGCCAGCCTGGCGCAGGACGCCACCAAGGCTACCACCAATACCGCAACCGTCGCGAAGCCGGTGACAACGGCCTCGACCACACAGACTGCTGCCAATCGCAACGCGATTGCCGCCGCACCGGTCGCGGTCGCGGCAAGACCGCAAGGCGCGCCGGTCTTTTTGCGTCGCCCGATGGCGCCCGGCAAGGTCCAATGGGGGCCGGCCAGGGACCGTTCGTCACAAATGCGCACCACCCGCAAGCCAAACAGCCTGGCTTCACGCCTGCCGCGCGCGCAACTCGATCGCACCCGCGTGCCGGTCATCCTGCCGCGCGAAGGCATCATCGATACCGCCAAGGCCAAGATGGTCAGCTTCGGCGATGCCTATGCGCTCAACATGCCGCAGGCCAAGGGCATCCAGATCACCATGTACGGCAACCGCAGCTTCGTGCAGGGCGACAAGGGTTCGGTGTCTGCACGCCCGGTGCAGAAACTGGCCGGTGTCGCCGAAGACATGCGGATTTCGCAGATGGAAGACGGCTGGACGGCGACCTTCACGCGCTATGGCGTGGTCTACAGCATCGACGTGTCGTGTGACGACATCAAGGCTCCGGACTGCATGACGGACGGCTATATCCGCCAGGCCGTCGCCCAGTTCGACGACGTTACCATGGGAGCAGACGCCGAAGCCGAAGCCAACAAGGATGCCGGAACGACGACACAGTCCGGCAACCTGCTCGATCAGATCTCCAAGTCGATCAGCAACCTGACCAAGGGGACCAAGTGATGAAAAAGTTCACAGCTCCCGCAATGCTGACGTCGGCGCTGATGCTGTCGTCTGTCCTGACTTTGAGCGCCTGCGACAATACCGCCACCACGACATCCGGTGACACCAGTTCTTCGGCGGTCGCGTCTTCCGAGGACTCGTCGATGCCGTCCGAAAGCGCGTCTGAATCGGCGTCGTCCTCGGAATCGTCTTCATCATCAGTCGCCACGGTCGACTTCCCGCACGATCCGGCGACCGCCCTCGTTGCCGGATCCGGCCAAGGCTATACCGACACGTCGAACTGGGCGCCAGGCATCTGCTTCCCGATCGCCGGCAATGTCGCTTACGCCAACAGCCAGGTCTACAGCCCGGGCGGCGATCACTATCCCACCGCGGCGGCGACCAATCACGGCATCCAGTGCGATGCCGCCAACTACGCCTATCCGTGGCACGACAATTTTTGTGAAAGCCGGTCGTGGTCGAACGTGCTGTGCAAGAGCGGTCAAGGCCACCAGGGCCAGGATATCCGTCCGCCGCAGTGCAAGGCCAATACCTATTGGGCCGTTGCGGCGGAAGACGGGGTCGTCACACAAGTGGCGTCCTACACCGTCGCCGTTCAGGGCAACGACAGCCCGCACCGCATCTTCCGCTACCTGCACATGCAAAAGAGCTCGGTGAAGGTGGCCGTCGGCGACCACGTCGTACGCGGCCAGAAGCTCGGCCTGGTGTCGAACAATCTCGGCATCTCGAACGGCGTGCAGCAATATACGACGATCCACCTGCACTTCGAGGTGCGCATCGCCCAGGCCGAAACCATGGGTAACGGCACGCAACTGACGGCCAACACGTTTGTGCCGCCTTATACGGCGCTGGTCGATGCCTATTCGCGCCGACTGGCGGGCGATTGCCCGACGGTCGAATAGACAGGTTTTGATCGCAATGTTAGCGTCCCCCTTGGGCTCGACTCGAGGGGGATTTTCTTTGTCGTCTGAAACCACGCCACCGTTTCGCTTCTGGCGCTTTTTCTTCTCGCCGCAAGGGCGTGTGTCGCGAAAGGCCGTTTGGTATTTTTTGTTGCCGGTTCATAGCGCTCTGTTGGCCGCCCAATACGGTATCGGCCTGACTATGAGATACCTGTTAACGCCAAACGAGATCCTTTATTCAGGCTGGCTGTACGCCAACCTCTGGGTTGGTCTGGCAATGGTCATCTTGCTTTGGCCATCTTTCGCCATCATGGTGAAACGGCTGCACGATTGCGGTATGGCAGGAATGTTCGCCATTCCCATCCTCATACCTTTAATTCTCGCAATAACCATCGGCATCATTTCGGCGCACTTTGCGTCACAAGGGAATACAGATGCGGCTTTGAGGTGGGAGAATGCAATTGGTTACGCCCGCAGCATTATCGAACTGTACGTCCTCATCTTGATAATATTTTTGGCGCTGCAAAGGAGCTCGCCGGGACCGAACAGGTTTGGGGATGATCCCTCAGGCTATGCGCCGCACGCAGTCTTTTGACCTTGCCCCGCGCCGCCAATTGCGCCAATTGAGGGGTATGAGCAAAATCGTACCCGGCGAGATCACGCCCCTCTTCGTCACCGAGATTTACCGCGCCGATATGGGCGTGCGGGCCGGTATTTCCGATTTTCTGGAAGAGTTGGATGATACCTGCCGGGCCATCGCAGACGAGGACGAAGCCGGTCAGGACTGGTCGCAACAGAAGGCCTATCTCGGCTATACGTCCTATGCGTCGCTGAATGATTTGCCGGAGCGCGCGCAGGTCTTTGCCGACCTGAAGACGTGGCTGGACGGTCACGTTGCTACCTTTGCGGAAAAGCTCGATTTCGACCTGCATGGCCGCAAGCTTAAGCTCGATAGTATGTGGATCAATGTGCTTGAGCACCTCGGCACCCATTCCGGCCACATTCATCCGCACAGCGTCATCTCCGGCACCTTTTACGTTACCGTGCCGGACGGCGCCAGTAGTCTGCGCTACGAAGACCCGCGGCTGGGCCTGATGATGAACGCGCCGCTGCGCAAGGCGCAGGCGCGCCAGGACCACCAGAACTTTGTGTCGATCGCGCCGGCGCCCGGCACCGTATTGCTGTGGGAAAGCTGGCTGCGCCACGAGGTCCCGATCAATCTCAGCGAGGACGTCCGTATTTCGGTGAGCTTCAACTATGCCTGATGCCACGCCGATCAAGACAGTGGTTGTCGGCTACGGCAATGCCGGCCGTAACATCCATGCGCCATTTGTCGCCGCGGCATCCAGCCTTGACTTGTCGGCGGTCGTTTCGACGCGGCCGGACGCCGTTCAGGCCGATTGGCCCGAAGTTGAGGTCATCCCCACTTTCGAGGAGGCTATTGCGCGGCCGGATATCGAGCTGGTCGTCATCGCCACACCGAACGGGCTTCACGCGCCGCAAGCCATCGCTGTGTTGAAAGCCGGCAAGCATGTGGTTGTCGACAAACCCTTCGCCACCTCCGCCGCTGAGGCGCAAGGCGTTGCCGATCAGGCCAGGGCATCCGGCAAGATCGCCTGCCTGTTCCAGAACCGGCGCTGGGACAGTCATATCCGCACATTCAAGGCGGTGCTCGACGGCGGTCGCATGGGTCGTTTGAGTGAAGTCATCTTGCGCTATGACCGGCTGATTCCCGTCAATCCAGCGCGGTGGCGCGATCAGGACCTGCCAGGCTCGGGCCTCTGGTTCGATCTCGGCGCCCACCTGATGGACCAAGCCGTCTATCTGTTCGGACGCCCGCAAACAATCACGGCCGATATCTTCCCGCAGCGGCCGGGCGCCATGAGCCAGGACTATTTCCACGTACTGCTCGGCTATGACAGTTTCCGCGTCATCGTCAATGCCTGCATGCTGACGCCCCTGCCCGGGCCGGTCATCGAAGCCCATGGACTTGGCGGCAGTTTCATCAAGTTCGGTCTCGATACCCAGGAAACCGCCCTAATTGCGCGGCAAACGCCAGGCGGTCCGGGATGGGGCGAAGATCCGGCGGGTGCGACCTTCGTGCCTGCTGCGGATTTCAAACCCGGCCCGCCTGAGCGCCTCGAGTGTTTGCCTGGCAACTATCCCGCCTTCTACGCGGCCATGGCAGCGGCTATACGCGGCGAAGGCCCGCAGCCCGTCGATATCGCGGATTCGCTGCTGGTCATGCACTTGCTCGAGCAGGCGGTGCAGAGCTCGGCCGAAGGCCGCAGACTGGCGGTCCCGGCATGATCGCACCGGTCAGAACCGCGCTCATCGGCTACGGCTATGCCGGCAAGACCATCCACGCGCCGCTGATCCGGGCTGCGCTGGGCCTCGATCTGGCGACCATCGTCTCCAGCCGCCCCGAAGCCGTCCATGCTGACCTGGCCTTCATGCACGTCGCGCCCAATCTCGACGCAGCCCTGGCCGACCTCGACACCGAGCTGGTGGTCATTGCCACGCCAAACGACCTGCACGCACCGCAGGCCCATGCTGCGCTCGACGCCGGCAAGCATGTCGTTATCGACAAACCGTTTGCGCTGAACGATATCGAAGCGCGCGACCTGATCGATCACGCACGGCGGGTCAACCGTACCCTGTCGGTGTTCCACTGCCGGCGTTGGGACAGCAATCACCTGACTTTTCTGAGCGTCCGCGAACAATTGGGTGATCTCTATCAGTTCGTGTTGCGCTATGACCGGCTAAGGCCCGTGGTGCGCGATCGCTGGCGCGAACGCGCCGGCCCGGGCTCCGGCATCTGGTACGATCTCGGCTCGCACCTGGTCGATCAAAGCCTGAACCTGTTCGGCTGGCCCGACTGGATCAGCGCCGATATTACGGCCCAGCGAAAAGGGGCCACGACTGACGATTATTTTCACGTCACATTGGGCTACGGGGCTTTGCGCGTCATCTTGCATTCGTCGATGATGACGCCGGTTGCCGGGCCGTGCGTCGAGGCGCAAGGGTCGGGCGGCGCCTTTATCAAATACGGCATGGATCGACAGGAAGAGGCGCTGAAGGCCTGCCGCACGCCGGGGGATGAAACCTGGGGCCACGATCCGCTGCCGGCTACCCTGACCCTGGCCTCGCGCGATGAGGTCGAGCCCGCGCGGGCGGTGACAGCCATTCCCGGTAACTATCTTGCCTATTACGAAGGCATTGCCCGTACAATCCGCGAAGGCACGCCGAACCCGGTGGCCGCCGAAGATGCCCGGAAGGTCATGCGCATCCTCGATCTCGGCTTCCAGAGCGCCCGCGACGGCCGCCGCCTGCCCTGCCGGCAGTAACGCCCCAAATCGCCTTCGCCTTGGCAAGCCCGACCGGGCGCCCGAGCCTTTGCGAGGAGCCATGCGGCGCCTGAGCTGCTAAAATGCCAAGCCTGCCCGCGGGCCCGAGCCTACGTGGCAAGCCATGCAGCGTTTGATCTGCCTAAAGCGGCAGTAGGCGGCGCTTCTTCGATATATTCAGGTAGCCGACATTGGCCCCGAGGCGGAAGCCGACACCAGCACGGATCGGTGTCAGGACGACGCCTTCGGCGCGCTGATAGGTCACGCCCAGGCCGCCGATAAAATAGGCCGAGCCCTCGACGCCCGGGTAGCGGCGGTAGATAAAGGCCGGGTCCTTCAGGTTATAGACGAGCGAAAAGATACGCGACGCGTTTGCCCCCGTATCAAACCCGATCGACGGACCTTGCCAGAAGATATGGGTCGGATCGGGCTGGGACTTCATGAACAGATTGCCCTTGCCGTAGCGCACACCGACGCCAAGCGAACCCGAGGCCTCTTCGCCGGCAATATAGGCCGTTGGATGATCGCCGTAGTCGGCGAAGATCTTTTCCATCGCACCGCCGAGGGCTTCGACTGTCACCCCCAGGAAGTCGGAGCCGGCGCGGACGATTTCATCGCGGCTGTAGTACGAACCGTCGCTTTGGGCAGCGAGGGCCAGGCCCGGCACCATCGGCGCGCTCGCAGCGGCTAGTGTCGACAGAAGAAAGGTCCGGCGTTCCATGGGGCAACTCCTTTAACGCAAAATCTCAAATGTCTTAGGGGATTTAAGGTTAACAGGACCTGAACGATTCGCGGTCACACCCTCTCCCCGGACGCGTCTAAACTGCCTGTGTGGTGTGGCCTGATTAGGGCTGCAATTGCGGCAGCGCCGCCTTATTACTTAAGGGCGGGTAAATAGACGGACTGACAAGGCCGAACGATCTTTCGTCACTTGCGATCCGCACTTGTCTTGTCACGCGCGCCTTTGAATTCGGACGTGTCGCGCCACTGCGGCCATAGGCGGGAATTGGCGAGCGCATTGCCCAGGTCGTAATAAAGCGTGAGGTCTTCGACCATGCCCGACAGGTCCCACTTCGCCGACCATTCGTCCGCCGGCTGGTGGTAGCGGTTGGTGACGTAGTCGTCGGCGAGGGTCTTGCCGCGCGCGACGCCGCCCTTGATCTGGTCTTCGCCCGAGGAGGCATCCAGCATAGGCACGCCGCGCTTGACGAGCGGGAAGTGATCCGAACGGAAGAAGTGCCCGGCTTCAGGCGACTGATCGGCGACCAAGATGCGCTTTTGCCTGTCGGCATAGAGTTTCAGAAGGTCTTCGAGCGACGACTGGCCGGCGCCGGTAACCTCGATATCATGGGTGCGGCCAAAAACATTGAGCGCGTCCATATTGATGCCCGCAACGGTCTTGGACAGAGGGTAGATCGGGTTCGATGCGTAGAATTCCGAGCCCAGGAGCCCGCTTTCTTCGGCGGTGAAAGCGATAAAGACGACGCTGCGCTCGGGTTTGGTCTTGCCGAACGCCCGGCCCAGCTCCAACAACGCGCCGATGCCCGTGCCATTATCGACGGCGCCGTTGCAGATCTTGTCCTTGGCCTGCGGCGCGCAAACGCCGAGATGGTCCCAGTGGCCGGTATAGAGGATGGTTTCGTCCGGATATTTGCTGCCGGCGATGCGGCCGATGATATTGTGGGTGACGATTTCCGACGAAGCCACCGCGTAGCCACCACTCAAAGACACGTTCATCGCTATGGGTTGGAAGTCCTTGGACCGGGCCTTGACGCGCAGGGCGGCCAGGTCGAGGCCTGCCGCCTTGAAGAGCTTGTCGGCCGTTTCATGGCTGATCCAGCTTTCCAGTTTCGGGCTGACGGCCGCGGGGTCTGGGCGGACGATATCGAACTGGTCGCCCGTCCATGAATTGCGCACCGTATCCCAGCCGTAGGACGCGGCATCGGCGTCGTGGATGATCAGGACGCCGGCAGCGCCTTTGCGCGCCGCTTCTTCGTATTTGTAGGTCCAGCGGCCGTAATAGGTCATGGCCTTGCCGTTGAAGGTCATCAGCTGCGGCTCAACAAAATCCGGGTCGTTGATCAGCTCGACCAGGATCTTGCCCTTTACGTCGACGCCCTTGAAATCGTTCCAGCCGCGCTCGGGCGCGTCAACGCCGTAGCCGACAAAGACGAGCGGCGTCTTGTCGAAGTTGACGTCGCTGGTGACACCGCGCGTCGATACCACCAGGTCTTCGCCGACCTTCAGGTCGGTCTTCGAGCCGTCCGGCAGGTCGAAGGCGAGCTTGGCGTTCGACACCGAGAACTTGCGCAAGGCCACGTCCTGGGTCCAGCCGCCATCCGTACCGCCGGGCTGCAGGCCGGCCTTTTTAAAGCCGCTCGAGACGTAGGCGATGACCTTGGCTTCGGCCGGGGTTGTGATGCCGCGGCCGGCATAGTCGTCGGCCGAGATGATCTTGATGTCCTGGGAAATGCGCGCGGCACTGATCAACGAAGGCGCGGGCTTGGCGCTGGCAGGCATAACGGCGGCAGCCGCAAAAAAGCAGGCGGACGCAAACAGGGCGCGCTTGAACATGATCGTCTCCGGAAAGGTTTCGCCAGAGACTAAGGCGACGCCGCGCCCTGTCAAGAAAGAAGCGGTCAGTCGTGTAACGAAAAACAAATCCAACGATAAGTGGATTTCGTATAAGCACTGGT
>FSTD01000067.1_pt1 | contig 14206 bp, 8 predicted proteins | sample 1637101 | NCBI WGS metagenome assembly FSTD01 (sample SAMEA3914816, study PRJEB12502) | metagenome | biome: forest; material: soil | place: USA | collected 2011-09-16 | depth 0.3 m | reverse complement strand
CCGCCACCGCCACCGCCACCGCCACCGCCACCGGCGACATTTACCGACACCAAAGGCAATGACGTCTTCACGCTGCTTACCGACCACGATACCTTCAAGGGAACGGGCGGCGGCATAGACACGGTCGTCAGCAGCTTCTCGACGGCGCTCGGCAATGGCCTGGAAAACCTGACCCTGACGGGCAGCGGCGACCTGACCGGCACGGGCAACAGCCTGGCCAACAAGCTGAGCGGTAACGGCGGCGCCTCGACCCTGGTCGGTCTCGGCGGCAACGACACCCTGAGCGCCGGTAGCGGCGTGACGACCCTGAAGGGCGGCGTCGGCAACGACAGCTACCTGGTGTTCCACAGCGACGACATCGTCAGTGAACTGGCGAGCGAAGGCACGGACGTGATTACCTCAAACGTCAGTTACGTCCTGGCGGCCAATGTCGAGAGCCTGCGACTTACGGGCTCCGATGCCTTGACCGCGACCGGCAATGCTGACGCCAACCGCCTTATCGGCAACGACGGCACGTCGACGCTGCTGGGCGTCGACGGCAACGACACGCTGCAGGCCGGCAACGGCGTCACCACCATGATCGGCGGCAAGGGCAACGACCTCTACCAGGTCAGCCACAGCGACGACGTCGTCATTGAAAAGGCCGGCGAGGGTTCCGACTCCGTTCAGGCCGGCGTCACCTATACCTTGGGCGACAATGTCGAAAACCTGAGCCTGACCGGTACCGCTGCAATCGACGGAAAAGGCAACGAACTGGCCAACCGCGTCTACGGCAACGACGGCGCCAACAGTCTGTGGGGCATGGCCGGCAACGACGCCCTGGTGGGTGGCAAGGGCGACGACAAGCTCTATGGCGGCGCGGGCGCGGACACCTTCGCGTTCAAGGCCGGCGACGGCCATGACGTCATCTTCGACTTCTCCGCCAAGGAGAACGACAAGATCGACCTCAGCGCCATGCACGCCAAGGCCACCGCTACCCTCAGCCAGGCCGGCTCAGACGTCCTGATCAGCTTTGCCGACGGCCAGACGGTCACGGTCATGGACCAGATCGCTACCGACAAGCTCTTCCTATCGCATATCGTCTGGTAAGGTCTCCTGCCGTCCGCTGCGCAATGCAGCTGACGGCAGCCATCTTGATGCGATGTCCACGCAGATTTGTTGCATAAAAGCGCATATCCAATCAATTTTGCGCAACTTTGACCAATTGCAATTGACGCAAGCCGGCGCCAGTCATACCCCTGTCCGATAAAATATCGCCGGGAGGGGCACCGATGGCCACTGTTCGTTTCTGCCTACGCGTTTTCGCTTGTGCCGGCCTTATGGGGCTCGCCATGACCGGCACGGCAGGCGCGCAATCGCAGACGACTGCGCCTCCGGCCGCTCAGCCTGCACAGGCGCAACCAGCGCCCGACGCACAGACCATGACGATCTTCGGCAAACGGCGCCAGCGCGGCAACCCGCAGGCGGCGCGGATCGACCCGAATGTCTCCTCGACCTGCGCTTTCATGAATGACTACAGTGCTTCCGGCGATGATATGGTTCAGGACTACCTGAACGACTATTCGGCGCGCGACAACACCTCCAATGATCTGCCTGGCACCGACGAGACAGATCCCAACACGCCCGGAACGCATTTCAACGACACCTCGCCATCGGGTGACGCGGCGCACAACACCTCCGTCACCCTGCCGGGCATGGTCGGCCCGGACGGCCAGACGACAGAGCGCACAGGCGCGTGCAATCCATCGGACAAGAACTTTGCCGCCGGCCGCAACTACATCGCCCGCAATGACAGGTCGCTGCGCGACGCTTTCGCGGCCTTCGATGCCAAGGACTATCCGAAGGCGCTCGATCTGTTCAAAAAGTCCTTCGACAAGATGGGCTATGACACCGCAGCCCTCATGGAAGGCAAGATGTATCTTGCCGGACTGGGGACGACGCGCGACACCAAGCAAGGCATATTCTGGCTGAAGAAGGTCGCCGAAGCGCGCTTCGGTCCCGGCGACCGGCAGCGCTTCGATCCGGCCAATCCGGACTATATGGAGCCGCGCTCGGACGCCGCCATGCTGCTCGGCCGGATCTACATGATCGGCTGGGATGTCCCAAAGACGCCGAAGGAAGCCAAACGCTGGTACATGAAGGCGGATGAGTTCGGCTTTATTCCGGGCACGCATCTTGTCGGCCGCATTTTCTCCACGGGCTACGGCGGTGAGCGCAATATGCCCAAGGCCGTCACCTATCTGAAGAAGGCCGGCGAAGTCGGCTATGCCCGCTCGGAATACGAACTGGGCGTCATCTATTACGACGGCGACGACGGCGTGCCGCAGGACAAGAAGCTGGCGGCGCAGTGGCTGCTGGAAGCCGCCAAACGCGGTGATGCCGATGCTCTCTACGCGGTCGGCCGCATGTACGACCTGGGCGACGTCCTGCCCGAGGACGTCGACAAGGCCATCGTCTATTACAAGGAGGCGGCGCTCAAGGGTCAACCGGAAGCGCAAAATGCCTTGGGCGTGTTTTTCTACAATGGTGAGGTCGTCGCCAAGGATCTGGTCATCGCGCGCAAATGGTTCGAGATGGCCGCGCGCAATGGTGAGCCGGAAGCCATGTTCAATCTCGCGGTCATGCTGGCTCACGGCGAGGGCGGGGCAAAAGACCTCGCCGTGGCCTACGTCTGGTTCCGTCTGGCTGAGCAGAGCGGGATGGAAAAGGGTGGCGCGGCGGCCAGGGAAATCGAAGCCAAGATGTCGCCCGATGAGCGTGCCCGTGCCGACAAGGTTCTCAACCCGGCAAAATAGGCGTTCAAACAGGCTCATCCAGCGATTTGGCCAGCGCCGTAAACAGCTTTGGACCTTCCGGCGTCATATGCCAGCAGTCTTCCAGGCGTATACCGAATTCGCCGGGAATATAGATGCCCGGCTCGTCGGAGAAACACATGCCGGCCTGCAACGGCGTCATGTCGTTGTGCACCAGATACGGCGACTCATGACCATCCAGCCCGATACCGTGACCGGTGCGGTGCGACAGCCCCGGCAGGCGGTAGCCCGGCCCCCAGCCCTCTTTTTCATAAAAAGCCCGAACAGCATCATCGATCTTGCCTACGGGCGCGCCGATTTTCGCGGTCTCGAGCGCAATGTCCTGGCCGCGGCGGACCGTGTCCCACACCTTGCGTTGCTTCGCGCTGGCGGCGCCGTATACCCAGCTGCGCGAAATATCGGATTCATAGCCGTACACATTGCAGCCGCAGTCCATCAGGATGACCGAACCTTCGCGCACCGTCTGGGCCTGATGCGAGCCGTGCGGATAGGCGCTGGCCTCATTGAGCAGGACGAGCGAGAATTCCACCGCACCACCAAGTGCTACGGTCGTCTTGTTCATCAGGCCGGAAATATCGCGGCTCGTCATGCCCGGCTGCACCTGGCCGTGGACATAGCGCAGAGCGGCGATGGTGATGTCGCTTGCCACCTGCATCAATGCGAGCTCAGCAGGCGACTTGATCTGGCGGCAGGCATTGACGAGTTTTTCACCGAAGACAAAGTCGTATCCGCCACCCAGCCGGCGCAGGCCATCGACGATGAAGAAGCGCGTAGTCGGCTCGACGGCGATCTTGCCCGGCTTAACCTTGCGGTCTTTCAAAGCCTGGACGATGCGCAAGGTCGGGCTTTCGTCTTCATTCCACGGCCGCACGTCGGCGCTGATTTCCAACGTTTCGCGCACCGAGGGTTCTTCGAAGGCCGGGGTGACGATGACGGGATCGCCGGCGGCGGGGATAACGGCAGCCGTAACGCGCTCGGAACGTCCCCATTGCACGCCGGTGAAATATTCGAGCGACGATCCGGTCTCGGCGACAAAGGCTCCGATGCCGGCCTTCTGCATCAAGCCTTGCAGCTTGGCGATGCGTGCGCGACGCTCCTCAACGCTGATCGGCTTGGCACCACCGCTTAAGGATTGCATCGCCGGTGCCGCCGTCTCGGCCCAAACCGGCGTTACGAAACCACAAGCGGCCAGGCCGGCGAGAAAATTGCGTTTTGAGATCATGACCCGCCCCCGTTGCCCAGCCGTTCTGGTTACATTTCCAACGAAAGCAGACCTGACGGCCGGTGTAAATGGCAATTTGTCGGCGGGATCAACGTGAATTCGAACCTCATATGCATATCGTATCATTTATAGGAACTAGCGTGTTACATATGCGTAACAATGGCGACAATTTCGATTCCTAACATTGTTATTGTGTCGAAATTACCTTACAAAGATTCACACTGAGGGACGAAATGCCAATCGCATCGATTGGCATCAAGCCTATTTTGAAACCGTCATGAGCGTTATTTTATTTGCTTGATGACACCGGTGTCTTTTCAGCCGGCATTTCAAAACGCTTGGTGCGCCTGCAGGCGGCGGCAACGCCGAACGATAAATTTTGGGAGGTTACATTGAAAACGACATATAGCGGACGCCTCGATGCGCCCGCACGGGGAACTGCGTCCTTTTACCTGGGCGCCTCACTCCTGGCATTGACGATGGCCGGCGTCGGCCAGGCCCATGCTCAGACAGCTACCGCACCGGCTGACAACGACGTGGTGGTCGTCCGCGGCTTCCGCGGCAGCCTGCAAACGGCCATGTCCGCCAAAAAGAAAGACGACTCGATCGTCGACGTCATCAAGGCCGAAGACATCGGCAAGTTCCCGGACAACAACCTGTCCGAGTCGATCCAGCGCATTCCGGGCGTCTCGATCGACCGCGACGCCGGCGAAGGCCGCACCATTACCGTGCGCGGCTTGGGGCCCGGCTTTACCCGCGTGCGCCTGAACGGCATGGAAGCCCTGGCCACGACCGGCGGGCGCGACTCGTCGGGTGGCGCCAACCGCGACCGCGGTTTCGACTTCAATGTCTTCGCCGCCGAGCTGTTCCAGTCGATCACCGTGCGCAAGGCGTCATCGGCCGAAACCGAAGAAGGCGCGCTCGGCGCCACTGTCGACCTGCAAACGCCACACCCGTTCGACTATAAGGGATTCACGCTGGCCGGCTCGGTCGGCGCGCAATATAACGATCTGTCGGAAAAAACCAATCACCGTGAGACCTTTCTGATTTCCAACCGCTGGATGGACGGCAAGATCGGCGCACTTCTGTCTGTCGCCTACAGCACCAATGACAAGTTCGAGGAAGGTCCGTCGACCACACGCTGGGAAAACGGCTCAACAGCCGCCGGGACGTCGGCCAATCGCTTCCACGGCGTCTCCAGCGACGGCGGCCTGACCTTCACGACCATCCCCGCCGTACCGGCCAGCGATCCGAACGCCGGCACGCTCGGCGACCTCTCGGGACCATCGCTCGACGTTACCAAGGCCCTGCACCCGCGTATTCCGCGCTATGGCCACCTGGCCTACGAGGAGAGCCGCCTCGGCCTCACCTCCTCGTTCCAGTTGAAGCCGACCGCTGATACGACGATCACGCTCGACGCCCTCTATTCCGACTTCGTTGCCAACCGCAACGAACAATATCTGGAGGTCATTTCCTTCAGCCGCGCCGGCCAGGGCACGCCCAAGACCGACGTTTATAACTACACGGTCAACGACCGCGGCGAGCTGAGCAAGGCGAGCTTCAACAATGTCGACGTCCGTTCGGAAAACCGTCACGACGAACTGGAAACGATCTTCAGCCAGCTCAACCTGACGATCAATCAGAATTTCGGCGACCGCCTGAAGGTCAAGGCCTTTGTCGGCGCGTCGAAAGCCGTGCAGAACAATCCAGAGCAGACGACGCTGACGCTCGATGCCTATGACGTCGATGGCTACAGCTACGACTATACCAGCCCCAACAAGCCGGTCTTCAACTATGGCACTGTCGGCGGCTGTACCGCTGCGCAGGCTTGTTATTGGTCCGTTTCGCCCTCGACTGCTTTTGGTGATGCGTCGCTCGTGCGCGTGCGCCCGAACCAGACGACGGACCGCTTCTCGACGATCACGCTCGACGCCGCCTACAAGCTGTCGGATAATTACAGCCTCAAGGCCGGCCTCAACCGCAAGGAATTCCGCCTCAACACCTGGGACCTGCGGCGCTCGACCACGGCGTTCGGCGAGAACATCACCACGCCGGCGGCGACCTATTTCAACGCCAACCTGGCCAGTCTGACCCAGACGCAGACACTGGCCGGCGGGGCGCAAGCCTGGCTGATCCCGAACTTCGATGCCCTGAAGGCGGCTTTACACTTCGATTGCAACTGCATCGATCCGGTCTACGGCGACTGGACTCTGGCCAATAACGGCGGCTCGCGCGGCAACAACCAGGACGCTTCGGAACGCGACGACGGCGCCTATGTCCAGCTCGATTTCCATAAGGAGCTGATGGGCATTCCGTTCCGCGGCAATATCGGTGTGCGCACCGTCAAGACACAACAGTCGACCTCGGGATTCATCGACGCCACGCATTATGTGACGATCGAGCGCGAATATACCGACACCTTGCCGTCGTTAAGCGTCACAGCAGAGGCCAGCCCTGAATTCCTGATCCGCTTCGCTGCGGCCAAGGACATGGCGCGTCCGCTGCTGGGAGCGTTGACACCCGGCGGCACGATCAACTTCACGGGACGCACCTATGCCGGCGGCAATCCGTACCTGACGCCAACGCGTGCCTACGATTACGACCTGAACTTCGAGTGGTATCCGGACAAGGATTCGCTGTTCTCGCTCGGCCTGTTCTACAAGGACATCAAGAGCTATATCCAGCCCTTCCCGCGCACCCTGCCTTATAGTGCGCTGGGCTTCGATCCGGCCTTGGGGGCAGCCTTCGGTGTCACAGCCGACACGCCGTTCGTCGTAACCTCGCCGGTGGCGTCACAAGGCGGTGCCCTGCAAGGCTTTGAAATCAACTTGCAGAAGACCTTCACCTTCCTGCCGGCACCGTTCGATCACATGGGCGGTATCGTTAACTACACCCACGTCCGTTCGCAGATCAGCTACTTCACGTCGACGGGGACGATCAAGGCGGGCCTGCTCAACATGTCGCCGGACGCCTATAATACGACCGTTTACTACGAAGACGACAAGTTCTCGGCGCGTATCTCCGCGGCCTATCGCTCGAAATATATCAGCCTGCTCAAGCCCGGCAATAATGCCGACTTCCAGGGCAAGAACGAGACCCTGAATATCGACGCCCAGGCAACCTACGTGATCAACAAGAGCCTGACCCTGACCTTGCAGGGTCTGAACCTGACTGATCAATATGATGACAGGTACGATACCTACAACAGCTCGGCCTTCGGCAATGTCGACGGCAATGCACCGCTCGACTACGTCCACACCGGCCGGACGGTACTCCTGGGTCTGCGTTACAAATACTGATGCCGATATCGCGATCCCGCGTCAGGAAACCTCTGCCCTGACTGGGAATACTGCCGCCGACTCCCCGGTCCGGCTCAGGCGCCCGCAAAACGCGGGCGCCTCTTTTTTTGCTGCTGCCAGCCTGTCGCCGAGGCAAAACGTTAACGCTTGGGAAACCCCGCCGGGATAAAAGTTAATGGCGATGTTTAGTGAGGACGCGTATATGTCTTTTATGCAAAAATTCCTGCTGCCGAAGAAGCTTCTGACGGCAGCCTATATCCTGATGGTGACGTTGATCGTCGCTATCGGTTATGAATACTTCACCGATTTCGAGACGGCCCGCTTCGTCAAGACCGTCATCATCTACCTGCTTCTCGACTATGCCTGGGCGACGATCAAGCGCGAGTGGACAGGCGAGGAACCGAAGTTTTAAACCTTCGGCCCGCTCCCAGATTACAGTCTTGTAACTTTTCGATCGGCGTGCCGTGTGAATATAGTTTCCGGCATTATCATCGAGAGGGCTTTCCATGACGCCGACATTCAAAACGCGCCTGCATCACTGGTCCAGCCGTGCGGTGGTGGCCCGGACAGCCATGGTATTGGCGGCGGGCCTGGTCGCGACCGTGCCACTTGCCGGCCACGCGGCAACAACAGCCCCTAAGCCTGCTCAGACCGTTGCGCCCAAAAAGGCCGCTGCGCCGATCGTCGTTCCGCCAATCGCCTATAAGTCGCGCGTTCTGCCCAATGGCCTCAAGGTCTATTATTCGCGGGACACGACCACGCCGAACGTGACGGTCCAGGTGTGGTACGGCGTCGGCTCCAAGGACGATCCACAAGGGCGCTCAGGCTTTGCACACCTGTTCGAGCACCTGATGTTCAAGGCGACGCGCGATATGCCGTCGGAGAAGCTCGACCGCCTGACCGAGGACGTCGGCGGCTTCAACAATGCCTCGACCTATGACGACTTCACCAACTACTACGAAGTTGCCCCGGCCCAACACCTGGAGCGCTTGCTATGGGCCGAGTCCCAGCGTCTCGGCGCCCTGGTCGTCAATGAAGACGCCTTCAAGTCGGAACGCGACGTCGTCAAGGAAGAGCTGCGCCAGCGCGTCCTGGCCCAGCCCTACGGCCGCCTGTTCGCCCTTTATATTCCGCAAAATGCCTACACAACCCACCCCTATAAGCGCCCCGGTATTGGCTCGATCGAAGAGCTGGATGCCGCGACGATCGACGATGTCCTGGCTTTCCACGCCACCTATTACCGCCCGGACAATGCCGCCCTGATCGTCGCCGGCAATTTCGACGAAGCCCAGCTCAACGCCTGGATCGACAAATACCTGGCGCCGATCAAGACGCCGTCGATACCGCTGCCGCGCGTTACCACGGTCGAGCCGCCGCGCACCGGGGCAAAAGCCGTCACAACCTACGGCCCCAACGTGCCGCTGCCGGCGGTCGTCATGACCTGGCTTGGTCCCAAGGCGTCGGACAAGGACGCGGCCGCCGCCAAGGTGCTTGATGCTGTCCTCAGCAACGGCAAGTCCTCGCGCCTCTATCACAGCCTCGTTTATGACAAGCAGGTTGCCAGCGACATCTTCTCGAGCGCTGATCTGCCGGCCCAACCCGGCCTCATCTACGCCGGGATGATCCTGGCGGACGGCAAATCGCTCGACGAAAGCACCGCCCTGCTCAAGGCGCAGATCGCATCCTTGCGCGACAAGCCGGTCAGCGCCGCTGAACTGAACACGGCCAAGACCGAATTGATCGCGGCCGCGGTCGGCAATCGCGAGTCGATCGACGACCGCGCCTTCGCCCTCGGTTATGCGCTGGAAGTCGATGGCGACGCCGCCAAGGCCAACAGCGCCATTGCGGATCTGTCGAAGGTGACTGCCGCCGACGTCCAGGCCGTGGCGCGCAAATATCTGGCGGAAGACCGCGCCACCACCATCCGTTACGTGTCGGAATCGGAGCGCCCGAAAGGTGAGGCCGAGGCCGCAGCCGCGCCCGTTGCGGCGGTAACCAGCGTCAAGTTCACCGGCGAGGTGTTTGCCCTGCGTCCCGAAGGCGAGCGCGAAGCCCTGCCGCCGCTGGGCACGCCGGTCAATCCGGTCCTGCCGGAACCTGCCAGCATGACCCTGCCCAACGGCCTTAAAATCGTTGTGGCCAAGAGCTCCGACCTGCCGCTGGTGTCGGTCAATCTGATCGCGCGATCCGGCGCGTCTTCCGATCCCGCGGGCAAGGCCGGCACGGCCAGCCTGATGTCCGACGTCATTACCGAGGGCACGGCGACGCGATCGGCGACGGCAATCGCCGCCCAAAGCGAAGCCTTGGGCACAACCATCGCCGCCTCTTCAGACTGGGAACGTTCCTCGCTGAAGCTGACGGTCGTAAAGAGCAATCTCAAACCGGCGCTCGGCATCCTGGCCGACGTTGCCGAACACCCGGCCTTTGCCGCCAGTGAAGTCGAACGCGTGCGCTCGCAATCGCTCGACGAGCTCAAGGTGTCGTTCCAGCAGCCGGGCTCGCTGGCCGGCTTTGTCACCGCGCCGGTGATCTATAGCGGCACGGCCATGGGCCACGTCGCTGGTGGTACGCCGACCTCCCTGACAAAGATCGCACGCGATGACCTCGTCAAGCTGCACGACGGTGTCTGGCGCCCCGACAATGCCATTGTGGTCCTGACCGGCGACATCACGCCGCAGGAAGGTTTTGCCATCGCCAAGGCCGCCTTCGGAAGCTGGAAAGCGCCGGTCGGCAAGCCTTTGACCGCTCCGGTTATTTCACCGGCCGCTGCGCCGCGCGATGTTATCGTAGACCTGCCAGGCACAGGGCAAAGCGCCGTACTGGTTGCCAAAACCGCCATCGCCCGCAATTCAGCCGACTATTACCCGGGCATTGTCGCGACGACAGTTCTTGGTGGCGGCTTCTCGTCTCGCCTCAATCAGGAAATCCGGATCAAGCGCGGACTGTCGTACGGTGCCGGCGCCAGCCTGTCGCCGCGCCTGTCTACCGGCGGGTTTACTGCCTCGGCCCAGACCAAGAACGAGTCGGCCGCCGAAGTCGTTGGCCTGATAAAAGGCGAACTGACGCGCCTGGCAACACAGCCGGTGCCCGCCGACGAACTGACGGCGCGCAAATCGACCCTGATCGGCAACTATGGCCGCAGCCTCGGCACGGCCGACGGCCTGGCCGGTATCCTCGGCGACCTGTCGTTCTATTCCATCGATCTGAAGGAAATTCAGTACTACACGGCCAAGGTCACTGCGGTCACGCCGCAACAGGTCTCGGCTTTCGCCGGCACCGTACTCGACCCCGCCAGGGCCAGCGTCATTATCGTCGGGGACCGCTCGAAAATGGGGGATACCATAGCGACGGCCCTGCCCAATGTCGCGGTCATCCCGGTCACGGATCTGGACCTCGACAGCCCAACCCTGAAAACAGCGAAGTAGCCGGCATTCCCTCTCCGCATTCTGCCGGAGAGGGCATATCGCCCTACGCCGCGACGGACGTCGTCGACGCTGCCGATGAAGTCGTGGCTGTGCTCGCTGACGAGTAGCTTTGCAGTGCCGTCAACAATTGCTGCATCAGATCGGCAAGGCTTTCCGAAGATTTATCGCCGGAAGGCGCTGTCGCATCCGTAGGCGGCGGGACATCCGGGCCTTTCGGTTGCCACGACGCCACCTGATTGTCGAACGACGTTTTTTCGTCCGCACTCACCGATCCGTCGCCATTTGCGTCCATCATACTGAACAGTTGGTCCGCACGGGCTTTGGCCGTATCGGCTTGCGCGGGCGCGGCATAGACCGCCATGTCGGACTTCCAGATATTGCCGTCACCGTTACCGCTGATGTCCGGCGATGACGGTGGTGTGTACACGCCGGCTTGTCCGACAACCTGTTCCGCGGGCTGACCTGCGACCTGATTATCCGATGGATCGGACGTTGGCCCATCCTTGCGGTGTCCGTGATGGTGCCCGTGATGCTCTCCCTGGGCCTGCAGCAACCCGCTCATTGTGCCGGAAGACAGGCTGTTCTGGAAGAACGACTCCAGTTCAGTGAAGATGGGCGATGCCGAAGTCATCGCCGAACTTGTCTCGGCGGTGGCAGCGCTGGTGGACTGGCTCGCCGTCAGCTGGCTGAGCAGCTTGGTCATTTGCGCCAGGGCTTGCGAGGAACTCGCTCCGGAATAGGAGCTTATATTCATGAAATTACCTCCCGATGGATAGCGGACGGAATTGTCTGCAAGAATAGGAAGAATATATTTAAATTAACAAGATATTGATTTTAGGCATATTTCAAATTTGAAACGATTCAATCCACTTTTAGATTGGATAAGTGAAATATTTCTCGAAAAATATGGCCGAAACAACACGGATTTAGGCAATATTTACTGTAGGAAAAAATAATCCGGCAAGTCTTGCCTATCCCGCGTCACCTCTTGCGTTGCCGCAAGCATGCCGCTAGTCTCGGAATCGGCCCCAAATTGACCACAAAGCCTTCCTAACCAGTCGGGCAGGCTTCCATTCTCCGGCGAGACCACCATGACCCCCACGCGCGCTCTGATCGCTACCACCTCCCTTGCCGTGCTTTGCCTGTCGAGCACAGTCTGTGCTCAAGGCCAATCGGCCGCGCCGATCAGCAACGGCATGGGTACGCAGGTCTTCTTCTCGCCGTCGGGCCAGCCGTTCCGCGCCCCCGCCGCTGATCCCTACCCTGTCGCCGCGTGGTTCGCGCAGGCCGACACGGATCACGATGGCAAGCTCAGCAGCGAAGAGTTCAGCAATGACGCCAAGCTGTTCTTCGTCAAGCTCGACCTCAATCACGACGGCTACGTCAGCAGCCCGGAAAACACCAACTATGAAACGAGGATCGCGCCGGAAATCACCCGCATCGACCCCCGCATCGAGCAGCCCAAGAACCACGTCAGCGAACGCGACCCCAATATGGGCGCCGACCAGGACCCGACGCATGGCCGCTACCAGAAGACGATCCAGGGCGCGTCGCAATATGGCTTGATCAACGAACCGCAGCCCGTACGCGCCGCCGACGCCAACTTCGATTTTCGCATTTCAGGTGAGGAATGGCTGAATGCCACAAACCAGCGGTTCGCCCTGCTCGACCGCAACGGCAACGGCTTCGTGACGTTGGATGAGTTGCCGAAAACACCTTTCCAATTTGCGTTGGAAGATATGAATGCCGAACAGGCCAAGGGCGGCAAAGAAAAGAAAAAACATTTCGGCTGGTGACGCCTTTAGGGTAAAAACTTGCGTTTAAACTGGTTTCTTTTGTAAAAATCTCCCGAAAACGGGCGGGAAAATATACGAAAATTGCGCCACTCGCGCGTTTTGCCTCGCCACTCTCCGCCGATTGTGTTACCTGCGCTGTTTCAGTTCTGGCGCAGGGTGCCTATCGGCGGATTTGCACATGCTCCAGGTTTTTATTTGTCGCAACGGTTAGCCGGAGCAGGGATCGCTCCTTTGTCCGGCACCGTGCTCAGATGGTATGGCGCGGCGCGTGGTCAAGACGGTTCAAAAGCTCGGTCTGTTCGGTTTGGGGGCGTTCGGACGCCTGATCGTCAAGCACCTCGCCCCCTATTTCGACATCCATGCCTGCGACCCCTCGCCCGAGGCCCGGGCATTTGCCAGGCGTCATAACGTCGCCCTGTGCAGCCTTGAAGAAGCCGCCGCGTGCCGTATCGTCGTCCTGGCCACGCCCATCCGCACGCTCAAGGCCCTTGCCGAAAAGATTGCGCCGCACGTCCACCCGCGCGCCCTGGTCATCGACGTCGGTTCGGTCAAGATGAAGCCGGCCGCATGGTTGCAGGCCGTCTTGCCGACGAGCGTTTATATTCTGTGCACGCACCCCCTGTTCGGGCCTCAGTCCGCGCGCAAAGGCATTCACGACCTCGAAATTGTTGTCTGTCCCGTACGTATTCGCCGCCTGGCGCCGATCCTGCGGTTTTTCGGTGAAACGCTCGACCTTAAGGTGACCACAGCAACACCGGAACAGCACGACAAGGCCTTGGCAGCCGTACAAGGCCTGACGCACCTGATCGCCAAGGTCATGAGCGGACTGGAACCGCTGCCGCGTGTCCATACGACGAAGTCTTATGACCTGATGATGCAAGGTATCGGCCTGGTGCAGGGCGACTCGGACGAACTGTTTCTGAGCATCGAACGCGATAACCCGTTCGCCGCCGAGGTCCGCAAGCGCTTCTTTACGGAAATCGACGCCCTGCGCGCGCGTCTGGAAGCCAACGACGGCGGTAAGTAATGTATGGCACGTCACTGCGACGGCCGCTCATTCAGAGATTTATTTCCCGCATCCTTGCCTGACCAGCGAAGAAATACAGTATACAAAGCAAGTAAACCGAAAAGATATATTAAGGTTTTGGCAAATTATTTCTGCACCGCCTCCTCCAGGAAAAGCGGGCTAACAGCTGTATGTGTAAGGCCTGGCGCGTGTTTAAATTGTGGCGCGTGGCAAACACGCCACTCCTTAAAAAAGGCATACAATTGCGCGTTTCATAAATATCACGGCACAGTTTTTTTTCGCAAAATGCCCGAAAATAATTTACGGTTTTATGCAATACACTGAATATATTGCGATCTTTTTTCGCAATTGGTGAAAATTGTCATTAAACAAATATGAAATAATTTTCGCCATTGGCCCGTCCCTTCATTACAAATGTGACTTAATTGGAACAAGTTGCAATTGAAAGCGACAATTCCGTGAACTTACGTTGACGGTGTTGAAACGGCGGGCTTTAACACTCCAAACAGCGAAATAACGCTGCTGGGAAATTGGCTGCGTCGGGTGGCCAATAGTTGACTCGGAGAAAAAAGTGAAAAAGCTAACGTTGCGATCTGGCCTGATGGCCACGACAACAATTTGCGG
>FSTD01000397.1_pt1 | contig 14406 bp, 14 predicted proteins | sample 1637101 | NCBI WGS metagenome assembly FSTD01 (sample SAMEA3914816, study PRJEB12502) | metagenome | biome: forest; material: soil | place: USA | collected 2011-09-16 | depth 0.3 m | reverse complement strand
CTGTAGAGCGTCATCTCAACCAGCAGCGGCGCCAGGTCGGCGCCTTTTTGCGTCAAGGAATAGATGAACTTACGGGCGTCGGCGGGGTCTGCTGATTTGGTAATCAGACCATTCTGTTCCAGCCGCGCCAACCGGTCAGCGAGGATATTGGTGGCGATTTTTTCTTCTGAGCGCAAAAAGGCCTGATAGCTGGTATGGCCGCGCAGCATCAGATCGCGAATAACCAGCATCGACCAGCTGTCGCCGACAGACTCAAGAACCAGATTGATCGGGCATAGCGAGCGATTACGCACGGCCTTGACAGGTTTCGGCGCCGGCTTTGGTTTGGGCGGCGCCTCGCCCCGGATCAATCGTGAACGCTGGGTGGGACGTTGGGCCTTTTCAGGCGGCGCTGCGGATTTTTTCGGGCGCGGCATGGAAAACTCGTGCTGGAACTATGAAGGCGATTAACAAGTCTTAATGCCGGCACCTTGCGATTCGCAAGCTGGGCTTTTCTTTCTTATTGCATCACACAAGCAATCACATGTGCATTGCGTATTGCAAGTTATTTTGAGGCAAAAAAGAACGGGCCCCAGCGGAGCCCGTCCATTGCTTCCCGGCTATGTGCGTTTTAGCCGAAGAACTTATAGTCGCCGTAGGCGAGATGCGTCGTCGAACCCGACATCTGCACGAGAATAAAGCCGTCATTGGCATGGTTGGTGGGATCGACGACCTTGTAATATTGCAGCATCGCATTTGCTGAGCTGGCGTGGTCGTACGTGATCGTCGTCCCGGCGCCGAAGCCGAAGAAGCCGATAAAATCGTCTTCGCCAGGCGCCGGGGCAAGATAGCCACCTGCGCCATGGAAGTCGATGATGTGGTCGGCATTGGCGTAGTTGGCCATCAGATCGCCGGCGCGGAAGACGAAGGTGTCATTGTCCGCACCACCCTGGACACGATCCTGACCCTTGCCGCCGGAGATCACGTCGCGGCCAGCGCCGCCATGCAACTGATCATTGCCGTCAGCGCCATTGAGGCTGTCGGCGCCCTTCGAGCCGGTGACGATATCGTTACCGGACAGCGCCATAACGAAGACCGGGCAATGCGCAGTATGGTAATCGGCTGTATCCGCCACGGGCGAGAGCCGGATATAGGTCGGGCTGTCGCAATCGGTCGGCGGCGGAGGCGGGGGAGGCGGCGGAGGCGGCGCGATCGCAGAGCCGTTGATGGTGATAATCACCTCGGCCGTGCTTGTCTTGTCGCCATCGGACAGCGTGTAGGTAAAGACGTCGTAGGCTGTCTCACCACCCACCAGGTAGTCGTAGAAATGCCCTGGGTCGTAGTTAAACGTGCCGTTGGCATTCATGGTCACTGTGCCGTGCGTGCCGGTTGTATCGAACGCACTGACGTGGATCGGGTCACCGTCCGGATCGGAGTCGTTGGCAAGGACCGACGCAGTGACAAGCGGCGTGCTTTCCGTCGTAATAAATCCGGTGCCGCCATCGGCTACCGCGATCGGGGCGTCGTTGCCGTTGGAATTGACGCTGGCGACCGCCGTGATGTTGAAGCCGGCGAAGAAGATATTGTCGTCGTTCGACGGATTAAGCGTATTGACCTGGATGGTGGTGTCGCCGTTATGGATGAATCCGCCGTTCGCCAGGTTATACAGTTCATCATCTGAGCGTGGATTGGTCGGTAAGGCATTGGGATTAATCGGGTTATCCGTGCTGTCGCCGAGGCCGCCGACCGTGATCAGGCCGCCGTTGGCCGCGATACCGTCATCCTGGCCGCCTGCCGACGTCGTCAGACGCTGGCCGTTGACGTCGACTTGGGAGTACTGCGTGCCGCCCTGGAAGCTGAAACCGATTCCGAGGGACATCTCGGCGGAGAAGCCTGCCACGGTCGTGTCGATCGGATGGGCGAAGTTGACGGTGAAGTTGTCGCCGGTATTGGCGCTGAAGCCGTCAAGCAAGGCGATTGTGTGCGAGGTTTCGTTCGGATTTGAGTAGACCACGGCCAGGACGTAACCGTCCGTCTGGCTGCCCAAAACATTGGAAATATTGAAGTCGAAGTCGGTTGCACTGCCGGCGCCGACGATCGACGAGACAAAACCGGTTACGTCGGCGCGGAAGGATTGCAGGCCGCCGCCGGAGGTGGTGCCGAGGGCCACCCAGCTATTAACGTCAAGCGTGTTTGCGCCGAAATTGAGGTGCGCGTTCGCGCCGGACATAGCGCTGTTGAAGTAGGTTGCCGAGTAGAGAAAGGCTTTTTCGACGTGTGAGCCGACCGGCACATGCGCGGTGAGTGTGCCGCCATGTGTGGCCGTGCCGCCGACGGCATCGAGCGACCAGTTACCATGGCCGACAAAGGTATAGCTGCCAGTGAGTGACATTATTATTCCCCGTAGAAATCAAAGTCATTGAGGACGCCGTCCGCCATAGGCGGCAGCGCGGTGATATGCTTGGGAAGGGATACAGAACTGTAATCAACGGCTGCGATAGGCAGCGATACTGAAATTCAAACTGAAACGGACCGAAAAAAAATAAAAGGTCCAAAAAGCAAGCCCGGGGAGGGGCAATATAAACGTCGTCTTCTACGAATGGCCCTGGTCAAGTGACATTAAGGCAAAATCATGTCTTGCGTTTTACAACATGGTTAATCGGTTGGCAATCATTTAAATACAAGGCGTTGGCTTCGCCATTCACGTGTAAATGGCGGCAAAATTCATCACATTTGAGGTGTTTTACGCCTGTCGCTCACTTTTTTTCGCCACATTCCACAGAGCATCCATTTCGGCGAGGGACGACTGTTCCGGTGTCCGCCCCTGCGCCTTCAGCGCCGATTCTATGGTCTCGAAGCGGCGAACGAACTTGCGATTGGTCAGGCGCAGGGCGTCTTCGGGTTCGACCTCAAGCTTGCGCGCCAGATTGGCGAGAACGAATAAAACATCTCCCAGTTCACCGCGCGCGGCGTCGGCATCGCCGGCGGTAATTTCCGCTTTCAATTCAGCGGTCTCTTCGTCCAACTTGTCGAGGACTTCGCCGACGCTCGGCCAGTCGAAACCGACGCGCGCGGCGCGTTTGGTCAGCTTGGCGGCGCGGGTGAGGGCGGGCAGGCCAACGGGTACGTCGTCGAGGATCCCGCCCTTGTCCTTGGCCTTGCGCTCCTGGGCCTTGGTGACTTCCCAGGCAAGGGTCTGTTCGTCGGCGGTGCGGTGTGAGACGTCGCCGAAAACGTGTGGATGGCGCCGGATCAGCTTTTCGGCCATGCCGGCTGCCACATCGTCAAACGTGAACAGGCCCTGTTCCTCCGCGAGACGGGCGTGGAACACTACCTGAAACAACAGATCGCCCAACTCTTCCTTAAGGTCGCGCATGTCGCCGCGCTCGATTGCGTCGGCGACTTCGTAGCTTTCCTCGATCGTATAGGGCGCGATCGTCGCGAAGGTCTGTTCCTTGTCCCACGGGCAGCCGGTTTCCGGATCACGCAAGCGCCGCATGACTTCAAGAAGGGCTTCAATAGGTGCGGGTGAAGTCACAGAATTTCCTTTGCTTTTAACTCATCCATGATCTTCGCATGGCGATCGGGAGCCAGGTCGTAGCGCCAGACGGAGAGGGCACCGAGGATGAGGAACAGAACGGGCAGGCCAATGAAGAAGGCTTCGACCCACAGGAGGGCTTCCGGCGGGCTGGCCTTGGGGGCCTTGACGTTGAAATGCAGGAGGCCGAGCGCCGTGATCGTCAGGGCGGAAATGGCGTAGCCGATTTTGGTCGTCGCCGACAGGATAGCCATCAGCGTGCCTTTGTGATCGTGGCCGGTTTCCAGCATCACTTCGTCGCCGATGTCGGCCATCATTGCGCGGGTCAGGAGCAGGGACGCCGCGTAGGGAATGCCGTTCGCAAAGGTCATGGCGGCGCAAACGATAAAATTGCCCTTCGGCGCGAAGTACATAGCCGCATACAACACGGCGAAGATCAGGCTGGAGACGATCAGGGTCGCGTGCTTGCTCGTGCGTTTGGCGGCGATCGTCCATATGGGCGCGCCGACGATGCCGGCAACGAAATAGAGGAGCATCGCCACTGAGCATTCAAATCGGCTAAGCCCTTTTATTTCCTCGAAAAAATAGAAGAACAGGGCGGCCATTACGCCAGGCGCCAAACCCATGAACAGATCGGCCCACAGAATGGCGCGCACATTGCGGTATTTCCACATATCAAAATAGTGGCTGAGCTTGATGTCATGGCTTTGTGTATTCGAGATTCGCTCAGGCACGCGCCACAGGGCGATGCCGATCGTAATCGGCAAGGATATCATGATAAAGCCGCCCATGATTTGCACGCCAAGCGCATAAGGATAGCCAAGCTTCTGGATAATGACCGGTATTAACGCCGCGGCCAGGATGCCCATGATATTCCCGACCTGCCACCAGGCAAAGATACGGGAACGCTCGTTGTAGTTGGTCGACAGAACAGTGCCCCAGCTTGCCTGACTGAGCGCGGCGATCGAAAATCCGACGTAGAGCACGAACAGCCAAATGCCGAGATAGACGGGCCCAACGCCTTTCTGGGCGAGAAAGATAAAGCCGGTGCTGACCATCAGGATGGGGATGCAGATCAGCATCCACAGCTTGAAGCGCCCCAATTTGGTGCGCGTGCGGTCCATCCAAAAACCCAAGGGGGGATCTACCAGTATGTCGAAACAACGGACCACGGCAAAAACGGTGCCGACAATCAAGCCGAGTTGAAGCTGCGTACCGTAGTATTCAGGCAGAACGGCCACCAGCGGCAGGCCGAGTGCGGCAAACGGCAGGCAGGGGCCGATAAAGGCCAGCAGGCGTCCGAATGGCACGCGTTCGGGCGCATTGGCCTGGGTCAGCGGATTTGAAGCCATATAGATTCCCCTGGGCGGAATTTGGCCTGGAAGCGCAGGCCGGAGGTACGTGTCGCAAATCAGCCCCGTGCAAGGAGTACGCGAGCCGCGCTGATTTGCCAATGGCGGAGATAATGGGCGGGTGCAATGCCGAGGATTGGGTCCAGGACCGGCTACGAACAAACATCGCATAATGTATATTATGGGAAATTAAATGGCCCATACGGCTGATTTGGAGCTGAATTGCCCGTTCATGCCCCATTCAGCGCAGCGGTTATAGGCTTATAGCATACTTACGGGCCTGCCGGCGCTAACGAACATATCTCTTACGGGACATTCGCTAGAGTCAGTGCAAGCACCACAAGGCAAATGCACGCATCACATTTCCAAAAAGGATATGGTCATGGCTACGAACTCCGGCGCGATCTTCAAGCCCTATACCGACGATTTCGGACATCTGACCCTGCATGCGACAATCCTGGGCGACGGCGCCATCGTGACGCCACATGATCGTCAAGCGCGACTGAACGTCATCGTGCTGCTGGCTTTCTTCGTGTCGGTCCTGCTGCTTGCCGCCGGCGTCTACACAGTCGATCAGACGCTGTTCCAGTCACATGACCGCACGGCGAGTCTCTATAGCGGCGTAGCCATCGATACGGACTGATTTTGCAGCATTTATGCGTCCGGATTTCATCAGGCACAAACTTAAGACCTAACTTTAAGTGTTTGATACTTTATAATTTAAAGTTCGATTTCGTGCGAAATCAGATCGAATGCGGGTTCAATATTGGCCGGCAGCTGCGCCTTCAACATCTCGTAGTCCATATCCTGATGCAGGTTCGTCAGGATAGCGTGTTGCGGCCGAACGCGGCTGATCCATTCAAGAGTCTTTTCGAGATGCGAATGCGTCGGGTGCGGCTTATAGCGCAAGGCATCGACAACCCACAGCTTGACGCCGTCAAGCGCCGCAAAGCTCTCGTCGGGCATATCCGAAATATCGCTCGAATAGGCGATATCGCCGATGCGATAGCCGACGCTGCGAATAGGGCCGTGGATCTGATCAAAAGTTACAATCGGTAGGGCGCCCCCCTCACCTTCGATCTGCCATCTAATGCCGTGCGGCGGCAAAATGTGGGGATTATAGACCGGCGGGTAGCCCATATTTCCTTTAAAAACATAGCCAAAGCGCGACATCAGCGTGTCGTGCGTCTCCCTGTCCATATAGCCGTCGATCGGCGCCTCGCGGCCGAATATAAACGCGCGCATATCGTCGATGCCGTGGGTTTGGTCCGCATGGTCGTGCGTCCACAACACGGCATCGACCTTTGGAATTCCGGCGCGCAAAACCTGGCTGCGAAGGTCGGGCGACGTATCTATCACAACGCTCGTCATTAATGCCGGCATCGCGTCGTCGATCAGCGTTACCCAGGCAGAACACCGCGAACGATGATTTTTCGGATTGTCCGGGTCGCAAGCGCCCCAGTAACCATCGACGCGCGGCACGCCGGTTGAGCAGCCAGATCCCAGCAAGGTGATGCGCAGGCGTTTGCTCACGACGCATAGCCTCCTGTGCGCGGGATGCGCTCGAACAGCGCAAAGAAGGCGTCGTGCGTGACGGCGCGGGTATAGTCGCGGCCCCAGCCTCGGATTTCCGCCAATTTTTCATAGACGTGCGGAACAAAGGCGGGCTCGTTGCGGCGTCCACGCATCGGAATCGGCGCCAAATAAGGGCAATCGGTCTCCAGGATGATCTTGTCTGCCGGCATGTCCTTGATGATATCGCGCACGTCCTGCGCTGCCTTGAACGTCGCTATGCCGGAAACAGAAAACCATGCGCCGAGCTCTGCCGCCTTTTTGGCCAGTTCCGGGCCGCTTGTGTAGCAATGCAGCAGCAGTTTGAAGGCCCCTTTGGCGTGCTCTTCGACCAGAATATCCCCCATCAGGACGTCGGCTTCGCGCGTATGTACGACCAGCGGCAGGCCGCTTTCACGCGCAGCAGCAATATGAATGCGGAATATGGCCGCCTGAACGTCGCGTGGACTGTAGTCATAGTGAAAATCGAGCCCGCATTCGCCAATACCGACCACCTTTGGGCGTGCCGCCAGCTCGAGAAGCGTCGCCACCGACAAATCCGGATTTTCGCGCGCCTCGTGCGGATGCGTGCCGGCCGTCGCCCAGATATCCTCATTGGCTTCCGCCACTGCATAGACGGCATCAAAATTGGAGACGCGGTCACAGATATTGACCATCAGCCCGACCCCGGCCTGGCGCGCGCGTGCAATGGTTTCCGCGCGATCGTCATCGAACTGAGGCGCGTGCAGATTGACGTGGGAATCAATATATAGGCAATCAACCATGGGATCTTATAGCCAACCTTAGTTTAATTTATTCAAGTCATTGTAAATAGACCAAAAATAGTCTCCTCGATCAAGATTGATGGATTCGACTTCGGCGACGCTGTTGCTCAGCCGCGACCACAGTTGCGCCAAAGATTGACCCATTTGAGGCGTCTCCGCGCTAAGGCTGCGTTCATGCACGCGGTCGCTCAGGCAGGCGATAAAGGTGGCGAATTTTCGCGCGCCGTCGGACTTGGCGGACGACGATTTGAACACGGCGGCCATGGTCGTCAGATCGCCACGCGACGGTTTTTGCGCCGACAAAACTTGCCCCGCGAAGGCGTCGAGTTCGAGAGCACCTTCATCCATAAGGCTTAGCGCCTTGCCCGGGGCACCGTGTGCCAGCCGGACCAGACGGCCGACTGTCTCCTCATCGATATCGATCTTGCTACGCACGAAGGCGTTGACGGCTTCGTCACTCCAGGGCGCAAAATTGAGCCGGCGGCAGCGCGAGCGGATCGTCGCCAGCAATTTTCCTGGTGAATGCGAGATCAAGAACAGGATCCCCTTATGCGGCGGCTCCTCAAGTATCTTCAGTAAGGCATTGGCAGAATTGACATTTAAGTCATCTACGGAGTCAACGATACAGACGCGATAGGGCGAGCGTGATGGCGCCTTGGAAAAGAACTCGCCGATCTCGCGGACCGCGTCGACGCTGATATTTTTCTTCAGCTTGGCGTCGCCCATCTCGCGCTCAAGGACCAGCATATCGGGATGGGACTGCGCCGAAATCAGCCGGACGTCGGCGTCTTCCGGCGACATGCCCAAGGCTCCGAAGCGACTGTCGCGCGTCTTTCCAAGCAAAAAGCGCGCGCAGCGAAAGGCGAAACTCGCCTTGCCCATACCTTGCGGCCCGCACAGCAGCCAGGCGTGGTGCAACCGGTTCTTGTCGTAAGCAGAGACAAACGCTTGATCCATGGTTTCGCCGTGTTCGAAAGCGAAACTGTCGCGGGGTGGGGTCAGCGCGCCGGCATCGGCCACCATGGCTAATGCCCCTCCAGCTCGTGAAAGGTTGTGATCAAAGTGTCCCAGACCTGTTCGCGAATGGGCTCGACACCCTGATCGGCGTCGATGACGCGGTAACGCTCCGGCACGGCTGCCGCGCGCATGAGAAATCCCTGACGCAACCGCTCGTGAAAAGCCAGGCCTTTCGATTCAAAGCGATTTTCCTTGTCGCCGCGCGATGCCGCCCGCTGCAGACCGGCTTCGACGGGCATATCCATGACGATCACCAGGTCGGGTTGCGTGTCGGCGACGACTGCCGCATCGACCTGTTCGATAAACGACGGCGTGACACCGCCGCCGGCGCCTTGATAGGCGCGCGAAGAGTCGGCAAAGCGATCGCAAATGACCCAGGCGCCGCGCGCCAGGGCCGGCCGGATGACTTTTTCCAGGTGATCGGAACGGGAAGCATACATCATCAGCAGTTCGCTCATCGGCGACCAGCGCCCGGCTTCACCCTGCACCAGCAGATCGCGCAAGGCTTCTGCCCCAGGCGATCCCCCGGGCTCGCGCGTCTGCACCACCTCGAGGCCGGCCGCGCGTAACCGCGCCACCAAGGCCTTGACCTGGGTCGACTTGCCCGCGCCCTCACCGCCTTCAAAGGCGATGAAGCGGCCAGAATATTGCGACGTGTGTTGGGATATCGTGTTCACGCGTCGAGATAGACCGTCTTTGCCGCTAATCTCAAGCGGAAATTTCAGCGATCGTCGCGTCTCAGGATGGCGTCGCCAAAACCCGCGTCGATGGCGTCTTGCCGATGGGTTTCGGCGGTATCAGCGCCGACATAAGGACCGAGATAGACGATATAGAGTCCGTTGCGCTGGCGGATCCTGGCACCATCAATCTTGCCCTGTGCCGCTTCGGCATTGTCGGATTGGGAAAAAGCGCCGATCTGGACGATATAGCTGAAATCGTCACCCGATGGCGTTGCCTCGCGCTCGCCGCCATAGGCCGTCACGATGCCTGCGGCTTCAGCCGGGCCGAGAAAGGTTACGCGCACCCGCGCGGTGCCGCTATTGTAGATGCCCAATTCGCGCGCGGCGGCGCGCGAAAGGTCGATAATGCGTCCATCGACGAATGGCCCGCGATCATTGACACGCACACGGATCGTCTTGCCGGTATCGAGATTGGTAACGTCGGCAATGCACGGCAGGGGCAGGGTTTTGTGCGCGGCCGTAAAAACGTCGGTGTCGAAGGGCTCACCTGTCGCCGTGGTCGAATTGGGCGACTCGTATCCGTACCACGACGCCAAGCCGGTTTCCGACCAGCCGACGGACGGTGCCTCAGGATAATAGGTCTGGCCGTGTACGGAATAGGGCTTCATCGTGCCGGATTTATAGTGACTGCCGCTCGCAATATCCGGACCGCCCTGACCAGGCGCCCGCGTTTCATACCGCGGCTGTACAGACGCGCATCCACTTAAAATCATAAGCGAAACAAGGCCCAAGGGCGCAGCATTTAAAGTGCGAACAAATCGCGATGTCATCCGCCCCCGGCTCCGGTTTAGCGCGTCAAGACCGTCAGCTTAGCCGCAACTGGCAAAGCGATGGTTAAGGACGATAAACCGCGATCGTGGTCGAAAGGCGGCGATATAAAATCGCTGATATCGATTTGGGAGAATGGCGGACAAGGTGGGATTATCGCCCAAAGCCACACAATCCTTTATCTATAAGGCTTTTCACTCACGATGGCTTCACAACGTCCCCACGGCGGGCTACCCTTCCGTTATCCGAGCGTCTACCGAACGTTCAAATGCGAAATGTCGGCCTGTTCATTGACGAGCGCAGTCAAGGGCCGGGAGCATGGCGAGGAGCGACAATGCCTGAATCGATGCTGGCAAAAATCATGCTTGTGATTTTGGCTCTGGTCTTTCTTGTGCCGAATATTTTTGCCCTCAGATCAGGGAAAGTTCTAAAGAGAGGCAGTTTTAAGACTGCGTCAAGAAAGAAAGAGCCGATCGACTTTTGGTCAATGATTGCGCTTAGAACCTTTTTGGGGGCGGCATGTATCTTCGCTGCCGTTCTTCCAGGGCACTGATCGACGTTCCCTAGACGCCAAGTAAGCTTGGGCATTTGCAGAGGCATTTGCACCGCTCCTCTGTACTTGGAGCGTAGAAAAAACCCTTATAGATCAATACAATTCTGAAATCGCTACGCTTTTGGGAAGCGTGGCGGACAAGGTGGGATTCGAACCCACGGTAGGCTTCCACCTACGGCGGTTTTCAAGACCGCTGCCTTAAACCACTCGGCCACCTGTCCGTCGCGAGGGAACGGCGCTTTTAGCTTGTGGCGGACGCACTGCCAAGCCCTTTCCGCACTATTTTGACGCCAATACCGCCACGCGCCGTGCGGGGGTATAAGTTCCCTCTTTGTTCTGGATTATTCGTTAACATTCTATGTAAAAAGACGTCCGCGTATTCACAATTTCGAGGCGGGATATGGACGCGGTAAGCTCACAAACACAGGCCCAGCAAGTGATTCAGCTCCTGGCCCAAGGCATCAATCCGATAACCGGCGAGGTCCTTCCGGAAACTTCCCCCTATAATGATCCGCTGGTTATTCGAGCCCTCTTCACCATTTTGCAAGAGGGTGCTGCAGATCGCCCCCCTGCCCGCCGGGAGCGCCAAACGCCGGAAATGCATGGCAAGCCCTGGGCAGCGGAAGATCGCGAGAAACTTGCGGCCGCTTTTCTAACCGGCAAGGGCGAAGCCAGGTTGGCGGAAGTGTTTCAGCGCACGCGCGGCGGCATTCGCGCTGAGTTGATCCACCAAGGCTTGATCGAGGCACCAAACGCCATCGGTGCCAGCTAGACTGCCCCTGTTCAACCTTATCAAATCTTCGTAAGAGTGAGGGCAAGCGAAGAAACACAGGAGCTGCCAGTGGCGGAATCGATCGAGCACGTTTCGGACACGGCCATCTGGGTCGCTTACTATCGTTGGGTCGAGACGCAGCGCAAGGATGCTCTTTTTCGCGATCCGCTGGCGCAGAAGCTCGTCGGCCGGCGTGGCGAAAAGCTGGCAAAACACATGGGCATTCAGCGCGCCATGGCCTGGTCCATGGCGCTCAGGACGTGGATCATCGATCGCTACATCCTGGACGCCATCGCCGGCGGTGTCGATGTCGTGGTCAATCTCGGCGCAGGCCTTGACACCCGCCCCTATCGGCTCGATTTACCGCATGACTTTCAATGGGTTGAAGTCGATTTTTCACACGTCATCGACTATAAAAACGACGTGTTGGCCGACGACGGGCCGGTTTGCCGGCTGGAACGCATCGCCTGCGACCTGTCGCAAGACGCCGAGCGCGAGGCCCTGCTCTCGCAATTGAACGAACGTGGCCGCAAGATTTTGGTCCTGACCGAAGGAGTCATTCCTTATCTGTCCAACGATGCCGTGGCGGCGTTGGCGCGAGACCTTGGAACCCAAAGCCATATTGCCTATTGGCTGACCGACTATTTCTCACCCTTTTTCCTGACGATCAGCCAGCGCGGCGGTATTCGCAAGCGTCTGATGAAAAATGCTCCCTTCCTGTTTGCACCCGGGCCCGATCCGCTCGACTGGCCGCGCTTCTTTGCCGGCAACGGCTGGGAAGTGGCGGAAATGCGTTATATCGGCGAAGAAGGTGAAAAGATCGGCCGTGGTTTGCCGACCAACTGGCTGACGCGCATCCTGATCCGCTTCGCCCCGGAGGAACGCCTGCGCCCGTACCGGCGTATGAATGGCTATGCCCTTCTGCGAAAAGGCGATGCGGTCGTCGAGGTTTGAGGCGTTACGCTTAGCACTTTATCAACATATTGGCGCGACTCTTTGATTCCAATCAGGAATCGACTATGGCCGCCCCCACGCACTACATCGTTGACCTGCTCGCGCCCTGGGGCGAGATTCGCTTAAAGCGCATGTTCGGCGGCATGGGCGTCTACCGCGACGCGTTGTTCTTCGCCATTATCGACGAAGATGTCGTTTATTTCAAAGTCGATGATACCACGCGCGGCGACTACGAATCTGCGCAATCCGAACCCTTTTCCTACCCGCACGCAGAAAAGGACGGCACGACATCGCGCGTGAGTATGTCGGGCTATTGGCGCGTGCCCGATGAAATCCTGGAAGATTCAGACGCCCTGGCCCTGTGGGCTGAAAAGGCGTGTGCCGTCGCGCGCAACAAGCCAGCAAAAGGCAAAACCAAGACGAAGGGTGAGATGCCCGGTCTCGGTCCAAAATCGCTCAAGTGGCTTAAGGATATTGGCGTAACCTCTTTAAAAGATTTAAAAAATTTAGGAGCGCTTGAAACATATTCGCGCTGCCGGGCGCGCTTTCCAAAAGATGTCACGCTCAACCTGTTATGGGGGCTGTATGCCCTGGTCAATGACATGGATGTCAAGGCGGTCACGCCCGACATAAAGGAACAGCTGCAAGCCATACTGCGAAGTCATACCGGGTAGTGCTGGGTATGACCGGCATTTCCGCCGCAGTCGTCCATTCTGATCGTCATAATAAATATTTCGTATTTCATTAAGATCGGCTAGACCATTGAAGTGGTCTGGTTCACCCTCACCCGGCGTGAAGCGGCAAAATCAAAACAATAACCGTGGAGGAAACCCATGCAGTCCTTTTCCCGTCGCGGCGCCATCGCCGGCGCTATCGCGTCAGCCGGTCTCGTCTTTGATAGTGTTGCAGATGCACGGCCGCGCAAGGCGAAAGCCAAGGCCAAAGCGCCGACAGCGACAGATTTTGTCTCGGTCGACGGCACGACATTCAAGCTGCGCGGCGCGACCTACCGCTACGTCGGCGCCAATATCTGGTACGGTGCCTATCTCGGCTCTGCCGCCGCATTCGGCAACCGAGCCCGTTTGATGAAGGAGCTCGATGACCTGAAGGCCCTGGGTATCGTCAATCTGCGCGTTCTTGGCTCGTCTGAACTGTCGCCGCTCAACAACTCGCTCGATCCCGCCTTTTCCAACAAGCCCCGCGACTACAATAACGACCTTCTCACCGGTCTCGACTTCCTGCTAAGCGAAATGAAAAAACGCGACATGAAGGCAGTCCTGTACCTGACCAACTTCTGGGAATGGTCGGGCGGTATGGTCACCAATCAGTACTGGACCAATGGCGGTCACTATATCAACATGGGCGATCCTGCGCACCCGTGGCCGGAATTCGCTGATTTTTCAGCACAATTCTACGCCGACAAGGCCGCCAAGGACGCCTATTACGCCTATGTGAAGATGCTGGTGTCCCGCACCAATTCGATCACCGGCGCCGCCTACAGGAACGATCCTGCGATCATGGCCTGGCAGTTGTCGAACGAGCCCCGGCCGGGCGGCAGCGATGCTGCCGTCGCCAAAAATGCCGATGCCTATTGCGGCTGGATTGCCGACACCTGCGCGCTTATCCGCTCGATCGACAAGAACCACCTGGTGTCGCTTGGCCATGAAGGCCTGATGGGCGCCAACGGCAATGGCGATCTGGTCATGCGCGCTCACGAACATATCGACTACCTGACGGCGCATATCTGGCCGTTAAACTGGAGCTGGGTCGACGGCAAGAACCTCGGCGGGACCTATGACGCCGGCGCGGTCAAGGTCCAGGCCTATATCGACGCCCATATCAAGATGGCGCAGGTGCTCAACAAACCATTGGTGTTCGAGGAGTTTGGCTTCCCGCGCGATGACGTCGCCTACGCGCCCGGCACGCCCACGACCTATAAAGACCGGTTCTACGGCATGATCTATGCGGCTGTCGAAGACGCCATCAAGCACGATACGCCGGTCGCCGGCTCCAACTTCTGGGCCTGGGGCGGGGCCGGCCGCGCTCTACACGATGATTATCATATGCGACGCGGAGAAACCGCCTATGTCGGCGATCCGCCGCACGAGCCGCAAGGCTGGTACAGCGTCTTCAACACCGACACCTCGACTCAGGCGCTTATCAAGGCACATGCCGAGCATCTCAAGGCGCTGAAGCCCATCAAGAGTGCGGCGTAAGATATTGAAAAAGAAAGCCGCGTCAGCAGGGGTAATGCGACGCGGCTTCAAGTGAGACGCGTGAGGCGCGTCGGGCGGACTCGGCTAGGGATTGGCCGAGAACAGTGTTTGGTCAGAAGAGACCCTGTTGGTGATCGGTAAAGGCCTGTTTGATTTCGTCGTGCGTATTCATGACGAAAGG
>FSTD01000271.1_pt1 | contig 14497 bp, 21 predicted proteins | sample 1637101 | NCBI WGS metagenome assembly FSTD01 (sample SAMEA3914816, study PRJEB12502) | metagenome | biome: forest; material: soil | place: USA | collected 2011-09-16 | depth 0.3 m | reverse complement strand
GGCCGAGTTGGTCAGGTAACCGCCTTCGCCGCGCGCGCCTTCGGTGATCAGGCAGCCTGAGCCGTAGATGCCGGTGGGGTGGAACTGGACGAATTCCATATCCTGGAGCGGCAGGCCGGCGCGCAGGACCATGGCATTGCCGTCGCCGGTGCAGGTGTGGGCCGAGGTGGCCGAGAAGTAGGCGCGGCCATAGCCGCCGGTGGCCAGGATGACGAGGTGGGCGCGGAAGACGTGGATTTCGCCGGTGTCGAGCTGCCAGGTGGTAACACCACGGCAGACGCCGTCGTCCATGATCAGGTCAAGCGCGAAGTGCTCGATATAAAATTCGACGTTGTTGCGGATCGACTGGCCGTACAGGGTGTGCAGCATGGCGTGACCGGTGCGGTCGGCGGCGGCGCAGGTGCGCTGCACGGGGCCTTCGCCGAAGTTCTTGGTCATGCCGCCGAACGGGCGCTGATAGATCTTGCCGTCTTCGGTGCGCGAGAACGGCACACCCCAGTGTTCGAGCTCGTAAACGGCCTTGGGGGCGTTACGGACCAGGTATTCGATGGCGTCCTGATCGCCCAGCCAGTCCGACCCCTTGACGGTGTCGTACATGTGCCATTCCCACTTGTCCTCGCCCATATTGCCGAGCGAAGCGGCGACGCCGCCCTGGGCTGCGACGGTGTGCGAGCGCGTAGGGAAGACCTTGGTGATGCAGGCGGTCTTGAGGTTCGCTTGGCCGGCGCCGAGCGCGGCACGAAGCCCGGAACCGCCGGCGCCGACGACAACCACGTCGTATTCGTGGTTGATGATCTTGTAGTTCGACTGAGACATCTACGCCCCCCGATACACGAAATAGAGCGCGCCCAGGCTGGCGACCAGGACGGCCGCGCTCAACAGGGCTGTGAGGAAAACGAGGAGGCCGCGCATCGGGCCGGCCATATAGTCGTCGATGATGACCTTGACGCCCATATACATGTGCCAGGCGCCGATCAGGATACTGACCGCGATGACGGCCATGTTGAAGGGCTGTTTGACGAAGGCGAGCGTGGCGTCAATGGTGCTGCCTGCGATGGTATAGGCTGCCCAGGCTGCCCACAGGGTCAGCGGGATCAGGGCCAGGGAGGTAAAGCGTTCGGCCAGCCATTCGCCGGCGCCGTGCTTTTCCGATTTCTTCCAGTCGGCCGAGGTGCGGTCGCCGTAGTTTCTGTTGTCACTCATAGCGACACCTTTCCGCTCATGAACAGGACGGCCCAGAAGGCGATGGTCAGGATCACGCCCAGCAGCATGGTCCAGGTCGCCAGCGCGTCGGCGTTCTTGGGTTGAAAACCTAGCCCTAAGTCCCAGATCAGGTGGCGCAGGCCGCCGGTCAGGTGGACAAAGCCGGCCAGCGACAGGCCGAACCACACGACAAGGCCCGGGAGGGACGAGGCGCAGGTCAGAAACTGCGTGTAGGCTTCACGATGCCCAAGGGCAGCCAGGCCCAGGCAGACCAGCCAGGCGGCGATGGCGACGATGCCGGCGACCGAGGCCGAACCCGTGACGCGGTGCATGATCGAGCTGAACATGGTGACATGCCAGCGCCAGACCTGAAGGTGGGGGGAAAGGGGACGCGGAGGGGTGTTTTGCGACATGCAGTGTAGCCTTGAACCCGGTTGTCGTGACGACGAACTGTAAAATCTGCGTGAGCCGAATGTGATCCGGCCGTGGATAATCGCGGTCTTTTTAGACCCAAGTGGTGTCATGTCAATGAAGCAATGGCGCGAAACCGGCCTTTTTGCTGCAGCGCGTCGGTGAAATCACCCTGCAGGCGAATCAGCAATGTGGTTCGTGCCCCAGCTTAGACAAAATCCTGTTGTTCACTCTTGAGGTGAATGAATTCTTAAGAGGCAAGCAGTTACGCCATAGAAGGACGGTGCCTTTGTCGGTCTGCGTGGCGTATTTCATGCATGCTCCGATGTCTTCACCCCGACCCGTCCTTGTAGCAAACAACAGTGAGTGTACGACGTGTTGCCTGCCTTGATCCTGTCCGTTGCGCTGATGGCGCAAGATGTTTCTCCCGCGGCTTCGGCTGCGGCCTCTTCCGGCTCGGCGGTCAGCGTCGACGCCTATAAGCGCAATTATGAGGGACCGAAGACCGATTCCGAGATGCGTTACGACTCCGGCATCCTGTCGGCCTATTCGTCCAAGGTCGGCCAGATGGAAGGCTCGTGGGTTGTTGCTGCCAATGACGGGCGCAGGCTGGTCGGGCTGGAACTGCGCAGCGACAACGTCGCATCCGGCCGTATCGAAGGCGCGTGGCGCTCGATGCTGGCGGGTTTCGGGCTCAATGACTCCGGGTTTGTGTCGGACGTCAGCCTGACCGGCCGCGATCTCGAGATCAACTATTTCCAGGGCCGCGCGCGCTCGCCGACGATCCTGAACCTGCATAAGGACAATGACGGCGCCTGGCGCGGCAACCTGATGGATGTGATGGGCCGCAAGACGCCGGTGACCATGAGCAAGGTCGGCGCCGGGGATTAGACGCCTAGATTTTAGCTGGTCGCAATGTTTCGCTAAAAACCGCGTAACACTTTTTGGAACATTGCTCCGGAACGCGGCCTGCAAGCCACATTTGCGACCGCATCGCAGCAAACACTTGCAGTCGCCCGCCTTAAGGATTAGATCGCAGCCAGTTTTACAAGACTTGGTCTTTGGCGCAAATCTTTAAGGGGAGTTCCCATGGCGCGTGCGAAAATTGCTTTGATCGGTGCAGGTATGATCGGGGGCACGCTGGCCCACATCGCCGCGCGTGAGGAACTGGGCGACGTCGTCCTGTTCGACATCATGGAAGGAACGCCGCAGGGCAAGGCGCTCGACCTGGCCGAAGCCACCGCGGTTTTCGGTTCGGACGTTTCTCTTCGTGGCGCCAACGACTACGCCGATATTGCCGACGCCGACGTCTGCATCGTCACCGCCGGCGTGCCGCGCAAACCCGGCATGAGCCGCGACGACTTGCTGGGTATCAACCTGAAGGTCATGAAGGCTGTCGGCGAGGGCATCAAGAAATACGCGCCCAACGCCTTTGTCATCTGCATCACCAATCCGCTCGATGCCATGGTGTGGGCGCTGCGCGAATTTTCGGGTCTGCCGCACAAGAAGGTCGTCGGCATGGCCGGCGTGCTCGACTCGTCGCGTTTTGCCTATTTTCTGGCGGAAAAGACCGGCGTCTCGGTCGAGGACATCCACGCCTGGACGCTCGGCGGTCACGGCGACGACATGGTGCCGATGGTGCGCCATTCGACGATCGGTGGTCTGCCTCTGCCGGAATGCGTGGCGCAAGGCTATTTCACGCAAGCCGAGCTTGACGCCATCGTCCAGCGCACGCGCGGCGGCGGCGGCGAAATCGTCGCCCTGCTGAAAACCGGCTCGGCTTTCTACGCCCCGGCGGAATCGGCCATCGCCATGGCAACCAGCTACCTGAAGGACAAGAAGCGCGTCCTGCCGTGCGCCGCCTATCTGAGCGGTGAGTACGGCCTGCGCGGCCTCTATGTCGGCGTACCGGTGGTGATCGGCAAGGACGGCGCCGAACGCATCGTCCAGTTCCCGACCAACGAAGCCGAAAAGGCGATGTTCGCCAAGTCGGTCGAAAGCGTCCAGGGTCTGATTGCCGCCTGCAAGACGATCGATCCGTCTTTGGCATAAAGCCAGCTTCCGCATACGGAATTGAGAAAGCCGCCCCGCACTCGGGGCGGCTTTTTTATGTGCGTGATGATAGTCCGGATGTCTTCAAAAAGGATATCGTCATGAAGCTGCAAATGCTGCTGCCCGTCGTCGGAGGTATGGCCCTTTTGGGCGCCTGTCACGATCGGCCCCAATCGACCGAACAGACAACCACGACCACGACCACAACGACGTCCGCTGTCGCCGCCGTCACACCGCCCGCCGCCGTGACCGCCAGTTTCGATTGCGCCCATGCCTTGCCGGGTGCCGAGGCGGCGGTGTGCGCCAATGCTCAGTTGGCGCAGCTCGATGTCGAACTGGCCCGCCTCTACACGGTTGTCGATTCCGCGCCGGCGATCAGTGATGCCGAGCGCACCACCCTGCGCCGTTTACAGGATGGCTGGAAACAAAAACGCGACGCCTGCACGGATACGGTCGACGTCGCCGGCTGTCTGACCCAGGCCTATGCGGGGCGGATCAGCGATCTGCGCGCCGCCTATGCCATGGCCGGCGCCGACAAGGCGGGCATCAGCCTGGGCCCCGTCAGTTGGCGCTGCCCCGGCAAGACCGAGCTTTTGACCTCGACTTTTGTCAATGGGACGTCGCCGGTTGTCTATCTGCACCGCGATACCAGTTCGGTCCTGTTGACGCAGGCCGCTTCGGCCTCCGGGGCGCGATATGCCGCGACCACACCCGATGGTGCCTATGAGTTCTGGACCAAAGGCAACGAGTCGACTTTCACGGTGCCCGGTGCGGCGGCCGTGACGTGCACGCTGGCGGACAAGACGACGGTGTAGTTTCGGCTGGACTTGACGGTGTGCATTTGCGGGCTTACGCCAAGGCATGCCGTCCACACCGCCGATATCCCAAGCTCCGATCCCGCCAGCTCTGATCCCGCCAGCTCTGGCGCAACGCCATTACAGTCTCGACTATATCCGCGCGCTTTGTATCCTCTACCTCATGGGATTCTGGCATCTGTTCGAATATACGGGAATTCCGAGAGCGATCTATAACAACGATATCACCCGGCGTGGCGCGACGATCGACCTGGCATTGTTCTGCCTGATTTCGGGCTTTCTGTGCGCGCGAAAGCCCATCGTGGGCGCGAAGGGATTGCGCGGCTACTATGTCGGCCGTTTTTGGCGGCTATATCCACCATTCCTTGCGGCCGGTCTGCTGTTCATTTTCATGCACGTCGACGAGCCGAAACCTGTCATCCATGCCCTGGCCCTGATCAGCATGTTTACGCACGTGGCGCCGCGAACCCTGTGGTTTATCGACATGCTGGTCATGTTCTATGCCGCAGCGCCTTTGTTCCTGTGGGCGCGCGACAAGGTATGGATGTGTCTGTTGACGCTCGGCATCGTTCTGGGCGCGTGTTATGCTTATGATCAGACGACGCATTTGCTCGATCGCCGGTTGATGTTGTTCCTGCCGTGCTTTGTCGCCGGCATATTGTTTGCCGGCAAGACGCCGAAGCTGACCTGGACACTGGGCGCGCTGCTCGTTGTGCTGTGGGGGTTGTCGGCCTGGCTGACGGTGCTTATTCCTTACGAGCAGCTCAAGGACAGCTTGTTGCAGGTGCCGCTCGGCGTCGTTTCGGCGGTCTTGCTGTTCTTGCTAATCTATCGTTTTGCCGACCAATTGAAGCCGCCGGCCGTGGTCCTGTGGGTCAGCTACGCCAGCTATTTCATGTATCTGTTTCACCGGCCGCTCTATACGATCGTCACGCCCTGGCTCGGCGGGCTGAGCACGCCGGTGCGGACCACGGTCCTTGTCGCGGCGATTGTGCCGCTGCTGATCGTCATCGCCTATTTATTGCAAAAAGGCTATGACTGGTTGATCTCTCGTTTTGTCCTAAGAGCAAAAGAGGCCTGACTTATGACACGCGCTCGCAATCTGGCCATCCTCGGTCTTGTCGTTTTTGCCGCACTCGCAGCCTGTGCAGAACGGCCGATGGGCCATCCAGGCGATCCAGCCTTTATCCGCGGCCTTATCGATGGCTTTCTGGCGCCATTCAGTTTCGTGCTTAGCCTGTTTTCCGATCATATCCGCATGTACGCCTTTCCCAACGTCGGGCGATGGTACGATCTTGGTTTCTTCATCGGGATCGGCACGTGGGGCAGCGGCGGAGCGACGGCGACGCGCTATATCTATATCGACAGAGTCAGCCGGCGCCGCATCGACGACGCCTGAGGTGCTTGACGGCGCCGGACGGGCTGATTACCTCTTCAGCCATGACCAGCCTCATTACGACTTCACCGCTTGGCCCGACGATCGAGACCGAGCGCCTTATCCTTCGTCCACCCGTGCGCGCCGATTTCGAGGGCCTTTGTGCCTTCCATGCCGACCCGGAGACCATGCGATTTCTCGGCGGTGTGCAGTCGCCTGCCATGGTCTGGCGGATCATGTGCACGGTCGCTGGCGCCTGGCATCTCGACGGGTTCCACATGTTCAGCGTACTCGACAAGGCGACCGGCGAATGGATGGGCCGCATCGGCGCGCTCTATCCGCACCATTGGCCGGACCGCGAAGTGGGCTGGGGGCTGATGGCGAAATATTGGGGCAAGGGCTATGCCGTCGAGGCCGCCGCGGCGTCGATGGATTATGTCTTCGGTACACTTGGCTGGGACAAGGCCGTGCACACCATCGCGCCGGAAAATACGCCGTCGGCCGCCGTCGCCCGGAAGCTGGGTTCCTACGACCAGGGGCCGGGCAAGCTGCCTGACCCGCACTCAGCGGTTGCCGTCAACATCTGGGGGCAGACCCGCGATGAGTGGGCGGTGAATCGCGAAATCTTGAAGACGAGAGCCTGAACTTTCCAATCGCAAATTAATGACCGATGGGCTTGACTCCCCGACAGTTCGCTCGTATTTAACCAAATAGTTATTTAACTCATCGGTTAAATCAAGATTTTGGGTCCTGTCATGTCGCAAGATCGTTTGTCGCAAACCTTGACGGCCCTCGCCGACCCAACGCGCCGGGCCATACTGGCGCGCTTATCGTTGGGTGAGACGTCTGTCACCGAGCTCGCCGAACCGTTCGAGATGAGCCTGCCGGCGGTGTCCAAGCACCTGAAGGTGCTGGAGCGCGCCGGGCTGATCTCACGCGGTCGCGAAGCGCAGTGGCGCCCGTGCAAGCTGGAGCCGGAGCCTTTGAAGGAGGTCGATACCTGGCTCGGGTCGTACCGCAGGATGTGGGAGGAGCGCTTCGACCGGCTCGAGGCTTATTTGAAAACGCTGAAGCCCGACGGGGAGGTGAACTGATGATGCTCTGGCTCATACTGCGCCGCGAGTTCTGGGAAGAGGCCTTCGACCGCCTGGAACTCTATCTGAAAGCCCTGCAAGCGGAGGACCCAAATGAGCGATGAAATCGTTTTTGATGGTATCGAGATCGCCAATGAACGCATCCTGCCGCATCCCGTGGAGGCCGTGTTCGACGCTTTCGCAGATCCGAAACAGATGGTGCAGTGGTGGGGTCCCGTCGGGTTCACCAACGAGCTGACGGCGTTCGACCTGCGGCCCGGAGGCGCGTTTCACCTGACCATGCGCAATTCGAGTGATCAGGCGTTTGATCTCGTCAAAACCTTTCGCGATGTCGTTCGCCCCACGCGTGTTGTTCTCGAACAGCACGGGCCGATGCACCGCTTCCTGATGACGATGCGGTTTGAGCCGGCAGACGGCGGAACACGCCTTAACTGGCACATGCAGTTCGCCACCAATGATGAGACGACGGAAATCGCGCCATTCATCCAGGCCGCCAACGAACAGAATTTCGACCGTTTACAAGCCTTTCTTGAGGAGACCCGCCCATGATCCCCGACCAGCCCGCGTCCGAGGCCGAAATTTTTTCCATGTCGCGCACGTTCGACGCGTCGCCCGATCTTCTTTGGGCGGTGCTCACGCAGGCCGAGCATCTGGCCAACTGGTTTGGTCCTGTTGGCATGAAGCTGATCGTCAAATCGCTCGATTTCAAATCCGGAGGTGTCTTCCTCTACGGCATGCAGATGCCGACCGGCATGACCATGTGGGGCAAGTGGGTCTTCCGCGAAATCGATGCGCCGAAAAAGCTCTCTTACGTCGTGTCGTTCTGCACCGAGGCCGGTGATCCGGTCCGCCACCCCATGGCGCCGCTGTGGCCGCTCGAGGTCCTGGCGGTGCAAACCCTGACCGCGCAAGACGGCAAGACGCTGTACGAGAGCCGTTCGTGGCCGATCAACGCCACGACTGAAGAACGCGCCGTCTTCACCGCCGGTCACGCCGGCATGAATATGGGCTTCAGCGGGACGTGGGCCCAGCTCGATGCCTACCTGCTTACCCTGAGAAAGTGAGAAAGACCGTCATGAAACACCTGCTTTTAACCACCGCCGCGATCCTGGCCCTGGCGGGCTGCTCGAAGCCGGTCGCGCCGGTTGCGTCGAGTTCCGCTGCACCGGAAGCCGGACGCACCGTCTTCCCGACGCCCTCGATCGAGGGCCTGCCGGCCGGTGAATACGTCACCGATCCAGAGCATTCGTCGCTGACCTTCAAGGTCACTCACCTTGGGTTCTCGCACTATACGGCGCGCTTCTATACCTTCAAGGCCGTGCTCAATCTCGATCCGGCCCATCCGGAGGCGGCGGCACTCAATGTCACGATCGACCCGAAATCACTGACGCTCAATGCCCCGCCCAAGGGTTTTCATGACGAGCTGATGGGCAAGACCTTTTTCGATGCCGCGGCCTATCCGGACATGTCGTTCAAGTCGACAAAGATCGAAAAGACCGGTGATTTCACGGCCAAGGTCACGGGCGATCTGACCTTGCACGGTGTCACCAAGCCGGTCGTTCTCGATGTCGCCTTCAACGGCGGTTATCCGGGTCTGCCCAAGTTCGATCCGCATGCGCGTATCGGTTTCAGCGCCACGGGCCTGCTTAAGCGGTCCGATTTCGGCATGGGTACCGGCATTCCGGCGCCCGGCACGCGCCTGGGCGTCAGCGATGATGTCGAATTCGCCATCGAGACAGAAATGCAGGGGCCGGAATTGAAAACCGCTGGAGCGGCATCATGAGCTATTCCACCCGTTTCCACCACTTCACGGTCGAGCGCCGCATCGATGCCCCGCCGGCCCTGACCTTTTCGGCCTGGTCGACGGCCGAGGCCAAGGCCCAGTGGTTTGCCGGACCCAACACCTGGACGCAGCTCGACCGGCATTTCGACTTCCGCGAAGGCGGCTCGGAATGCGTCGAGGGGCGTTTTGACACCGGCAAGGTCAGCCTGTTCCGCTGCCAGTACCATAACATCGTCCTCGACGAGCGGATCATCTATTCCTACGATATGTTCGTCGATGACGTGCGCATTTCGGTATCACTGGCGACGATCGAATTCATAGCCGATGGCGACGGGACGCGCCTCAAGCTGACCGAGCAGATAGTGCACCTTGACGGTTACCCGACCCCCGAAGATCGCGAAGTCGGTACGCGTTACCTGGTCGAAATGGCCGCTACCTACGTCGAGTCGCTGGAGCACGTTGCGACCTGACCGGTTCGGAACGTGCTCTATGCACTTATTTGACGCGCATCTTACCCAAAAACCGGTTCACACTTTTTGGGATGCGCTTATGCGACGCGCATCTTACCCAAAAACCGTTTCACACTTTTTGGGATGCGCTTTAAAACCCTGTCAGTTGAATTTTTGTCGCTCAAAATGCCGTGCGCAGGCTTGCCAAACGCAGCCGTCGAGCGCTGAATGCAGCCCTTTCCGTGTCTGGAGGTATTTGTGAAGATTAGCCCCTACCTTAATTTCCAAGGCAATTGCGCCGAGGCCCTCGCGTTCTACGAAGACGTCTTTCACGGCAAGGTCCTGTTTGTGCAGAGCTTCGGCGACTCGCCGATGAGCGGGGACGTGCCCGCCAACTGGCAGAATGCGACCATGCACGCCACCTTGCAGATTGGCGACCAGCTGATCATGGCCTCTGATGCCCCGGGCGACCGCTATAAAAAGCCGCAAGGGTTTGCCGTGAGCTATGCCACCACCGATGTCGCCGCTGCTGAACGCATCTTTGCGGCGCTTGCCGCAGGCGGTGCGGTCGAGATGGATTTGCAGGAAACCTTCTGGGCCGAGCGCTTCGGCATGGTCACGGATCGTTTCGGCACGCCGTGGATGATCAATTGCGAAAAGCCGGCGTAAAGCCTGGATCCGAGATAAACTAAAGGGAGACGAAACGTGCTTACAACTGTTGCGCTTACGGCCATCGTCGTGGCTGCTTTTCTTGCCTATATCACCACGCGGCCAGATACCTTCACCGTCAAACGGTCGTTGCTGATCCGCGCCAAGCCGGCTGCTATTTTTCCGCTGATAAATGATTTCCACCCGGAAGGCTGGGGGCGCTGGTCGCCGTGGGAAAAGATCGACCCCGAGCTCAAGCGTTCCTATTCCGGCGCCGCCAACGGCGTCGGGACGATTTATGAGTGGGAGGGCAACAACAAGGTGGGCTCAGGCCGCATGGAAATCCAGCATGCCGAAGCGCCGTCGAGCATCGAAATTCGCCTCGATTTCCTGAAGCCGTTCAAGGCGACCAATGCGACGGTCTTTCAATTGATCGACGAAGGCGACCAGACCATGGTGACGTGGAAGATGTCAGGGCCTGTGCCGTTTGTCGGCAAGATCATGCATCTGTTCATGGATATGGACAAGATGGTCGGCGGGCAATTCGAGGAAGGCCTGAACAATCTCAAGGCCCTGGCCGAAAAGAAATAGCCGCTGCCGGTGGAAAGGAAATCCCATGACCGAGCGTAAAGCCAATCATCATACCTTCGTCATCGAGCGCGAGTTCGCTTACGATCCGTCGCTGGTCTTTTTCGCCTACTCCAATCCGGATGCCAAAAAAGAATGGTTTTCCGGACCGCCGGACTGGGAGGCCGGGCCGTCCAGCTTCGACTTTTCGGTCGGCGGCCGTGAGACCAGTTCCGGCGGGCCCAAGGGCGGGCCGATGCACATCTATAACGGCACCTTCCTCGAGATCGTGCCCAATGAACGCGTCATCAATGCATTTGCCATGTTCGCTGACGAGACGATCCTGACGACGTCGATGGGGACGACCGAGTTCCGCGCCGGCGGCAAGGGAACCAGGTTGAAATATACCGAGCAAATCGCGTTCCTCGATGGCGCCGATCATCTGCCCGACCGCATTCAGGGCACCGAGGCGATGTTCGACCTGCTCGACAACTACATGAAGCAAAAATACGGTGAGACGGCGGATGCCTGACACGGCCGTCAGCAAGAACGGCTTGTCGGTGGTGATGCACCGCACCTTCGATGCGCCGGTCAGCGCCCTGTGGGCGTGCTGGACCAGCGGCAAACATATGGCGCAGTGGTGGGGGCCGCACGGCATGCGCGCCACAGCCGATCTCGATCCGCGGCCGGGCGGAGCGTTTTCGCTGATCATGCACGGTGCTGATGGCACCGATTATTCTTTGCAGGGCCGCTATCTCGATGTTGTTGTCGGCAAGCTGCTGGTGATGCAGATGCATCTCGATGATCATCCGGCCAGCTGGCATGATTATCTGTCCTTGCAATTCACAAGAGCCGGCGGTGACGAGGATACCTTGCCGTCCTTGACCGTGGTGACCAAGGTAACGTTCGAGACGGCCGGGACCGGGACGCGGCTGACGGTGGAACAGATATACACGTCCCTGGCTGAGCGCGATGCCTTCGAAGCCATGGGCAATACGGGCGGCTGGTCGCAAAGCTTCGACAAACTGGACAAACTTTTGGGAGAGATGTGATGCCGCAGATCGAGGGGCCTTTCGACGTCAGACGCACGGCCGAGCCTGTCCACGCCAAGAGTGACGGCCTGCTGGGCCGGCACGCGCTCGACAAGACCTATCACGGTGCATTGAGCGGGACGGGTATCGGGGAGATGCTGAGCGCGGGCACCGCGACGCCGGGCTCTGCCGGCTATGTTGCCATCGAGAAGGTGACGGGTACGATCGGCGGTAAAAGCGGCAGTTTCTACCTGCAACATAACGGTATCTTGAAACGGGGCGAGGGGACGCTGGCCATCCACGTCATTCCGGACTCAGGGACGGACGACCTGGTGGGTTTGACCGGCGCCATGCAGATAAAAATCGCCGAGGGCGGCAAGCATTCCTACATTTTCGATTACGAACTGCCCTGAGCCGCTGCCGGTCGGGAATACTAAAACCAGCCGCCGTCCTTGAGCGCTTTCTGATAGCTGCGGCTGACAGGGACCGATACGCCGCCTTCGATGCGCAGGTTCAACTTGCCGTCAGCGCGTTCGATATCGCGCACGGCGCTTTTGGCGACCCACCACGACCGATGGGTTTGAGAGCCCTCGATGCCGTCGAGTTCGCGGATGGCGTCGTACAGTCGCATCAGGATCAGGGTTTCGCCGGCGGAGGTATGGACGCGCAGATAATGGTCTTCGGCCGACAGGGCGTAGATTTCGGCCTGGCGATATTTGAAGGATAAACGATCGCGCAACGCTTTGCCGGGTTCGGCATGAATGCTCTGCGGCGCGAATTCGTGCGTCTGGCGCGGCCGGTGATTGAGGGCGTATTGCAGGGCCGACATGGCGGCCGTGATGACCGCGACGGGGAGCAGATGGGCCGGCAGGTTTGCAGGGTCGATTGCACGTCCGGTAAAAAGCGCCGCGACGGCCCAGACGAAAACCGTAATCAGCGGCGTGGTGACGATGAACTGGACTATCGCCTCCGGTAAGGGGGCGAGCCGGAGAAAGCTATCGAATATCAGGCAGACAAGCTGGACGATGAGCGTGCCGCCCAGCATCATGATCAGCCAAAAGGTAAATCGCGTCCAGCCGTCGAAGACGTCCGTGCCCATGGCGCCGGTAAAGCCCATGAAGGCCGCCATCGCCACGGCGACCGAGTAGACGCGTAACCACGTCCTTTCGCCCCAGGGGTGCGTCAGGGCGCGGATGAGGCCTGCAACTGGCGAAGCGCGAACGGCGGCCGCCGCAGTTTCACGAATATTGTCGGTCGGTTCACGCATGCAGCCGGACATCCAGTGAAGAGGCATGGTGTTTATGGGTCATATCCATTGATATTGAAAGTCTGTGACCATGCCCTTCCTCGAATATTTCGCCCATCCCCACCTGCCCGATACCGCGCTTATCTGGCAGCAATCGCCGGTCATCCAGATTCATCTCCTGACGGCGCTGGCGGCCTTTGTCATCGCCACCATCCAGATCTTCGGCCCCAAGGGCACGGGCCTGCACCGCGTTCTCGGCTGGAGCTGGGTCGTTCTGATGTTCACGGTCGCGTTCTCAAGCCTGTTCATCCGCCTGATCAATAACGGCGCCTTCAGCTTTATCCATATCCTGTCGGGATTGACGCTGTTTGCCTTGCCGGTGCTGGTCTATGCCGCGCGGACCAAGAATATCAATCTGCACAAACGCACGGCGACAAACCTTTATATCGGCGCGCTTCTGGTCGCGGGCCTCTTCACCTTCCTGCCGGGCCGATTGATGTGGAAGATGTTTTTCGGTTGAAACTTGTCTTCATCGTGTCTCGCATAAGTTCCTGTAAGTGCAAAGAAACGGCCGTGGGAATCATTCCGGCGGCCTTTTCGCGCTGACAACGTTGTCTGAACGGTAGCGGTAACATGCGTTACGAAATAAGGACCTGCCGTATCGCGGGAATCGCGAAATAAAGTCAAATTCGTGTGATTGAGCGGTTGCACACAGGCGCGGCGGTCTTTATAAAGCGGCGCGTTCGAAGGGCGGATTGCGTCGATCCGCTCTGCATATCCTTGCCGTACGGCAGTTCTCACAGACCGGTTCCATGAACATTCACGAGCATCAAGCCAAGGCCGTCCTCAAAGAGTTCGGCGTCGCCGTTCCGCGCGGCTATCCCGCCTTTTCGCCCAAGGAGGCCGAGAAGGCCGCCAAGGACCTGGCCAAGGAGGCCGGCGCGAAGGTGTTCGTGGTCAAGTCGCAGATCCACGCCGGCGGGCGCGGCAAGGGGACCTTTGTCGGTCTCGGCCCGGATGCCAAGGGTGGCGTTCGCGTCGTCAAGTCCCCGGACGAAGTGAAAAAGAACGCCAGTGAAATGCTCGGCCGCGTCCTGGTCACGGTGCAGACCGGCGACAAGGGCAAGCAGGTCAACCGCCTCTATATCGAAGAAGGCGCTGATATCCGCCGCGAACTTTACTTGTCGCTGCTGGTCGATCGCGTTTCGTCGCGCGTCTCGGTCGTCGCTTCGACCGAAGGCGGCATGAGCATCGAAGACGTTGCCCACGACACGCCTGAAAAGATCCATACCTTCACCATCGACCCGGCCACCGGCGTCTTTCCGACGCATGGCCGGACGCTGGCCAAGGCGCTCAACCTGTCGGGCGACCTTGCCAAGCAGGGCATGAAGCTTCTGACCCAGCTGTACGCGGCGTTCAACGCTAAGGACATGGACATGCTGGAAATCAACCCGCTGATCGTCACGGGTGATGATCGCCTGCTGGTGCTTGACGCCAAGTGCTCGTTCGACTCGAACGCTCTTTTCCGCCATCCGGACATGGTCGCCCTGCGCGACATCACCGAAGAGGACGAGAAGGAAATCGAAGCGTCGAAGTACGACCTCTCTTACATCGCGCTCGACGGCGAAATCGGCTGCATGGTCAACGGCGCCGGCCTGGCCATGGCGACGCTCGACATCATCAAGCTCTATGGTTCCGAGCCCGCCAACTTCCTCGACGTCGGCGGCGGTGCCACGACCGAAAAGGTGACGGCGGCGTTCAAGATCATCACATCGGACCCCAAGGTCAAGGGCATCCTGGTCAACATCTTCGGCGGCATCATG
>FSTD01000130.1_pt1 | contig 14739 bp, 9 predicted proteins | sample 1637101 | NCBI WGS metagenome assembly FSTD01 (sample SAMEA3914816, study PRJEB12502) | metagenome | biome: forest; material: soil | place: USA | collected 2011-09-16 | depth 0.3 m | reverse complement strand
TGGAGGCTGTGCTAAAATTTGACCAAGAAGGCGATCATTGGATCGCAATCCCAGTCCCCGGAACCGTGATACATTATTAGAGCAGACCGATATTCAATTACGCCATGCCACCCAATCCTCTCGCTTGCGAAATGACAGGTGGGGAAGTCGCAGCAGACGGTCTGACTTCTGCCAAAGAGCCACTCAGTTTGACGATCGGCGCATAAAGTCGGATACTGACGCAATGAACCAGGACATGGTCAGCTTTGTCAGACCGGCGCACTTGCAGGCGATTGAACTCGTCTCCGTCGCTTACCGCGACCGGGCCTTCCCGGTCCATATGCACGCGGAATATGTCGTGGGAGTCGTGACCGCCGGCGCCGAGCAGCTTGACGCGGGCGGCAGCAGCCATATCGTGGCCGCAGGGGATGTTCTGCAACTGCATCCGGGTGAACCGCACGCCAACCGCACGGTCGGGCCTGACACCCTGTGTTACCGTGTCTTCTATCTGCCCGCCGAGGCGATCCGCCCCCTGCTGGAAAGCGAGCGCCTGCCAGTCTTCGACCATCCGGTTCTCCATGCCTCTCCGCTTGCCCAGGTCCTGGCTGACTGCCACGACATACTGAGCCGCGACGGCACCGGCGCGCTGGAACAAGAGACGGCCCTGATGACCGTCGTGCGTTCGCTCGGAGGGGCGGCTTGCGATGGGCCGGCCGCCGCGCGCGGCGGGCCGGCGATCGACCGCGTCCGCGCCTACATCGATGCGCATTTCGCCGACGATTTCGGCCTGTCGGCCTTGTCCGAGGTCGCTGATCTCAGCGTCTATCACATGGCACGCAGCTTCAAGTCCGCTGTCGGTCTAAGCCCGCTCGCTTACCGCAACTTGCGCCGCATTAACGAAGCCCGCCGGCGGCTGGTAGAGGGCGGAAGCATTGCCACGATAGCCTACGATCTTGGTTTCGCCGACCAGAGCCACCTGACGCGGCAGTTCCAGAAGCTGGTCGGCGTGTCGCCGGCGCTCTACCGGCAGCAATAGCGTTCAAGACGCAGCGATGAGCGGCTGATGTAGTGGGTCCCAAAGGAACCCGCACCCATGACGCTCAAGTCCACGCCTCTGTTCATTACCCTCCTCTTGCTTTCGGCGTCTCCGGCCGGCGCTCAAGCGACCCTGTCCGCCGCCGACTATCTGGCCGATGCGCGCAGTCTGCCGGCCTTGATCGCCGCCAACTACGCCTATCTCGACGACCTGCCAGGCGGCGCCGTACCGCAGTCTGCTGTGCTCGACGCCGAGCGCGAGGCCGTCCACGACCACGATAGCCTGCTGCATTATGCGGAGGACATGATCACGGCGCTGGCCGACCACCACGGTCTGACGCAGAATTCGTTCAACGACGACTGGGCCATTGTGCCGACCTATAGCGATCTGTGGCTCGTCAGGAGCAACGAAGCCTACGTCATCGATGCCGTCAGGCCGGGCAGCCCGGCGGCACGCGCCGGAGTGCGCAGCGGCGACAGGCTGACAGCAATCGACGGCGTCCCCATCGACGACGCAGTCACTGCCTTTTGGGGGCGCCTGGGGCTCGAGCCCACCGGCGAACGCGCACCCTATGCGGCCCGCGTCCTGGCGGCCGGACGGCGCGACCGCGATCGTCACCTTACCGTGGCGTCCGGCGGGACGACGCGAGATCTGACCCTCGCCAGCCTCTATGCCGACCAGCCCGACCTGCCGCCCGTCACCGTCACGGCCGGCCCCGGCCGCGCGACGACGATTCTCCTCAATAACCAGCTCGACCAGTCAGCGACGATCGTTGCTTTTGATGCCGCCATGGCGAAGGTTCCGCCCCATGCCACCGTTATCATAGACCTGACGGACACGCCCAGCGGCGGCAACACCGTTGTCGCCCGGGCGATCATGGGCTGGTTCGTGACCAGGGCCTCACCTTACCAGGTCCACAATCTGCCCGCAGAGGCGCGCGAAACCGGCATAGATCGGCAATGGATCGAGGAAGTCCTGCCACGCAAGGGCCGATTTCATCCAGGACCCGTCACAGTGCGTGTCAGCCGTTGGACCGGCAGTCTTGGCGAGGGAATTGCGGCTGGATTCATGGCGCTGGGCAAGCCGGTATGCGGTGGAGCCATGGCTGGACTAAAAGGGGCAGTGTACGATTTCAACCTGCCCAGGACGGGCTTGACGGTCAAGTTCCCCGCCGAGCGCCTGTACACGGTCTCGGCTCAGCCGCGCGAAAATCTCATCCTCCCGCCTTGCCGATAATCGCGGTGCAAAATTACCGTGAGACGATATCAATTGTCGAAATGATCTCCATCATGCCAGGCTATTGAAACCCAGTTTGCGCTCAGCCACAATTACAGCGACATGAATTCATGCTGCCGTAATTATGTTGCGCAGAAGCTGCGGACTCGGGGCTAATCTTACGTCGGAACCGAGAAAGCCGAAGGGGCGCCCTGCGTTTCAAGCACGCATTCCATCAGGAGGCGCATACCCGGCGTCGGGACTCTCGACGGGTTGGTCAGCATGGAGGTTTCATATGCCAACGACGGTTCCAGCAAGACGTAGCGGATATCCGTGCTTGACTGAAGCATGACAGGGTAGGGGTTGACGATAGCCACGCCGACGCCCAGGCCGACATGCTCGATGGCCGACAACACATCCGACGTTTCAAGCACGATGTTGGGCAGCCCGCCTTCGCGCCAGAGCAACCGGTCCAGCATCGTCCGGAAAGGATTTCGCTTCAGCAGCACGATCAAGGGTTCGTCGCCGATATCGGCCGCCTGGATGCTCTTGGACCCGCTCCATCTGTGGGTCTTTGGGACGGCGACGGAGAGACTGGACCGGCGGAACGCGTGCGTGCGCACCCCCCAGTCACCCTGCGGGACTTCGGCGAATCCGAGTTGCACCTGGTCGCTCGCAACCTGACTGATGACCTCGACGGTCGTCTGAATATCGAGCGTGACAGAGATGTTTGGATGCTTCCGGCGGAACTCTGCGATGACTCGCGGCAACAGACAGTGCGCCAGGGTCGGTGCGGCGACGACGGAAATTTTTTCCTTTTCCGGCTCAAGCCAGCGCAGCGCTTCGACACGCTCCAGCGCCTTGAACACGCTTTCGGAGGCGTCAAACAACTGCAGGGCTTCGGTTGTCGGCACGACCTGAGTACCCTGCCGCGTGAAGAAGCTAAGGCCCGAGCGCTCTTCCAGCAATGCCAGGGTCCGGCTCACGGCGGGCTGCGATATGCCGAGCTCCTTCGCCGCCGCCGTCACCCCGCCCACCCGAATGACCCTGTGAAGGATTTCCAGATCGCGGATACTCGCCCAGCTTCCCGACCACCCCCCTCGCGGGGTCCGGTCTGAGCTGCGGATATCGGACGGTTCCTTCCGGTCGCTTTTCTTGTTGCCTGCCATGAGACCCGGCTTAAGGGCCAGTTCGGACGTTTTCAAGCTGTATATTGGCCCCTCCCGCGCCACGTCATGAAACCCGGGAAATAATTTCGTCGATTTCCCCCAGGTATCTCGACGGGTCGAGCAGCGCATCGATATCAATCTGCCCCCGCAGCGCCATGATTTCCGGGTCGGCCCGCAATTCGTCGGCAAAGCTTGTCGTTTTCTCAGCCGCCCGCATCGTCGCCGCGTGGAGGATGTGATGCGCCTTGCCCCGGCCGACGACCTTGCCGAGCTGCATCATGACGGCCTCCGCACAGATCGCGCCATCGGTCAGGCCGGCGTTGTCGCGCATGCGCTTTTCGTCGACCGTTATGTGATCCAGCAGCCTTTCGGCGGCAGAAAAAGTAGACACCGCCAGGATGCAGAAATCCGGGATGAGCAGATCGGTGACATTCGTGACCGAAGCGTCCCCTTCGTCGTCGCGCACCATCGACTCCAACACCATCGGAATGCGGCCTCGCGTCAGCCGGGCCAGCGCGATCACCCTTTGCGCCTCCGACGGATTGCGCTTTTGCGCCATGGTCGAACTGCCGATGCGATCGGCGTAATGGAACTCCGCCACTTCGGCGATCTCCGTACGCTGCAGGAACAAAAGATCGGCCGCGATGCGCTCGCAGCACGCCGCCGCCGCCGCCAGGGTCGTCATGATTTCGCCCTGCCGGTCGAAATCGGTCCGTCCACTCAATTCCGGCATGGTCAGGCCGAGGACGGACGCCAGGCGGCGCTCGACCGCATGTCCCCGGCCTTCAAGCGCCGCATAGGTGCCGACGGCCCCGCTGATCCGAACGACGAATGCGTCGCGTTGCAGGCGCGTCAGCCGGCTCAGATGCCGCTTCATCTCTGCCAGCCAGCCCGCAGCCTTCAACCCGAAGGTAATCGGCAGGGCATGCTGGCCGTGAGTCCGGCCGGCCTGGACCGTCTGACGGTGCCGATCGGCCAGCGCCCGCAACCGCGCGCAAACCGCCGTCAGCTTTGCGATGGAATGGCTCACGCTCTCCTTCATTTGCAGTGCCTGGGCCGTGTCGAAGATATTCTGCGTCGTCGCGCCCCAATGCAACCATCCGCCCGCCTCAGGCCCCGCCAGGTCTTCTATAGCCGTCAAGACCGGCACCAGAGGGTGCTGGGCGACGGCGATCGCCCGGGCCAGCGCACCCAGGTCGAAATTCCCGACGACCGCGACCTCGGCGATGCGGGCAGCGGCGGCCTCCGGAATTATGCCCAACTCCGCCTCGACCCTGGCCAGCGCGATTTCGACCTGGCACCAGCGTTCGAGCGTCGCCCGGTCGTCCCATAAATCCACGATGGCCGCATCGAACCAGTAGGTGTTGAAGAAACTCAGAGTTGTCATCTTTTATGCTAGCCCTTTACTGTACACGGCGAAACATCACCGTTAACAATTATAAAACGTCCCCGGCAGTGGTGACGGTTACATAGTTTTGAAATGCACCCGCAGGTCGTTATTCGTTTTCCACCCACCCCAGGCGAGAGAGCCGGCGAAAGCGAATATCCGCACTTTCTTTTGCTTTTCTCACCCAAAGCCCGAACTGGCCTTATGATCGCCGCGATGCCTAAAACTTCGGCACGATTGTGATAGAAGCGCCACACAAGTCATTAGATAGCAGAAATTAAAAGGTTTTTTATGCCAGCTTCCGAAACCCCATGCCGTAACTTCCTTCTTCTTTCCGCCGTAATGCCATATTTAACTCATAACCTTTGATATATGCAAGACATAATCTAACTTGACACTCCGTCCTGCCCGGACTACCCCTGTCTCAGCGTCAGCCCTGCACAGCTCACGCAACGAAGAAGAATAAAGAGGAAGCAAAATGAAGACCTATAAAAGAAAGGGCACTCGGGGCGTTCTGTATTTTGGAGCAAGTCTCGCCTGTCTTACGATTTCCGCGGTTGCGCCGTCCGTCCACGCGCAAGCGGCTGGCTCTGCCACAGCCAGCCAGGCAACGCCTCCCGCTGCCGATTCGAGCGAAGTCATCGTGACGGGGACGCGCCGGGCCTCGCGCGTCCAGAAGGTCCCGGTCGCGATCTCGACCGTCACATCAGACCAGATCGCCGCGCTGGGCATCTCGACGCCGTCCGATCTGCAATTCGCCGTTCCGGCCGTTACCTTCAATCCGCAGGTCGGCGCCGGCTTCCAGATCCGCGGTTTCGGCACGCAAGGCTTTGACTACAATCTCGAAAAGGCCGTCGCCATCGTCGTCGACGACGTTGTCCAGGGCCTGCCGCGCAGCGTCGGCCTCAATACGCTCGCCGACGTCGACCGCGTCGAAGTGCTGAAGGGCCCCCAGGGCACGCTCTTTGGCAAGAACGCATCGGCCGGCGTTATTTTCGTTGTGACAGGATCGCCCAAGCTCGGCGTCTTTTCCGACGAAGGCAGCGTCAAGTACGGCACGCGCAACGAAATGCAGATCAGCAACACGGTCAATATTCCGCTGAGCGATACGGTTGCGGCGCGCGTCACGACGGTGTTCCAAAAGCGCGACGGCTACCTGAACAACAAATACAACGGCGAAACCTACGGCGACAGCCAGGACTCAGGCATTCGCGCCAAGCTTCTCTGGGCGCCGAGCGATAACCTGAAGATCAATTTCACGGCCGAAGTCCAGGACCACAGGGACACGGGCGCCAATATCATCGAGACTGTGCGCTCTTACGTCGCTCCGGTCGGCGGTGTCCCGGTCGGCTCGACGACGCTCATCGACTACAACCAGCAACTCACTGCCCTCTACGGCGTCCAGTTCGGCCCGGGCAATTTTGACTTCGTCAACAACCGGCCGAGCCCGCTGTTCATCAAACAGAACAGCTTCACCGCGGCGCTGACCTATAATATCGGCGAATATACCCTGACGTCGATCACCGCCTACAAGGACCAGAAATCCGGCAACCAAGCGGACAGTGATTTCACCGCCACCGATTTCTTCGGGATCAATATCGGCCGCCTGAAGGCGCATCAATTTTCGCAGGAAGTCCGCCTGGGTTCACCCGTCGGCGGTTTCTTCGATTATGTTGTCGGCGCCTATCTGTTCGACCAGGAAGTCGAAGCCTATGAGTTGCAGGGCGGATCGAAAAGCGTAACGGCCTTCCCGCCACCCTATAATGGCCCGGTCGGCGCCCGCGGCAACTATACCGCCACGTCGAAGTCCACAGCCTTTTTTGGCCAGGGCAATTTCCACCTGACGGATCAACTGACGGCGATCGTCGGCGGCCGCTGGACGGACGACAAGGTGTCGTCGACCTATTTCCCGTCGACGGACCCAAGCTTTGTCTTCAGTGGCACCATCATCCCTGCCACAGGCGCGGCGGCCGAAAAGAAGAATGGGTCGGGCAAGTTTACACTGCAATATAACCCGGCCACCGACGTCATGTTCTACGCCACCTACTCGCAGGGCTACAAGGCGCCTGCGATCGGGACCTCGCGTGGCGTGCTGTCGATCGTCAAGCCCGAGACTGTGATCAATGCCGAACTCGGCGTCAAGACCCAGTGGTTCCACCGCAAACTGACGGTCAACGTGGATGCCTTCGACTCGAAGTTCAAGAACTTCCAGACGACGACCTCGGTCGTTGGCTCGGATAACGTCCGCCGCTTCGTCCTCGACAATGCGCCGCTGGTGCTGTCGAAGGGGGTGGAAATCGATGTGATCGCCAGGCCCACGCCAAAACTTACGCTTACCGCAAACTACTCGCACAATCCGACCGAATATAAGGGCTTCCTGACGAGCTGCTATTCCGGCCAGGCCGTCAATCCGTCCGCCGGACCTGGCTGCTATCTGATCGGAACAGCGAAGGTCAACGACGTCACCGGCCTGAACTCGATCAACTCGCCGGAAACCACCTACAACACCGGCTTCAGCTACAGCACTGACCTGCCGACGGGGACGGAGTTCTTTATCAACGGCAACTACAACTGGCGCTCCAGCCAGTACAGCATTGCCGGCGATCCGAACACCATCATGCCCGCCTATGGCCTGCTCAGCGGCAATGTCGGTTTCGGTCTCTCCAAATACCCGGTGCGCATCTCGCTGTACGGCCGCAATCTGCTCGATAAGGACTTTGTCGTCCGCTTGCGCGCCCTGTCGTTCTCCGGCGCCGGCAGCTACGTCCAGACCCAGTCAAGCGAAAGCGGCCGTACCGTCGGCGTCCGCCTCGACTTCAAGATGTAGCGCCAGGATGTAGGCCCGCGATTTAGGCCCACGATTTAGAGCTCTGGGCTCATATCGGCCTCACCCGGTATGATTTTGCGGAAATACTCCCGTTTCCGCACGGTAGCGTGCTCCCCTCTGTCCGCTGCCCGCCTCCCTAAGGGGCAACCCGCTTATTGAAGGCACGGGTTGCCCCTCTTTTTTCGCGGCACCGCGCTGATCAACGCCAAAAACTCTTCACCGAACACCTGCAGGAAAGATTAATATGCGACTCATGGTGCGCACGCGGCTCTCACTGGTATTCCTCTCGCAGTACTTCGCCGCGGGTGCGTGGATGGTGTCGCTCGGCTCGTATATGAGCAAGACGCTGGCCTTCGATTCCATCATCGCCGCCGCCTACAGCATGGTCGGTTTCGCGACGATCGGGGCGACGCTGTTCGTCGGCGTCATCGCGGACCGCTTTTTCAATGCGCAGAAGGTGCTCGCCTTTCTTTCGTTTGGTGCCGCCGCCTCCCTGTTGTGGCTGTCGACGATCAGGGACTCGCCAAACCTCTTTCTCGGCGTGATGCTGCTGCACTGCGTCTTCTACGTCTCCGCCATTCCGATGCTGGCGACCATTGCGTTCAATGCCATCGAAAACCCCGGCAAGGACTATCCCGGCATCCGTGTCTTCGGATCCATCGGTTGGGTGATCGGCGGCCTCGTGGTCGGCATGATCGCAGGCGCGGGACGCAGCAACTTGCCGATGCTGATCGCCGGGGGCACCTATCTGGCGCAGGGTTTTTACGCCCTGACGCTCCCGAAAACGCCGCCACCGGTGCAGGGCCAAAAGATCAGCGTTCTGGGGCTGTTCGGCTTCGACATCCTTCAGCGCGTGCGCAATGCCAGCTTCTGGATTTTGATGGCCTGCGTCCTCTTCGTCGTCATCCCGAAAAAGTTCTACGACAGCTACGCCAACCTCTTCTTCGTCGAGAAGGGCCTGTCGTTCAAATTCGATGGCCTTGTCTTCGAGCCGACCGCCATCCAGACTTTGGGGCAGATCGCCGAAATCCCCTTCATGCTCATGATCCCGTTCCTGATCGCGCGCATTGGCATCAAGTGGGTCATGGTCCTTGGCATGGTCGGCTGGGTGGTTCGTTTCGGTCTTTTTGCCTTTGGATTTTCCGGGGACCAGGCAATCACGTCGATGCTCGTCGCCGGCATCCTGATGCACGGCCTCAGCTACGACTTCTTCTTCGTCTCCGGGCAGATTTACCTCGACCGTTTGTTCGACAAGGAGATGCGCGCGCGCGCCCAGGCCTTCTACTGGTTTGTATTGTCCGGCCTGGGCGTGGTGCTGGGCGCTTTCGCCGCCGGCTCGGTCTACCACCGATTTTCAACGCAGGATCACGCCCGCGACTGGATGTCGATCTGGCTCAGTCCCGCAGCCGTGACAGTGATCGTTGCGCTCCTGTTTGCCTGGTGGTTCAGGCAGCCGCCCGCGCTGAAACAGGCGCAAACCGCTGAGCCCTGATGGCCCGCGGCAGCATGACGCCGTAACGCGCCTATTTCAGACCAAGCTTGCGCTTCAATGCCGTTGTCAACTCTGTGCCCGGCGTGCGATCGATCTTCGCCTGCTTGCAGTACGTCGTCGCACCGGCACCCAGCCATTGCTCGTAATCGCTCATCTTTATCGTCGCGAAGTCCGTCCATTCCGCGCCGGCATCGCCGGCCGGCAAAAAGCTGCCGCAAATGATCAGAAACGGAGCCTGACCGCCGCCGCGGGGCAGGGTGCCGGCGTAGACGTCGCGGACATCGGCAGCGCCCGATCCGTGGGTCTGGAAATCCGTCGCCGCATCCGTCAGCAACGCGTCCACCTCGGGCGGCTGCGTGGCCAGTTGGCCAACCATCAAAAAGGCAGCGATCAGAATTTTCATATGAGGTCTCCGTCGAAATAAGACACAAATCTACGAAAGCCTTCGTAAGGAGTCAACGAAATTCTTCGTAGATCGCGAGCGCCCGCCATCCTGTGCCGCATAACGCTGGCCTGGCGCGTCATGCCTCGGCAATGAAACTTCCTAAAGCCAGGACGTGTCGACTTGCAATATATTACATTTATGTGCATTTCCAAAAAACAGGAAATGAGTGTTATCCTATTGAATTAATCGAATTTAATGCCACTCAAAAGGAGGCCTTTGGGTGTGCATTTTTACACCCAGAGTCTGGGCAAAAAAATCGGGGAAGGCGCGCCAACGCCTTCCCCTTGTTTTTGTCTGGCCGCGGCAACCCGGAGAAAAGAAGCCTCTCCAGACAAAACGCGGTTATGACTTAATAAGTCAGATCGAACCCGACGCGGACATAGCGCGGCGTGTTGTAGCTCGCCGGCAGGCCGTAGCTCGGGTCGAGGTTATCGGCCAGGCCGTAGTCGCGTCCATATTCGTGTTCGACATAGCGCGTCGTGACGCTGTGCGTATCGAACAGGTTGAAGATGTCCGCGCGCAGGACCAGGTTGCCGCCGGCGGCAAATTTCGACGGCACGGTATAGCGGGCCGAAACGTCGATGTTCTTGAGCCAATCACCCTTCGGACCCTTGCCTTGCGGCGCCGGCAGACCGTCGCAGTAGTGCGTATAGGCGCCGTAGCCCTCGGCATAGTCGTCCGTCGGGTGGACGCCCATGCAGCCGAACTTGCCCGGCGATTGCACCAGGACATTGGCACCCACCAGGAAGGCCGGCGTGATCGCGTACGATCCCCAGACCTTGAAGGTATGCGTGCGGTCGTTGGGCAGCAGGCCCGTGCCGTAGTCCTCAAAGCCCGGCGAGTCGAAGGCGATCGTCGAGCCGGCGTCGTCCTGCGTCGAATTGCCGACGTCGGACTTCACCGTGCCTTCGTAATTGCCGTACGACCGCGACCAGGTATAGGAACCCTGCAGCCCCCACTTGCCGTCAAACTCACGCTTGAAATCGAAGACCAGCGCCTGGTATTCGCGCTTCGGGTTGTGGAAGTGACCCAGCTGATCGGCGGTCAGGGTGATAGTGCGCGCTTCCGTCTCGCCGGCCAGCGGTTGCTTCAGGCGGATCGTCACGTCGTGATCGCCGACATTCCAGACGTAGTAGGAGTTGGAGATCGTGCCGTCGGTATAGATCGAGCTGTCGAGGCCGTGGTCATCGAGATAGGTGATGATGGCGTTCTGGAAGTCCGAGTCCTCCGAAATGCGCTTCAGGTTACGATAGGTGTAGCTGAGGCCCACCGTCCAGTTGTCGTTGACGCGGTAGTTGGTGCCTAGCACCAGTTCGTCTTCCTCGGTGGCCTTCAGACCCAGCGAGGTCTTGGAGCCGGCGCCTTCCTGCGTGCCGTTGCCGAGCACGTAGCAGGCGGGCGTTCCGGTCGCGGCGGTCGACAGGCCGGGCGCGCTGGCCAGGTTCGAGGCCGGGCAGGGCGCGCTGTCGATTTCGGCGTAGGCCGCGCCGACGGCTTGCGGCAGGCCGGTCGACGGGTCGAGCACGAAACCGCCGGCGGGTGCGCGGAAGGCTTCATAGAAGTAGAGATCCTTGCCGCGGTACCCGAGGTTCATCGCAGGCGGGATGAAGTTGGCGCCCAGCGAGCCATAGACTTTCCACTTGGCCTCGCCCGTCGGATCCCAGCTGAAGCCGAGGCGCGGGGCGATGTTGTTCTTCAGGTTCAGATAGGTCTGGCCCGACAGGTTCTTTTGCAGGAAGTCGTCGTTGCGCACGCCGATCTGCAGGTTGAGCGTCGGCGAGATGTCCCACGAATCCTGGATGTACTCCGACTTGTTCTCGGCCGAAACATTGCCGCCCAGGTTTTCGTAGATAATGCGCAGGTAATCACCCTGCCAGAAGTTGGCATCGGTCACCTGGTCGCAATCGGTCGGGACGGCACACAGGCTCGACTTGTGGCGGAAGCTGTACTGCACCGGCTGGGCGCCGGTCAGGTAGTTCTGCTTCAGCATGCTGTTCTGTTCGTCGTCCATGCCGAAGCGGATATGGTGACGGCCGGCGAGCTCGAAGCGGACGTCGCCGTCGGCGCGCCAGAACTTGCGCTCGACCTCATCGATCGATACCGCCGTGCTGTTCTGCTGCGAGATCAGGTGGCTGGCCGAGGTGCGCTGGTCATAGACGGCATAGTCCGTGGTGTTGGTGGGCACCAGGTCGTCGCGCGTCTTCATGTCGCCGACGGCGGCCGAGACGGTGAACCAATCGGTGACGTTGCCGGTATATTTGGCAACCCAGCTCTTGCCGCCCAGATCCTCGGTGAAGCTGTTCGGATGACCGCCGATAGCGCCCGTCGCCGGATCGAAGTCCTCGCGGCGGTACTTGTCGGTCGATTCCGTGTCCCAGGCAGTGAACTCAAGGTGCTGGGTCGGGTTAAGATAGGCGTCGAGCTTGACACCCCAGAACGGATTGGAATTCGACACCTTCTGGTAATAGCCGTCGAGCGTATTGGCCAGGGTCGAATAGGTGTCGTTGACCTGATAAAGCCCATAGGCGAACAGGTGATCCTTGATGATCGCGCCGCCGGCCTCGACCGACAGCGAATTGTCCTGCGCCGTTGCGAAACGGCCGTCGCGGTTATAGGCGCTGGCCTGGTCGGCGCGCAGGTTGCCGGGCTGATAGTTGGCGTGGACGCCGAACATGAAATTGTTCGTGCCCGACTTGGTCGTGGCATTGACGACACCGCCTGTGGCGCGGCCGAATTCAGCGGCATAACCGCCGGTCTTGACTTCGACGGTCTTGTAGAAGTCGAACGGAATGTCGGCGCCGCCGACATAGGTGTCGGGGTTGGTGACGTTCAGGCCGTTGACGTAATAAGCATTTTCGGCGACCGAACCACCGCCGAACGAGGCGACGTCGCCAAAGCCGGGGTTGCCCTTGGTGACTGTGGGCGCCAGCATGGTGACGGCGGTCAGGCTGCGCGCGATCGGCTGCTGCGACGTCAGGGTAGCGAGATCGACCGTCAGGCCGGTCGTCGTCTTGGTAAAGTCCTGGCGGGCGCGCTTGCCGCGGACAACGACGGTCTGCGTCGCGCCGACGGTGTTGAGCGAGGCATCAAAACGCACCTCCTGCGAGATCACGACCGAGACGGTGCCGTCATACTTGTCGTAGCCATTGGCGGTGATCGACAGGCTGTAGTCGCCCGGTGCCAGGCCGGTGGCGGAAAACACGCCGGCGGCCGAGGTCGTCAGCGTCCGGCTTTGCCCTTGCGCGGTCGAGGTCAGAACGACCGTGGCGCCGGCAACGGGCTGGCCCGAGGCATTGGTCACGGTGCCGGTGAGGGCGCCGCTGGTGTAGTCCTGGGCCTGGGCGAGGGTGGGAAGAAGGGCGGCGGTGCCGGCCACGATCGCCGGTATGGCTGCGGCGGACAGCAGGGTGGTGGTGGCCAGCAGGCCAGCACGCAAACGGTTGGATTTCACTTAAATACTCTCCGGGGTGAACACACGATGCGCGCTATCCCAGCTTTCACACGCGTCGGCCGTTTGACATAAAACCGTCACGGTGAAAATAGTTAGGTGTCTAAATAATGCCGTTATGTGATCACAATCGGTAGACAAATATTTTATCTATTGTGATCAATGCATAACGACGGATTCGGCGATCGACAGAGGTGCCAAGATTTCGCCGTAAACGCTTACATCCGTTTGCTGCGCGCGTCCGTCTTGAACCGTGCGCCACCGCGCTTGCCATCAATTGTCGGACATATTAAGGATCGATTGTTCATTCGTTCAGGGTGTTTCTCATGACTCCATTTTCGCGGCGGGGATTCCTGGCCAAGGCCGCCGTCGGTGCCGCTGTCGCTGCGGGCACATCTGCCGTCGCGGCCACGCCGGCGAAGATCGTCAATCCGCTGGTGCTGCAGCGCGCCGATGCGCAGATATTTCGCCACAGCGACGGCTTTTATTACATGATGGCTACCGTCCCCGAGTTCGACCGGCTGGTTATCCGCCGGGCTGAGACGCTGGCGGGTCTGAGCACTGCCGCGGAGGTCGTGGTCTGGCGCCGGCCTGCCGACGGCCAGATGGGCGGCTATATCTGGGCGCCCGAACTGCACCATGTCGACGGCCGCTGGCTGATCTATTTCGGTGCCGGCAATGCCGGGGCCGTCTTCCACGTGCGGACCTACGTCCTTGAGTGCGCAGATAAAAATCCGCTGACCGGGCAATGGGCGTTGGCCGGGCAGGTGGAAACGCCATGGGACACCTTTACCCTCGACGCCACTGTTTTTACGCATGGCAAGACGCGCTATCTGTGCTGGGCCCAAGGCGAGCCGGGCATCGAGACCAACAGCAATATCTATCTGGCGCCGCTGAAATCGCCTACGCACCTTGCCGCTGCGCCGACGCGGCTGAGCGTGCCGACGCTCGAGTGGGAGACGCGCGGTTACAAGGTCAATGAGGGGCCGGCGGTTCTGGCGCGCAACGGCCGCCTGTTCCTGACCTATTCGGCGAGCGCGACGGACGAGAACTACTGCCTGGGCATGCTGACGGCGCGCGACGACGCCGACATCATGGACCCTGCGGCGTGGACGAAATCGTCAGCGCCGGTGTTCAGGAGCTCGGCGAAAAACAACGTCTGGGGCGCCGGCCACAACAGCTTTACGGTCGATGAAAAGGGCCGGGACATGCTCGTCTATCACGCCCGCGACTATCAGAAGATCACCGGCAATCCGCTGCACGACCCGAACCGGCATACGCGCGTCCAGCCGTTCGGCTACACCGCCGACGGCGTGCCGGATTTCGGCGAACCCGTTGCCAATGGACTGCTTGCCTGAGAAAAAGCCAGGGGCGCTCCGGTTTTGCCGGAATATGCGCGTGCGTCTTGCCGCGATGCTGCCTACAGTCGCGCCGGCCGCATTGGCGGCTTCGCATTTGAAAGGACGGCTGTGCGCATTCTTCTCGTGGAGGACGACGATCTGCTCGGCAAGGCGCTGCGCTCCGGCCTGACGCAGGGCGGCTATATGGTCGACTGGCTGCAGGACGGTGAAGCCGCGCTCGAAGCCGCGCGCACCGTCGGCTATATCGCCGTCGTTCTCGATATCAACCTTCCGGGCATATCGGGGCTCGAGGTGCTGACGGGGCTTCGCCAGACGTCGGACCTGCCGGTCATCATCATGACGGCGCGCGACGGCCTGGAGGCACGGATCGAAGGTCTCGA
>FSTD01000103.1_pt1 | contig 15092 bp, 11 predicted proteins | sample 1637101 | NCBI WGS metagenome assembly FSTD01 (sample SAMEA3914816, study PRJEB12502) | metagenome | biome: forest; material: soil | place: USA | collected 2011-09-16 | depth 0.3 m | reverse complement strand
GACATAGCCTTGGCCCGTCAGCTGCTTGCCCGACGAGAAATAGCTGAACTGCATGACGTCCTTGGCCGTCGCCTTGTAGGTCAGGCCGATGCGGCCGCTCAAGGTCGTGCCGGATTGCTTGCCACCGACGCCGGCCGTATCGACCTCGTTATAGGCGAGGTTGGTATTGGCGTTGAGCAGCAGCTTCTTGCTTAAGGGACCGCTGAAATTGGCTTCGATCCCGCCCGACTGGCTTTCGCCGAAGTTCTGCTTGGTCGTCAACAGCACGCCCGGCGACAGGAAATAGCTGTAGCTGGTTATGCTGTGCGTGTTCTTGCGGTAATAGCCGCGCACCTGGTAGCTGATGAAGCTCTTGGAATATTCGTAGCCGACCTCGTACGAATCCGTTTCCTGCGGCTTCAGGTTTGGATTGCCCGCCGTGACGTTCTGCGGATCGACATAGGTCTGGAACGGATTGAGATCCAACGCTGCCGGACGGCGCAGACGGTGCGAATAGGAAAAGCGGATCTTGCCTTCCGGTGACAGGGCGTAGGTGGCGAAGATGCTGGGGCTCAGCTTGGTATAGTCGATGTGGCTGGTCGTCCCTGAGGTGATCAGGTCGGTCTTCAGGTCGAGGTTTTCGGCGCGCACGCCGCCCAGCACCGTCCACTTGTCACCGAACTGCTTCTGATAGGTGACGTAGGCGGCACTGACAACCTGCGTGTAGGCGAAATCGTTGCTCAGGCCGGCCGTGTTGCCGCCGTTCGCCGTATTGATGAAGTGGTTGTCGTCATAGGTGATCTGGATGCCGGCCGCCAGCTGGTCGGCGCCGACATAGCGGTTGTAATCGACGCTGAGGACGCCGTTGCGCAGGTCGTTCGTGGCGTGGCGCGTGTCATTGACGGTCGGCCCGGCGGGAACGGTGAAGGTGTTGGCGTTTGCCGTGTCGTTGCTGCCCAGCGAGCGGCTGATACGCAGGTCGGTCTTCAGCGTCTCGCCTTCGGTATCGCCGGTATGGTTCCAGCTGAAGTCGAGCATCTGGTCCTCGTGCGGGGACTGGCCCGATGTGTGGCGCAGAAAGCTGCTGGTGCCGAGGGCATTGGTAGTCGTGTAAAGGCCGTCGCCCAGTGTCTTGAGGTTGCGGCGCGAATAGTTGCCCTGGACGCCGAAGCTGTTCTTGTCGTTGGCGGCATACTCGATGGCGCCATTGGCCGACAGGTTGTCGATCGTGCCGACCCCGCCACCGCTGGAGGTCGTCGTGCTGACGGGCTGGCCATTGCTGTCGAGCGACTGCAGGACCGAGCGCAACTGGGCGGTGCGGTTGTCGTGGCGGACGTTGAGGCCGCCGCTGAGCGTCGTCTTGCCCTTGCGATAGGAGCCGGTGAAGGCGCCGTTATAACGGCTGTCGCTGCCGATGGTCGCCGTGATTGCGCCGGAACCACCGGGCTTGCGGTTCTTCTTCGTCACCAGGTTGATGATGCCGCCGGAGCCTTCGGAGCTGAACTGCGCACCCGGATTGGTCATGACTTCGACCGACTGGATGTCGCCGGACGACATGGCCTGGAGCGCGGCGGCGCGGTTATCGCCCGACATCTGCGCCGACGGCTTGCCGTCGACATAGACCTGGACGTTGGAATTGCCGCGCAGGGTAACGTTGCCGTCGTTGTCGACATTGACCGAAGGCACCTTGTTCAACGCGTCGGCGGCCGTGCCGGTGGCTGAATCGACGTTCTTGGTATTGTCATAGGTCTGGCGGTCGATGCGGTTGGCCGGCTTCTGCCCCTGGATGATGACCTGCTGGGAAGAGCCATCCTGAGGCGCGTCGGCGGGCTTGCTGTCGGCCGGTTTATTGTCCTGGGGGGCAGGCGCGGGCGTCGTCTGGGCGTACGCGCCGTTCGCCATCAGGCCGAGGCATAGCGCCGCCGGAAGCGCGACGCTCATGAGCAAATGCCGGCGAGCCGTAAAAAAGGTAGACATACGCAATTCCCTATCCTCGCCGTCCAAGGGAACGGCGCCATCTGTTTGAAGGCTGCACGCCTCGTTGCGCCTAGATCAGGAGCGCAGGCGAGATTGTCAACGGTGGAGGCGATTACCTTTTTGTAACGCAGCGAAAATGGCCGGAAAAGCGGAGTGAATTTTGAATAAATCTCTTTATAGGCAACGGGTTGCATGCCTAGTGGCCGTTACGCAACAGCGAGAATAATCAAGATGTCACGGCTGAAACAAGTGCCTGGGATCCGTCAGGGCCATTCAGGTTCGGAGCGAACGCTTCAGGAGGGGAGGGAAGCAGGCGCGCCTTGCAGTTTGTCCCAATGAAGCCCAGACTATCCGCCTTCACACCGTCTACGGGGATCAACAATGAAACTGTACACGCATCCTGTATCGACAGCGTCTCGTCCCGTCGCCCTGCTTATTGCTGAGAAGAACCTGCCCGTCACCAGCGAGATCGTCGATCTCATGACCGGGGCGCAGTACCAGGAACCCTATGTGTCGATGAACCCCAACAGCATGGTGCCGATGCTGGAAGACGGCGATTTCCGGCTGACCGAAAGCTCGGCGATCCTCAAATACCTCGCCGACAGGTTCGACTTGCCCGAATATCCCAAGGACCTGAAGGCGCGCGCCCACGTCAATGAGGTGATGGACTGGTTCAACAGCAATGTGTACCGCGACTATGGCTACAACATGATCTATCCGCAGCTGTTCCCCCACCATAACCGCGGCAACGATGCCGTCCAGGCCGCCGTGATCGACTGGGGCCACAAGAAGAGCCTGCGCTGGCTGCAACTTCTCAACGACGCCTGGATCGGGCCGAAGAAGGACTATCTCTGCGGCGACAGTATCACCATTGCCGACTATTTCGCCTCGGGTATTGTGACGCTGGGCGACGTCGTCGGCTGCGACTTTGCCGCCTATCCGAACATCACGCGCTGGCTGGGCAAGATCAAGGCCCTGCCGAGCTGGAAGCCGGTCCATCAGGTCTTCGACGGCTGGGTGTCGTCGGTGGCCGAGAAAGACCGCCTGGTTGCCGTTCGCTAAAGCGCATCCCCAAAAGTGTGCGGCGGTTTTGGGAAAAGATGCGCGTCCAAAATCGCGCATCCCCAAAAGTGTGCGGCGGTTTTGGGGTAAGATGCGCGTCCAAAATCGTGCATCCCCAAAAGTGTGCGGCGGTTTTGGGATAAAATGCGCGTCCAAAAGACAGGACTGCTGCCATAAACCGGCAGCCGCGGCAGAGACCCTTGTTCGCCGAAAAGCGTAGTCGGGGAGAGGAAAATGGACAAGACACACTATCGCTGGGTGATCGTGGCAGCGGGCGGCCTTCTCGGCTGCGTGGCGATCGGCGCGATGTTCTCGCTGCCGGTTTTTCTCCTGCCCATCGCCCGCAGCACCGGCTGGTCGGTCACCGGCATTTCGAGCGCCCTGACCATCGCCTTCCTCGCCATGGCGGCCGGCAGCATCGTCTGGGGCAGTCTGTCGGACCGCCTTGGCGCGCGCGCGACGGCACTGATCGGGTCGGTCGTCCTGGCGATAAGCCTGTTCCTGGCCAGCCGCATGACATCGCTTCTGGCGTTTCAGCTGATCTTCGGCGTGCTGGTCGGCGGCGCGACGTCGGCGATTTTCGCGCCGATGATGGCCTGCGTGACCGGGTGGTTCGATACGCAGCGCGGTCTGGCGGTGTCGCTGGTCTCCGCCGGGATGGGCATGGCGCCGATGACGATGTCGCCTTTCGCCGCGTGGCTGATATCTAGCCACGACTGGCGTACGTCGATGCTGATCATCGCCGGCGTCGTGGCGGTGGTAATGATCCCGACGGCCTTCCTGGTGCGCCGTCCGCCGGACCAGGAGGCGCCGGCCGCCGGCGTGGCTTCGGGCGGCGAGGGCCAGGCGTCGATGTCGCTCAAGCAGGTCCTGAAGTCGCCGCAGTTCATTACCCTGGCGCTGACCAATTTCTTTTGCTGCGCCACGCACGCGGGGCCGATCATCCACACGGTGAGCAACGCCGTTACCTGCGGTATTCCAATGGTCGCGGCCGTGACGATCTATAGCGTCGAAGGTCTGGCGGGCATGGGCGGTCGCATCGCATTCGGTATCATGGGCGACCGTTTCGGGGCACGGCGCGTGCTGATTGCCGGCCTGCTGCTTCAGGCTTTCGCGGCGCTGGCCTATTTCTTCGTCCGCGAGCTCGGCGCCTTCTACGCTGTGGCGGCGCTGTTCGGGTTTATCTATGCCGGCACCATGCCGCTTTACGCCGTGCTGGCGCGCGAAAGCTTCCCGCCGCGCATGATGGGCACGGTCATCGGCGGAACGGCCATGGCCGGCAGCTTAGGCATGGCCACCGGCCCCATAACCGGAGGCCTGATCTACGATACTTTCGGCAGTTACGGCTGGATGTATATCGGCGCGTGGGTGCTGGGGATCGGCGCCTTTCTGATCGCACTGACGTTCAGGCCTGTGCCGAAAGCGGACGCCGGGCTGCAGGCGGCGGAGTGAGCGCCCGGTCGCCACGATGATTCACTCTCGTTAACCTTTGTTCGCTAGCTTTACGCCTTGTGTTTGCGTTGGAGCAAGGTCGTGCGCCACAGGTCCTCAGCAGGAAGTGAAACCCGCATTCAGTACGGCGCGCTTCCCTATCGCTTTACCGCAGCCGGTGAGGTCGAATTCCTGCTGGTGACGTCCAGACGCTCACGCCGCTGGATTATTCCGAAGGGCTGGCCGGTCAAGGGATTGGGGCCGGCGAAGTCCGCCGCCCGGGAAGCCTTCGAGGAAGCGGGCGTCCTCGGCAAGATCGGACGCCAGGCGTTGGGGAGCTTTCAATACCTCAAGCAACTCAACGACAACGACGAGGACTCGGTGCTGTGCCAGGTTCACGTGTTCCCCCTTCGAGTCAAACGCGAGCTCGTGGTCTGGCCGGAAGCGCAGGAGCGGGGGTTGCGCTGGCTCCGCACGGCCGACGCCGCCATGATCGTTGATGATGACGGCCTCAAACATCTGATCGGCAACGCTGCCGGCCAGATGAAGAGTTTCCGCGCTCAGCGGGCCTGATCACCGAGAATTCCCAGATTAGCCCGGCACCTTGAGGCTGTTATTGGCGCGGTCCTTGTCCGGCAGCTTGTGGTCCGGATCGACCTCGGCGCCGACGACTGTCTTGCCGGGCTCGATAATGATCGTCACGATCGGCTGGCGGACCCAGCTATCGGCCTCCAGGCGGTAGTCGCGGTGCGTGCCGTCGGAGAGATCGACCCGCAGGGCTGCCGGCATGATCAGCTTGTCGTGGGCACCGACCACGACCGCTGTTCCGAGCGACGGGTCTTCCTTGCCGGTGCGATCCTTGGCCGGGCCGATGCTGTCGATGCCGTAATCGAGCGTCCAGTTATTGTCGTACCAGCCGCGCCACCAGTAATCGAGGTCTTCGCCGCCTTCGCTGGCCATGGCGCGGAAGAAGTCGTCGGGCTTGGGGTGCTTGAACGCCCAGGCGGCGGTGAAGCGGCGGAAGGCCGGGTCGAAGCGGTCGGGCCCGAGGATCTGTTCGCGCAGCAGGACGAGGCCCAGCGCCGACTTGAAATAGGTGATCGGATGGCGGTACTTCTCGATGACCGTATCCGAGCGCGACAGGATCGGGGGCGCCGCCGGGTCCTCGATGATCGGCAGGATCTCGTCGACCGGATTGCCGCCCTTCCAGGCGTATTCACTGTCGCGCTTGGGGCCGTATTCACCCTTGTTGAAATCATCGGATTCGTAGACGTCGATGAAGGTGTTGAAGCCTTCGTCCATCCAGGCGTTGCGGCGCTCATCGAAGCCGACGATCATCGGGAACCAGCTGTGTCCGATTTCGTGCGCCGAGATCCAGAACAGTGTCTTGCCCTTGTCTTCGATGCCGTCGAAGACAATGCCGGGATATTCCATGCCGGTGGCGGGGCCGGCGATGTTGATCGCGGCCGGCCATGGGTAGGGATACCAGCGCTTCGAGAAGGTCTCGACCGCATGCTTCATATATTCGGTCGAGCGGCCCCAGCGGTCAGCGCCCTGGCTCTCGGCCGGGTAAAAGGACATGGCCATGGAAGACTGGGCCATCGAGGAAGGAACCTTCGCGCCCTTTGGCAGATTGATGCGCGCGGCGTCCCAGGCAAAAACACTCGAGGCGCTGAACGCCACGTCGCGTGTGTCGTTCATGTGGAAATGCCAGGTCAGGGTGCCGTCCTGTTTGGGGCGGCTGGCGGGGTCGTTGATCTCGGCCGGGGAGCGGATCATCACCGTCTCGTCGCTGGTCTTGGCCTTGGCAAAACGCGCCTGCTGCGTCTTGGTCAGCACGTCCTGCGGATTGACGAGTTCGCCTGAGCCCGCTACCAGCATGTTCGACGGTACGGTGACGAAATAGTCGAAATTGCCGTATTCGAGATAAAACTCCTGCGCCAGGTAGGGCAGCGGGTCCCAGCCGCGGATGTCATCGTAAACCGCCATGCGGGGGTACCATTGCGCCAGATCATAGATGGCGCCGTCCTTCGACTTGCCCCACGCCATGCGGCCGCCCCATTCGCCGGGGATCGTGAAGTGCCACTTAATGCGCACCTGTGCCTTGCCGCCCTTGGCCGCCAGGTTGGCAGGCAGGGTGACGCGCAAGCGGGTATCGTTGACCAGGGTATCGACCTTGGTCCAGGTCTTGCCGGTCAGGACCTCGACGGACTCGAGGACAAAGCCGTCGGTGACATTGGTGCCGTAGGCGCGCGATCCGGCGCCGGCGTGCTTGGAGCGGCTGTCGGCCTTGTAGATATTCTGGTCGAGCTGCAGCCACAGGATATCGAGCACATCGGGGCTGTTATTTGTGTAGGTGATGACTTCGGAGCCGCTGAGCGACGGCGTCTTGTCGTCAAGCGTGGCGTGGATGGCGTAATCGGTGCGATTCTGCCAGTAGTCCGGGCCGGGGAGCCCATTCATTGAGCGGACGCGGTTGACGGGCTGCGGCGCGGCGCGGGTGGCGAAGGTCTCGGCCGGGGTATAGGTCTGGCTGAAGGCCGGCAGGGCGCCGAGACACAATGCCGCGAGCGCACCCAATGCAGTGGCGGTATAAATCGCATGTTTTCTGGCCATGGGGACTCCTGACGGCTGCCGCAATATTGTAACAATTGAAAGTTTCAGGCTTTGGGGCGCGTGTCAACGCTTCTTCCGTTTAGGCTTGGCGGCCTGAAGGGCGCAGGCGTTTTGCAGAAGATTGGCGAGTTCGGATTCGTCGATGACCGGCAGGCGCGTCAGCACGGCCGGATAGCCGCGATAGTAGTCGTCGTCGAAGAAGATTTCGGGTGCCGCTTCGATCAGCATTTCCTTATGGTCGAGCGTACAACTGATAGCCAGGACCTCGATATTCGGCCAGCGCGGCTTCTTCGGCGCATCGCGCTGCATGAACGTCCAGGCGAAGCCGCGCTGACCGATGGAAAAAACCAGCCGGTCCTGCGAGGATTCGTCCACGGCGCCGGGCAGGGCGGCAGCGATATTTCGCACCTGAACTGTGTCTACCATACGGGCACGCTAGCACAGGCGGACGGCAAAACAAGGCCAGCGTCTTTGGGGTGAGAAAAACATTCAACTAAATGGTTGACTATTTGCGGGCGCGTGTCTACATTCAACCATATGGTTGAATTTGAAACACCCCAGATGGATTCCGTCTTTCACGCGCTCGGCGACACCACGCGCCGGCGGATGCTCCGCGAACTGAGCGGCGGGGAGCGAACCGTCAGCCAGCTCGCCGAGCCATTTGCCATGTCGCTTGCAGCCGCTTCCAAGCACATAAAGGTGCTCGAGAGCGCCGGCCTGCTCCGCCGCGAGGTCCGTGGGCGCATCCACCTGTGCCGGCTCGATCCCGGACCGCTGGCGACAGCCCACGAATGGCTGGGCGCCTACGAACGCTTCTGGACGGGCCGCCTCGACGTGCTGGAACGGCTGCTGCGCGAAGACGATGCCCGAAAATCCCCCGAAAACACCGTCAAAGGAGACGACAAATGACCGAAGTCATGACTTCAGGCGCCCACGGCGTCCTGATCGAACCCGCCACGCTGAAAATCCAGCGCCTGTTGCCCGGCCCCATCGAGCGCGTCTGGGCCTATCTGACGCAGAGCGAACTGCGTAGCCAATGGCTGGCGGCGGGGGAGATGGGAACGACGGCTGGATCGCCTGTCGAGCTCGTCTGGCGCAACGACGAGCTCAGCAACCCGCCGGGTGCGCGGCCGGAGGGATTCGCCGCCGAACACCGCATGCAGACGCGGATCACCGAAATCGAGCCGCTGCGCAAGCTGGCCATCGCCTGGGAGGGCAGCGGCGACGCGTCTTTCGAGCTTGAGGAAAAGGAGGGCGATGTCCTGCTCACCGTCATCCATTACCGCCTTCCGGACCGTCCGACCCTACTGATGGTCGCCGCCGGCTGGCACATGCATCTCGACATTCTGGCCGCTCGCATAGGCGGCAGGGATGCCGGTCCGTTCTGGCAGGGCTGGAGCCGCCTGCGCAGCGAATACGACCAACGGCTGCCGGCCTGACGGAAGCGGCGTCACGTGACTAAGGAGTCTGAAAAATGCGAAAATTGATTGCCGCCATGAAGCTGTCTCTCGACGGAAAGATGCAAGGCCCGGAAGGAATGGCCGATTGGGTCGATGCGTGGTCGGAGGACTACGGCCTGATGCCGCAGATCGGCGCCTGCCTGCTCGGCGGTGGCATGTACCCCGGTTACGAGCGTTATTGGACCGCAATCCAGACCGAGCCGGAAACACCGGTCTGGATCACCGGCAAACCGCCGACGCCGACCGAGATCGAGTGGGCTCGCTTTGCCGCGCTGACGCCGCACTACGTGCTGTCGAATACCCTGACTTCGGCGCAGTGGCCTAAAACAGCTTTTGTCCGCACGCTCGAAGACGTTGCTGCCATGAAACGGCAGCCCGGCAAGGATATCTATCTGATGGGCGGCGCGCAGATTACGGCCAGTCTGATCGACGCCGGCCTGGTGCATGAGTTGCGGCTTATCGTTTATCCCCTGATTGCCGGCGAGGGCAGGACGCTGTTCACCATGGCGCAACGCCGCCGGCTCGACCTGCTCAAATCCGAGGCGCTGGGGGACGGACGCCTAAGCCTGGTTTATGCGGTCGCCTGACGGCCGCCGCAGAAACTCACAAGCCAAAAATCGCCTTGGGGATATGCGTGATCCGGCAGGCGAGGTCTGCTTCGCCGGACGCCACGATGTAATGGTCGCCGCCGTCGGCGATCCCGGTTGTGAAGACGACATCGCGCAGATACATCTGGTGCTCGATCGGCCGCGTCAATTCGACATTTGCTTCCAGAAGCGGCTGGTGGCCCGCCCTTACCACGCGGCTGGGATCGTCCTTGTCGAGGATCGACCAGTAGGTGCGGTAAATCCCGACGATTTCCTTGGGCTCGACGCCGTGCCACAGGCTGAGCCAGCCCTCGCTCGTCAGGATCGGCGGTGTTCCGCCGCCCATGCGCGCCGTCGCCACCGTTCCGGAATAGGGACGTATGCCGGGCTTTGCATAGGGTTTCCAGTAGCGCGCATCTTTCGACGTCGCCAGATTGATCGACGGGCCGGCGCGCCACTCGCTGCCGGGCGGATAGGCGAAATAGAGGTCGCCGAGCGGCCGCGTCTGGGCCCAGTAGACGCCGTCGATCTGGCCCTCGAAAATCAGCATGTCCTTGTTCTGGTGGTCGAGGACGATATCCTCGAACGTCCAGTCGAAGCCGTTGAGGGAACTGTAAAGCGTCGTGGCGTGGCGCTCGGGACTGACCGAACACGTCGTCATCAGCCATTCGTTGCCGACCTTGCTGATGCGCGCGTCCTCGACGCCGTAGCATTGAAAGGAAGCTTGCGGCACAATCGCCTTGTCGTAGTGCATGGCGATGACGTTCAGGCCGTCGGCGCTGAGTTCGACCGGCAGTAGCCACGACAGGGAGGTCAGGGCCATGATCCGCCAGCCGCCGCCGCGCAGGACGAACTTGCGCGGATCAGCCGTGTCGACGAGGTCGAGCGGCCAGGCGTCGAGGACATAGCGCCCGGCGCCGTCCTGCGCTTCCCAGCGGATGGAATGGACGTGGCCGCCGACGATCGGCTGGCGCAAGGCTTCGGCCACGCGCACCATCATCAACAGATTGCCGTTGGCCAGCCGCGTCAGGCCGGGATTGAAGGCGCCCAGGACATAGGTTTCGGCGTTGATATGGCCCTTGAGCGGTGACCGCGACAGGTCGATATCGTCCGGACAAAGGATCAGGCGATCGACGGCGTAGGCGCTGGTGGCGGGGCCGGACGAAGGCGTTACAGCGTCGAGCATTGCAGGCCTCTTTCCAGGCGATGGGGCTAGACGGTGGCGTGTGAGCGGACCAGTCTCACGTTTGTCGTATAGGTGCCGACCACCTCGGCCTCCGCCAGGACATGGCCCGCCATCGCCGCCAGGGCGTCTTCGGGCATATAGCCCTGTTCGAGCCGGAGCGACGGCACGTCCAGCGCGCAAACCTTGAAGCCGTAGTGATGCCAGCGTTCGTCGTTCCACGGCGGACAGGGACCGTCGTAACCGTTCATGCCCTTGGCGCGGGCGCCGAAGTCGTTTTGTCCCTTGATCCCGCCGGCGTCGTCGCCTTCTTCAATTCTCGAAATATCAGCCGGAATATCGACGAGAAGCCAATGGTAGAAGTCCCGGCGCTGGGCATCCTCTGCGACGCTGCGGCTGATGATATTGACGTCCGTCCGATCGAGGACGGCGTCGCGATCGACCACAAAAATGGCGAACGCACGCGTGCCTTCCGGTGCCCCGGACCAGGAAATAGCTGGACTGACATTACGGCTGAGGTGGCCGTCGGGCGCGCACAGGGCATATCGGTCCGGAATCGGCTGGTTGTCCGTGATACCCGCCACCGTGATTTTAAAGGTCATTGTTTGGCTCCCGCTTGATTATCGATGGAAATGCGCGGCAAACGCCCTCGCGCCGAAGGGATCTACGGATTGAGGCCGGCGGCGTGCTCCTTGTGCTTTTGCAGCGTCGGCAGGGTTTCGCTGGCGAAGGTCTGCAAGGCCGCGTCCTTGCCATTCTTGGCATAGTCGTCGAATAGATCGACGGCGTCGTTGTGGGCGTCTTTCTGGATATCGGCATAGGCTTTGTCGAAGTCGGTTCCGGTCTTGGCCGTGAGATCGTCGAGTTTTTTCTGCTGATCGTCATTGAGCGCCGCCGGCGCAGTAATGCCGGTATCGCTGGCGAGCACGGCTTCGAGTTTCTTGCCGGCGGCTGTGTGGTCCTTGACCATAAGTTTGGCGAAGGCAAGGACGGCCTTGTTTTTCGAGGTCTTCAGTGCCGCCTGGCTGGTCTCGATCTCGAACATGTTGGCGGTTGCCGCCTTGGTGACAAAGTCCTGCGCCGCGTTGGTCTTGACGCTGGCGGCCAGGGAACTGACGTCGCTGCTGATATCGGAAGCCGCGGCGCTTGCCGCCTCAGCGGCCTTTTCCGTCGTGGTCTGGCTACAACCGGCCAGGCCGCCGGCAACGCCGGCAAAGACGAGACTGAAAGCGATAGCGGTACGGCGATGGGAAGATGAAAACATGGCGAGCCTCCTGGCTTTGGTGGCGCGGATGCTATCAGTGTCGTCATAAAATCTGCGACGCGAGTTACCCATTCCCGGGCAAAGACTTCGTAAGGGAAGAACCGTGCGCATCATCGACGGCGTCAAAGGAGGCCGTCGCGCATACCACGCAGATCTTACGGCTGCCGGCAATCTCCATCATTTTACCGTCTGCGGGCGTTTGACCCTTCTCCTCCGGGGCCGGACGGCGTATTACAATCTAGAGGGTTTGCGGCGAATTGCGCAGCGTGGAGCGCATCACGTAAGGGGATAGACATGGCCAGGCTGGTTCTGAACGGAATGTCCGACGAGCTGCTGAACAACGGGCAGTGGTCCTTCGGTGCGCAGACGCTCGAAGAAGCGCTCGCGACGCGTACGGAGTCCGGTAGTCCTGCGATGCCGCGGGCACTTTACATGGACTACCCAGCCGCCGGCTACGTCAGTGCCGCCGGTCACGCGCGTTCGCCCGGTGTCTACGACATCTATCACGGCGCGACCGCATCCGTTACCGTCGATACGATTGCCGGCAATGCAACCACGACGGCAACGCTCGGCGAAGGACAGTCGGTTAGTTCGGTGGTCGACACCGTCGGCGACCAGGACTGGTTCGCCGTCACGCTGCAGGCGGGCTTCATCTACACGTTCAATCTCACGGGCTCGGGTGATCCCGCCCTTCAGGATCCCTATCTCGAGCTGATCAACAGTTCCGGGACCAAGGTCGCCTTCGACGACGACAGCGGGCCGGACCACGATTCGCTGCTGTCCTATTACGTCCAGACGGGCGGCACCTACTATATATCCGCGGAGTCCTTCCAGAACTCTGCGCCCTATACCAACATGGGCGGCTATACCCTGAGCCTGGCGGCCAAGGTGACGCCGGCGGTGGACGCGATTGCGGCCAGCACTTCGACCACGGCGACGCTGACGCTTGGCCACAGCCAGAACAATGCCATCGACACGCCGGGCGATAGTGATTGGTTTGCCGTCAATCTGACGGCCGGCACAGGCTACGATTTTGACCTTAATGGCGTTGCCGGTTTCGACGTTTCGCTGAAGCTTTACGACTCGAACGGCAACCTTATTGCCGCCAACAACGATTTCAGCACCGGTACCGACAGCCACATCGATTTCGAGCCGGATTACTCAGGCAAGTATTATTTGTCCGCTGGCGGCTCCGGCGCCGCCTCCTATGGCGGCTATTCCATCGCTGCCGCTGTCGGGGCGCGGCCGCTGCTTACCGACTCGATCGACTGGGGCACCAAGCTCAATCCGGTCGGAGGCGTTGTTCACATCTATTTCGCCCAGGCCGGCGAAACCTATGACGGCGAGACATCGCTCGGGTGGAACGCCTACGAAATCCAGCAGGTCATGCAGGCCCTGTCGGTCTACGCGCAATATATCAATCTGACCTTTGCTCAGGTTACCGACCCGAATGGCGCGGAATTCAAACTGGTCACCGCCAACGACCTTGCCACGAACGTCCTGGCCTTTATGAACCCGCCCGGAACGACGGATGCCGGGGTCGGCGTATTTGCGCGCAACGGCTATGGCTGGTCGCAGACGGCCGGCGGGGGACTCGATGCGGGCGGGCTGGGTTTCGACACGATCCTGCATGAGCTCGGGCATGGACTGGGGCTGGCGCACCCATTCGACAGCGGCGGGACGTCGACGGTGATGACCGGCGTCCTGTCGTCCACCAATGGCGGTGATTATAGCGGCTACGGCTATCAGAACCAGGGCGTCTACACCGTCATGAGTTATAATGACGGCTGGCCGTCGGCCTATCAGGTGGGGGCGACCACAGGCTACCGCTACGGCTATGACCGGACGCCGATGGCCATCGACGTCGCGGCCCTGCAGGGCAAATACGGCATCAATCCCAATATCAACAGCGGTGACACGACCTACGCACTCGATACCGTCGTCGGGCAAGGCAGCTATCGCAGCATCTGGGATACCGGCGGAACGGACACCATTACAGCCGATGCAGCGACGGCGGGCGCTACGATCAATTTAAATGCTGCGTCGATGTACTATTCCGGAACGGCGTCCGGCGGCGCTGTTTCGTACGTCAACGGCGTCAACGGCGGACTGACGATCGATAGCAATGTCACCATCGAAAACGCCACGGGCAGCCATTACGCCGATACCCTGACCGGCACCGACAGCGCCAACGTGCTGCGCGGCAATGGCGGCAGCGACAATATTTACGGCATGGGTGGCGACGACACGATCTACATTGCAGCGGCCGTGTTCGGTGGCGGCACCTTTGTCGACGGCGGCGCCGGCAGCGACACAGTCTATTTTGACTTCGCCCATAGTTTGATCAGCAGTTCGGGCAGCGGATATTATAGCGGCGCCAACGTGGGGTTCACGGTCTTTAACGCCAGCGTTTATGCCAATGTCGTTCTGACAGGCGTGGAAAGCTTCGTTTTCACCGACATGACCGTCGACTTCAACCACGTCTTCAACGCCAAGCCCATTCTGGCTGGCACTCTGAGTGCTCCGGTGGTGGCGGGATCGTCGCACGTGCTGACGGCTGCTGAGCTGTCGTTCACCGACAGCAATGATCCGTTGGGAACGACATACTACGTGCAAGCCGCGGATAAACTGGGAACGACGGACTTCGCCGGCGGCACCGTGCACGGCATGATTACCATCAATGGCGTCCAGGCCCACACCTTCACCTCACAGCAACTGGCGGCCGGGCAGGTGGCGTTCGTCCAGGACGGCACGGCCGATACGTCCTCGACCTTTACCGTCGCCGCCTTTGACGGCATTGACTACTCAGCGGCGATCACGTTCGGTATGGTCACCGGCACGCTCCACGGCGATCATCTGTATATTGCCGGGACATCCATGACGGATACGATCGACGTCACGGCGTTCACCGGCGGGGCGGGCGTCAACACCCTGGTCGGATACGGCGGCGACGACACCTATGTCGTCAACAGCATAGGCAATGTGATCGTCGAGGCGGCCAACGAAGGCTTTGATACCGTCCGGTCCAGCGTGAGCTACAGCCTGAGCAGCAATGTCGAAAGGCTTGTCCTGACGGGGGCCGGAAATATCGAAGCCACAGGCAATGCCCAGAACAACTACCTTATGGGCAATGACGGCAACAATATCCTCGATGGCGGTGGCGGCATCGACACGATGTACGGCGGTGGCGGTAACGACACCTATTATGTCGACAATGCCGCCGATGTGCCGTCGGAAATGTTGCAGGGCGTCTACTACATCGATGCCGGCGGCTACGACACGATCATGGCATCCGTCGACTATACCAACTACAACAGCGACATCGAGGCTCTGGTTCTCGTCGGTTCGGCGCTCAACGGCACAGGCAACTTCGGTAACGACACGATCAGCGGCAATGCCGGCAATAATGTGCTGGACGGAAGTTATGGCGACGACGTTCTCATCGGTGGTGCGGGGGCGGACACCCTCAAGGGCGGCGACGGCATCGATACGGCCAGCTATGCGACGGCCGCTGCCGGTCTGACTGTTTTCAT
>FSTD01000159.1_pt1 | contig 15224 bp, 23 predicted proteins | sample 1637101 | NCBI WGS metagenome assembly FSTD01 (sample SAMEA3914816, study PRJEB12502) | metagenome | biome: forest; material: soil | place: USA | collected 2011-09-16 | depth 0.3 m | reverse complement strand
CTGATCGACACGCTGAAGCTGGAGCGCGAAGGCACCGACTGGCACCTACGAAAAGTTTAAGCGGAATTTTCGACCCCGATTTTCGGACACAGATCGCGCACGATGCAGATGCTGCACTTCGGCTTGCGCGCTATGCAGACATAGCGGCCATGCAGGATCAGCCAGTGGTGCGCCCGCGTCAGCCACTTTTTCGGGATGATCGCCATCAGCTGCTTTTCGACCTTGTCGGGGGTATTGCCGTCGGCAATGCCCAGCCGGTGCGAGACGCGAAAGACGTGCGTATCGACGGCAATCGCCGGCTCGATATCAAGCTCGTTGAGCACCACCGAAGCCGTCTTGTTGCCGACGCCCGGCAGCGAAATCAGCGCCTCGCGCGTCAGCGGCACCTCGCCGCCATATTGCTCGAGCAGGATTTCGCACAGACGGATGACATTCTTCGCCTTGTTGCGGTAGAGCCCGATCGAACTGATCATGCGCATCAGCTTCTCTTCTCCGAGCGCCAGCATGTCGCGCGGATTGGAAGCGATCGCAAACAAAGGCTTCGTAGCCTTGTTGACGCCGACGTCGGTCGCCTGCGCCGACAGGGCGACAGCGACGACCAGGGTGAACGGATTGATGAAGTCGAGTTCGGTCCGCGGGTCGGGCTTGTCGGCCTCGAAACGCTCGAACAGGGCCTTGATCAGCTTGGCGTCAGCCATTGCCGGCGCCTCCCGCTGGACGCTGCAAAAGAAGAATGTGTTCACCGCGATAGTCGCCGTCCTGCCAGGCCTCAAAGCCCGCGCGCGCGGCCAGTTTCAATGACGCCGTATTGCCGGGTGAGATCATGCAAGCCGTGCGCGGGAATTTCAGAACGCTGTCGGCGTGATCAAGCGCCGCCATGACGGATTCGAAGGCGTAGCCGTTGCCGTGGAAAGCCGGGTCGAGGCCCCAGCCGACTTCCGGGGCGCCGAAGGCCGGCGTCAGGTCGCGATGATAATTAAAAATGCCGGTGCTGCCGATATAGTCGCCTGTGTCCTTGAGGCGCACGGCCCAGTTGCCGTAGCCATGGACCTGCCAGTGGCCGATGTCGCGCAACAGGCGCAGCCAGACGGTCTCGGGGCTCAAGGGCGTCCCGGTAATGTCGCGCACATAGTCGGGATTGCTCCACAGCCGGCGCAGGGGCTCGAACTCCTCCGTCGTAAAAGGGCTTAAAATTAGCCTTCCGGTCGTCAGCGTGGTCATGCCTCAAGAGTCTAGGAGGCGGCTTCGCGCGCCATGACGTCTTCCCATTTCAGCCACTTCTCGGTGATGGCGGCATTGAGGTCGATGCCTTCATCGCGCGCCATCAGCAGGGTCATGCAGATGACGTCGGCCATTTCCATGGCGACGTCGTGTTTCGCGCCGTCGACACCGCGCCGCGAGCGCCCAGTCATGGCGAGGTAGCTTTGCGTCAGCTCGCCCATCTCTTCCTGGATTTTGAGCAGGTGCCAGTCGCCACTGCGATCGACGTCGTAGACGCGCTCATAGCGATCGGAAATGGCCTTCAGCCGGTCGATAAAGGCTTCAAGATTGGGGATAGGCAGGGTCACGGCAGCACCAAAGTTCTTTGAATGTTCCGGACCTTGTTAAGCGCGATTCTCGACGACGGCAAGGTGCCTCGGGGCAATTTTCGAGGCGGTTGTCGCGCAGGCGCATATAGGCGCCAAAAAAAGTGGCGCCCATGCATCGGGCGCGTGCCGCGCCTAGGCGCGCGCTCGCACCTGCGGCGAAAATAACACCGTTGCGCACAATAATGTAACCGTGACGAGCGCTGTCGTGGTGCGCTTCGACATCCTCTGGTAACGTGCCGCTGATTGTGTTTTACGCTTTTACCGCCTGCTATAAACAGTGCCTATACGCGTAGTTGTCGCGAAGCTGATCCAGAAGCGCCGCAGCAGCAAACCAGAATTTCAACGATCATTGCATTTATCCGGGTTTGGGGACCGATGACCGCTATTCTCTTTGTCTGCCTCGGCAACATCTGTCGTTCGCCGCTGGCCGAAGGCGTGCTGCGTCATAAGATCGACAAGGCCGGCCTGGGCACCGCCTTCACGCTCGATTCCGCCGGCTGCGGCGGCTGGCATGCCGGCCGGCGGCCAGACCCACGTTCGATCGCGGTTGCCGCCAGACACGGCATCACCATTGACAATCAACGCGCGCGCCTGCTGACGGCGGCGGATTTCGCGCACTTCGACCTGATTCTCGGAATGGACCACGACAATGTCCGCCACCTGATGCGGCTGCAATCGCCCTATTGCAAGGCGCGGATCGGCCTCTATCTTGAAGAAGCACTCGGCGAGCGCAGGGATGTGCCGGACCCGTACGGCGGAGACGCCGACGACTTCGAGCACGTCTTCAGTCTGTGCGATCGCGCCAGCGATGGATTGCTCGCAAAGCTGGCCGTTGCGTAGCGGATTGTATTGTAAAGGACTGGCGCTATTCAAAAATTCAGGGCATGGTAGCGGCTGATACCAATAATTTGCCGAGACCCGCACCATGGATCCCAACGAAGCGTTTTCCAAGCGCTATAACGACAATGTCGCCCTCTTCAATGCGCAGATGCAGGAGTCCGGCCTTCCGCCCCACGTTATCGCCGCATCCGCAGCCTACGCCACAGCGCGCTTTTCCGTCTGGGCGACGGCCACCAGTACCTTGACAGCCACCGAGCTCGAATCACGTCGCCAATATGCGATCGATACGTTCCTGGACGGCTTTCGCCAGATGCTGAACGAGCATTTCGACGACTTCACCCAGAATTACTCGACCCATTTCCAACACAAGCCGGGCGTCGTCACGCGCTGAGCCTCTACGTTTTCAAGCCGCCGCGCGCACGCAAACGTCGATGCCGAAACGAGTCCCCAGAAGAGTCACCATGTCAGACGCCTCCGATCCCCACTTTTTTGACCGCATGAATGCCCTCGTCAAACTCGCCAATCACCAGTGCGCAGACGCCTCGGCCGACCAGGTCAGCCACGCCTTCATTAACGCCTCATCGCGGTTCAATGTCTGGCTGTGGGCGGTCACCTCAGCCGACGTCAACGACATGAAAAGCCGCCGCGAAGAAGCGTTGAAGATCCTGATGCAGGAAACCTACGACAGTTTCAATCGCCAGTTCGACGAATATGCCGCCAATTTCGACGAGTATATGAAGGACAGCATTCGCATGGTTCCCGGCACGACGATGACACGGGCGCCGCGGGAATAGCTACAGAATATAACGGCTGAGATCCGCGTCGCCGGCGATTTCACCCAGGCGTTTTGTCACATAGTCCGCGTCGATCAATACGCTTTGCCCTGACATGTCCGAGGCAGCGTAGGACAGGTCCTCCATCACCTTTTCGATGACGGTGTGCAGGCGTCGGGCGCCGATATTCTCGACCTTGGCATTGACCGTCGCGGCGGCCTCCGCCATTGCGGCGATTGCGCCTTCGTCGAATTCGACAGTGACGCCTTCGGTGGCCATGAGCGCCTGGTTCTGTTTGATCAGATTGGCTTCCGGCTCACTGAGGATGCGGCGGAAATCATCCTGGGTCAGGGCCTTGAGCTCGACGCGGATCGGCAGGCGGCCCTGCAATTCCGGCAACAGGTCCGATGGCTTGGAGACGTGGAAAGCGCCCGAAGCGATAAACAATATATGGTCGGTCTTCACAGGGCCGTACTTGGTCGACACGGTTGTGCCTTCGATCAGCGGCAGCAGGTCGCGCTGGACGCCTTCGCGCGACACGTCGGCGCCGCCGCGGTCCTGGCGCGAGGCCACCTTGTCGATCTCGTCGATAAAGACGATGCCTTCGTTTTCCGCCAGTTTCAGCGCCTCGTTGCTGACCGAGTCGTTGTCGAGCAGCTTGTCGCTTTCTTCGCTGAGCAGCGGCGCCATAGCTGCCTTGACGGTCGTCTTGACCGTCTTTTTGCGGCCGCCCATGGCTTTTGAGAGCATATCCGACAGATTGAACGCACCCTGGTTTTGCTGGCCGGGAATTTCCATGAAGCCGAGCGACGCGCCGGTCTCGGCCAGCGATATCTCGATTTCCTTGTCGTCCAGTTCGCCGGAGCGTACTTTCTTGCGGAAGCTTTCGCGCGTCGCGGCCTGGGCGTTTTCGCCAACCAACGCGTCGATCAGGCGTTCCTCGGCATTATGTTCGGCCTTGGCGCGGACGCCGACGCGGTTCTTTTCCCGGATCATCAGCTGCGCCGCTTCGACCAGGTCGCGGACGATCTGATCGACATCGCGGCCGACATAGCCGACCTCGGTGAACTTGGTCGCCTCGACCTTGATGAACGGTGCCTGGGCCAGCTTGGCCAGGCGGCGGGCGATCTCGGTCTTGCCGACGCCCGTGGGCCCGATCATCAGAATGTTCTTCGGCGTGATCTCGTCGCGGATGTCCTCGGACGTCGCCTTGCGGCGCCAGCGGTTGCGCAGCGCGACGGCGACGGCCTTCTTGGCGTCGTGGTGACCGATGATGAAGCGGTCGAGTTCGGAGACGATTTCCCTAGGGGAAAAGGCATTGGGAGAAAAGGTGGTCATTATCTGTTTTCAGGCTTTTTGAGACATTAAAAGGACGTGGCCCCATTCGGGGCTGTTGTGTTCCCCATATGGGGCGAAACCGGCGTTTTGATAGGCCTTGATAGCGCGCAAGTTGGCGGGATCGGGATCGACCACGACTTCCGGCACGCCCTCGGAGAACAAGGCGGCGACGTGCTGACGGATAAAGGCTGTACCGTGGCCCTTGCCGATCATTGCAGGCACGCCGATGAACTGGTCGATGCCGCGCGCGCCCTCTGGCCGGTCGGTGAAATAGAGATCGGGCGACGGATGCACATCCCAGTCCTGGATATAGGCAAAGGGTTCACCCTCAAACGAGACGATCCACATGCGCAGCCCCGGCTCATCGAGATCGGCTTCGTCAAGCGAGACATTGCCTGCCGGATCGACCCACCACTTCTGCACCTCGGGCGTTGCCAGCCATTCGCGTGCCATGGGAAAATCGGCAAGCGTCATGCGCCGGAAACCATAGGCCATTACGCCCGGCCTTCGAGCTTGAGGATTTGCGTACGCACACCCTTCGAGCAGATCTCCGATTTTTCGGCAAAACTGTTATCAGGCGAAATGACCTTGGCTGCGATCGCGGCGGCCTTCATCTGCTGGACATTGCCGGCGCCGCCATAGGCCCATAGTTTCCAGCGCGGCGTCATGACGGCGCGGTAGAGCCAGGCGACCGGCCAGGCGGAGAGTCCAACGAAGATCGAGACCATGAGTACCGGCAACGGCGCCTTGCCCGACGGCACCAGGATCAGCGCCTGCCCCCAGGCGGCCATCATGATAACTGTCGCCGGCAGGTTGATCGTGTTACGGGCGCGATTGAGCGCTTCGTCGATCGTCACCCTGGCGGAAATGCCAGTCGGCGCAGGCGTCACGACAGCATCTCCAGGGTCAGGTGGTCATTGGTATAGACGCAGATCGACGAGGCGATCTTCATGGCTTTGCGGGCGATGACCTCGGCGTCGGGCTCGTACTCGAGCAAGGCGCGTGCCGCCGACAGAGCGTAGGTGCCTCCTGAACCAATCGCGGCGACACCATCCTCAGGTTCCAGTACGTCACCGACGCCGGTGAGGGTCAGGATGTGGTTGCGATCTGCGACCAGCAACATGGCTTCCAGGCGGCGCAAGTACCGGTCCGTGCGCCAGTCCTTGGCGAGATCGACGCAGGCGCGCGCCAATTGGTCCGGGAACAGTTCGAGCTTGGCCTCGAGACGTTCCAGCAAGGTGAAGGCGTCGGCGGTGGCGCCGGCAAAGCCGACGATCACCTTGCCGCCTGCCAGGGTGCGCACCTTCCTGGCGCCGCCCTTGACGATCGTGGCGCCCATCGACACCTGGCCGTCGCCGGCGATGACGGTCTTGCCGTTTTGGCGCACGGCGACGATAGTCGTGCCGTGCCAGTTCGGAAATGGAGACGTATGTTCGGTCATGCGGCCTAATTGGCGCTTTTGACGAACGGATTCAAGAGCCAATCCGCTTCGCGTCGCGGCTTGAATTCGACGCGTGTGGCCTTAGAGTGAGCCGCAACGATCAGAACAGGGACAACGACAATGACCATCAACCGCCGTACGGTATCTGCTGCCTTGGCTATGGGTGTGGCCGCGGCCGGGACAAAGGTCCTGGCGCAAGCACCAGCGCCCAGATCGGGTCCCATGCCGGTCGTCATTGCCGGGCTGACGCATGGCCACGCCCATTGGATTTTCCAAAGCGCCAAGCGCGGCGATATCACCATTGCCGGCGTTGCCGAGACCGACCGCGAACTGGCCAAGCGGTATCTCGACCAGTACGGTCTGAGCATGGACCTGGTGCACGCCGATCTGGCGACCTTGCTAGATGCGGTCCATCCTGTCGCCGTGGCCGGATATAATGCTGTCGGCCAGCATGTCGAGATTGTGCGTGTGGCAGCACCGCGCGGTATCCATGTAATGGTTGAGAAGCCGCTGGCGGCGACCTTGAAACAGGCCGAGGAAATGGCGGCTTTGGCGCGCAAGCACAATATCCACCTGCTGACGAATTATGAGACGAGCTGGTACGCGACGGTGGCCGAGACCAAGGCGCTGCTGCGTGAAGGCACGGCGATCGGGCGTTTGCGCAAGGCTGTCTTCCACGATGGCCACAAGGGCCCCAAGGAAATCGGTGTCGGCCCGGAATTCCTGAGCTGGCTCACCGACCCTGTCCTGAACGGCGGCGGCGCCATCGTCGATTTCGGCTGCTACGGCGCCAATCTCATGACGTGGTTCAACGACGGCGCCAAACCCGTTGCCGTAACGGCCGTCACCCGGCAATTCAAACCGGACGTCTATCCTAAGGTAGACGATGACGCCACCATAGTGGTCGACTACGCCGGACAGCAGGCGATCATCCAGGCGTCGTGGAACTGGCCGGTCGGCCGCAAGGATATGGAGCTTTACGGCACAGACGCGCAGATCGTCGCCGATGACCGCGCGGTCATGCGTATTCGCAAAGAAGGGCCGGATGGGACGAAATCCATGACGCTGCCCGATCGTGCGGCGCCCTATAATGACTCTTCGCCCTATTTCTGCGCCGTGATCGAAGGCCGGGTTAAGCCGGAACCCTTCGATCCGTCTTCGTTGGAAAACAATATGGTGGTGATGCGGATTCTCGACGCCGCCATCCGCAGCGCCAAGTCAGGCAAAACCGTCAAGCTGAAGGCTTGACCCTTGCGTTCGGCCGCAGCAAAGCGCATGTCCGCTCCATGTTGAGCGAAGATGAAATCGACCGCTACGCCCGCCACCTTGTCCTCAAGGAAATCGGCGGCGCCGGGCAAATGAAGCTGAAAACCGCGAAGGTGGCGCTCGTCGGCATGGGGGGCATCGGCTCACCGGCGGCGCTTTATCTGGCGGCCGCAGGTGTCGGGACAATCGGCCTGATTGACGACGACAAAGTGTCCTTGAGCAATTTGCAAAGACAAGTCTTGTACGGCACTGGCGACGTCGGATCAGGCAAGGCAGACGCGGCAAAAGTCGCGCTTGGTGAAATTAATCCGTATACAGATTATATTGCTCACGATTTACGCCTGGACACGGACAATGCCATTGAAGTCCTTGGCAACTATGACGTCGTGCTCGACGGCTGCGATAATTTCCCGACACGCCTGCTCGTCAATCGCACCTGCCATGATTTGAAAATTCCTCTCGTGTCGGCGGCGATCGGCCGCTGGAGCGGACAATTGTCGGTATTCGACGGTACGCCTTGCTACCAGTGCCTCGTGCCCGAAATCCCACCCGACGCCGAGACCTGCGAACGCGTCGGCGTTGTAGGCGCCCTGGCCGGTATCCTTGGATCGATGGCGGCGCTTGAGGTGATCAAGCTCATCACCGGCGCCGGTGAGCCCCTGCGCGGGCAGTTGCTGATCTTCGATGGCCTGACCATGCAATCGCGGGTCGTCAAGCTCAGTGCCGATCCGCAGTGTCCAGTGTGTGGTTAAATGCGCGCCCGGTGCTTCACATCGCCAAGCTTGTCTTGCGTTTGGTTGCAATAGGGCGAACACTGTTCCGAAGCGCTTTACCGTCAGGACGTTCGCTATGAAAATCGCCACCAGCTATTTCGCCTTATGTCTGGGCCTTTGTCTCGGACTGTCATCCGCGGCCAGCGCCGGTGTCGCCAACCGCGCGACTCAAATTGCTACCGGTCAGGCGGTCTACCAGGCCCAATGCGCCCTTTGCCATGACGACAGCGCTCATATGCTCAATGACAACGGCCCTGCCCTGTTCGGCGTCGTCGGGCGCAAGGTCGGCTCGGTCGAGGGCTACGATTATTCGCCCGAGCTTGGCAAGGCGAACGACCGCAAGGATATATGGACTGCCGACCGGCTCGACAAATTCCTGGCCAATCCGACGCACATGTATCCGGGCACGTCGATGCCGATGAACTTCGACAATCCCGAATCGCGCAAGGCGATCATCGCCTACCTTAAGACGCTCAAGCCGTAAGGTCCCTTTATCGGCACGAACAATTGTGCCATAGGAAACCTAACGGCGCACAAGCGATGCGCCCTATCTCAGGGACAACACCAGGACGGACACGGGCATTTTGCCCGGCGGTCTCTTTTACCTGGATGTTCCCGGATGGCCATTTCTTCGATCCTCAGGCGCGCGCCTGGCAAACCTGTCCTTGATAAGGACGGCGCGGAAGCGCTTTATCCGACCGTCAGACATACGGTAATCGAGGACGTTTATGCCTTTGCCATTGGGTGTTCGTTCGTCGTGCTCGGCATGATGTTCCTTAAAGCCGCCGGCCTGGTCACCGGCGGTGTGGCGGGTATCGCCCTGCTTGCGTCCTATGTCGTGCCGCTACCCGTCGGCGTGCTGTTCATGCTCATCAATATCCCGTTCTTCCTGTTTGCCTGGCCGGCGATGGGCAGGCGCTTCATGATCAAGACGGTCGCCGCCAACCTGTCGGTCATGGGCCTGGCGCAACTTGCGCCCCTGGCCTTCAAGTTCCAGTCGATCAACCCGGTCTTTGCCGCCGTCTTCGGCGGCACGGTGATCGGCATGGGTATCCTGGCGCTGGCGCGTCATGGCGCCGGCGCCGGCGGCACCGGTGTGCTTGCGCTTTATCTGCAGAAGACTAAAAACATCAATGCCGGCAAGACGCAGATCGTGTGCGATTCCCTGATCATGGCGGCGTCGGTCTTGATCCTCAACTGGCACCAGTTGCTGTTCTCGGCCCTGTCCGCCGCGGCCATGAGCGGCGTACTGGTGTGGTTCCACAAGCCGGAACGCTATATCGGCAGATAGAGGCTAATCTTCACCAAAAACGAGACGCAGCTCGTCCTTGGCTCTCTCAAGAACTGTCTTTTGCCTGGCGTTGAGGTTATGGCCGGCGCGGTTGATATAAAAGGTCAGCATCGACATCGCCGACTGGAACGGCGTGCCGTGATGGCGGTGACTGCGCTCGGCAGACCGCTTCAGGGATTGCGCGATGTGCTTGGGATCGTGCGACTTGAACAGGTTTTCTTCGAGGTCAAGCGCGTTGCTGTGTTCCGTAACGGCCCTGGACCATTTCTTCATGGTGACCATATCGGCTCCATTCTGCCCCGGAAACCGCAGTCTATGGCGCCCGCGATCAGTAATGAATTACCGTAATCACACCAACACATTAATGTTTTGCAAAAATTCAGTCCGTAAATAAACTGCGGCTCTTGCGTAGATTAGACAATTCCGGCCGTTTCCTGTATAGGCTGCGACACTCCCAAAACCGATCCATACTTAGTCGCGATGTTTCGCACATCGCTTTAGTGAAAGCCGCTTACGCCTTGGTCCATACGTTCGACCTGTCTGCAAAATCGCCTGCCCTTACGCGCCTCAACCTTACCGGTCTGACGCGTCCTGAGCTCATGCAGGCGCTGATCTCATCCGGCGTGGTCGACGACCGCAAGGCGAAGATGCGCGTCACGCAGTTGTGGCGCTGGATGCACCATTACGGCTTTACCGACTTCGACAGGATGACCGACATCGCCAAGGAGCGACGTGCGCTCCTGGCCGAAAAATTCACGCTCAATCGCCCGGAAATCGTCGAGCGCCAGGTCAGCCAGGACGGCACGCGCAAGTATCTGATCCGCATGGCGCCCGGCATCGAGGTCGAGAGCGTCTATATTCCCGGGGTCGGCCGCGCCGGCGCCCTGTGTGTCTCAAGTCAGGTCGGCTGCACGCTCAACTGCACCTTCTGTCACACCGGCACGCAAAAGCTGGTGCGCAATCTGACGACCGCCGAGATCGTCGCCCAGGTTCAGGTGGCGCGCGACGATCTTGGCGAATGGCCGTCGCCGAAGGAAGACCGCCAGCTCAGCAACATTGTCTTCATGGGCATGGGCGAGCCGCTGTACAATCTCGACGGCGTCGCCGGCGCCATCGACATCATTTCTGATAACGAGGGCATCGCCCTGTCGCGTCGCCGCATCACGGTCTCGACCTCGGGCGTCGTGCCGGAACTGGAAGCGCTCGGCAACCGCACCCAGGCCATGCTGGCCATCAGCCTGCACGCCACCGATGACGAGCTGCGCGACGAGATCGTACCGCTCAACAAGAAGTACAATATCGAAGCCCTGATGGACGCGGTCCGCGCCTATCCGGGGATCTCGAATGCCCGCCGCGTCACCTTCGAGTACGTCATGCTGAAGGGCGTCAACGACTCGCCTGCCGAGGCGCGCGCCCTGGTGCGCCTGCTGAAGGGCATTCCGGCCAAGATCAATTTGATCCCGTTCAATCCGTGGCCGGGCACCGATTACCAGTGCTCGAGCTGGAGCACGATCGAGACCTTTGCCGCCATTCTCAACAAGGCGGGCTACGCCTCGCCGATCCGCACGCCGCGCGGACGCGATATTCTCGCCGCCTGCGGCCAGTTGAAGTCCGAGAGTGAAAAGAAACGCGCCAGCACGATCCGCCGCGAACAGCGCGACGGCATTGCGTCAAATCCGGACAACGAGCCGGACAACGAGGCAGACGACGACCATGGGTTGAGCCTGCCGTTCGCTCACCTCGCCGCCGGCATGGACGTCTGAAACCAAGGCCGGATCAGGTCTTGATGACATCCGTGTGAATTTATCCACAGCGGTTAACGGCTGGACTTGATCTTGCAGGAAGTTTCCAGCATTACTAGCGAACTTCCGTAAAAGACGGTCAGGTTCGCACGCATCAAGTGCCGCAGGGGATAGTTACGCCACATGACATCGGATACCCTCAATCTCAACTTTCTGACGCCCGAAGTGCTTCGTCCGGAGATGCAGGCCTTTGCCAACGGCTTCATCAATACCCTGCTGCACGGCGGCGTGGCGCTGCTGTTGCTGATGATCGGCGCGACCGTCTATTCGATCCTGACGCCCTATAAGGAAATCCAGCAGATCCGCGATGGTAATTCGGCCGCGGCCGTGTCCTATGGCGGCGTCATTATCGGCCTGGCCATGCCGCTTGCTGCCTCGATCGTCGCCTCGACGTCCCTGAATGAAATTTTCCTGTGGGGCTCGGCGACTATCATCCTGCAACTGTTCCTGTTCCGCATCGTCGACTTCCTGCTGGCCGGCCTGCCCAACCGCGTCAATGAAGGCGAAGTGTCCGCCGCCGTGCTGCTGGTCGCCGCCAAGCTGGCCGCTGCTCTGCTGCTGGCCGCGACTGTGCAGTCGTGAAACTGGACTGGCTCTTTTACGCGGCCTGTATCGGTGGCATCGTCCTGGTCACCAGTCATTGGCATGAGACCAATGATGCACCGCCGGCACCGCCTCCGCCGGGTATCGGCGAAATGGCGCTGTTCGCGAACTTTACGCCCTTTACGGCAGGCTCGATCATCAACCTGCCGGTCGACGACCAGAAGCTGATGACCGGTACCGCCTTCAGCGTCGCGCAAAGCGGCGAGTGGATCGTGACGCGCGATTCCATCCGCGGCTGCACACATCCGTTCCTCAATATCGGCGGCAATCTCGGCGTGCCGTTCAAGACACGCAACGTCAAGGGTGTCGACACCTACGTCGTTGCCGTGACGGACGGCGGCGCCCGGCCCTTGTCACTGGCCGATCCGGCCTCGGTCAAGCCGGGGATTCGCGGTTTCATGCCGGGCTATCCGGGCGGCGAAGCCGGCGAAGCCACCGCGCGTCTGATCGGCAGGACGGTGATGGAACGCACCAAGCGCGGCGGCCGCAACGAGGTTGTCCTCGCCTGGGCCGAAGCCGGACGAACGTCGAACCTGAAGGGCGATCTCAGCCACCTGAGGGGCGGTCCGGTCGTCGACGACAATTCCCACGTTATCGGTGTTGTCATCAAGGAATCGCCCCGTCGCGGCCGCATCTACACTTCGGTTCCGAAGACGCTGATCGACCTGATCGATCCGACGAAACGCCGCCCGGATTTCGAAAGCGAAGCGACGATCACCAAGCGCAACTACGGCATCGTCGCCGATACCCTGCGCCGCGAGTACCGCATCGCTCAGGTCGGCTGCATTAAATCGTAATCTGCTGCCACTTTCGCGCATTTGGCCCTATATGAGCAGGGTATGACACCCCTTGACCCTGCCCATCTCGCCGCTCTCGCGACCGCTGACCCGAAACTCGCGCCCCTGACGCGGCAATTCGGCCACGTCACCCACCGCACGCGTGACGGCGGATTTCCCGCCCTGCTGGGTCTGATCGTGGAGCAGCAGTTGTCGGTCAAGGCCGCCGACACCATCATCGCCCGAATGCATGCCGGCCTGACGGCAGTCGGCGGTGACGTCAGCCCGCAGGCGGTCCTCAGCCACGACCACGATCTGATGCGCAGCTATGGCCTGTCGCGACCGAAGATTTCCTATGCCCGCGCTCTGGCCGAAGCCTTTCATGATGGCACGATCAGCGCCGAAGTCGTAGCGGCAATGGAAACGGAAGCGGCCGCCAAACACCTGATCGGCCTTAAAGGTATCGGCCGCTGGACGGCGGAGGTCTATCTGATGTTCTCGGAAGGCCGGCTCGATCTGTTCCCCGTCGGTGACATCGCCCTGCGCGAAGCCGTCGCCTGGCTCGACGATTTGCCCGAACGGCCCAATGAAGCCTATTGTACTGAGCGTGCCTTATTGTGGTCACCCTATCGCTCGATCGTCGCGCATCTGTTGTGGGCGTGGTATGGCGCGGCCAAACGCGGTGAGGTCTCAAGGGACTTGCGCGAAATCGCGTAGAGCGGAGGCAGGTATGCGCAGAATTCTCGGCAAGGCATCGTCCATCAATGTGCGCAAGGTCGCCTGGACCTGCGCTGAATTGGGGCTCGCGTTCGAGCGCGAGGATTGGGGATCGGGCTTTCGTTCGACGGATGACCCGGCCTTTATCGCCCTTAATCCCAATGCCCTGGTTCCTATCTTGATCGACGGCGATTTCGTCCTGTGGGAATCGAACAGCATCATCCGTTATCTGGCCAATCAGTACGGCTCCTGGCTGTATCCGGCGTCGCCGCGCGCACGTGCAAGAGTCGACCAATGGATGGACTGGCAGGCGACCGATCTCAATCGCTCATGGACCTACGCGCTTATGGGGGCGATCCGCCAGTCTGCGGATTATCAGGACCCGGTAGAGATCGCGAAATCGTGGGCGAAGTGGACACGCAACATGACCATCCTGGACGGACAGTTGTCGGCAACCGGTGCTTTTGTCGCTGGTGATGAGTTTACGCTGGCCGATATCCCGATTGGCCTGTCGGTCCACCGCTGGATGTCGGCGCCGCTGGAGCATCCTGAATTGCCGGCGGTCTTGGCCTATTACGATCAGCTGAATGGCCGCGAAGGCTACCGGCTCTATGGCCGCAACGGCTTGCCCTAGACCGCGATCAATTCGTCGCCGATCCGGACCTCGCCGCCTTCGAGTACGCGCGCGGTGATGCCACCATGGCTGCGCACAGCGTTGTAACCGCCGGTTCCGAAAATTTCTTCCATGCGTGAGCAGGGATGGCATTCGCCTGTCGTTTCCAGCAGGACTTCACCGAGACGAAAACGCCTGTCCTTCAGTGCGAGAAGATTGATGCCCGCGATAACGATATTGCGCCGGAGCTGATCCGGCCGGACTTCCGGGATGCCAAGATAGCTGGCGATGGCAGCCAGATTTTCGCGGCCGATCAGGGTGACGTGGCGCGCGCCGCTCCTGCCGTCGTAGCGGTCACCGATCAGGCCTTGCTGCGGGTCCAGTGTGGCGGACTGCAAAACGGCAATCGGCGCGCGCCGTTGCGGACGCAGGCCAATCCATTCGACCGTTCCCGGCCGCATTGTCGCATTCAGAAGCGCCGCCAAGGGCGAAGACGGATTAAGCATCCGTCCGTCTTAGCTTAGTGTTTGTCGGTCTTCAATTCGACCGACGGGTGCTCGCCCGGCGTAAGTGTGATGTCGGGTTTGAGCACGTGGTTCTGCGCGTCCTGGGGGACCTTGAACTTGTGGTCGTCCTTCGGCGGGAAATACTCCTTGTCCTCGCCGGCCTGGTTCAGTTCGTTGGCCTTGAAGACCTTCTTGCCTTCATAGGCGCCGGTCTGGCTCAAAGGATTGTCCAGCTCTTCGGCCTTGTCGGCGCGCGCATCGGATTCGGCCTTATCCTTAGTCACTGTATCGAAACGCAGCTTGTCGAGCTCAACGCGATGGATCGGGGACATGAGCATCACTCCTCTGGTTATTGTTCAAAGGAGGGTATGCTTTGCGCCGTAAGGATCGGATAATGATGTCCAGTGCCGGGATAAGGCGCGGATAAGCGGCCTTATGTTAATCGTGCTCGTCTTCCGGTAGCTGCATATAGCTCGCAAAGTTCCGGCTATAATCGTCATGATGCTCTTGAAGCATCAATCGAAACTGCTCAATGAAATATTCAAGTGTCTCCGAGCGATTCCGTTCCATTTCCTTGCCTGACTGGGATCGGCAAGCTGTGACCCAAATATTGAAACGCGCGGTCGCGTACATCATCGACGCGCTCACTTTTCCCGCTGGGCATTCGGCCAACTGATCGTTTGACAGATGAATATGTGCATCTGCCCGCTTGTAAAAATTGTCGTCCAGCGGTTCACTCATCCGTCTACCCCAGTCCTTTGGCGCCTTCGATCAGGTCGGCCACCACGGACGGATCGGCAAGCGTCGAGATGTCGCCAAGCGCATCCGGCTGGCCCTCGGCGATCTTGCGCAGGATGCGGCGCATGATCTTGCCGGAACGCGTCTTCGGCAGGCCG
>FSTD01000255.1_pt1 | contig 15622 bp, 8 predicted proteins | sample 1637101 | NCBI WGS metagenome assembly FSTD01 (sample SAMEA3914816, study PRJEB12502) | metagenome | biome: forest; material: soil | place: USA | collected 2011-09-16 | depth 0.3 m | reverse complement strand
CCTCAAAAAAACGTCATCCCCAAGGCGCCCGGAACCTGAGGGCGGCAGGTTAGGGCACCACAATCTGCGGGTGAAATCACATTTTGGTTTACCGCACGCGTGACGTAGGGCGAAGTACGTTCAAGGCGTCCACACAAAGGTTGCCGCCGCCCCTGCCGGCAGGCTGTACGAGAAGGTTCCGCCGGAAGAGCTGACGGCAAACGTCTTGGCGGCAGCATTGGAATTGAGCGCGATCAGAACGATGGAATTGTCCGGGTTTTTGAAGGCGACGGTATCGACGCTGCCGGTGCTGTTCGACGCAATCCGCACGGCGCCCTTGCGCACAAAGCGGCTGGCGTGGGCCAGCGCGTAGTATTCCAGATTGCGCGTAACGGCGCCCGTCGCCGAATTGATCGTCACCACGCCGCGACAGTTGCCGCAGCCGCCGAGGTGCGGCCCGCTGTTTTCATCGAGCGCCAGGTTCCAGAACAGCACGCCTTTGGCCCAGTTGCGCGTCGAATCGATGACCAGGGTCTTCATGAACCAGTCGAACGACGAGGCGAAATCCGGCGCCCAATCGCCGCCGGAACATTCGGTGAAATAGGCATCCTTGGCCGGATAGGCGTCATGCACTGCCGATTGCGCCGACACGTCGCCGCCATAACAGTGCCAAGCGACCCCGCTGACGTAAGGGTTGGCGGTCGTGTCGGCGAGAACCGTCAGGGGCGAGGACGCCAGGTCCCAGTTATGATCGTAATCGAGGATTTTCGTCGTCACAGCGTCAGCGGCAAATTTCGGTCCGAGATAGCCGCCGATAAAGGCCGCTCTCGGCGCCGGATCGACGCGCATGCCGGGGTAGTCGCCGGGCTCGAAACCAGGCTCGTTTTGCAGGGTCAGCAGCGAAATCGGCACGCCCTCGGTGCCCATGGCCTTGACGTAGTGCGACAGATAGTCGGCGAAATAGGGATAGGCGGCGGGCTTGAGCGATCCGGTGATCAGGCTGTCGCTGGTTTTCATCCAGCCGGGTGCACTCCACGGACTGGCCATGACCGTCAGATCGGGGTTGAGCGTCAGCGCCTGCTTGACTGAAGGCACGACGTCGACCTTGGCGGCGGCGATGGAGAAGTTGGCCAGCGCCGGATCGCTGGCGCCGGCGGGCATGTCGTCATAGCTATAATCGGTCCGCGAAAAGTCTGACGCGCCGATCGTCAGGCGCATGAAGTCAAGCCGGATGCCGCCGGAACCGAACAAATCCGCCATCAAGGCATCGCGCTGGCTGGCCGACATCTTGTGCTGGATCAGATAGGCCGAGGCATCGGTCATGGCCGCGCCGAACCCGACCATCGTCTGGTAGGTCTGAGTGGCGTCGACCGTGATGACCGTGCCCGTTGCCGTGCCCGTCGTCAGGGTGACGTCGCCTTGGGCCTGCAAGAGTTTACTCTTGTCGGTCGTCGTCTCCCAGACCTTGACCGTCGTGCCGGCCGGTACCACCGGACCGGAGCCGCCTCCGCCGGAGGACACCCCGCCGCCGGAACTGCCGCCGCAGGCGGTCAGGGGTAAGGACAGGCACAACAGACCGGCAAAAACCGAGGCGAGAAGGCGGTGGCGTAGAGACGGCTTCATGGATGGACTCCTTTAAGCGGCTTTGACGTTCTTAGAGATGTAGTCGCCGTGGAGAGGCATGACGGTCAGGCACTTGGCGATAACACCGGTAATGTCATTGAGATATTTGACGATGCGCTCTTCGGGTTGCAGGTCGACAAACGGATCGTAGCTCTGCGGAATGAGCCCCTGCCCGACCAGCACCTGTATCCAGCTTTCCTCGCCGAACAACTCGTCGCCGTCCTTGAAGATGCGGCCGACAGACGTGAAGTTGTCGAGCTTGCGCTTCAGGTTTTCCGGCAGGACTATGTCGCGGCAAGCCCGCCACATCGGCTCGTCGCGAGCGTTGAGGCAGTAGTGGGCAATGATGAAATCACGAATACGCGCATATTCGAATTCGCTCTGGGCGTTGAACTCGTCGATCGTGCGCGTATCGAATGCGGTATCCGGAAACAGCGAAATCAACCGCAGCAGATTGCTCTGGATCAGGTGGATGCTGGTCGATTCCAACGGCTCCAGAAAGCCGCTGCTCAGACCGATGGCGACCACATTCTTGTTCCAGCCCTTGCGGCGGCGGCCCGTTTGAAACCGAATGACGCGCGGTTCAGCAAGTGCGGCACCGTCGAGATTGGACATCAACTGATGCGTCGCCTCATCCTCGCTAATGAACCGGCTACAGAAGACATGGCCATTGCCGATGCGGTGCTGCAGGGGGATGCGCCATTGCCAGCCGGCTGTGCGCGCAATCGAGCGCGTATAGGGCAGAAAATCGGCCGTCGACTCGCACGGCACCGCAACGGCGCGGTCGCACGGCAGCAGGTGGCTCCAATCCTCGAAGCCCGTATTGAGCGCCTGCTCGATCAGCAACCCGCGCATTCCCGAACAATCGAGAAAAAGGTCGCCGGCTATGACGTCGCCACTGTCGAGTGTCAGCGCTTCGATGAAGCCGTCGTTGGCGCGGAGCTGAGTGGATACAACCTTGCCTTCGGTGCGAACGACGCCCCTGCCTTCGGCCTGACCGCGCAGGAATTTAGCGTAAAGCCCGGCATCGAAATGATAGGCATAGGCGATGTCGCGCAACGGCGATTCCGGCATGTCGGGCCGCGAGCGCATAAACTTGCCGGCATAGGCTGCGGCCGTATTGATCGAATAGTCGCACAGCTTGTCCGACACCCGGCCGCTTTCGCGCATCTTGACCCAATATTGATGCGTACGCAGCCAGCCGAGGTCCTGACCGATCTTGCCGAAACCATGCATGTAACTGCTGTCGGCGCGGCCCCAGCCGGTAAATTCGATGCCGAGTTTGAATGAGGCATTGGTTGCCTTCATGAAAGCGTCTTCGTCGATACCTGCCAGGCGATTATAGGTCTTAATTGCCGGAATCGTGGCCTCCCCGACGCCGATCGTCCCGATCTCATCGGACTCGATCAGGCGTATATCGAGGTTCGCGGCCAACCTGGAAAGCAAGGCCGCCGCCATCCAGCCGGCAGTCCCTCCACCGGCGATGACGACTTTACGGACGGGCGGGGCTGACATCGTTCGGGCATCCTGAAACGTGATCCACCGCAAGCGCGGCGGCGGGGGTTGCAGGTTTAGCATAGCTGAGGCCGTACCCAAGCGGAAACAGGGCAGCGCCTTCGCAAGGCTGGGCCGGCCAGGCAAACGACAGGGTGCCGTGGAAATCCTTGGCGCCGAACAGGACATCGGTGACGCCCTTGCCTTCGGAGCCCGGCAGCCAGGCGGCGACGAATGCATCCGACAGGTTGATCAGGTCGTTGGCGTAAACCGTGCGGCCGGACTCAAAAACGGTGATGACCGGCTTGCCCTTGCCGGCGACGGTCTGGAGCGCTGCCAGGTCTTCCGGATAGCGCACGCTATGCGCCAGGGACGTGCCGGGCTTTATGTCGCCCTTGCCCTCGGCGTAGGGCATTTCCCCGATGACGGCGATGACGGCATCGAACTGGCTGACGTCGACGTCAGCGCCGGTGGCGCTATAGGTCACACTGCCCTTGCCGTTCGCAGCTTTGATGGCACTTAGAACGCTGTCGGCATTGGGATAGTCGGCATTTGTGTTGCCGGTGCCCTGCCAGGTGATGGTCCATCCACCGGCCTGATTGGCCAGGTTGTCGGCGCTCTTGCCGATAACCAGAAGCCTGCCGCCGGCTTTCAACGGCAAGGCCGAATGATCGTTCTTGAGCAGGACCAGCGATTCCGCCACGGCACGGCGGCCGAGGTCTTTCGCCTGCATCGCCGATGCCTTGCCGGCGTTGATATTGGCCGACGGGCGCTGACCGAACAGATGCGCGCGCATCTTGACGCGCAGAATGCGGGTAACGGCATCGTCGATCCGCGCCTCGGTGATCGCACCGTTTTTGACGTCGGCCTCGGTATTGGCCATGAACGCTTTCCAGTCGAACGGCACCATGATCATATCGACGCCGGCGTTGATTGCCGCCGGGCAGTGGTCATTGGTGCAGCCCGGAATCTGGCTGATCGCGTTCCAGTCGGAGATGACGAAGCCGTCAAAGCCCATCTTGGCTTTCAGCACGTCATTCACCAGATAGCCGTCACCGTGCATCTTGCCGTAAGCCTTACCGGTCGCAGCGTCGGTCCAGCTGTTGTACGACACCATGACCGTCTGCACGCCGGCCTCCAGGGCGCCGTAATAGCCCTGCGCGTGGATATTGAGCATATCGGCTTCGCTGGCAACAGTGACGCCCTGGTCGATGCCGTTCTGCGTTCCGCCGTCGCCCATGAAGTGCTTGGCCGTGGCGACGATATTACCGGCCTTGGTGAAGTCGCCCTGCATGCCGCCGATATAGGCCCTGGCATAGGCGCGAACCTCCTGCGGATCGGACGAGAAACTCTCGTACGTCCGGCCCCAGCGCTGGTTCTGCACCACGGCCAGCGTCGGCGCGAAGGCCCAGTTGACGCCGGTGGCGCGCACGGCCCTGCCGGTGGCAGCGCCGATATCGCGGACCAGCTCCGGGTCGTGGGCGGCGCCGAGGCCGATATTGTGCGGGAACAGCGTCGCGCCGATGACATTTGAATGGCCGTGGACGGCATCGGTGCCCCACAACAGCGGAATTTTCGATGCGCCGTAATAGCTGTCGGCCATGCTCACCCAATCCCCGACCGTGGCGTGCTTGTCCATATTGGGCCAGGATCCGCCGCCGTTGAGCACCGAGCCGAACTGGTAGGTCTTGATGTCCTGCGGCGTCACGGTCTTGATCTCGACCTGTGTCATCTGGGCGATCTTCTGGCGCAGGGTCATGCCCTTGACCATTTTCGCGATCTTCGCCTCCATGGCAGGATCCGGCGCGATCGCGGACGTGACACGCGGCCAGCTTTTTAGCGTCTCCGCTTCGGGCGTTTCCGCGGCAGCAGGGACTGCCGTCGCCAAGGCAGCGGTCAGGGCAAAGCGGGCGACAGAGTAATGCAGAGACATGAGAGTATCCTCGCGGCTATTAGGTCGCGTCGTGTAAGCGTAAAACTTGCGAATCTCGAAAAAAGACGGGAGGATTGTCAAAGTTGAGGTGTGACAATCCTCCCGTTTGGGAAGTCGGTCGCGGAGCGTCTTCAAACTCCGGCCAACCAGGGAGAACTACTGGAACTTGTAGTTAAATCCGAAAATGTACGTCGTACCGTAGGTCTCATACACTTCCGGGAACGCTCCGCCGTTCGACAATGTGTTTTCCGACACTTTGAGCTGCGTCTGATAGGGCGAATTGGTCAAATTGTTCGCCTGCAACAGCAGGGTCATGCCCCTGAGCGGGCCCTCGCTGATATCGTAGCTGATTTGGGCGTCGATCTGCTTGTCCGGCAAGATACGTGTGGCTTGCCGGTTGGCAAACAATTGCGTTGTTTCGCCAAGCTCTTCCGAGCGCCAGCGCTCCGACACACGCGCCGAGAAGCCATGCTTCTCGTAGTACGCAGTTACATTAGTAACGGTGCCCGAGAAGCCGGGAAGCTTTGCCGGGTCAATATCGCTGCCCGCGTGAATATCAGTCCAACCACGCGACCAAGAGCCAATAGCTCCGAAGCCGTCGAGCCAAGATGTCAGCATCGAACCTTCAACAGCGCCTGAGAATTCGAGACCTTCGACATGGCCGCCGGAACCGTTTTCAGGTGTCGTGAAGTTACCGATATTGGATAGCGCGGGCACTCCGCTAAGATTCGGATAGCCGGTGAAATCCCAATTCGGATCGGTGACATTGCGGATATAGGTATCCATCTTCTTGTTGAACCAAGCCGCACCGACATAGCTGCTCTTTGAGAAATAGTGCTCAAAAGAAACGTCAATGGCGTTGGCGCGCCAGGGCTTCAGCTCCGGATTTCCGCCGCTACCGCTCCACTGGCCCAAGACACTGACGCCAGCCGAAGAGTTTGCACGCAGATCATCCATACGCGGACGCGCCATTTGCTTGGCGAGCGCAAAACGTACCATTGTCTTGTCGCTAACGTCGAAGATCAGGTTCAGACTTGGCAAGACGTCGGTATAACTGGTGGCTTTCGAGAACCACTGGAACTGCACAACCCCACCATTATTGCGCGTGGTGTACCCGGAGGATGTCTGCTTCTGATTGACAACTTGCAGGCCGAGATTCCCGTGCATAGGCACGCCAAGCGACTCGGTTTCGAGATTGAACTTGGCGTACCCCGTAGTCAGATCTTCCTGCACCTTCCAGAACTTGTTGTAGTTATTTTCGTCCTTGATTGGCCTGGCGTCGTAGTAGCGGCCGATAACGGCCGGGATGTCGTAAGACAGAACCGTACCGAAACCGGCCCAACCGAGATCGCTGCCTCCGACAAGATAGGACGGACCGACCGCGACGCGCGGGCCATGGCAATCGCCGGCGGTCCAACCTTTCAGGCATAGGTCAAATTCGTCGACGGTCTTTTCCTTCGTCCGTTGAGACAAATCGAGACCTAGGTCGACGGACGTAAACGCTCCCCATGACAGATCGTGGGCGCCGTTGACACGCAGCGTGGTCAGCTTATCGATAACGTGAGGGTAACGAACCGAGCCGTCATGGCCCCAGCCGCCCCAAGGCGCGACGTCGCCGAGATAGACTTGAGTTGCGTCACCATAGTTCAGCGCCGGATCGAGGCTTGGGAAGCCGCCAAACGCAATTTTTTCCGCGACGGAATCGAATGTGCGTGTCAAGGCGGTAGTCGAAGTGCCATACCCCGCGTAGGTCTCCGAAATCATTTCCTCGCGCTCGGCCTTGGAATAGCCGAGATCGGCAAGCATGCGCCAGTCGCCCCAATGCCAGGTGTTGTTCGAGCCGAACGAGAACATTGTATCCGCGCGGCTGTTGAAATCGTTGCGAATAATCGGCGCCACGCCACTAACCGTGCCACCGGTGTTGATTTCAGACCCCCCGATCGTGGCAAAGGTCGGGCTGGAAACATGGATGTCGTCGGCCCACTGCGTCTGATACCACATTGCCCCGCGGATCGTATCGGTCTGCTCGAATTTCGAATAGTACAGATCGTTGACGCTATGGAAATTGTCATTCGGCTTGAATTCAAAGATGCCCATGTAGCCATCGCGCTTTTGCGAGCGCGAGTTGTTCCATATTTCAACGCCGTTCAAGGCGAAATCGCTTCCCTTGCCGACGCCTAGGCGCGGATTCCCTGTGATCGAGTCGTTACCGAGGACATCCCACCACCAGCTCTTGGAATGCTTCGATTGCGTCGGATCATCGAGGTGGGCGTAGCCCAGTGCGATCCCGACCTTTCCATCCATGAACTGATCAATATAGGTGAAGTTCAGACGATTGCCGTTGACTTCGGAGTCGGCATTCAATTTGCCGTTCGTATTATGCGAGCCCCTGACACCCACGGCAAGGACGCGCTTCTTGAAGTCCAACGGATGAACTGTATTCAATACAACAGTGCCGCTGAGGCCCTGGCCAACAAGTCCCGCGTCCGGCGTCTTGTACACGATCGCATTATTGATAAGTTCCGACGGATATTGATCGAATTCGGCAGCGCGGTTGTCACCCGTCGATACCTGCATGCGACCATTCAACAAAGTCGTCGAAAAGTCAGGCGACAGCCCACGGATCGAAATGACTTGAGCGTGACCGTTGACACGCTGACCGGCAAGACCTGGCAATCGAGCCAGCGACTCTGCAATCGAAACATCGGGTAGCTTGCCGATATCTTCCGAGGAAACAGCTTCGATAATTGAGCTCGACTTACGCTTCAGGGTGATTGAGTCCTGCAACCCCTTTCGCAATCCCTTAACAACGACCACACTACCGTCATCACTGGCCTTGTCGGTACCTCGGGCGGCGTCCTGGGCGTAGGCCCCGGTGGCCGCGAGGGCCAGGATAGCCGCGCACGCAGCTGTAGCGTAACGCTTACTTGATCTCATGTTTTCCTCCCGCGAATGAATTTTGCCTTCCGCCCTCTTAAGCCGAGGCGGATAATTGGAAGCGCTTCCAATCGTAGCGCAGATCAGCAATAAATTGTCAAGAAGGAGATGTCAAACCTGCATGGAACCGCTCCCAATTTTGCCACTTTCGGATTGAACGTGACGAAATTGGCACGCAATATTGCAGCGCGAAAGCCTTACGAATTGGGAGGTAATGCCCGGCATTTCAGCGGAGTGATTCTATTTTATCAATAAAAAGGCGACGCGCAGCGCTTCCAATCATCATCTACAGTGCAAATTTCTGGAAGCGCTTCCAATGCCTATACGGCAACCGTCTGAGGCACTGCCGAGGATTCACGGATAACCACCCTGTGCGGGATGATCTCGAAGCGCGCCGCAGGGGCGACGCCGCCGTTCTTGATCCGCTCGATGATGATCTCGACGGCCCGGTATCCCATGGCTTTCAGCGGCTGGTGGACGGTCGTCAACGGCGGCCAGATGATCTCCGAAACCGGCGTATCGTCGAACCCGACAAGCGACAGGTCGCTCGGCACGTTCATCCCCATCTTGTGGATACTGAACAGGGCGCCGACAGCCATATCGTCATTGGCGCAGATCAGGGCGGTCGGCGGCTTGGCGCCCTGCAACAGGCCCGGCGTCAGCTCGACACCCGAACGGAAGGTGAAGTTGCCGCGCGCCGTCACGACGGTCTCTTCGCCGACGCCGGCTTCCGACAAGGCGCGCAGGAAGCCGGAATAACGCTGCTCGGCCGAAAGGTGGCCCGCCAGTCCCTTGACGAAACCAAAGCGGCGATGGCCCATGCCCAACAGGTGCCGCGTCAATTCGTAGCTGGCGACCTCATCGTCGATCCCCACGCCCGAGGCGATGGCCTGGGCCTCCGCGCCCGGTGAAATGCAGACGACCGGCAGGTTGCGCCCCTGAAGCTGCCGCAGCAGGTCGGTGTCGTCGGAAAACGGCGGCGTCAGGATCAGGCCGTCGCAGCGATGCTGGTCGACGAACTCAACGATCTTGGCCGCCTTGGTCAGCGAATGCTGGTTGATCGTATGCATCACCAGTTGAAAGCCGAAGTCGGTGCAGGCGCGCAAGGCGCCCAGCTCAAGACCCGAGTGGTAGAAAGAGTTCGGCTCGCTGTCGAGATCGGAAGCGTAGATCAGGCCCAGGGTCTGCGTCCGCCCGCCCGCCAGGAAGCGCGCCTGCATATTGACCTTGTACTGCAGCTTCTCGACGGCCTGGAGGACGCGTGCCCGCACCTCGTCGCGGACGTTGGGCCCGCCATTGAGAACGCGGGAGACCGTGGCGCGGCCTACGCCTGACAGGGCGGCCACATCGTCGATGGTCGGCTTGCGAGTGGGCAAATCGGTACTTTCGGGAGGCGGAACGAAAAACACCTTATCATTCCGTGTTTCGCCCCGCTTGTCCATCATTCACGATGGATGCGCTTCCAAATCGCGCCCAATCCCGAAAAACAATGGATCAGGCGGCGAACTGCCGGCGCAGGTCATCGAGCGCCTCAGCCAGGTGCGCATGGGTCAATTGCGCTGCCTCTTCGCCGCGCCCCGCAAGCCAGGCATCGAGAATACGCGCGTGCTCGCCATTGGCGCGCTGGTCGCGACCGGCCGGCTCGAGGTACTTGGCGACGTAGCGCTCTGACAGGATGTGCATGCGTTCGAGCAGTTGCAGGGTCAGCGGATGGCCGGCCGGCCGCACAAGGGCCAGATGGAAGGCACGGTTGCACTTGCCGACATCCGGGCTATGCAGGGCGATGGCCCGGCCGATATCGTCAAGCGCCTGGCGCGCCGCATTGCGGTCCGCGTCCTTCGCCTGGGCCGCCCCGGCGGCGACGGCCTCGGGCTCGAGCTTCAGGCGAATGGCGTAGACTTCTTCCGCTTCCGAAATGGCCATCTGGCGCACGAAGAAGCCGCGGTTGGCGTGAGAGACCAGCAGCCCTTCCTGCTCAAGGCGCACGAATGCTTCGCGCAGCGGTATCTTGCTGACGCCCAGTTCTGCCGCCAGTGCATCCTGACGGATCGCCGATGTCGATGCCAGCTTGCCGGCCAGGATCTGGTCACGCACAAGCGTAAACACCTGATCGGAAAGGGTCTGTACGACGATAGTCATGGGGTGCCGTGGAGTTGGGGAGCCAGACCCAAACAATGGGCCGCTTCGCCGCAAACTCAAGTTAAAGAATTGTTATGTGTTTTTGAACCAGCTCAAACGCCGCTTGGCTCCTCGCATCGGCTCGGGCGGGCGCTTGCCCTCGCCTACCCGCCGGCGCGCAGCGTTGCGATCAGGATCTCCATATTGTCGATATAGGTTCCCGTCGAAATACCGATCACCGGCTTTTCGGCGAGATAGGGCGAGGTGTCGGTGTCGTCGCCGACGCGCGTCGAACGGAAATCTCCGGGTGCTACCTCGGCCGAACCGTCGCCGCTGTATGGATGGCTGGTCGCCTTCAGTTCCGTCGGCCAATAACCGTCGGCATTCAGCGCTGCGACCAATCTGTCCGCCGTTGCCGCAACCTTGCTTGAATTAAGGTCGGAGCCGGTGAACATTTCCGTCATGACGAAGCGCGGCAGACCGCCATGCGCGCCCTGGCGCAACGGCGAGTCCCTGGTCACCTCATCGACAGGCATCGCTTTGAGGGCCTCGAATTCCTTGCGCAGTTTTGCCACGTCGAAATAGCGGAAGGCGTTGTAGTGGCCGGGCGTGTGCCTCGGGTCGTAGTCGACATAATATTCGCCGTTGACCACGTTCGAGCCGCGGCGGTGGACGTATAACGGCTTGTTGGTCCGCAGCTCGATAAAGGTCGGGTGGCGGTTGGTCTTGCCGTCGGCGTCCGGCAGCCGCACGCTGTCTAGCCAGTCAAGCGCCGCGGGAATGCCTGTCAGATACCGGCTGTCGCCGGTCAGGCGATAGAAAGACATCAGTTGCTGGATGCTGCTGTACGTCGTGTGCGTGGCCAAGGCCTTCGGCTCATAGGTGCGGGCGCCGGCGGGTTTGAGGTCCAGCGTATATTGCAAGGCCCAGCCCGGCTGCGGTGCGCCCTGCTGGGTCACGATATAAACCGCCATGCCGCGCGTGATGGCGTCGAGCACCCGCGTGTCCCCTAGCGCCTGATAGCACATGACCAGGAACTTGACGTTTTCCGCCGTGACGTCGTCGTTGAAGGTAATATAGGACGTGTAGTCGGCGTGGCCGTGGTGCGTGAACTCGTATTTCAACGGGTAGCGCTGCGGCCAGCCGCCGATCGGGTACTGACTGGCGAGAACGAAATCGATGGCCTTGTCAACGGCCGGGCGATATTTCGGATCGCGCTTTTCGACGTAAATGCGCAGCAGAAACTGCATGGCTTCCGATGTGCCGAGATCATCGAAGGTGGCGTTGCCCCAATAGTGCTGGAACTCTTCCATCCGCCACGCGTTCTTGCCGATCGTGTCGTACCACTGTTTCGTCGAGCCCTCGCCGTCGAAATCGATGAAATAGTGCCAGCCGCCGGTCGGTAATTGTCCCCAGATCAGCGCGTCCGCTGCCTTGGCCGCCGCCTCGTAGTAATATTCGTCGCCGGTGGCGTGGTAGGCATCGAGAAAGACCTGGCCCATGGTCGCCGTCCCCGGGGGCTGGACCCAGATCATGCTTGGATAGGCTTCGAGTTCGCCCCAACGCCGCGACATGTCGGGCAGATAAGACCAGACGTAGCCGCCATTGGTCGATACCTTTTCGACCATGAAGCGCGTCGCCGCCTTCATCGTCCGCACGATGTCGGCACGGCTGTTTTTTGCTGCTGCCGCAGCGACCGGCGTGGCGGCAAGTGCAAGGCCGGCCAGGCTGTTGCCCAGGATTTGACGACGCGATTGGACCATTTTTGTCTCCCTGTCGATGATTTATGACACCGGTTTCCTATCCATTCAAACGCAAGAGTACGCGTTTTCCGTCGGCGCCAAGATAGCGTGCTAACGCACTTCGCTGGAAATGGCGGAAGCGCAATCCATGGCCAGCGCCAGGGCCTCGTTGAACCCGACGGCGAACAGCTTGTGCGAAATGAACGGCACGGCCAGGGTCGCTACGGCAATTTCCGACTGCCCGCGGAAAATCGGGATCGAAATATCGGTAATCCCTTCGGTCAGGCCGCTCGGCCCACTCAAATACCCTTGCCGCCGCGCCAGGCCCGTATCGCGCAGGAAGGCATGGACACCCGCCCGGTCCTCACGATTGTGCCGCATCATATTGAGCCAGATAGCCTGCTGGTGGCGCCCCTGAAATGCATAGAGCAGCCGGCCTGAAGTCGAGTAGACCATGGGCGCGCGAAAACCGACCTTGACCGAAAAGCCCAGCGCCGCCTCGCTTTCAACATTGGCCAGGACGACCATGGAATCCTGCGAAAAGATAGTGATGTGACAGGACTGGTTGGTGCGCGTTGAAAATTGCCGCATCTTCGGCAGGGCGATATCGACGAGGTTGCGGCGTGGCGGATAGCGGATGCCGACGTCGAACAGTTGGCTGGTCAGGGTGTAGCGGCCGTCGCGGTCGTCGCGCTGGATATAGCCGCGTTTCTCAAGCGTAATCAGGATGCGGTAAATCTCGGTTTTCGATCGGTCGAGTGCCTTGGCAAGTTCAGCGATCGAAAAGGCACGCGACTTGTCGGACATGAATTCGAGAATCGTCAGCCCCTTGTCGAGCGCCGGCGCCGCATATTCAAGCTTGCTCAAAAGATCCCCCTTCCGTCCCGGTCGTGACAGTGACCATGACAACCCTGCCGCTTCATTCCATATATAATACGGATAGCGAAATCTATTACAAATATAGAACATTAACGCCATTTTCGCGACATAATTATCACGAACTTGCGTGAATATTCGTTTTCTATATGGAACATCATTTCATATTTCATCTTTGATATTGAGCCACCCGAAAATTTGGAACATGATCCGCCTCACGAGCCACACTGACGGCCCGACAAATAAGTCCGTCTTTTTTGCGCGATACGGCGTCTTCGCCGCGCAGGAGACGAAACAAAAAAAGAAGCAGAGGAAGGTAAGATATGTCCGGGATATTCACACAGAATCGCTGCGCCTTGATGGGCGCGTCCATGGTAGCGCTAACGCTTTCCATCGCCCTGCCCGGCGTGGCGTTCGCTCAGGATGCGGCAACGGCGGCAAAAAATGATACCGGTGTCAAGGATGACAGCGTGGTTGTCGTCACCGGTTACCGCAAGTCATTGCAGACCTCGCTCAGCCAGAAGCGCCGCTCGGGCGTCATGCTCGACGCCATCACGGCCGACGACATCGCCTCCTTCCCGGAAGCCAACCTGGCCGAAAGCCTGCAGCGCATCCCCGGCATCTCGATTGACCGTGACAACGGTGAAGGCCGTCAGATCTCGGTGCGCGGCCTCGGCGGTGACTTCACACGCGTCCGCATCAACGGCATGGAAGCCCTGTCGACATCGGGCTCCAACGACTCCGGCACCAGCCCCAACCGCTCGCGCGCCTTCGACTTCAACTCCTTCGCCTCGGAAATGTTCAACAACGTCCAGGTACGCAAGTCCGCGGACGCCCAGACCGATGAAGGCTCGCTCGGCGCCACAGTCGACCTGAACACGGGCCATCCGTTCGACTACAAGGGCACCAAGTTCGCGATCTCGCTCGAAGACGCCTATTATGAGAACGGCAAACACCAGAACCCGCGTATCGCCGGGCTGTATTCGACGCGCTGGTATAACGGAAAGATGGGCTTCCTGATCTCGGGCGCCTATCAAAGCCGCGACACGTCGATCTCCAACTATGCGCGCGCGGCGGGGTCCGCCGACTATGATTATCGCGGCACGTCGTGGGCAGGCAATGAGTTCCCGCAGCGCGCCGGTTTTGCCGCACCGACGGGCACGCAGTTCTGCCAGACGCTCAACACCTCGACGGGCGCCGTGACGCCGCCGACGGTCGGCTCACCCTGCGTGAACACGGTTATCAACAACCCGGCGGTCATTGCGGCGCAAACGGGCTCAGACCCGGCTGCCTACGCAGCCCTCTACCCGACTGGTTATGCCACACCAGGCCGCTTTGACGACTCGGTTGTCCGCATTCCGGCGCTGATCACGCTCAACGACACCGAACTGCATTCTGAGCGCACCGGCATCACGTCTTCGTTTCAGATTCAGTTCGATGACAACAACCGCCTGACGGCCGACTACCTCTTTTCGAGCTTCCGGAGTGAATCGCAGAACTTCCAGCTCCAGTCCGTCGGCCTGAACCGCAACAATACCAACGCCACGCTGAACACGCTTACCGGCACGTCGACACCGACGATCCGCCGCGGTCTTTACCCGGGCATTTGTACGGCAGTCACTGAAACATCGATCGTCGGCGCTCAGGATTGCGGCCTGCAGCTCTATGGAACGACGCCTGTCTTTGCCACGTCCGTTACCGGCTATACGGGAGCCGGAGTCCCGATCATGGGGCCCTCGGTGCTGAATACGTCCACCGTGGTGGCCGGCGCGGCGGCGACCCCGACAGCCAATATCTATTCGACGAACCCCTTCAACCTCGACCCCTATGACTACTATAACAACCCGGCGTCCGTCGGTTACATCGCCAACTCGCAAGGCATCGGCGGCCGTCTGGCCCTGATCGGCCGCCCATCGACCAAGGTATTGGCGGCGCACGTTACCAACGGCACTGCCGACTATCTGCAGCTGTCGAATGTCGACTGGCGCTCGGGCAATGACGCCAGCTTCTATACGACGACCTTCAACCAGTTCTCGCTGAACTTCGATCACAGGTTCAGCGACAGCCTGAAGATGGTCGCCCAGTACGGCCTGTCGAATTCGACGAACGTCAACGAAGGCTTCCTGGTCGAGTTCAACGCCATGGACCGGCCGGAAACCATGACCTACGACGAGCGCGGTTCGCCCGCCATGCCGATCGTCAACCTGGGTTTCGACGCGGCAAATCCGAACAACTGGGGCATCGTGAAGGGCTTCTCGGCGATGCGCCATTTCCTGCGCACCACCAAGAGCGATTTCGACCAGGTGCGCGTTGACTTCGACTGGAACAAGAGCGCGCACCACGAAATCCGCTTCGGCGCGTCGCGCAAGGAGTTCACCTTCTCGACCGATCAGTTCGAGCGCCTGACCGACACGTTAAACCCGACCGAAAAGGAAGCCGGCGTGTCCGTGGCTTCGCTCGGCAGCGTCCGCCCGTTTGGACAGGGCCTCGACATGTCCGCCGGTACGCCAACCAGCTTCTTCGCGCCCAGCCTCGCGGCCTTCTCCAACGTCTTTGGCTACGACTGCAACTGCATAAACAAGTACGGTGACTGGCGCCTGACCAACAAGCGCTCGAATGCCGCCAGCTTTGCCGTCTCCGAAATCGACACCGGCGCCTATGTCCAGGTCGATTACAATTACGAAATCTTCGGCAAGGCCGTTACCGGTAACCTCGGCGTCCGCCAGGTGAAGACGCAGATCGAAGGCGACGGTCGCACAACGGCCGGCCGGCCGGTCGTCGAGACCAACGAATATTCCGACACCCTGCCGTCGCTGAACGTCAATTTCCACGCCATGGATGACCTCTACATCCGCTTTGCGGCATCCAAGGCGATGGCACGCCCACTGCTCGCCAACCTGTCACCGGCGATTTCGGCGAT
>FSTD01000078.1_pt1 | contig 15823 bp, 16 predicted proteins | sample 1637101 | NCBI WGS metagenome assembly FSTD01 (sample SAMEA3914816, study PRJEB12502) | metagenome | biome: forest; material: soil | place: USA | collected 2011-09-16 | depth 0.3 m | reverse complement strand
CTGGTCGATGCGTTGGCGCCCGTTATCGCGGCGCCGGAACCCGCGCTCAAGATCGAAAAGGTCCTGGAGCCGGTCGTCGCAGAACACGATCCGAACGAGATCGTTGCCCCGCCGGAAAAGCCCAAGCGCGGCTGGTGGCGCCGGTAAAAAGATAAGCCGGAAGCTGGCCGCCAGTTTCCGGCATTCTCTTGTGCGCCTTAGATTCGTCATGCTTGGCGGCTAACTGAGTTGACTGAGCCGGGAAAGTGCTTGGGGCCAGGAAATGCCCAGGGAACGTACTGAGATGACTTTGGTCTGTCCTTTGACTTTACAGCGGTTCAAGGCTTTCGGCCGCAAGGCGCTGCGCACCGGCGCAGCGGTCGCCGTTGTCCTCGGCCTGAGCCTGGCGGTGGCGCAAACAGCCAGCGCCCAGGACTCGCAAAGCGTTATTCGCGACACCGAAGTCGAGATGTTCCTGAAAAACGAGACACGGCCGATTCTGGTCGGCGCCGGCCTCGAACCCGACAGAGTGCATTACTTGCTGATTGCAAGCGATGACCTCAACGCCTTCTCGACATTCGGTTTGCGCATCGGTCTCAATACCGGCCTGATCATGGAGGCCAAGAACCCGAACCAGCTGTTCGGCGTCATCGCCCACGAAACAGGCCACCTCACCGGCGGCCATATGATGCGCACCGACGAGATCGAACAGGCCGCCAAGGCGCCGATGGTCATCGCGCTGGGACTTGGCGTCATCGCCATGCTGGCCCGCGCGCCCGACGCCGGCGTCGCCCTGATGGGCAGCTCCGGCACGTTCGGCACGCTGAACGCGCTGCACTATATGCAGACCGAAGAATCCGCCGCTGACGTCGCCGGCGTCAAGGCCATGGAGCGGGCCGGCATGTCGGGCAGAGGCCTGGTCGATTTCTTCAATAACTTCCGCAATTCCGAGACCTTCAGCCACGCCGAACGCTACGAATTTTTCCGCACCCACCCGTTGACGCGCGAACGCATCCAGGCCCTGCGCGACAATGTGCAGAGGCAACCGCACTATAATGTGGTCGATCCGCCCGAGGTGGTGGCCAAGTTCGATATCGTGCGGGCCAAGCTGTCCGGCTTCCTCAACGACCCGATCAAGACGTTCAACCAGTATCCCCTAAGCGACACGTCCTATCCGGCACGCTATGCCCGCGTCATTGCCACCTATAAGCAAGGCGACTGGGACAAGGCCGTCACGCTCGTCGACGCCCTGCTGAAGGAGCAGCCCGACAATCCCTATCTATGGGAACTGAAGGGCCAGATCTATTTCGAGACCGGGCGTCCTGCCCTGGCCAAGCCGGCGCATGAAAAATCAGTCGCGCTGATGCCCCAGGCGCCATTGTTGCGCATCAATCTCGGCCAGACCCTGATCGCGCTGGGCGACAAGGATGACCTCAACGCCGCGGTGACAAACCTGCAGGAATCGATCAAGTACGAGGAAGACGACAGCTTTGCCTGGGAGCAGCTGGCTCAGGCGTACGACGGCTTGAAACAGCCTGGGCTGGCGCGTCTGGCCACCGCAGAGGCGCAATTCTATGCCGGCGACTACGAATCGGCGCGAACCTCGGCGGTGTGGTCGCAGAAATATCTCGACGCCGCCTCGCCGGAATTCCGCCGCGCCCGCGATATCGTCATGACGACATCGTCGGAACTTGGTATGCCTGCCGTTGAAGGCGAGACCAAGCGCAAACGCCACTGAACTTAATGAAAGCAAATTGCAAGTGACCGATACCCCGACGACGGATGCTCCTGTCCCCCAATCTGCTGCCCAAAAGCCCGCTCCCGCCAGCGAAAAGCTGTTTACGCAGGCCAACATCACTACCGGGCTGGCCGTATTGGCCGTTATCCTGGCCGGCGCACCCTACGTCGTGCCGCAATTGCAGGCCTATCAGGTGCAGTCGGGCCTGATGGCGCGGCCGGTCATGGTCGAGCAGGCGAAGCAAAAGCTGGATGCGCAGCGCGCCGATGCGGCGTCCAAGGCCGCGGCCATCGCCATCAAAGGCAAGATGGATTCGCTGTTCGGCGACAAGTCGGACCCCGTGCTCGGCAATCCCAACGGCACGGTCAGGATGGTCGAATTCCTCGACTATAACTGCGGCTACTGCCGGGCGGCGACGCCGGTCTTGAAGCAGTTCCTGGCCGACAATCCCGACGTCAAGCTGATCGTCAAGGAATATCCGGTGATCAGCGCCAATTCGCGGCCCCTGGCCGCCTATGCGCTCGCGGCCGCCGGCATGGGTAAGTACGAGCCTGTGCACTACGCCTTGATGACCGAGCACGTCAAAAGCGAAACCGATATGTCCGCTGTCTTGACGGCCGTAGGTCTCGACGCCGAAGCGGTCAAGACGAAGGCCAAGTCGAAGGACATCCAGGACCATATCGACCGCGTGCTGATGCTTGGCGCAGATCTGGCCGTCGATGGCACGCCGACCTTTGTGATCAATGGCCAGGCGATCAACGGGGCGAACTTCGATGGTCTCAAATCCGCAGTCGCCGCCGAGCGCGCCAAGCTGAAAAAGAGCTAGGCTCCGGCCCAGACGACGACGAGAAACAAAGTATGAAACTGCCCCTGTCGACATTCGCCGCGACCGACTGGTCGACCATCACACCGACGCGCCACCCGGGAACGACCGGCTTTGCCCTGTGGCGCACGGTCGAGGTCGGCGACATGCGTATCCGCAAGGTGGACTATTCGCCGGGCTACCTGGCCGACCACTGGTGTGATCGCGGCCACGTCCTTCTGGTGCTGGAAGGCACGCTTGAAACGGAACTGGCTGACGGCCGCAGGTTCACCTTGACGGCCGGCATGACCTATCACGTCTCTGACAGCGGAGACGCGGCGCACCAGTCAGGGACGGCCGGAGGCGCGGTGGCGTTTATCGTCGATTGAGGGCATCGCTCTGCCCAAAATGGGCTATCCGACGCCTGCTCTAGAGTATGCTGCTTTTTGAAGGAAACGCCGCATACTCTGAATTCCTTAGCGGTCGCATGCTTGACGCGAAAAACCGGTTTCCACTTTTTCGCAGCATGCTCTAGCGGCTGAACAGCAGGCGGTCGCGGAATTTCTGGCTGTCGGCAACATAAAACGTCTCGAACCATGCCTGTTCGCCGGGCCCTGGCGGTTTGCGAAGCTTGATGACGCCTGTGCCCGCTTGCGGGGCAGCGCCCTTCGTCACGCCGGCTTCATCCATCTTGGTGCGGAAATGCAAGTGATCGAACATGCGCAAGGCTTCGATGGCGTAGGCCGTGGCGGCGCGGGCGTTGCTGATCTGGATCAGGTGGTCGCCGTTGCCTTCCTCGCCGCTGAACGACAGGTTGGATGAACCGGCAAAGAGTTTGGCGCTGGGGAGGTCGAAATCGGTGACGACGAACTTGTGGTGGATATTGATACCGGCCTGGCCGGACCACTCCTCCTTGAACGGCGTGGGTGCGTGGGCGCCGAGATATTTAAAGTCGACGACGCCGATCGACCCGTCGGGTTTCGCCAGCTTCAGGCCGGACTTGCGATTGACCACGCCGTAGCTGAACAGGGGTTTGTCGACCAGCCTGTCGAGCGCCTTGCGGATCGGGCCTTTCGTATCCTGACTGAGGAAGGCGACGGAATAGAGCACGCTTGATGTTGCTTGCTCGATCGCGCCTTCCAGCGGCGACAGAGAGACGGCGCTGGACTTCGGGTGCGGCGAGAAGCAGATGCGCACCGTCGATCCATCGGGCGCGGTCACGGCGTGCCAGATCTTCGACAGCGGGTCGTCTTCGAGGGCGTCCGGCCCTTTGCGCGCCAGGTCGAACATCTGCGAAAACAGACTGACGGCTTCGGGCGCCTGGAAGAGCAGCATGTTGTTGGCCTGAATATACAGGCCTCGGAAAGAGAAGTTGGTCGAGCCGCAGATGACGCGCTCGCCGACGCCATTGCGTTTGACGATAATGACTTTGTTATGTTGGAGGCCGTCGAAATGGTGGCGATGAACCTCCGCTCCGGCCTGGGTCAGCCGGGTTGCCGCATGCGTTTCCGCGCTGTCGAGGTCGTTGTGCTCACCGGCGTTGTCGATGACGATGCGCAAACTCGCCGGTCCTCCGGCGGCGCGGCGGCGCGCAACCGCCTCGAGGCAGGCGACAATATCGGGTTCATTCAAGTCATAGGCCAGGACGTCGAGCGTAACGGCGGGGCTTTGCCGGGCGTCGTTCAGGATGGCGAACAGCTGTTCCGTCGCCTTGCCGCCGAGCCAGTCATAGACGCCTTTCGGCGCCTTCGACTTGTCGTGTTTCAGGCCGTCCTTGGCCTTTGCCGGCAAGATCAGTTTGCGCCCGGCCTTGTCCGGAAAGGTGTCGGAAAACGCCTGGGACGAGGCGAGATTGCGCGTGAAGGCGACGTCGACAAAACCCGGAATCGCTTCGTCAAAGAGGTCGATCTCACCCTCCGCCAGTAGGCGGGCTTCAAGCGCGTTGCCGACCCAATGCATCATGGTGACGCGGTAGATATAGGTGCCGGGTTTGGGCTGATAGGGAAAGTGCACCCAGCGAAAGGTCTGCAACGGTGCTTCGTTCGTCGGATAGTCGCGATTGCCGGTCAGGACGGTACCCGGCGGGTAGTCGAAAGCAATGCGATTGCGCAAGAACTGGAAGGACGTCGCGCCTGGTGAGCGGACTTCGACGGCAAAGCCGGCAAAATCCGGGCCCGGCTTCGGGTCGACATTCATGCCGATCAAGCACATGCGCTCGCCGCGCCGCAGTTTAACCTTCAGCGCGGCGCCGGCGGCCGGAACCTCGTGTGGGGGCATGGACTCGCTCGCGATACAATGATGGGAAGCCGAACGCTAACACAATCCTGTGGCGACGTCTCATGAAAAACAATCATCGGCATGCGAAAGCAACGCCGGTTCCGTCGCGTTGCTTTACGCTGGGCAAGTGACGAGCTGGTCGTCCTGAGGCATCGGCTCGGGGAGCGCCGTATATTGCCGGTAGTCGGCCTCCCGGCCGAGCTTTTGCGACAGCAGACCCAAGTCCAGACGCTTGAGCACATCGACGGTGACCGGCCGTTTTTCGTCCCAGTGGATCATCGCACCATAGAATCCCTGCGCCTCTTTTGACGTCAGCAGGTCGAGCAGGAAGTCGGCCTCGGCCTCGGACCGGCAAGGCAGAAAATAGATTGTGTCGTCAAACACGACCGGCTTTCCGTCTTCCGGACCAACCTTCAGGAACTGCAGTTTCTTGTAGAAACCTGAGATTGCCACCTTCCATGGCGCAAAGGTGTAGTCACCGACGCCGAAAATCGAGAACGGCGGCTTGTTGCGGTAAATGGAGCTTCCGCGCCGATCGAAGGTGGCGGAATAAGCGTTCAGGTAGGCCCAGGTCAGTGGTGCCTCGCGGGCAATTCTACCGGTAGGATCCCCAACCCGCCTTTGCGTAACCAGCATCATGCTTCGTGCTTGCGTGCGGCCGTTGCCGACGTCGGAGCTTTTCAGCATTGGAAAAAGGAAGTCCGGCTCGATGCGGACGGACTCGCCCAGGCCATTTTCCAAACCAATGGCTGATCGTTTGAGCTCCATGACCTTTGAGCAATCATGCTTGACGCCGGAACGCCAGACGTAGCTTCGTTCGGGCCCCAATAGATGGCGGTACGCGGTCAATGCCCGGATGTCGGGAATGAGATGGCCGCTATCGTAGCCAAAGGTGTTGACTGGGGCCGTCGCTTCGAGGCTGCCGAAGACCTCGCACGTTCGGCTTTGTCCGTCGGGCTCGAGCGTCACGACGAAAAAGCAGGCGTCCACGGCAGCGCCGAATTGCGCCATGGCGTCGATCTTGTAAATGCGCGCCTCGGCGATCTGCGATTTCGGACGCTTCCAGCAGTGCAGGAGGATTTTTCGCGCCACCGCCGTCTTGCATAAAACCGCAACCGTGCCCGGCTTGCCTTCGAGCCATTCGAGGTATTTCAGCAGCATGTGCTCGGAAATATCGAAATTTGCCTTGCCGGTTATGGCATCGAGACCCGCGTGCCCCTGAAAGTTCGATTTCGCCGGCAAGTTAGCGCTTTCAATCGCCCCCAATTCCGAGCTCGTCACCCAGGGCGGATTGCCGATGATAAGCCAGGGGCCCTCGCTCTGGCCTATGACTGCCTGCCAGTTCACGACAAAGAAATCGCCCTGGTGTAGGGCAACGCGGCGGCGATAGGCCGCGACTACAGAAATGGCCTGGTCCAGGTGGCTGCTATTGATCTCAAAGCCAATGACGGGTGTATCTGGAAATGCCTTCGCCGCCGAAAGGACAAAAGCGCCTTTGCCGCAAGTCGGCTCGAGGATTGCGCCAGGTTTGAAGCTGAGTTTAGCCAGCAGGGAGGTTGCAGCCAGCGCCAGGTCCGGGGGCGTTTGAAAGTCGCCGAACTCGCGGATCGCCTTGGGTTTGGGGCCTCTGGCTCCGGCCATCAGGTAATCCTTGTGAGACCGGCAACGGTTCCCGCCTGCTGGATGACCCGACTATATTGCAAACGCCATTGTAGGGCGTTCGAGATTGTCAAATAGCCCTGCACAGGCATTTGTTTCATCAAGGCGGCAGCAATATTATTTGCCTCAATTTCCTCAATTGGCAGATTCTTGTCCATCATGAAGGCGATCAGATCTTCCTCATTTCCGTCCCGCTCCAGAATTTCGCGAAGCCCCTTGGTCATTTGAAAGTCGCCGGTAAGGTGCTTCTCAATAAATATGGTGTGCTTGATATCGAGGCGGCCGGTCCTGGCCTTTTGATCGTCAAATTTGTCGTAGACAAAGATAATAAGATTGTAGCCCAGGCCAAATATTTTTTGACGCGCGGACTTATACGGACAGGACGATTGCGGTTGTTTAACGCTGGTCACTTTTATGTCCACATTGATGGAAGGAATATCGATGCCAGAGGCCGAATTGCCGCCGGCAAAAGAATAACCGTCCATCAAATGAGTCGTAAACTTATGCTCGAGATAAGTCCCCACAGCCTTTCCGTCCGTCACGCCATATAGCGAAGGTTCGCTATGCGCACATTCGGCTTCCGCAAAAATTGCGGCCTCCTTCAAAAGCGCTGGAATGGTCAGGTCGTTTTTCATGCAGAATCGCTTCGCGGCTTAAGACGCAACCATATCCAAGCCTTCGGGATTGTGAAGGCCAATAGCGACGGCATCAGGTTCAACACCTGACGAAAACCAAGCGAGCGCATAAATTGACCCGATATCGAGGCATGCGGAATAGATAAAACCGTCAGATCAATCCGGCCAGCGGCGAAGACGGATCGGCGTAGAGACGCCGCGGCATACGGCCGGCGAGATAGGCTTCGCGGCCGGCAATGACTGCGTGTTTCATTGCGTTGGCCATGCGGATCGGGTCCTTGGCCTCGGCGATGGCTGTGTTCATCAGCACCGCGTCGCACCCCAGTTCCATCGCTTCGGCCGCTTCCGAGGCCGTGCCGACGCCGGCGTCAACGAGGACGGGGACCTTGGCGTTCTCAATAATGATCCGCAGCATGACGGGGTTCTGGATGCCGAGGCCGGAGCCGATCGGCGCCGCCAGCGGCATGATGGCGACGGCCCCAGCCTCTTCCAACTTGCGGGCATAGACCGGGTCGTCCGAGCAATAGACCATGACCTGGAAGCCGTCCTTCACCAGCAGCTTCAGCGAACGCAATGTCTCTTCCATATCGGGATAAAGCGTCTTCGGATCGGACAGAACCTCGAGCTTGACCAGGTCCCAGCCGCCGGCTTCGCGCGCCAGGCGCAGCGTACGGACGGCATCCTCACCGGTAAAACACCCAGCGGTATTGGGCAGATAGGTGAAGCGGTCGGGTTTGACGAAATCCATCAGCATCGGCTGACTGGGGTCGGTCAGATTGACGCGGCGTACGGCGACCGTGACGATTTCAGCGCCCGAAGCCTCGGCAGCGGCGGCGTTCTGGGCATAGTCCTTATACTTGCCGGTGCCGACGATCAGGCGCGAGGTGAAAGTGCGTCCGGCGACACTCCAGGTCTCGGCTTCAAATTTCTTCACGTCATCCATCAGCCGCCTCCAACAAAATGTACGATTTCCAGACGGTCACCGTCGCTCAACGCCGTTCCCAGATACAGTGAGCGCGGCACGATCTCTAAATTCCGCTCGACGGCGATCTTGCGACCATCAAGGCCTATTTCGGCAATCAGGGCCGTCACGGAGGTCGCCGTAACCTCCCTTTCCTCACCGTTCAACAGGATTTTTACCATTTGGGAACCAAATTTTTCCTAAACCACTCGCATTGCAGCACAGTTCAGCTTGTGACGAAACGTTCGCGTTGATACAAGTGCCGCCTCTTGAACAAGCCCGTGAGCTAAATGCCGAAGCCCATATATGTCCTCAATGGCCCCAACCTCAACCTGCTTGGGGTCCGTGAGCCTGAAATTTATGGCTATACGACGCTTTCCGATATCGAATCGAACTGCCGGACGCTTCTTAGCACGTCCGGACACGAGCTTGTCTTTCGCCAGAGCAATCACGAAGGCGAGCTGATCGACTGGATTCACGAGGCACGCGAACAGGGTTGCGCGCTTATCATCAATCCGGCTGGTTACGGCCACACCTCCGTGGCGCTCCTCGACGCGCTCAAAGCCCTGAGCATCCCTGTGATCGAATGCCACCTGTCCAACCCGCAAACCCGCGAGTCCTTCCGCCATCACTCTTATGTGTCACTGGCGGCCAAAGGGATTGTTGCGGGCTTCGGTGCCTTTGGCTATGAACTGGCCGTACAGGCCGCCCTCAAACTTCTCTGATTAAAGTCCCTGATCAAGTCCTGGTCTTTGCTACAAAGACGGAATTCAAGGTTATTACATGACGACTCCCAAATCTTCGCCTGAGCCGATCGACCCGAAGCTGGTACGCAAGCTTGCCGACATCCTCAAGGAAACCGATCTGTCGGAAATCGAGGTCGAACAAGGCGATCTGAAGATTCGCGTGGCGCGCCAGCTGACGGCTGCCCCGACTATGAACTATGTCGCAGCGCCCGCCGTGGCAGCGGCTCCGGCATCCGTTGCCGCCGCGCCGGTGGCTGAGGCCGCCCCTGCCGCTGCAGCCGCTCCGGCCGGCGTCCCGAAGGACGCCATCAAGTCGCCGATGGTCGGCACCTGCTATATGGCTGCCCAACCCGGCGCCCCGGCCTTTATCAAGGTCGGCGACAAGGTGAAGCAGGGCCAGACCCTGCTGATCATCGAAGCCATGAAGACCATGAACCCCATTCCGTCGCCGCGCGAAGGCGTGGTGGCGCAGATCCTGGTCACTGACGCGCAGCCGGTCGAGTTCGGCGAAGCGCTCGTTGTGTTCGAGTAAGCGGCCTTATGAAAGCCTTTGACAAGATCCTGATCGCCAATCGCGGCGAGATCGCGCTGCGCGTCATCCGCGCCGCCAAGGAAATGGGCATCGCCACCGTGGCCGTCCATTCCGAAGCCGATGCCTCCGCCATGCACGTCCATCTCGCTGACGAATCCGTCTGCATCGGGCCGGCGGCGGCGTCGAAGTCCTACCTCAATATCCCGTCGATCATCGCTGCCGCCGAAATCACCGGCGCCCAGGCGATCCATCCGGGTTACGGCTTCCTGTCGGAAAACGCCCGCTTTGCCGAGATCGTCGGCGCGCACGGTCTGACCTTTATCGGCCCGAAGCCCGAACATATCCGCATGATGGGCGACAAGATCACGGCCAAGCAAGCCGCCAGGGATTCGGGCATTCCCGTCGTTCCGGGCTCGGACGGCGGCGTCGCCACGGTCGAAGAGGCCATGGACGCGGCCGAAGCGATCGGCTTTCCGCTGATCATCAAGGCAGCCGCCGGCGGTGGCGGACGCGGCATGAAGGTCGCCAAGGATCGCGAATCGCTGGCCGAAGCCGTGATGAGCGCCCAGTCGGAAGCGGCAGCGGCCTTCGGCGATGGCTCGGTCTATATGGAGCGCTACCTTCAGCGCCCGCGTCACATCGAAATCCAGATCATCGCCGACAGCCACGGCAATGTCTGTCACCTGGGCGAGCGCGATTGCTCCTTGCAACGCCGCCACCAGAAGGTTTTGGAAGAAGCGCCCTCGCCCGTTATCGACAAGGCGGCGCGCGACAAGATCGGCAAGGTCTGCGTCGACGCCATCAAGAAGATCGGCTATCTCGGCGTCGGCACGATCGAATTCCTGTACGAGGATGGCGAGTTCTTCTTTATCGAAATGAACACGCGTCTGCAGGTCGAGCATCCGGTCACCGAATACGTCACCGATATCGACCTGGTCCGTGAGCAGATCCGCATCGCCGAGGGTTACCCCCTGTCGTTCCAGCAATCGGATATCGATATCAAGACGCACTCGATCGAAGTGCGCATCAATGCCGAGAACGCGCGGACCTTCGTGCCGTCGCCCGGCACGGTGACCGATTTCCACGCGCCGGGCGGCCTGGGCGTGCGCCTCGATTCGGCGATCTATAACGGCTATGCCATCCCGCCCTATTACGACAGCCTCGTCGGCAAGCTCATCGTGCACGGCCGCGACCGGCCGGAAGCGCTGGCGCGCCTGAAGCGGGCCTTGAGCGAGACGGTGGTCACCGGGATCGACACGACGATCCCCCTGTTCCTCGACCTGCTCAACGAAAAAGACATTCAATCGGGTGACTACAACATCCATTGGCTGGAAAACTGGATCAAGTCGCAGGAAGCCCACTGAGGCATTCTGCGCACTTGATCGACTGGAAAAAGCCTTGCACTTCGCAAGGCTTTTTTGTTTTGCGAAGGACAAGCGAACCATGACGACCGCCCTTATAATCATCGACTTGCAAAATGCGATCCTGCGCGGATTGGGAACATCTGAGCGTCAACCGGCGATCGACGCGGCCCTGGACGCGATGACGGCGCGCGTTGCCGAGGTGCAGACCAAGGCGCGCAAGGCTGGAATTCCTATCGTCGCCGTCCAGCACGACGGCGCGACGGGTCATCGCCTGCAAACCGGTAGCGAAGGTTGGGCGCTGCGGGCGGAGATTGCGCCCCTGCCCGGAGAGCCTGTCGTGCACAAGACCGCGTGCGACTCCTTCTTCGCTACCGATTTGCAAGCAACCCTCGAAAGACTTGCGGCTCACCACCTGATCGTCGCCGGCTGCATGTCGCAGTTCTGCGTCGACACGACCTGCCGGCGCGCTGTGTCCCTGGGCTACGACGTGACGCTTCTGAGCGACGGGCACATGACGGCGGATATGGGAAGCCTTACATTCGACCAGATCATTGCGCACCACAATGCGCTGCTGGGCGGCTTCGACGCGGGCCACCGTACCGTTACCCTGACGACATGCGAGGAAGTTCCTTTTGAGAGGTGAGTTGTGATTCAGGCTGCGCTGGCTCTCCTGGCGATCGCGACGATCCAAAGCGGGCCCCAACCCGCTGCCAGCAACGATCCTTACGTCCTGCCAAGAGCCATGTTTTACGATTACAAACACGACGGCGTGGCTATTGATAGTTGGCTCACAATTCCGGCCAGGGCTGCAACGCGTAAAGGCCCTACGGAGACGAACTTTCTCTTTCACTATGTGGCCCCACAGCAGGCCTGGCCGCCACTCAACGCCCCATCTTCAGTCAATGTCATCTACTACAAGGTCCCCAGCAATGGTGCTGAGCCGGACAAGGTAATCGACAGCGTTACCGGATATACGGGCGAAGACGGCAAATTTCGGCGGATTCCGCTCAATGTGAAGACATTGGAAAAGGTCAGGATCGTGGCCTATGGAAAAGCACCCCCTGCCTCTGGCATATTTCATACACGCCGCCGGATCGCCATAATGGCGGGCACTGCGCCACTAGACATTTATGTCACCTGGCTCGGCGAAGGCCAGGATATGCCCGGCATTGGAGCGGTATGCGATATTAAATGGTACTGGGACTGGATAGACGGCTGGGGCCATCCGGACGACGGCAATGAGGTCAGGCCGGATCGCGTAATGGAAGACTTTTCCTGTCGTCCATAACCCGTCACCTTATTGCTTTCTAACGGCCAGACGCTATTCAGATAGGCCTTCCGCCGGAATCGCCTGCCTTGCCTGATTTCACCCTCGACGACCTGATTACCTGCTACCGCAGCGGCGTGTTTCCCATGTCGGACGCGCGCGACGACGAATACCTGTTTCTGGTCGATCCCCCTTTGCGCGGGGTCCTGCCGCTGGACGGATTTCACATTCCGTCGCGGCTGGCGCGGACGGTCCGCAAGGACGACTATACCATTCGCGTCGATACGTCTTTTCAGCAAGTCATCGAGCTGTGCGCCGAGACGGCCTCCGACCGGCAGTCGACGTGGATTTCGCACTCTATTCAGGCGCTTTATCAGGCCTTGTTCGCGCGCGGCCTGGCGCACAGCGTCGAGGTGTGGCGCGACGACTATCTGATCGGAGGGCTTTACGGCGTTTCGATCGGCGGCGCGTTCTTCGGCGAGAGCATGGTGTCGCGGGCGACCGACGCCTCGAAAATCGCGCTTGTCCATCTGGTCGCGCGCCTGAAAGCCGGCGGTTTCACGCTCCTCGACTGCCAGTTTCAGACCGATCATTTGCGGCAGTTCGGCGTCGTCGAGTTGGCTAAGGACGATTACCTCAAACGACTGACGGAGGCTGTGGACCTGAAAGCGGATTTTTATGCGTTGCCGCGGGCGACGTCCGGCGCGGAAGCGCTAAGGGTGGCCGAAAGTGCTGCAACCGGCCCCTAGAGTAGGCTGCGTTTTGAAGGAAACGCCGCATACTCTAGATTCCTTAGCGGTCGCATCCTCGACGCGAAAAACCGATTTCCACTTTTTCGCAGCATGCTCTAGGTCTTACGAAGTCGGCCCAGCGACCGCGGGTAGGGCCAACGGCTTGCGGCAGCCGATGACCCACGCGTCGTAGACCGGATGCTGCAGCGGGTTCAGGCTGGGCGTCGAGGCGTAGGTCCAGCCGCGGAAGATTTCCTTGGACTTCAAGGTCTGCGCCGGATTGACGGCGTTTACCGGATTGGTGCGGACCTGCATATAGGCGATGACGTCGGCCATGGGTTCGTCGTCGGCTGTCGTTTCACACGCCTTGACCGTATAGATCAGGCCCTTGTAGCGGACCGGCTGGCCGATCGGCGCCTCGAAACGCACGCTTTCCGAAGAGATCTTGTCGAGCGCTTCGATAATGGCGACGCCATAGCGCGGGCGCTTTTTGTGGACGTAGGTGTCGGCCACGGCCGATGACGAGGACGACGACTCAGCGCGAGCGACTTTCGGCGCCGCAGGTGCACCGGCGTCCGGTTTGGCAGACGTCGGCGGTACGTAGGGATGCAGTTCGTTGTCCGGCGTCGGGTTGGGCGAGACGTAGGTCGGTGTCGTCTGGGTCGCAGGCGTCTTCACCGTGTCCGCCGCGTTCTTCGCCTTCTTCTTGTCCGGCACGTAGGGCTTATATTCGACGCCATCGACGTAATAGGGCTGGCGGTCGTAATCGGCGCTGTCGACATAGTGCGGCGGTTGCTTGCCGCCGTCATCGCGGCGCGGCGGCGGCGACACCTGGGCCAGGGCCGGAACGATGGCGCACAGGCCGATCGCGGCGGCCGTAAAGGCCACCGGACGGAAACGGAACCTGTGCACGGGCTTGCTCATTACGGCTTCCAGGCCTCGTAGTCGCCGCTGCTGGCCGAGCGCTTGGCGTCGGCATTGAGCGATCCAGGGGGAAACTGGGCGAACGGTGTGCCGCTCATGTTCGGCAGGTGCGCCTTTTCCCACTTTTGCCGCGGCAGGGCCTCGACCGAAGGCGGCGTGTCGTAGGTATAGTGCATCCAGCCGTGCCAGTCGGGCGGGATCTTGGAGGCATCGGCGTAGCCCTTATAGATCACCCAGCGGCGCTTGCGGCCGGTATCGTAGGAATTCTTTGCGGTACGGTCTTCAAAGTATCTGTTGCCGAACTCGTCGGTCCCGACGGCGCGGCCGCGTTTGCCGATAGTGAACAAGGTGCCGAGCGTTGCACTGCTCCACCAGGTGAAGCTGCTCGCCAGCAAATCAAAAATACCAGCCATACCGGCGCTTATCCTCTCAACGCGGTCACGCAACTGTGCCCGCCAACATCTGAAAGCAAACTATAGAGAGGCGAAGGCATCAGGTAAAGGCGCGCCTTGGCCGGTGCAGGAAAAAAAATTACCCGGCTCGGGCGCTTTTTTCATCAACATATTGTGGACGAGTTCATTTTTAACTACCAGATTTATTGAATTCTCGCCAGCCAGGCGATAGGGTTAATGACTGACCCTGTAGATTTCCGGATGCGCCATGGCCTTTTTGTCACCCGCCTTAAGCCGCCTCATCACCGCAAGCGATCTGGAATCCCGCGTTATAGAGCGCACGGGAACCTTTACAGAGGTAATTTGCCCGCGCGCCATGACCTCGGTGCAGGCGGAAGCCTGGCTCGACTGGGCCGATTCGCTGCCCAAGGACCTGCCATCGGGGACGTGGCTGCGTGCGGGTGACGCCGATGTCGACGCGTTCGGCGGAGCGACCGCCGACTACGCCCATCGTCTGGCGCAATGGGGCCTGCGGCTGGGACATTTTTCTGCGCCCGGTGAAGCCGCCGATTTTGCCGAGGCTGTCGAAGCGACTCTGTTGTGCGGCCTGGCGGCGCCGGCCTCCGGACTGGCTTCCGGTCACCGCGTCCACCCGACCGCCGGCGATATCCTCGTGCGCACGCCGGAGACTTCGCCGCTTTATCTCGACGATCACAGCGGCCGGCAAACGCTCAACCGCCTGCTGCTCGATGCGCGCGCGCGCACCTTGCAAACCGCGACGCAGAAACAACTTGGCGAGGCGCTTGAAGACATCAACAGCGCCGTGCAACGCTCTGAGGGCGAGCACCGCGCCAGCCCCAAACACAATACGGCGCTGGCCAGAGCTTGCGCCAAGGCGCGGCGGCTGGGGGCAAGCGACGGCCTGATCGCGCGGCAGATTCAATTCAGCCAGGCCAGCGCCGGCAACGCCGCCGCGACAGCATCGCCCGAACCGGAAACGGTTCGTCATCGCGCCGTCATCGCCCAGCGCGACCTGATCAGCGCCGGCGACCCATCGGCCGTATTGCTGGCCGAAACGGCGCTCGAGGCCAGGGGCGTCCATCTCGTTTTTTCGCCGCTTGATGCCGAGATGCTCGATGCGCAGAATTTCAGCGCCAAGGCAGCGATTCAGATCGAGCGGTTCTTCGACGAGTCGGGGCAACTCGACGAAGACGCCTTGATCGACTGCATCAATCTTTGGGTACATGCCCTTGATATTGAAGCCGCTATTGGCTTTTCGCAAAATGCTGCCGATGCCCAGCGCCGCGCTGCGGAGCGCCCCTTGGCCCTGACGCTGGCCGGTGTGGCCGAGGCAGTCATGGCGCAGGGGTTGGCTCTGCGCGACAGCGCCGGGCTCGATTTCGCCAGCCATCTGCTTGCGCTTTTTAGCGCTGCCGCCACGCACGGTTCGGCGCTGCTGGCAGCGCGGCTGGGCGCATACGACGGATTCGCCGCTGCCAAGGCTGAGCAAATCGACCGACTGAGCCGCAACCTCTATGGGATTACGGCCCTGCAAGGCCTGTCCTCCTATAAGGGACGCGCGCTCGATCTGCTGCAGACCGCCTTGAAGCTCGCCAAGAAGACCGGCCTGCGCAACGCGCAAGTCACGGCGCTGTTTGCCGATGCCGACCTGTCCTTGCGGCTTGGCGCCGGACTGGGTGATCAGACCGTGGACGACATCGTCAGCCTGATGGAAACCGACGACGGCCTGCTGATGCCGACGCTGAAAGCCTGCGTCATCAATGGCTTGCAGGCCGTTGACGCCGACTGGACGCAG
>FSTD01000119.1_pt1 | contig 16134 bp, 11 predicted proteins | sample 1637101 | NCBI WGS metagenome assembly FSTD01 (sample SAMEA3914816, study PRJEB12502) | metagenome | biome: forest; material: soil | place: USA | collected 2011-09-16 | depth 0.3 m | reverse complement strand
TCCGGGTTCTTGGCGACCTCGAACCAGGCTTCGCCCTTGATCAGTTGGACGTGACGCAGGTGACCGGTCATGGCGACGTCGATCTGGCTGTCGGTATTGATGGCGGCTATCGACCGGTCGGCCAGCGGCACGTTGCGCAGTTCACCGCGCTGCGTGGCGAAGCTCAGACGGCTTTTCAGGACGTAGCCGACACCGATGGCGGCGGCCAGCGAAGCCGCGATCCCGCCGGTGAGCAGGATGCGGCGCGTCGGTTTTGGCGTGATGCGAGGCGGCGCGGTCAGCATAGGCTGCGACAGAACGTCTTCGCCCTGCCCCGAACCGTGCATCAGCACCTGGGCGCGGTCGAGCAATGTCCAGGCCGCTTCTGCGCGCAGGAAAGCACCGCGGTGGCGCGGGTCGGCGTCATACCAGGCGTGGAACGCCAGTGCGACGGCGGGATCGTCCCGGCCGGAATTCAGGCGCGCCACCCACTCGGCGGCCTGGGCGTCAATCGGCGACATTATGCACCCCATTCAGCGCGGTACGCGCGGCCGGTTCGGCTTTCGCCGACACGGACGACAGGGTACGCAGGATCAGCATAAGCCCCTTGGCCGTCTCTTTCTCAATGATATTCTCGCTGAGGGAGAGGCGTTTCGCCGTTTCGGCCTGCGACAGGCCATGCACCTTGCGCAGCTCGAACACCTGGCGGCAGCGCTCCGGCAGGTCGCGGATCAGGCCCAGGACGTGGTTGAGCTCGGCGCGCGCGCCCGCCGCTGCTTCCGGATTCGGACAGCTATCGGCCACGCCGAGCTCGTCGAGGTTCTGCACGGTCATGATCGACACGATCCGGCTCTTGCGGACCTGCTCGAGCACGACATTGCGCGCCGAGCGGAAGAGATAGGCGCGGGCGTCGAGGATGTGCTCGGTGCGCTCCAGGCGGAGCAGCCGGCAATAGACCTCTTGTACGATATCATCGCGTTCATGCGCCTTTACACCCAATCGCGTCAGCCAGACGCGCAGATCGGCCTCGTGCGGCAGAATCTGCGTGCCGACAAAAGCCAGCAGCGCGGCGCGATCCTGTGCCGGCGTCATGACGTCTGTCCTGATGATACGATGTACGGCATGCGGTTTTCCGCCACCTGTCCCTGCATTTCCCGGATTTACAGCAGGTTTCATCGACCCGCCGCATTATGACGGGATTCATAGCACAATATGAGACGAGGGCCAGCCATATTATATTACAATATAGATAGCCCCCTCACTGTTTGGCAGCCTGTGGCGCGCTCAACACAATCGTGCGGGCTTTGGCAGGGACCTTCAGACTCAGCGCCTCGGCGCCGTCGAGCGCCCCTTCGCTGTCCGCCGTGCCGATAACGACATCGCTGCCCGGCCGCAGCCAGGCGCTAAAGGCAAAATTGCCGCCAGTCTTCGTCATGGCCACCTTGACGCCGCCGGTAAAGTCGGCCGTGACGTATTGCGCCGCCTGGCCGCGATCGGGCACCGTGAAGGTGATTTCGACCGGCAAGACGTATTTGGCCTTCGGCCATTCCAGCGCCGGCAAGGCCTTGCCCTTGAAATCGAAGAAGGCGGCGTTTTCCCAATCGGATCCTTGCGCCCAGCGCGTTTTGCACTTGGTCGAGACCCAGGCCGGTTCCCAGTAGACGACGCCTATGCCGCCTGAGTCGAGCGTCAGCTGCATGATGTCGTGCATATATTTCGCCTGGCCGGGGATCGATACCGGATAGCCAGGCAAGGCCGAGTCCGAACCGAGCAGATTACCGGCACTGTCGGCGTAATCGTCGGTAAAAGCATAGCCGGTTTCGACGACAACGACGTCCTTGTCGAACTTGGCGTGGATCCGTTTGATCGTCTCGGCCAGGCCGGTCAGGTTCTCTTTCGACCACTTGCTGTAATAGCTGAGGCCGATGACGTCGTAGCCCTTGACGCCCGCTGCTGTCGCCGCGTCGAACCATGGCTCCGCATTTTCCGGTTGGGCGATGTGCAGCATGATCTGCGGCTTGAGGCGGCTGTCTGCTGATGCGTCGCGGACGCCCTTGATGCCGGCATTGAACAGGCGGGCATTGCGCGCCCAGTTGATGGCGACGTGCTCTTCCGGCTGCGTGCGCAGGATCTCGCCATTGGTCTCGTTGCCGACCTGGACCATGTCGGGCATCAGGCCGTCAGCCTTGAGACTGTTGAGGGTATCGAGCGTATATTGGTAGAGCGCGGCGACCTGTTCGTCGTCGCTCATCTTGGCCCAGGCGGCCGGGACGAGTTGCTTGCCGCCGTCAGCCCAGTCGTCGGAATAGTGGAAATCGAGCAGAACTTTCATGCCGTTGGCGCGCGCCGCGGCTATGGTCTTCTTGACGTCGGGCAGGTTGGAGTATGGCGTCCATTTGGCGTCTACCCAGATACGCACGCGGACCAGGTTGTGGCCAGATTGGGCGAAGATCGCGTAGGCGTCCTGGGTTTTGCCGTGATAGCTGTAGGTCGCGCCGCACGCTTTCATCTCATTGACGTAGGACAGGTCGGCGCCGAACCAGTAGGCGCGATCGGCGGCCTGGACGGACGGGGTCGCGGCGACGAGTGCGGCGACGGCGAAGGCGGGGCAGATTTTGCGGGTCATGCCTATAGGATGCACCCGGGCGGATTTTCCGCCAACTCCGAAGTTCAAATGTGAGCACGCCTATCTCCAAAGTTCCATTTCGGAACTTTGGCAAGGGCAAGTGCCCGCCCGAGCTGATGCGAGGAGCCCCGCGGCGCTTGAGCGGCAAAAAGCTTATCCCCAGCCCTCGACCGTGCCCTTGCGGCGGGCGGCGGCGGGCGGCGGCGCGGCGGCCAGGATCTGCGGTTTCGGTTTGCCGAACAGGTAGCCCTGGCCGAACTCGATGCCCATGCCCTTGCACAGCTTGGCGGTGTCTTCATCTTCGATCATTTCGGCCACGACACCGCAGCGCAGTTCCTTGCACAGCACGGCGATCGAGCGGATCAGGGCGCGTTGGCGCGGATTGGCGCGGGCCTCACGCAGGAACGGGCCGTCGATCTTGACGAAATCGACGTCGAAACGGCGCAGATAGGCATAGGCTGCAGCGCCGGCGCCAAAATCGTCGAGGCAAACGCGGTACCCGGCCAGGCGCAGCCACTTCAGGAAGCTTGCTGCCGCTTCCATGTCCTCGACGGCGTTCGATTCGGTCAGCTCGAACATCAGACGCTTGGACAGCATTGGGAAAGGCTGCAGCATCTGGCGAAGGCTTTCGCGGAAGGCCGCGTCCTGGATCGACAGGCCCGAAAGATTGATGGCAATCGAGACTTCACGATTCTGGTTGAGCATGTCGATGGCTTTTTTCGCCACGGCCAGGTCGAAATCCTGAACCATGCCCAGTTGCTCGGACATGCGAATGGTTTCAAACGGCGTGCGGCCGTCCTTGAAGCGCATCAGCGCTTCGTAGTGATGGACCGAGCGCGTCTCGAGGTCGACGACCGGCTGGTAGAACAGGCTGAAATTGTTGTCGTCGATCAGGTTGCGGATCGAGTCGAAGTGCTGCACGGTCTCGTCCATGGCCGTCTTCAGGCTGTCCTGCAGCGAGGTGATCGGCGGGCGGTTCTCCGGATGACAAAAGGTGTTCAAGGCAAATGACAGGGCGCGCGCGACGCTTTCCTGGTCGAGATTGCCGGTGTTGAACTGGAAATTCATGACGCTGGCGTCGAGCGCGTCCGGCTTGACGCCGGCAGCTGCCGCTACGCCCGCCAGGTCAGCCGCCAGGGCTTCCGGACTGAGGGCGCACCCTTTCGGCGGGGCGATGTAGCTGAACTCTTCGTCCGACAGGCGGGCTGCCGTATTGCCGCCCATGGATTGCGCCCGCAACACCGCGCCGATTTCACCGAGCAACTGGTCCGACTTGTCCTTGGGCAAGGCCCGAATGACGCCGGAAAGCCCCTTCATGCGGACCAGCTTCATTTCCTTCGGCGCATTTTCCGCGTCGTGGTCGAGCACGCGCCCGGCCATGTCCTCGAAATCATCGAGGCCCATAAGGCCGCTGGCATCGCGCGACTCGGCGGTCAGAACCATGGCATCGGACAGGACCGTCACGCTGACATAGGTCGAGCTGTCGGCATTTGGCAGATAGCAGGCGCCGAGATTGACGAGAATCGGCCGCCCTTCCTTCTGGTCAAGTTGCAGGCTGCACGGCTCGATGCGGCCGGCCTTGCGGGCGCGTTGCAGCAGGCGGCGGGCAAAAGACCGGTCGGCGGGGGCGAAGATGTCGGTGACATCGCGGCCCTTGAGCTCGCCCAGATGGCTGAGCAGGGACTTGGTGGCACCGATGGTATTCTGGATGCTGTTTTTGGGATCGATCTCGATCAGCAGGTCGGCGGCGGCGAGCGAAAAGGCGATATAGCGGTCACGCTGGCTCTTGTAATCGTCGCTCATGTCATGTCCTGCTTTGCCCATTTTGGGCCCGAATCTAAGCTGAACGGCCGCTTTTTGCGTGCCGTAAGCGGCCACTTTACGCGACAAGCCTTAAGATAGATTTAGTTGCGTAAAAGGACGCTTTGGCTTCCAGGGCAGATGCGCAAAGGCACAAAAGAAATGCGCTCCGCGTCAGACGGAGCGCATTACAGGCTTTGGCGAACGCTACTTTATTCCAACGGGTTATTGGACGTCGAGCTTCATATCCTGGAGCAGGGCGCGCAGATATTCGCGGTTGATGCGATCTTCGTCGACGGCCATGCGGCCCACCGGCGCCTGCGGTGCAATATTGCGCGGTGTTTCGCGCATCGGATCGCTGCCCGGGACGCGGTTGAGCGTGCGAGTCATGGCGACGGGCATAGCGTCATTGGTACGGGCCCTGGCCGGAGCATCGACCCACTTGACGGGGATTTCGAACCAGAAGTTGGAGCCCTCACCGATCCGCGAGACGACGCCGATATGGCCGCCGAGCAGGTCGACGATCGCCTTGGCGATCGACAGGCCCAGGCCATTGCCCGTGACGCGGTTGCCGTTGAAGTCGTCACCGTTGCCGCCGAAGAGGCTCAAAGACTGCTCGTCGCTCATGCCGATGCCGGTGTCGCGCACCGAGATGCGCAGCCATTGGGCGTTGTCGACGGCGACTTGCGACGCCGTGACGTTAATCAGGCCGCCCTTAGTGAACTTGCAGGCATTGCTGATCAGGTTCTGGATGACCTGGCGAACGCGCATCGAGTCGATCTGGGCAAAGCTGTTGTCGAAGTCGACGAAGTGGGCGTTGAGGCGCGTCTGGTTGTTCTGGGCGGTCGCCGCGAACTGGTTGACCAGGTCCTTGACCAGCGAAACGATGTTGGTCGCTTCTTCGGACGTATGGGAATGACCGGTTTCGCGCACCGACGGCGTGTCCATGGTCGAGACGTCGAGCGTGTCCTTGACCAGGGACTGAAGCGCTTTGGCCGACTTCAGCAGGTTCTGGGTGTAGGAAGCGATGTCCGGGTTTTCGTGACGGTGCTCGTTGATCAGACGGGCATAGCCGAGGATGTTGTTGAGCGGCGTCTTCAGCTCGTTGGTGATGTTTTCCAGGAAGGCGTTCTTGGCGTCGTTGACGTCTTCGGCCGCCATGCGGGCACGCAGCAACTCTTCGGTGTCCGACGCGCCTTCGGTGATGTCGCGGACGCAGCCGCACAGACGCAGCGGCTTGCCGTCGTCGCCGTATTCAACGCCGCCCTTGGTGCGGATCGTGCGGTTGACCTTGTCCTTGCGGCGCAGGATTTCAACGGTGAAGTCAAAGTCTTCGCCGTAGTTTACGGCGCGCTGGAAGCGATCGATGATCAACGCCTGGTCCTTCTGCTCGTAGATGTCGAGCTGGGTGGCGGCGCGCGGCTTGTACGACTTGGGTGACAGGCCATAGACGGCGTAAAGGCCTTTCGACCAGGTGATGTCGCGCGTCTTCAGGTCGATCGACCAGTAGCCGATGCCGGTCATTTCCTGGGCCAGGTCGAAGCGGATCTGCTGCGACTTGATCTCGGTGACCATGTCGTTGCGCTCCATCGTGGTCTGGGCAAGCGCGATGGTGGTGGCCGAATTGTTGGCGAACTGGCGGAACAGGGTCAGCTTCTGGGCGGTGAAGTCGTGGCGCGGCGTGCGTTCGCACAGCGCCAGGACGCCAAGAACGACGCCGTCGCTGACCAGCGGAATATCGACATAGAAGCGGATCTTCGGACCATTAAGGACGGCGCTTTCCAGGAAGTAGCGCGCGTCAGCCGTGGCGTCCGGAATGATCAGGCTTTCGCCCGGGACGAGCTTGCGCTGGGAGAAGCTCAGGTCGTCGAGCTGCGATTCGCTGGTGAACCCCGACGTGCCCTTGAGGACGAGCTGGCTGCCTTCGTAGAGCTTGATAATGGCCATCGGCGCGTCGAACAGGCCGGCGGCCAATTCGCAGATCGACTTGCAAATGCGTCCGAACTCAAGATCGCGGCCCTGGCCGAGCGACGGCGTGGCGGCGGATTGGACGATGTCTTCGGCGTATTGGGGCATGGGTTAACCTTTATGGATACGGTCAAGTTAACCAAAAAGGTTTACCCATTTGTAAATATGAATCGCCCGATCTTTACCTTTATTGACGGAATGTGGAGGCGGGGCGAAATGAAGTTATGCGCGCGTGACACAAAGGGCCCCACCACCAACGCGCCAAAGAGGCGCGTCGGTCCCCCGCCCCGCAAAGCAGGGCGGTATAAGAAAGGCGGTCCCCCTCCCCGGCGAAGCCAGGGAAGTGCAGAAAGAAGGGGGTTAGTGTTTTTGGTCGAGGCCGTAATAGGTCATGAAGACGTCGATCGCACGGTCGATATGCTTGTGCACCTGTGCGACCTTCAGATCCGGCGTCAGGCCCAGCAGGCGCTTGAAGTGGATATCGCCGAACAGCAGGCTCTTTAAGATGACCGTCGCTTCAGGGATGTCGGGCGCGGCGATCTGGCCGCGGTCGTGGGCGGTTTGCAGCAGGGCCTGCATCGTCGCCTTGCCGTTGGCCTCGATCGCTTCGTTGAACAGGCGTGACAAGGCCGGGTTGCGGTGGCTTTCCTCGATGATTAGCTGCATGGTCCGCGTCGCCCAGTCGGAGAGAACGACCTCCATCAGCTGACGGGACACCGTTGTCAAAGACTGACGCAAGTCATCGGTGCCGATGTGTGCCTGGAACAGGCTGCCCATGACGCTGCACTGTTCGGTGATGATGGCGCCGAACAGCTCTTCCTTGCTGTTGAAATAGGCATAGAGCGTCGCCTTCGAGCCGCCGAGCCGCGACGAAATCATCGACATGCTGGCGCCGGAATAGCCGACTTCATAAAAGACTTCGCGCGCCACCTGCAGGATACGCGCCCGGCGCTCGTCGCGGAAATTACTGGTTTGGGTGTCCATCAAGCGCTTAGGTATCCGTCGAGAATTGTACCATACTGTACGTTTTTTAGTTGACTCGTTCCCTAAGGTAGCGCATATCAATCAAACTGTACAGTACGGTTCACCTTTTTGTGTTTCAGGACCTCCTCCCCATGCTGCCCCCGATCATGTTTTCCGTGCCCATCCCAAGCACCCTGCTTCGTCGCGTCAGCCTGTTCGCGCTGATCACGGCGGCGTTCGGCCTGGCCGCGTGCGCCAGCATACCGAAGGCCTCCGTTGACACCCCTGTGGCCGCCGAAGCGCTGGCCAGCGCCGAGACGTTCAAGGGCGAGGCCGGCACGTGGCCAGCGCAGGACTGGTGGAAGGGCTTCAACGATCCCCAGCTCAATGCGCTGATGGATGAAGCCTTCGCCAACGCGCCCGACCTGAAAGCCGCTGCGGCGCGCATGAAGAAGGCCGATGCGATGTTTGATCAGATCAAGGCCGGCATGGAGCCGACCCTGACGCTCAATGCCTCGGTCATCGAGACCAAGCAGAGCCTGAACATGGGCTTTCCCAACGCCTTCAAGAGCTTCCTGCCGAGCGGCTACCTGCCGCAGGGCCGTGCCACGCTCGATGCCAATTACGACATAGACCTGTGGGGCAAGAGCCATGCAGCCCTTAAAGGGACGCTTGGCCAGGCCCAGGCGACCGCCTTGGAGGCGGAGGTTACCAAGCAAACCCTGACCGCCAGTATTGCCCGCGCCTATGTCGAGCTCGACCGCCTCTACCAGGAGCGCGACGATCTGAGTGAAATCAACAGGGGCGCGGGTATCCGCGTCGACCTCGTCCAGGCCCGCCTCGAGCACAATCTCGACGACATGGATACGCTGCTGCGTGCCAAGGACGACCAGGCCAAGGTAGCGCAACGCTTGTCGGCGATCGACGGCGCCATCCGCATCCAGAGCAACCTGATCTCAGCGCTCGTCGGCGCCGGCCCCGATCGGGGTCTGGGCCTGACGCGTCCCAAGCTGGCACCCGCCGGCGTCGACAGCCTGCCGGACGATGTCCGCGTCAACCTGCTCGGCCGTCGCCCGGACGTCCAGGCCGCACGGCTTCACGTCGAGGCGGCCGGCCACCAGATCAAGTATTACAAGGCCGACTTCTACCCCAATGTGAAGCTCAATGCGTCCTGGGGCGTGCAGTCGGTCAGCCTGCAGTATCTCGGTCAGCCCGATTCGCAGATCGGATCGATCGGTCCGGCGATCAGCCTGCCGATCTTCAAGGGCGGCCAGCTGCGCGCGCAGTACCGCTCGGCCGAGGCCGACTACGATGCGGCTGTGGCAACCTACGACCAGACCCTTGTCCAGGCGATGCAGCAGGTGGCTGACGCCGCCGCGGGCACGCAGTCGACGGTGTCGCAACTGAAGCAGGCGCAGGCGCGCACGGCTTCGGCGCAAAGTACCTACGACCTCAGCAAGGCGCGCTTTGGCAAGGGAATCGGCACCAAGGTCGATGTCCTGGCGGCGCACTCGGCGCTGATCGCCGCCCAACTGGACGAATCGAACCTCACGGCGCAAGCCTATAACGACCGCATCCGCTTCATCGCTGCCCTTGGCGGCGGTTTCCAGACGCAATAAATATTTCGCACAAAGACACACATCATGGCCGAAGACACCTCCTCCCCCAAGCCCTCCGAACAATATGTCCCGCCCGCGAACGGCGCCGGCGGTCCGCCTCCGCGCGGCAATGGCGGCGCGAAGACTCGTGGACCCTTGTTCATGATCTTCGGCGGCGTTGTCGCCCTGGCCGCCGTTTCCTACGGCGCCTACGTCTTCGTCGAGGGCGGCAAGACGGTCGCCACCGACAATGCCTATGTCGAGGCCGCATCGGCCGCTGTGACACCTTTGGTGTCGGCGCCGGTCAAAGAAGCCAATATCAACGACACCAAGCCGGTCAAGGCGGGTGACGTCCTGGTCGTTCTCGACGATACAGATGCTCGCCTGGCGCTCGCCAGCGCCCAGGCGCAGCTCGACCAGGTCCAGCGTCAGGTCAGCGGCTACTATTCCAACGACGCCACCCTGGCGGCGCAGGAAAACGCCACTGTCGCACAAGTGACGTCAGCCCAGGCTTCCGTCGACAAGGCTCAGAAGGCCTATGACGACCGCAAGACCCTGGCCGGTATCGGCGCGGTTTCCGGTGAAGACCTGAGCGATGCCAAGACCGCGCTCGATCAGGCGCAGGCTGCCTTGAGTGCCGCGAAGGCTCAGACGGCTGCGGCCAACGGCCAGCGTGCGTCGAATGCGGCGCTGATCTCGAACGTCGGCATCGCCGACAATCCGCAGGTCACGGCGGCGCGTGTGCGCGTCGAACAGGCCCAGCTTGATCTCGATCGCACGGTTATCCGCGCCCCGATCTCGGGCGTCATCGCCAAGAACACGGTCGAGGTCGGCCAGCGCGTCCAGGTCGGCACGCCGTTGATGACCATCGTGCCGATCGACAATGCCTACGTAAACGCCAACTTCAAGGAAGTGCAGCTGAAGAAGGTCAAGGTCGGCCAGCCCGTCATCCTGACCGCCGATCTCTATGGCTCATCGGTCAAGTTTCACGGCAAGGTCGCGGGTCTGAGCGGCGGTACGGGATCGGCGTTTGCCATCATCCCGGCGCAGAACGCCACGGGCAACTGGATCAAGGTCGTGCAACGCCTGCCGGTGCGCATCTCGCTGGATCCGAAGGAACTCAAAGCGCATCCCTTGCGCGTCGGCATGAGCATGAGCGCCAAGATCGACGTGGCTCCTTAGCCGCTCAGGCCGTTGGGCGCCCTCGCCGATATCCACATAGCGACGCGGATGTCGGACGTCCGAGCTCGAACTTTTTCGTTCTGTTAGAAGGACTGGACCCATGTCTGGCTCCACGACCGCTGACGCCTCAGGCGTCACCCCTTACAAGCCTCCGGTGCAATTGACCGGAATAACGCTGTGGCTATGCGGCATTCTGCTCGCCATCGCCAACTTCGTCGCCATTCTCGACGTCTCGATCGCCAACGTGTCGGTGCCCAATATCGCCGGTGCGCTGGGTGTGTCGACGTCGCAGGGCACCTGGGTCATCACCTCCTACGCGGTCGCCGAGGCTATTTCGGTGCCGCTGACCGGGTGGCTGGCGGCGCGTTTCGGGACGGTGCGGACCTTCTCCGTCGCCCTGATCGGCTTCGGTATCGCCTCGCTACTGTGCGGCCTGTCGCCGACGTTCGATATCCTGATCATCGCCCGCATTCTGCAGGGTTTTTGCGGCGGCCCGCTGATGCCATTGTCGCAAACCCTGCTGCTGACCATCTTCCCGAAGAAGCTGCAACCGGCCGCCATGGCGATCTGGGCCATCACCACCCTGGTCGCGCCCATCGCCGGTCCTGTGTTGGGCGGCACCCTGTGCGACAGCTTCGGCTGGGGCTCGATCTTCCTGGTCAATGTTCCGATCGCGATCGGTGCAGGCTTTTTGGTGTGGCGCGTGCTGTTCAGCCAGGAGACCCAGACCGTCAAGGCGCGCGTCGACATCGTCGGCCTCGTCCTGCTGGTCCTCTGGGTCGGTGCGCTGCAGATCATGCTCGACCTCGGCAAGGAAAAGGAGTGGTTCGAATCGCCCTTGATCGTCGGTCTGGGCGTAACGGCCCTGCTTGGCTTTGTCGCCTTCCTGATCTGGGAACTGACCGATTCAAACCCGATCGTCGACCTGCGCATCTTCCGCCACCGCGGCTTTACGCTCGCCATGGTCTGCCTGGCTTTGATGATCGGGTCGTTCTTCGCCATCAATGTCATTGCGCCGCTATGGATGCAGATCAATCTCGGCTGGAATGCCACATGGGCCGGCAACGCCACCGGCATGATCGGCATCCTGGCCATCTTCGCAGCGCCGATCGCCGCGCAGCTGGCCGCCAAGTACGATCCGCGCCTGATCATTTTCTGCGGCGTCATGTGGCTGGCCTTCATCACCTTCATGCGCAGCGCCGCCAATACCGATATGAGCTTCGGCAGCATTACAGTCTGGATCTTCCTGGCCGGCTGCGGCATGCCGTTCTTCTTCATGCCGCTGATCCAGGTATCCATGGGCGCCGTCCTGCCGCAGGAAACGGCGTCGGCCTCGGGTTTGCAGAACTTCATCCGCACTATGGCCGGGGCGGTAGCGACATCGTTCGTCGCGACGATCTGGGAAAACAATGCCAGCGCCAATCACGCGGCGCTCGCCCCGATTCTGAACGATCCACAGGGACCCGTCGATCTGATGACGCGCAGCGGCATGTCGGCGCAAGCTGCACTGGGCATGCTCGACCAAATGGTGCAAGGTCAGGCCGTCATGCTGTCGACCAACCAGGTCTTCCTCGGTGCGTCGGTAGTGTTTACCGCCTGCGCTTTCCTTGCCTGGACCCTGCCCAAGCCCAAGGGGCCGGTCGATATGAGCAGCGTGCATTGAGAGGAATGTAATCCTTGCGCAAGCGAGGAGTTGCGGCGCAGGCCGCGACGGAGGGAGCGGCTTCCCGGCCCGCTCCCTCTCCTTATTTTGGGCTACAGTTTGTGCGCCACTGGCATGTTGTGATCACAATATGTATAGAAGCGAGTACCCCTCGCCGTTGCCGGATGATCACCATGAGCCACAATTCCGATCTCGCCACCCGCCGCGCCAACGCCGTTGCGCGCGGCGTCGGCCACGCCACTTCGCTCTATGCCGGCCGGGCGGAAAACGCGGAGTTGTGGGACGCCGACGGCAATCGCTTCATCGACTTCGCCGGTGGCATCGCCGTGCTGAATACCGGCCACCGCCATCCGAAAGTCCAGGCCGCCGCCCTTGCGCAAATGAACGCGTTCACGCACACGGCGTTCCAGGTCGTGCCATACGAATCCTACATTGCTCTTGCTGAACGCATCAACGCCCTGGCCCCTATCGCCGGCTCTGCCAAGTCGGTCTTTCTGACCACCGGCGCCGAAGCCGTCGAAAACGCCGTCAAGATCGCCCGCGCCTATACAAAACGCGACGGCATCATCGCCTTTTCCGGCAGCTTTCATGGCCGCACGGCGCTGACCTCGGCCCTGACCGGCAAGGTCGTGCCGTATAAAAAGGATCTCGGTCCACAGCAGCCCGGCGTTTATCACCTGCCGTTTCCGGTCGAGGCGCACGGCATCGACGTCGCCGACAGCCTGAAGATGCTCGACTACCTGTTCAAGGCCGACATTGCGCCAGACGCCGTCGCCGCCATCATTATCGAGCCCGTCCAGGGCGAAGGTGGCTTCCTGATCACGCCGCCGGACCTGATGCGCGCGCTTCGCCAGCGTTGCGACGAGCATGGCATTCTGCTGATCGCCGACGAGGTGCAGACAGGCTTCGGGCGAACCGGCAAGATGTTTGCGATGGAGCATTACGATGTGAAGCCCGACCTGATGACCATGGCCAAATCGCTGGCCGGCGGCTATCCGCTGGCGGGCGTTGTCGGCCGTGCCGAGATCATGGACGCGCCTGTTGTCGGGGGCTTGGGCGGCACCTATGGCGGCAATCCGGTCGCCTGCGCCGCCGCCCTGGCGGTGCTTGACGTCATTGCCGAAGAGAAGCTGCTCGATGCCGCCAACGCGCAGGGCGCGAAGATCAAGGCCAGGCTCGCCGCCCTTAGCCAGCGCAATGATATCGTGCCGATGAGCGATATCCGTGGCCTTGGCGCCATGATCGCCTTTGATGTTGTCACAGAACGCGGCAGCCATGCCCCGGACGCTGCTGCCACAAAAATGGTCACCACAAAGGCACAGGACCACGGCTTGATCCTGTTGTCATGCGGCGTCTACGCCAACACCATCCGCATCCTGTGCCCGCTGACAGTCAGCGACGCCATTCTCGACGAGGGATTGACGAAGCTCGAGGCCGCGTTGACGGTTTAAACCTTCCGGGCGCGGATGAAGATGTTGGCGGTCAAGCGGCCCTGGCGGGGATCAGAGCTGAAACCGAAGTTCTCGGGAATCAAACCGGAATGCAGGAGCTTACCGGGATAGATCAGCGCGCGGTTGAAGCGTGCTTCGATCCTCGCCAGCTCAAAGAAGCCGTTGGAGTTACCCTCGAAATAGCCGGTCGGGGTGCCGTGAACGACAGCGTCCTGGTCGACAGCAATCTTGTAGGCCTCGATCCGCTCGGGCGACAAGGTCTCGAAACCGCTGCGGATATGACGATAGAAGCCGGTACCGCCACCAGGGTTTTTCGATAGGTAGTGCAGGATCGCATAGCTTTCGTCGTCCTGAAAATCGAAGTGCGGAATCGACTGAAGCGGCTGCAAATGCTGCGGCGGCGTGGTGACCAGCGAATAGCTGGCGTCGAGAATCTCGAACGACTCGACCCCGTAGGTCGAATGGATGACGGGAACGATGCCGCGGCAGACGGCCTGAACGTAGTCAAAGCTGTTAGTGTCGGCCGGCGTGATCTGGCGGCGTAAACCCGGATAATAGTTTTCCCGCACCGAAGGAAAAGGCACCATGGCAACGGCGTCGTCGATGAGCGCGTCGGGTGACTGAACGAAGTTGTCGATCACCACGATGGGGGTTTCTTCCTCGCCGACCTTGACGACCTGTACCGACATGCCTTGCTCCTTGCACCGCGTCTTCCGAGAGACCGCTGTGTCTTGGCATTTTTGCGCAATTTGCTCCAGAGCAATTTGTACAAAGTCGCGCGCGATCTACGTAGATTTGCGCCCGTCGAATTTTTATCTTAGTTTCTGTAACGGATGTCTTGGCGTTCGCTGCCGGCCCGCTCATACAATGCCGGCGTCCATCCGCGATTGCGGTTCACCACACCGGGAAAGACGCCATGACCGATACCGGTTCGCTGGATATTTCGCTCAACAGCGAAGCGCGTATTGATATCAAGCGCATCGGCAACGAGGGTTCGGCGGTGTTTATCGTCGACAATGCCCTGAGCCATCCCGAAGTCCTTGTCGAATACGCCATGACCGTCGCGGAGTTCGGCGCACCCCCGGAAAATTCGCGCTATCCAGGCCTCGTCGCCACCCTGCCGGACGCCTATCGCGACACCGTGTTGGGCGCCCTGCGCGCACCCATGGTCGAGCTGTTCAACATGAATCCGGATTTCCGCTTTGCGTCCTACGGGTTCTTTGGTCTGGCGACGGTGCCGCACGAACGCATGGCGGCGCGTCAGGCCGCGCCCCACATCGATTCGCACAAGATGGCCAGCTTCGCATCGGTCCACTATCTCAGCGGCGCCCAATTCGGCGGCACGTCCTTCTATCGGCACAAGGCGACCGGATTCGAGGTCATTACGCCGATCCGCAGCGACAAGTTCCGGCACGTGCGCCAGGAAGAACTGGCGCAGCGCGACGGCCAGCCCGTCGCGGCGGTCGAGGCATTTTACGAAGAGATCGCCTATGTCGAGCCGGTGTTCAACCGCCTGGTCTTCTATCGCGCCGGCCAGCTTCATTGCGCCAGGATGACGAACGAAACCGGGCTGACGTCCGACCCGCGCAACGGGCGGCTGACCGCCAACCTGTTCGCCAATACGGATTAAATCAACATCAACCGGCGTTGCGCATCTTGAGCGCGTCGGAGGCGCAGTTCTTGGTGATGAACGCCTCGTGCAACGGCAGGTTCTTGACGCGTTCGACGACCGCAGATCGCCAACGGCCGAGCTGCAGGCGCAGATCGTCGTCGTCCATGGCGTCGGCGGCAGGATGATAGTCTTCGGGGACCAGCCCCTGGCCGGTGAGCACGGCGACCCAGCTGACCTCCTTGAACAGGTCCGGCTCGCGCGCCAGTGTCTGGCAGCTCGAGCGGAAGACGTCGAACCGCGCCTGCAAACTGTCGGGAATGCTCATTTGCTGCACGTGGCGCCAGAAGGGGGTGTCATCGCGTGACGTCACCTTATAGTGGGCGATGATGAAATCCTTGATGTTTTCGTAGTCGAGCTCGACCTGGCGGTTATATTCATCGACGATATGCGGGTTGAAGCCGTGACGCGGAAACAGCGCCAGGAACTTGAAGGCGCCGGACTGGACGAGGTGAATACTGGTCGATTCGAGCGGCTCGAGGAAACCGCTGGCGAGACCCAGCGCCACGACATTCTTGTTCCACGCCTTGTTGCGGCGGCCGGTGACGAAGCGCAGGATTTTCGGGTCGGCCTGCGGCTTGCCGTCGAGCCGCGTTAAAAGAGTCGCGACGGCTTCGTCCTCGCTGATGAAATCGTTGCAGAACACGTAGCCGTTGCCCGTCCGGTGCTGCAGCGGAATGCGCCACTGCCAGCCGGCCTCACGCGCCGTCGCCCGCGTAAAAGGCGTCAGGGTATCGACGCGGTCGCACGGCACGGCGGCGGCGCGGTTCATCGGCAGCCAGCGGCTCCAGTCGGTGTAACCGGTCTTCAGGGTTTCTTCGATCAGCAGGCCGCGGAAGCCTGAGCAGTCGATGAACAGATCGCCCGCAATGACCTTGCCATTGTCCATGGCAACCGAGGTGATGTAGCCGTTTTCCGGGTTTTGGTTGACCTTGACGATCTTGCCTTCCTGGCGCACCACGCCGCGCGCTTCAGCATATTTGCGCAGGTAACGGGCATAGAGCGCCGCATCGAACTGGAAGGCGTAGTTGAGATTGGGCTTGCCGGGTTCCGGCCTGACGCGGCCGAATCGCCCCTGAAGCGCGGCTTCGGTTTCGGCGTTGTAGCGCGCAATATCGACTGCGCCGCCGCCGCGCTGGTAATATTGACGGAAGTAGTAGTGTGGAAAGGTGAAGCCGTCGATATCGGTGCCGTAAAGGCCGAACGGGTGGAAATAGGTCACGCCCTTCTGACGC
>FSTD01000222.1_pt1 | contig 16483 bp, 13 predicted proteins | sample 1637101 | NCBI WGS metagenome assembly FSTD01 (sample SAMEA3914816, study PRJEB12502) | metagenome | biome: forest; material: soil | place: USA | collected 2011-09-16 | depth 0.3 m | reverse complement strand
TCAGCGGCTCGCCGGTTTCGATCAGCGAGAAGCTCTTCGAGGTAGGCACGCCGAGGGCTTCGAGCATGGCGGTGGCCAGGACTTCGCGTACGCCGCCCTTGAGTGTCAGCCGGCCGTCGCCGCCGCGCGACCACGGCGTCTTGCCGGATCCCTTGGTGCCAAGGTCGAGCAGGCGGTTCCGGTCGTCGAGCATTTGCGCGAACAGAAAGCCGCGACCGTCGCCGAGGTCGGGATTGTACTGGCGGAACTGATGTCCGTGATAGCGCAGCGCCAGGGGCTGGGGCTGGTTATCCGGCAGGGGCGCAAAGCGGCCGAAGTGCGAAACCCAAGCCGCGTCTGTGAGGGTATCGAGGCCGATGGTCTGCGCCGCGCGGTTATTGCGATGGCGCAAAATCGCCTGCGGAAAGGCGGCGGCCTCGACGGCGTCGTGAAGCAACAGACCGCTGTCTTGCAGGCGAGGGGACGGCCGGTAAGCGGACATGGCGGGGCTTTCGGTAGCTGTCGATTTTATCGGCTTAAGTGCCGCTTTTGCTAGGCCGGCACAAGGGCGGCTGGTATAAAATCGTCATGAAAGTCCTCAGCCGATTCACCCTGGATTTCCTGAAGACCGAGGCCGGGGCGGGGACCCTGCTCGGCGTTCTGGCGGCGATTGCGATTGCCTGGGCCAATTCGCCTTTCGCCGGCGCCTATTTTGCCCTGATCCATTACCCGATGCCCGTCAACCTGGGGCCGTGGCAACTGCATTGGCCGGCGGCGGAGTGGGTCAAGGAAGGTTTGATGGCCGTCTTCTTCTTCATCGTCGGCCTTGAAATCAAATACGAAATCTTCCGCGGCGAGTTGTCCAATCCGAAGACCTTAGCGCTTCCCGTGGCGGCCGCTCTCGGTGGGATGGTTGTGCCGGCACTGATCTATTTGGGCATCAACCTGTCCGGCGGCGATCCGCGCGGTTGGTCGGTGCCGGTGGCGACGGACATCGCCTTTGCCCTGGCCGTCCTGGCCATGGTGGGCAAGGGCCTGCCGTCGTCCTTGCGCGTGTTTCTGCTGACCCTGGCGATCGTCGACGATCTCGGCGCGGTCATCATCATCGGCGTGTTTTATAATACGCGGTTCGATGGCCTGTATCTGGGCCTGACGGCCGTTCTGCTGGCGGTTACGGCACTCATCCGGTGGCTGCCTGTGACGCGTGGCGCTCTCGGCTGGATCTATTGCCTGCTGTTTCTGGCGGTCTGGGCCGTGAGCGTGAAGGCCGGAATAAGCCCGTCTCTTGCGGCCGTGGCGACGGCCTTCTGCATGCCCGTCGACGCCGGGCCACCGACCGGCATGGTCAAGATGCTGGTTCACGGTCTGCACCCTTACGTAGCCTATATCGTATTGCCGCTGTTTGCCTTCACTTCGGCCGGGTTTTCCTTCGCCGGCGTCAGCGCTGCGGACCTGCTTGATCCGCGGGTTATTGGCGTGACGCTGGGTCTGTTCCTGGGCAAGCAGATCGGCGTTTTTGGCGCGGCCTGGGCAGCCATCAAGGTTAATCTCGGCCGCTTGCCCGAAGGCGCCACGCGGGCGCAGCTCTACGGGGTGTGTCTTTTATGCGGCATAGGCTTTACAATGAGCCTGTTTCTAGCCGCCCTGGCCTTCCCGCAAAGCGATAAAACGGCCGAAATCGCGGTCAAAACGGGTATTGCCGCCGGGTCAATTCTATCGGCGTGTGCAGGCGCAATATTCTTGCAGTTTGCGAAAAAATCACGGAAAATATCCTAATAGGTAAGCGTTTTCCGCCCAATATCCGATTGAAGGGAGCGCTATTCTTGATCAACCAAGTCTAGGGAGTAAGTATTGCCGTTACGGCAATTGTGCGATGCAATAAGTGTCGAAACAAAGTTTGTTTCCGTGCACGTCATGTGTTAAGCATCCGAGTAATCACAGCCTTGTAATTTCCGGGTTGTGCTTCCGCGGCGTAAGCCTGAGACAATAAGAACAAAATACCCAAGCAGAGACGAAATTAACCTAAGGGAAAGATATGCAAAACGCCATTCAAATACTTAAAAGCCGCCACATGGGCTACCTGATGGCGGGCGTTGCCGGTGCTGCGCTCCTGGCCGGAGTTCCCGCGGGCGCTTACGCCCAGGACGGCGACAACCCCACCTTCATCGTCACGGCCCAGAAGCGCGAGCAAAAGCTGCAGGACGTGCCGATCGTCGTCACCACGCTGTCGGCCAAGTTGCTGCAAGACGCCGGTGTCCACGACATCAAGGACATGCAGATCCTGACGCCTGGCCTGACGGTCACCTCGACGCAGAACGAAACCCTGACAACGGCGCGTATCCGCGGCGTTGGCACCGTCGGTGACAACCCTGGTCTCGAATCGTCGGTCGGTATTGTTATTGACGGCGTCTATCGCCCGCGCAACGGCGTCGGCTTTGAAGACCTCGGCGAAATGGAACGCATCGAAGTCCTTAAGGGACCGCAAGGTACGCTGTTCGGCAAGAACACCTCGGCCGGCGTCATCAACATCATCACCAAGAAGCCGTCCTTTACCTTCGGTGCTGACGGCGAAGCGACCTTCGGCAATTACGGCGCGCAGGGCTATTCGGCGTCCGTCACCGGCCCGATCGCCGGCGACACGGTTGCCGGTCGCCTTTATGTGGCGCATCGCCAGCGCGACGGCTTTACGACGGTCAATACCGGCGTCGGCCCTCGCACGCAGAAGGACGACCAGGACCAGGACTTTTCGACCGTCCGCGGCCAGCTGCTGTTCACGCCGAATGATCTGATCGATATCCGAGTGATCGGCGACTATTCGCACCGTAATGAAAGTTGCTGTGTAGCCGTTCAAACGCGTACCGGCCCGACCGGCGCCATTGTGAATGCCCTGTCCGGCGGCAACGGTGTCGCTGCCACGGCCAATCCGGACGCGCGCATCGCCTATTCCAACCGCGACACGCACCAGGTCGTGCGCGACGGCGGCATGTCGGCGGAAGCCAACGTCAAACTGCCGGACCTGTGGAATTCACAGCTGACCCTGATTACCGGTATCCGCGACTGGAAGGCGACCAACGGCCAGGATCTCGACTATACCGGCGCCGACATTCTGTACCGCAAGGACAATGGCGACTTCAGCGCACGCTTCAAGACCTTCACGCAGGAAGTGCGTTTGGCCGGCGCGACCGAACACAGCAACTGGCTGGTTGGCGCCTTCTACGCCAAGGAAGACCTCGATCGTCATGACTCGTACGTCTACGGTTCGGCGTATGAACCCTTTATCGGCCTGCTGCTGTCGAGCGGCACCGATCCGGCGTTCGTCGGCCGCCTGACGAGCGCGGATGGCGTCGCCGCCCACGCGCCGGCCAGCGGGCACTTTGCTCCGGGCGCCCAGGCGCGCGATCTCTATACGCAAAGCGACGACAGCCTGGCCCTGTTCACCAACGATTCCTGGAAGGTCGATCAGGTCGAGTTCACGCTTGGCCTGCGCTACACCAAGGAAAAGAAGGACATGACCGCCGTCTACACCAACAGCGATGGTGGTGGAGCCTGCGGTGCGGCCCTGACGCAATATCAAACCGCCGCCGCTCTGGTCACGGCCTGGGGTTATCCCGGCGCCATTGGTCACGGCGCCAACCCGGTCTGGGCAACGGCCATCAATAACGGGCCCGGCGCGGCACAACAGCTGGTCGGCGCCATGTGTCCGTTCTGGGCCAACCCCTTCTTCAGCAACCGCCGCGTCGCCGACAGCCATGACGACAGCAATCTGTCGGGCACGCTCAAGGCCGCCTGGCACGTCAATGACAGCCTGATGACCTACGTGTCGTATGCCCGGGGTTACAAGGCCGGCGGTTACAATCTTGACCGTGCGCAAACGGGCGTGACGCCGGATTCTTCGCTGTGGTTCCCGGCCGAAACCGTCGATTCCTACGAACTCGGCTTCAAGTCATCCATCGGCAAGGATTTGCAGATCAACGTCACGGCGTTCGACCAGAAGTTCGAGAACTTCCAGCTGAACACCTTCTTGGGCACGGCCTTTGTGGTCGAATCGATCCCCAATATCGAGGCGAAGGGCTTCGATGCCGACATGTACTGGAAGACCCCGATCACGGGTCTGAGCATCCAGGCCGGCACGTCCTATTCCGACACCAAGTACGGCAAGTTCACGGCTTCCGACCTGATCAACCCGTCGCACTTCACGGGCCTCAGCCTGTTACCAGGCGCCCAGATGTCGTTCGCACCGAAGTGGACCAGTTCGGCTGCGGTCACCTGGAACGGCTCGATCGGCGATCTGCGCACGTCGGCCAACCTGACCGCCAAATACTCGTCGGCGTACAACACCGGTTCGGACCTGCTGCCGTTCAAGCAACAGGAAGCCTACACCCTGGTCAACGGCCGCCTGGCGATCGGTTCCAAGGACCGCCGCTGGACCGTGGAAATATGGGGCCAGAACCTGACGGACGTCACCTACAAGCAAGTCGTCCTCAACGGACCGTTGCAAGGTCAGGGCTTCAACCTGCTGGCCAACGGTACCTACGCGCCATACAGCACGGCGACCGACAGCAATACCTACGACGCTTTCATGGGCGCGCCGAAGACCTACGGCATGACCCTGCGTGTCAAATACTAAGAGACGGTACGACTCCTGAATGGAAAAGGCGGCCTTTGCGGGCCGCCTTTTTTGTTTTCTATGTTCGTGGATGCGGTGCCAGGCTAGATCTCCTTAGGGCGCGCACGTTACAGCCGCAATTGCCCGCTGGCGAGTTGAGCCAGGATATCGGAAGTTACGGGGACATATTCCTCGTTGCACAGGATGAAGAGCGGATCGGCGATTTTTTCGACGTCGAAACCGTCTTTGATCAGATCCATCTTCTTGTACTTGAAGGTGCCGGTTGTCTCGACCTCCTGGAGCAGGCGGACGAAGCGCGGACGCGCATAGGCGGGCAGGTGCGCGTCGATGTGTTCCTTGAACAGCTTGAGGTCGAAGCCTTCGCGCGTGATCAGCGACGCCATGCCGGCCTTGCCGTCGTGGTTCGGCACCGGCACGCCGTAGATGATGGCCTCTTCGACGCCGGGGGCGGAGGCGCAATGTTCCGCCACTTCGGACGTCGAGACGTTTTCGCCCTTCCAGCGGAAGGTGTCGCCGATGCGGTCGACGAAATAGAGGTAGCCGTACTTGTCCTGTTTCATCAGGTCGCCTGTCCGGAACCAGGCGTCGCCCTTCTTGAAGACGTCGTTCAGGACCTTTTTCTGCGACGCCGCCTTGTCGGCGTAGCCGGAATAGGCGTGGCGGGCGTCATGGGCGATCTCGCCGATGGCTTCACCGATTTCGCCGGGCTTGCATTCATAGCACAGCCCATTGGCCGACCGCTCGGGCAGCTCCGATTCGAGATCGAAACGCACCAGGCGGATATTGAACTTCTTCTTGAGAATCTTCGGGACGCGGCCGATGGCGCCTGGTTGTCCGTCGAGATTGAACAGCGACACATTGCCTTCGGTCGAGCCGTAGAACTCGACAATATTGGGAATGTTAAAGCGCGTCTTGAAGTGGTCCCAGACTTCCGGGCGCATGCCGTTGCCGAAGGCCATCTTGACCTTGTGCTTCTTTTCGTCGTCGGGATTGGCGGCCGGCGGAGAGTTGACCAGATAGCGGCACAGCTCGCCGATATAGACGATGTGGGTGATGGCCAGGGACCGCACATCCGGCCAGAACTGGCTGGCGGAAAATTTCTTTTTGAGGACCAGGGTCGCGCCATTCATCAGGGCAGCGCCGACCGCGCACAGGCCGGCAGTGGCGTGATAAAGCGGCAGGACGCAGTACAACCGGTCGCCTGGTTTCATATGCGTCAGGCCGGCAAAGGCCTTCATGTACATCTGGGCGCGGGCATTGGAGATCTTGGCGGCCTTGGGCAGGCCCGTCGTGCCGGAGGTGTAGATATAGAGCGCCGTCGATCCGGCCTTGAGATCGGCGCGCGGGGCGCGGTCGGGACGGACGGTGCTGACGCCGCGCACCGACGCGTCGAGGCTGCGGCAGTCTTCCGTTTCCTGATCGCGTGGCAGGTCGAGCACCCACAGGGCCTGGAAGCGCTCGATCTGCGCTTCGACCTCGAGGAAGCACGGCATGGTCGTGGTGTCGACCAGGGTGAGGCTGGCCATGGAAATATTGATGCAGTGGGCAAGGCCCGGGCCTGTCAGCGAATTATTGATCAGCGCCGTGACGACGCCGAGCTTGTTCAACCCGATCCAGATGGCGAGATATTCCACGCGATTGGGCATGAACAAGGCAACCGTGTCGCCGGCCTTCAGGCCGCGCTGGCGTCCCCAGTGGGCGTAGCGATTGGCCATGACGTCGAGTTGCTGGTAGGTGAGGGACTTGCCCTCGAACAGGATGGCGGTCTGGGTCGGCCACTGGTCGGCGGCCTTTTCGAAGTCATCGCAGACGAGGTCGGATGAATCCGGGCTGACGCTGTGGATGCGCCGCAAGATTCGCAGCAGGCGCTTTATAAAGACGGCGTCCCGCTTGATATTGCCGACGAAACTCATCCGTCTCCTGCTCCTCGAAAATCGTCCCGGTCCTGACGTGCAAGCCTATAGCCGAATCATTACATTTAAACCCTGAAAAAGCGATGAATCGGCGCTTTTTTAAGGCTTTGATTGACTATGCGGCTGTGCACGGCGCGCATTGACCGCCGGTGCGAACGCGAGGCTTGAACTTGACGCCCCAAACCTGATAACACCCTCGTCGAATACCGAATTGGAGCCTGCCCGTGACCGTCAGCGAAGCCCTTGAACTCATCTACGCCTCCCTGGCCAATGACAACGAAGAGATCGACAGCCATATCAAGGCGTTGAAAGCGGCCATGGCCGCCGAAGGTCTCAAGGAAGCCGTCGTCGAACCGGCACGGCTGGCGCAGAACAACCGTCAGGGCCGTAAAATCATGCAGAGCTATTTCAAGAAGCGCGGTGTTACGGTGACCTTCGCCGCCTGAGGCGAAAAATGATACGGTGGTGATTGAACGAAAACCCCCGCCGGATCAATTAAGAACGAAGCCGGGTATTGCCGAGCTGCCATGCGATCGCCGTTTTGATATTGCAGGCTTGTCCCGAAATAGAGTGCAATTCGCCGGTGAAACGCTTGCGCGCAGGTTGATAATGGCCTGGCTTTAAGCGAAGCTGGATTCTTGAACGTCGCGATTCTCGAGGGCTGAAAACAGCCGCGCGCGACATATTGGTGGTGAGGTCTATGAAAAACCCCGTCTCGTTTGCCATGATGGCGGTCGCTGCCGCGCTGACGACCTTCGCAAGCAGTGCCTCGGCCCAGGCCGGCGGCCCCGCCGGTTCGTCGCCGATCACCGGTGCGCTCGACTGGATTCAGGCGACGCTTTTGGGCAAGGTGGCGACCACGGTGGCGGTCATCGCAGTCGCGGCCGTCGGTTTCATGATGCTGACTGGGCGAATGAACTGGCGCTATGGTGCTACGGTCATCGTCGGGGTCTTCATCCTGTTCGGCGCCGCAACCATCGTCGGCGGCATCCAGGCGATGGCACACTGACGAAAAATGACTGATCTGGTAAAGTCTCCCGTGTTCAAGGCGCTGACGCAACCGCAGATGTTCGCCGGCGTGACCTACAGCTACTTCATCATCAACGCCGTGGTCACGACCGAGGCTTTCCTGATCACGCGGTCATTCTGGGCGTTCGCCGTGGCGCTGGTTGTGCACGTTATCGGCTACCTCGCCTGCCTGCGCGAACCGCGTGTGTTCGACCTGTGGCTGACCAAGGTGTCGCGCTGCCCGCGCATCAAGAACTGGCGCTATTGGCGCTGCAATTCGTATCATCCTTGAGACGATAAGCCATGCCGGATGAAGTCAAGGGTCTGGGCGGTTTCGCCGGCTGGTTCAAGCATGAACAGCGCGTCGGCGACCGCTTGCCCTATGACCACTTTATCGACGACCGGACCATCGTCCTGCGGGACGGTTCGCTGATGCAGTCGCTCTATCTTGAGGGCTTTGCTTTCGAGACCGCCGATACCGAGGACGTCAATCATCGCCAGATCATCCGGGCAGCAGCCTTGCGCGCCATCGGGTCGTCGCGCTTCGTCCTTTACCACCACATCATCCGCCGCAAGGTCAGCGTCGGCCTGAACGCTGCCTACGACGATCCGGTCTGCGGGCTGATCCACGACAAATGGCAGGCGCGGCTGTCGTCGCGCCAACTGTTCGTCAACGACCTGTTCATCACCATCGTCCGCCGCAACCCCAAGGGCAAGGTCGGGTTTGCTGAACGAATCGCCGACGTTTTCGGCAAGGGCCTGGGCGACAATGCCCTGGCCGCGACGCAAGCGCGCGACCACAAGGAACTGCAGGCGGCGTCCGAAGCCCTGATGGCGGCCTTGCAATCCTATGGGCCGCGGATCCTGTCGTCTTACGAGACGCGAAACGGTCAGTGTTCCGAGGTCCTGGAACTGCTGTCAGCCCTGTACAACGGCGAAATGCGTCCGGTCCTGCGCACGCATGAGGACATCGGCCAGTATCTTCCCTATCGCCGCATCAGTTTCGGCCTCGAAGCCATGGAGCAGGCGTCTCTCGGCGACGGCAAGGACTATGCCTCGATCCTGTCGCTCAAGGACTATCCGCCGAACGCCACGCCGGGCATGTGCGACGCCTTGTTGCGGCTGCCTTACGAGATGACTCTGACCGAGAGCTTCGGGTTTGTCGACCGCCAGATCGGTCTGGAGCGCATCAACCTGGCCCTGCGCCGCATGCGTGCGGCGGACGAGGAGGCTCTGTCTTTACGCGCCGGCCTGATGTCGGCCAAGGACGATCTGTCGACGGGCAATCTCGGCCTGGGCGAGCATCACCTCAGTCTTCTTGTGCGCACGAAATCGCTGGAATCGCTTGAGCCGGCGACGGCACAGTGTCTCGCGGCCCTGGCCGATCTCGGCGCCGTAGCCGTGCGCGAAGATGTCAATCTCGAGCCGGCCTTCTGGGCGCAGTTCCCTGGCAACGAAGGCTATATCGCCCGCAAGGCGCTGATCTCGACGTCGGCCTACGCCAGTTTTGCCTCGCTGCACGGCTTCCCCATCGGCCAGCCCGACGGCAACCATTGGGGACAGGCGGTTACCGTATTCGAGACGTCGTCGGCGACGCCTTACTACTTTAATTTTCACAAGGCAGACCTCGGCAATTTTACCGTCATCGGCCCGTCGGGCTCGGGCAAGACGGTCGTGCTGAACTTCCTGGCCGCCCAGGCGCAGAAGTTCAAACCGCGCACCATCCTGTTCGACAAGGACCGCGGCGCGGAAATCTTCATCCGAGCCATAGGCGGTCACTACGCCACCCTGCGGCCGGGCGAGCCGACGGGCTTCAATCCGCTGCAGCTCAGCGATACGCCGGGCAACCGCGCCTTCCTGCGTACACTGATCGCGCAACTGCTGACCCGGCCGGACCTGCCGCTCAATTCGGAAGAAGAGGCGATCATCACCGAGGCGGTCGACGCCAATTTCGAGCAGGATCCCTCTTATCGCCGCCTACGCTATTTCCGCGAGCTGCTGGGCGGCGTTCGCCGGCCGACGCACGGCGACCTGGCGGCGCGCCTCAGCCCCTGGACCGGCGATGCCGAGCACGCCTGGCTGTTCGACAATGAGACCGACGCGCTTGACATGAGTGCGCGGACATTAGGGTTCGACATGACCCTGCTGCTCAACGAGCCCGTTCTGCGCACGCCGTGTATGATGTACCTGTTCCAGCGCGTCGAGGAACGGCTCGACGGCACGCCGACGATCATCATCATCGACGAGGGCTGGAAAGCGCTCGACGACGAGGTGTTTGCCGCCGCGATCCGCAACTGGATGAAGACGCTGCGCAAGCGCAACGCCATCCTCGGCTTCGGGACGCAGAGCGCGCGTGATGCGCTCGATTCGCGTATATCCTCGGCGATCATCGAGCAGTCGGCGACACAGATCTTCATGCCTAATCCGCGCGCCCAGGCCGAGGACTATGTCGAAGGCTTCGGCCTGACGCTGCATGAACTCGACCTGATCCGCGCCATTCCTGCCTCGTCGCACGCCTTCCTGGTCAAGCACGGCAACCACTCGGTGGTCGCGCGGCTCGACCTGTCGTCCATGCCCGACGTGCTGACGGTGCTGTCCGGCCGTGAATCGACGGTGCGGCAACTCGATGATTTGCGCGCCCGCGTCGGCGATGAGCCGGAAAACTGGTGGCTGCCGTTGATCGGCGAACCGTTCCCGGACGCTGTTCCGCGGCGCAGGCCGCGCAAGGGAGGGGCATGATGCAGGCCTGTTCTCCCCTCTCATTGGTTGGCGAAACCAGCGTTTCCGGTTCGTTGCAGGCCATGGACTGCCATATCACTGCGGCAGTTGAGACCGGCTACAACCGATTGTTTGGCCCGGGCGGTGCCTTCGGCTATGCCTTGACCACCATGCTGATCATCTATGTGGCTCTGCTGGCCTATGGTTTCCTGACCGGCCGGACGCGCCTTACGGTGACCATGATGTCGCCGCGCCTCATGACGATGGTCCTGGTGCTGACATTCGTCTCCGTCTGGCCGGCTTACCACGCGATTTTTTACGGCCTTTTGATGAACGGTCCCGACGAAGTCGCCGCGGCCCTGCTCGGGCAAAAGGGCAGCGCTGTCATGAATTTCGCGCAAGGGCTCGATGGCCTGTTCGTCAAGTTTGCTGAGATCGCGCGCGGTCTCGATGCCAACAATCCCAATGCCACCGGTTCGGCGATGCTGGCGCCCAAGCCCATGCCCGTTACGCTGTTCTGGCTTTCGGGGCTGTTCCTGCTGGGCTCGACGCTCGGCGTGCTCATCCTGACGCGCATGGTATTATACCTGCTGCTCATTCTCGGTCCGGTCTTCATCGTCCTTGGGCTTTTCCCGCAGACGCGCGGCCTGTTCAATGGCTGGCTGCGGACCAGCCTGGTGTTCGCGCTGGCGCCGTTGTTGACCGTGCTTGGCGGTACGGCCGCCTTGCTGTTGTTCGTGCCGCTGATCGATTCGATCGGCGACGACCCGGCGGGCGCGGTCCAGGCCGTCCAGCCCATGGTTATTCTATTTATGGGGGCCTTGATCTACTGCGCCTTCCTGTTCACCCTGATCTGGGTGTCGGCCAGCCTGGTACGCGACTGGCAGGCAGCGCTGCGCGACCGGCCTGCCAACGGCATTCCACCAGGCAATTCCGGCATGCCGCCGCTCTATGCGCAGCCGTCGTCGCCTGTCCTGCAAGGTCTTGCCAGTGGATCGCGTGCCGCCGACGCCCTCGAGCGGACCGCTCCGCTGGTGACGGCCGTGACGCGTGACGCCAGCCTTGCGAGTGCGCCCGCAGCGCGCGCCGAAGTCCTCGGCCTTTATGACCCTGAGGCGCGCGGTGGCGCAGCCGCCGGCAGCGCCGACCGCTTCAAACGCGTCCAGGGCCTGGGCCAACGCTTCCGCCCCGGCAGCGTGACCGGGCCGGCACGCCAATTTGCCACCGCTGCCAAGGGCGTGGAAAAGACATGACCATGAAAAGCGTACTCTTTTTGCTCTGCGTCGCCGCTGCCGCGCCCGCCTCGGCGCAAAGCACCATGACGCCCATTTCGGACCTGGATAGCCGCCTGCGCATCGTTGATTATGACGAAGGCGCGGTCGTGCGGCTCCTCGGCTGCGTCGGCTTTCAGACGACGATCAGCCTGGCCGACGGAGAACACGTCGAAAACGTCGGCATCGGCGACTCCACGGCGTGGCAGGTGGCATCGAACAAGCGCGGCAATCTCGTCTTCGTCAAAGCGATCAGCGCGCACGCCTTTTCCAACATGACGATCGTCACGGACAAACGCAGCTATAATTTCGAGTTGAAAAGCGCGCCCGACAGCGACTGCGCCCATGGCCGCGTGACGTATGAATTGCGCTTCCGCTATGCCGTTGAACAACCCAAGGGCACAGTGACCAATCCGGCGAAGGCCGTACCCGACCCCAATGCCTTCCTGCCGCCGCAGGAAAAGCGCAACAATGCCTATTCCTTCAGCGGTTCGCCCGACCTGATCCCCATGCGGGTCTTTGACGACGGGATATCGACCTACTTCAAATGGTCGGTCAGTGCCCCGACACCTGCGGTCTATGCGCTCAATGCTGACAACAGCGAAAGCATCGTCAACTATGCTTCGCGCGGCGATTATCTTGTCGTCGAGCAGGTCGCTCCCGCCTATGTCCTGCGGCGCGGCAATCTGAAATCGACGCTTTATAACGATGCCTATAAGGTCGAGGGGCTTGACGCGCAGTCGCCCCGGCCGCGTAAACAGGGAGCGAAGTGATGGCCCTTCCCGCCGGCAACGATCCGCGCCTGAAGATGGAACCCGACGATCTCGACGCCGCCTCGAAGCGGGCCTTGCCGGCTGTGGCGCGAGCTTCGGGCGGCACAGACCTGACGGCGGTTGCCGGCATCATGGGCGCCTTGGCACTTGGCGGCATCGCCTTTTTCAGCCTGTCGCAACCCAGGCCGCAGCCTGTCCAGCCGCCCGTGCAGCCGCAACAACAGCCATCGGTCCTGCCGCCGATCAATCCGTCCTACAATCCACCGATTGAGCAACCGCAGACGCCGTTTGTCCAGCCCATGCCGCCACCCGCCCAGCCGGCGCCGCAACCTGCGACAGATCCCAACGCGGCGCGGGCGCCGGCGCTGGTCATCGACAACAGCACGCCTCAGCCGGCAGCGGCAGCACCCGCGGCCGGCGCGGCAGGGGGGACCGGCAGCGTTGCGCTGACAGCCAATGACCAGTTCGCCGCGCGCGTCGGTGGCGACTATACGCAGAAGGCGCAGAAGATCGGCGATCCGTCGAAGGTCGTGCCGGCCGGCGCGGTCATTCCCGCCGTGCTGGAAACGGCTATCAATTCCGATCTCCCGGGCTACACGCGCGCCATCGTGTCGCGGGACATTCGCAGCTTCGACGGCACGACGGTGCTTATTCCGCGCGGGTCGCGCTTGATCGGCCAATACAAGAGTGGACTGGCCAGCGGAGAGACGCGCGCCTTCATCATCTGGAACCGCCTGATCCGGCCGGACGGCGTTTCGGTCACCCTGGCGTCGCCGTCGACGGACGATCTCGGTCAGGCGGGGATGGCGGGGCGGGTCGACACCCATTTCGCCAAGCGTTTCGGTGCCTCGATCCTGCTGTCCGTCGTTAACGGCCTGGCGGGATCTCTGAACAAGAACACCAGCAATACCATCGTCATCGGCACGTCGACCGACGCTCAGAACGTCGCCATCGAAGCCTTGTCGAACGACGTCAAGATCCCGCCGACGATCAAGGTTGCGCCCGGCGCGCCGATCCAGGTCTTTGCGGCGCGCGATCTCGACTTCGCGGTGGGGCAATAGACATGGCCGCGGCACCCGACGACGGCATCATTACCCTCGACGGCGTCTATCTTCGGACGTATCTCAAGCCGTTTCTGCCATGGCTGGAGCGCGACGATGTCACCGAAATTCTCGTCAACAAGCCATTTGAGGTGTGGATCGAGATCTCCGGCGAGCCGCATATGCGGCTGGTCGAAATGCCCGATGTCGATGATATCCTGCTGTCGCGCCTGGCAGCGCAGATCGCCCGCGTGGCGCACCAGGGCATCAACCGCGAAAGCCCGCTGCTGGCGGCTTCGCTGCCGACGGGCGAGCGCGTGCAGCTTGTCGGGCCGCCGGCGTCAAAGCATTGGGCGCTCGCCATCCGCCGTCACCGCATGGTTGACCTGTCGCTCGATGCCTACGACCGCGGCCCGATCCGCACACCCATCGGCAGCGCCGGCAAGGATGATCTTAAATATGCCCGCGCCGAACCGGTGAAGTTCCTCAAAGAGGCGGTCCAGGCGCGCAAGACCATCCTGATCTCCGGCGGTACGTCGTCGGGCAAGACGACCTTTCTCAATGCGCTGCTCAAGACCGTTCCGGCGCATGAGCGCATCATCCTGGTCGAGGACACGCCGGAAATCGCCGACAACCACCAGAACAGCCTGCGCCTGATCGCCGTCAAGGGCGAGATGGGGGAGGCGCGGGTGACGATCAACGACCTGTTGCAGGCCTCCTTGCGCCTTCGTCCGGACCGCATCATCGTCGGTGAAATCCGCGGCGAAGAGGCGACGACCTTCCTGCGCGCCATCAATACCGGCCATCCGGGATCGTTCACCACGGTGCACGCCAATACGCCGCAGGGCGCGCTCGAACAGATCGCGCTCATGGTCATGCAGGGCGGGACGCAATTGACGCGCCTGGAAACGCTTGCCTACGCCACCTCGCTGATCGACGTGGTTGTGCAACTGGCGCGGACTGGTGGTGAACGCATGATCACCGATATAGATTTGCCGAAATAATTCATCCCGGTAACAGGCGCGTCTCCGCTGGAATAAGCCTCCGGACATCGCAACCGGCTCGATCCAAACAAGTCTATTTGCCTGATACGAGGGCCGCGCTCGTCGTCGCTGCTGGGGCGCGCCCTTCTTTTTCAATGGCTGGCACAGGACCAGGGTCACAGGCACATTGCGCAGTTCGCATTCATCGCGGCTGAGGAAGTAGTGGTAGGTCAGCGGCGAATAGAACAGATAGCTTGCGGCGATCGCTACACTTATGCTGCACAGAATCGCAAAACGGTGCCGGGCGATGAACGCGACACGGCCGGCCAGGATCTTGAACACCAGCGGGACCAATAGGAAGCTTAAGCCCAGGCCGATGAAGTAGTGATAGATGTACATGACGCGCTGGGTGCCGAGCCAGATGTGCACCCACCAGAAGATCATGTACATGGCGAACAGGACCTCGAGGAGGTCGAGGTCCTTGTCTTCGGCATCGCTGCGTTTTTGCGTGCGGCGGCGCAGGATCAGGACGGCTGCGCTTACGATGCCGATGATCCCCAAACCCCAGTTGACCGGGTTGCCGACCATCTGGACGTAGGCGGTCTTTTGGCCGTTGTGGTCCCAGCGGTAGTTGATGGCCTTGGCCATGAACGGCCAGAGAATGGGCTGCGAACCGTTGGCCTCGGTCTTAATCTCGTAGACGAAGTCGTGCTTCATGTAGCTGTAATAGCCTGCGGTTGCATCGATAACGACGGCCGGCGACAGGGGCCGTTTGTGGTGCAGCCAGTCTTTGTAGGTCTGGCCCATGACGTTCAGGTCGCGCTTGCCTGAGGGTGTGTTCGGGTCCGGAGCGACCGGATTGATAACGACGTGCAGGGTAAAGATGGCCGCGACGACAAAGGCAAAGGCGCCGGCGATCGACGTGCCGCGCGCCAGTACGCGCAGCAGGTTGGCCCGCGTCCGCTCAAACCACAGTTCGCGCAACAGGCTGAAGGCGCCCAGCGTCAGCATGATCAGTGAATTGACCTTGACCATGAAGCTGAGGCCGCACAACAGCCCGAACAGGCCATAGGTGAGCAGTGGGCGTTTGGGTTCTCGTCCGAAGGTGTGGAGCCAGACCAGGATCGAGCCCAGGGTAAAGGTGAACTGGTAGGCGTCGAGATGGGCGGCGCGGAAATGGACGATATAGGCATTTTCAAAGATGAACAGCAGTGAAAACACAAAGGCGTCAAAGGCTTCCGAGCTGAGACGCAGGACGATCAGATAGAACAGCAGGGCACTGACGACGCTGAACAGGGCCGCGGGCAGGCGGATGCCCGTAAAGTCGTAGCCGGCCGGAACCGTGCGCGAATCGATCTTTTTGACCTCGCCGAGGGCATGGGTATTGACCGCCTTGTTGCGCCCGGTCAGCTTGACGCCAAGGTCCATGAACATGAAGCCGAGCGGCGGGTGCGAGGCATATTGCGCCGTTTCTTCGACGTAGCGCTGGGTCGTCGTCAGATAATAGGACTCGTCCCAGAAGGCGTGGTTCGGATTGTTGAGGTCGCGCAGGAAATTGAAGCAGGCCAGAACCACGATCAAAATGCCCAGGACCCATCTCAGGGTCCGGTCATCGGCATTCCACAGCTTGTCGGCAAAGGCCTTGAGCGCATCCGCAGCACTTTTGGCGGTGAGGGTTGTCGGCTGTGGCGTCGGCATCTGAACCCGCATTGAATCGTAATCTGGCGAGTCGTTATGCCCGATTTGTCAACGCCTGCCTATAGGGTCTATAGAGCGATGTGCGAAAAAAATATCAGCGATTTTTCGCACAAACACCTCGACAAATCAAAAACTTAGATCGTTATGATGTTTCTCTTAAATATCATGGCGATCCAGCGCCTTGTCAAACGTCGGCGCGCTTCTTCTTGCCGACGAGCGGTGGCGTCAGCGAACCATTGGAGAACAGCGGCTGGGTGGCGGCGGTGGCGGCCTTGGCAGCTTTCGGCTTGCGGACTTCGCGGCTGCTTTTCTTTTGACCTTTGGCCATGCGGGTCTCTCCATTTCGGATATACGGTGTCCTTGCTATCTGCCCTTATCGGGCATTAAGCAAACCTATTCGTTAGTAACCGCCCCCCAGCGCTTGATAGAGCGTAGTCTGGTTGATCAGTTGGTCGAGGCGGTTGCTGTCATAG
>FSTD01000075.1_pt1 | contig 16956 bp, 13 predicted proteins | sample 1637101 | NCBI WGS metagenome assembly FSTD01 (sample SAMEA3914816, study PRJEB12502) | metagenome | biome: forest; material: soil | place: USA | collected 2011-09-16 | depth 0.3 m | reverse complement strand
TAGAACGGTGCGTGGACGAAGTGGCTGATATAGGCCCACCACATTTCATAGCCGTCGTTGAGTTTGATCGACGGCCCAAGCGACTCGCCCATGACGTCAAGCCAGATGGTGTTGATCTGATCGAGCGCCACTTCGCCGTCCATGCGCGCAGCGTGGAACCTTTCCTCGAAGCGGTGGAAAGCGATCTGGCGGATGACGGAGTTGAGCCCGTCCTCGATCTTGCCGGCGAGCAGTGCCTTTTTTTCGTCCTTGGATGCGGCGGCGACCAGGTGTTCGAACACCAGGCCTTCGGCGAAGATCGACGCCGTTTCCGCCAGAGTGAGCGGTGTATCGGCGAGAATCGAGCCCAGGGGCTGGCACAGGGTCTGGTGCACGGCATGGCCGAGCTCGTGCGCCAGGGTCAGGACTTCGCGCCGATCACCGGTGAAGTTGAGCATGACGTAGGGGTGGCGGTTCGCGGTCACCGGGTGGGCGTAGGCGCCCGACGACTTGCCCGGGCGGGGCGCGGCGTCGATCCAGGGCTTATCAAAGAAGACGCGGGCGCGGTCCTCGAATTCCGGGCCCATCTGGGCGAAGGATTGCAGCACGATCGTCTTGGCTTCATCCCAGCTATAAAGTCTCTGCACGTCCTGGGTAAGGGGGGCATTGCGGTCCCAGAAATCCAGCTGCTTCTTGCCGAGGATCTTGGCCTTCACGGCGTAATACCGATGCGATAGCGAGGCGTAGGATTCGCTGACCGCCTCGGCCATCGCGTCGACGGCGTCCTTGTCGACCTCGTTGGCGAGGTGACGCGAGGCGGCTGGACTGTCGTATTTGCGCCAGCGGTCTTCGACCTGTTTTTCAAACGCCAGCGTATTGAGCGCCAGCGCAAGGACCGGTGCGTGTTCCTTCAAGGCTTCGGTCAGGCCGAGGGCGGCGGCTTTGCGCACAGGCGCTTGCGGCGCCGACAACCGCGTCAGGGCTTCGTTCAAGGTCAGCGATTCCTTGCCGACCTTGGCGCGCAGCCGGGTGAGGGTTTCGTCAAACAGGCGCGTCCATTGCCCCACGGCCGGCATGCGCTCAAGCATCAGGCGTTCGAGCTCTGCCGACAGTTCGTGCGGCCGCGACGCACGGATACGCCGCAGCCACGGCCGCCAGCGTTGTGCCTTGTCGACAGCCTTCAGCGCCATTTCGATTTCCCAGTCGTCGAGCTGATTGAGTTCGAGGCTGAGAAACAGGCTGTCAGCCGAAATCATCGCCGCCTGGGTTTGCAGATCCGACATCAGTTTTGAGATGCGCGTGTCTTCGCGATCAATCGTTGAGGCCAGGGTCGCGTAGGCCAGGGCGCCGCCCATGTCGTCCATGGCGCGCTCATAAAGCATCGCCGCCTGGTCGATCAAAAGGCCCAGCCGTTCGGCATTGCCGCGCGCCGAGACGAACTGTCCCTGCAGCTTGGCGAGTTCCTTAACGTGGCCCGCGCCCTTTTGCAGATCCTGCTCGATTTTGGGATCATCAGGACCGGCGTAGAGGTCGCTGAGATCCCAGATCGGCAAGCCGGTAACGGAATCGACGGGGATGGGTGTTGTATTGTGGGGCGTTTGCTTGGTCATAAGCGGCACATAACCACGCCCACCTAAAAAATCGAGACATATTGGCGTGTTGTAAACGGCTTTTTCACCTCACTCACGTAGGGTCTGTATCAAAATAAGCCGACTTTCACAAAGGAAGCGGCAGACCGTGATGATGAATGGGGTGCCAGAATGGCCAAGACGATCCTGATCTGTGATGACGATCCGACTCAACGCCGCCTGATCCAGGCCGTGCTCGAACGCGAAGGTTTTGCGGTCCTGCATGCCGAAAACGGGGGGCAGGCCTATGACCGGCTGACAACCACGTCCGGCATCGACGCGGTTATCCTCGACCTTGTCATGCCGGGACAATCGGGCATCGATACGCTGAAGGAAATCCGCGCGGCCGGGATACGGACGCCAGTGGTCGTCCTCACCGCTTCGGGCGGCATCGATACGGTCGTCAAGGCCATGCAGGCCGGTGCACAGGACTTCTTTATTAAGCCTGCCTCGCCCGAACGCATCCTGGTTTCCGTCCGCAACGCTCTGCAAATGGGCGATCTGTCGGCCGAAGTCGCGCGCCTTAAGAAACACACGGCCAACCGGATCGGCTTTGACGACCTGATCGGCACATCTGCGCCGATGTCTCTCGTCCGCCGTCTTGGTGAGCGCGCCGCCAAATCGTCCATTCCCGTGCTGATCCTCGGTGAAAGCGGCGTCGGCAAGGAGCTGATCGCGCGCGCCATCCAAGGGTCGTCCGAGCGTGCAGGCAAGCCGTTCGTCGCCGTCAACTGCGGTGCTCTGCCGGAAAATCTCGTCGAATCCATCCTGTTCGGCCACGAAAAGGGTTCGTTCACCGGTGCCTCGGACAAGCACCTGGGCAAGTTCCAAGAGGCCAACGGTGGCACTCTGTTCCTCGACGAGGTCGGCGAATTGCCCCTCGATATGCAGGTCAAGCTGCTGCGCGCCCTGCAGGAAGGCGAAATCGATCCTGTCGGCTCCAAACGCCCGGTCAAGGTCGATGTCCGCATCATTTCGGCGACCAACCGCAATCTGGCAGACCAGGTCAAGACCGGTGCCTTCCGCGAAGACCTGTTCTACCGCCTCAATGTTTTCCCCGTCGAGGCGCCCTCGCTGCGCGAACGCCGTGAGGACATTCCGGCCCTGATCGAACACTTCATCCGCCGTTTCAATGTCGAAGAGGGCAAGCGTGTTACCGGTGTATCGAGCGAAGCGCTGCACCTGCTTTGCACCTTCGACTGGCCGGGCAATGTCCGGCAGCTCGAAAATACCGTTTACCGCGCTATCGTCCTGGCCGACACGCCGCACCTGCAGGCCTTCGATTTCCCGGCTATCAGCGGCCAGAGCGCGCCCGTTCCTGCGCAGGCTGCGGCCGTGCCCGTCAATGCTGTCGCCCTGACCGTCGAAGAGCATATCAACGCCATGGGTGATTTGCACGACGCGCCGGTGCGCATTCTCGACGACGCTGGTCACCTGCGCAAGCTCGAGGACATCGAGCGCGACCTTATCGAACACGCCATCAGCGTCTATGCGGGCCATATGTCCGAAGTGGCGCGCCGCTTGGGGATAGGCCGTTCAACCCTGTACCGCAAGGTCCGCGACTGCGGTCTCGAGGGCCTGGTTAAGGAAGCGGGTTAGAGCGTGCTGCGAAAAAGTGGAAATCGGTTTTTGACTGCGTCGAACTGCGTTTCGCGAAAATCATGCGACCGCTGATAAGCCCGGTCAGGAAGCCCGGTCAGGAGGGCTGGTCGCTGAACAACTCATTGTGCAACTGCGACACGCGTTCGGCGCTCAGGTCGTAGACGCTGATGATCAGGGCGCCGAGGACTGCCAGAACGGCTGGGGCGATCCCCATCATCAGGCGGATATTGTCAAGAAGCGCCGGCGACGGTGCGGTGTTTGCCGTATAACTCGAAAACGCCCATGTCACCACGGCGGCGGCGAGGGCCGAGCCGATCTTCTTCCCAAACTGAATCAGCGAATAGGTCATGGCGGTGGCGCGTTTGCCGGTCTTCCAGGCATTGTAATCGGCAACATCGGCGTACATCACAAAAGTGATGGTCGAGACCGTCCCGAGCGACAGGCCACTCAGCAGCTGCAGGACGAAGACAAGGTTGATCTGCGATGGCGAGGTAAAGTAAAGCCCGACGCCGGCCAGCGCCATAAGCACAAGCATCAAGGCAATCAGGCGTGACCGCGACAGTAACCGGGTGAGGGTGGATGTCAGTGCCGAGCCGGCGGCGAGGCCCACCAGGAACAGCATGGCAAACAGCGTTACCATGTCAGGACGGCCGATGTAGTACTTCATGAAATAGGGTGTGGCGCCAGTGTGCAGTGCGAAGGCCATCATGACAACAAACGCCAGCACGAACAGGACCAGCCATGGACGGCTGCGGAGAAGGTCGCGAATGTCGAGGAGAGGATTGACGTGTGGCGCCGACACCATCGAGAAGCGCTCACGCGTGTTCAGGAACAGATTGATGAAGATCGCAAAAGCGATGACGCCGTAAATGGTCATGGCGAATTGCCAGCCAAGCCCGACGTCCGCTATTCCCGCGACCGCGACCAGCTTTGGCGTAACCCACGTTACCAGAACAGCGGTCAGGAAGGCCGCACCAAAGCGTGCGCTCATCAAGATTTCACGTTCGCGCGGGTTGGGTGTGATGACGCCGGACAGCGCGTTATAGGGCACCTGGATCGCCGTATATATCAAGTTGAACAGGATGAAACTGGTATAGACATAGAACAGTTTTCCGCCTTCAGGCGCGCCTGAGGTGGAGAACGTCAACACGCCTGCCGCCGCCATGGGGACCGCCAGCCACAGGAACCAGACGCGGTAACGGCCATAGCTGGTATGTGTACGATCGGCGAGGGCGGCAAAGACCGGTTCCGCGAAGGCGCCCACCAGTCTGACAACGACATAGAGCGTGCCGACTTCCTTGATGCCAATGCCGACCACGTCGGTCAGATACAACATCAGGAATGCGGTAACAGGTGCCCAGTAAAGATTGAAGCCGACGTCACCCAGGCTATAGCTGATCGTCTCAGTCAGGCTTATCGGCTGATAAGCCTTGAGGTCGGGGGGCTGCAACGATGATTTGCTTTTGAGGGGTATACTCATAAAGGGCACTCTGCGCAGATCGAGGCCGGGAACCGCGGCTGCTTTCAATCGGCATAATCGGTGTTTTTAGTTAACGAAAGAGTAAAGCCGCCGCCATTGCCGGGGCCGGGTTTGAGCCATCGCAGAACCACAAGGTATATCCGTTATTACGGGTGTGATTTGATAATATATGTTAATATACAATATTTTATATAGTTACCACGAAAGTGGTAACGTTGCTGTCGGCCACAATATTTTAAAAGAAGGGGAATATCCTGAAATTGCCAATGGATGGCTGAGGTATATCGCAGTAACAAAACACTGGCCATGTCCATACCTATTGGCTAGGTTATCGCCATCAATTTATCCGCATTACCAGGAGCATAGTCATGTCACGGAACTCGTCACGCGGGGTCGATCGCCGCCTCTTTCTGGCGGGCACTGCCGCAGCCCTTGCAACACCGGCAGTTACCTATGCGGCCCCGGGAGACCTGATGTACTATGTGGGCACCTATGGATCCGAAGGCGTGCGAATGATGACCTATTCGTCGGCGTACGACAAATGGACGCTCGGCAAGGCCGATCCGACTATCGTCAACGCGTCGTTTGGCGTTTACAGCCCGAAGTTCAAGCGCCATTACGTCGTCAATGAGCAGGACAATGGCTTGATCGGCGTCTATCAGATCAATTCGAGCGGCAAGTGGTCCAAAAAGGGCGAGGTTTCGAGCCACGGAAAGTCGCCTTGCTACCTGGCGCTCAGCGCCGACAGCGCCTATCTGGCGGTCGCCAACTACAATTCGGGCAATATCGCCGTTTACAAGCTGGATTCGGCGGGCATTCCGCTGGAGCCTGCGGTCATCAAGCAAAATTCCGGTTCCGGTCCGAATGCCGAACGCCAGGAAGGTCCGCATGCACATTGGGTAAAATTCTCGGCGGATCAAAAGTTTATCTACAGCATCGATCTCGGAACCGATGAAGTTCTCGGCTACAATTTCAACGCTGCGACCGGCGAGGTCAGCGATAAGTTTGTCGCCTTTAAATGCGAAGCCGGCTTTGGTCCGCGCCATATGGTGCTACACCCGAGCGGCCAGGTTGCGCACCTTCTTGGCGAACTGGCAAATGCCGTTGTAACCCTGCGTCCGCAAGCCGACGGGACCTTCGTCGGCACTCAATGGACCAAGACTCTGCCGGACGATTTCACCGGCGCCAGTCAGGCGGCGCATATTGCGCTCAATGCTGATGGCAATATGTTGTTTGTCTCGAACCGCGGCCACAACAGCATAGCCGCTTACGGCCTTGATACGTCGGGCCGCCTGGCGCTGATGCAATTGACGTCCTGCGGGGGCGACTGGCCGCGCTTCTTCCTGATCCTCAATGGCATGGATCGCGTTTTAGTGGCCAATCAGAACAGCAACGACGTCACGGTCATGGCGCAGTATACCAATGGCACCCTGCACCCGAATAATCAGACCTTCACCATCCAGAAGCCTGCTTTCATCGGTGCCGTTGCCTAAGGCACAGAAACCGAAATTTCGTAAACTTTTCCTGCGGTTATGCCCCTGACGACAGTGTCGTGCAGGGGCTTTCCATTGCAGGCGACCTGTATTTGATCGAGACCAGTGACGCGCTGAATGTTGACGCGGAATTCGGCCCCCCTGAACAGCCGGACGGCGCGGGCGCCCGTCCAGCCGGAAGGCAATTGCGGCCGAATGCTCAGGCCATCCCGGCAGCCTTTCAGGCCCATCAGACCCTCAACGAGGCTGCGATAGAGCCATGACGCCGTGCCGGTGTTGAACAGGTGTGAGGAGCGCCCCGAGGCTTCCGGGTGCTGCCTGTGGGCGCCGCGGTAGTAGTTGGGCACAAAGGCTGGCAGCTGACCACGCCGCAAAAGGTCCTCTTCGTCGGGACCCGCGAGCATTTTCCTCAGCAACTCGAAGGCCTTGTCGGCTTCACCGACCTGGTAGAGGCTGTAGATATAGAAAATGGCGGCGTGGTTGTAGACCGATCCGTTTTCGGCGACACCGGGAAACTTCTGTGTCAACCTGCCGACGTCTTCGCGCATGTGCGTGTAGGCTGGCCCAATCATCTCGACGCCATAAGGTGTCTCGAGCTTTTCGGTTACAGCCTTGATCATGCGCGCTTTTTTATCGTTGTCGGCAGCGCCGCTCAAAAATGCGAAGCTCTGCGGATTGAGATAGATGCGTCCCTCGACATCCGTCTTGACGCCGAAGACGACGTCGTCATCGGTAATGCCGCGTCCGTACCAGTCGCCGTCCCAGAGGTGCGTATTGACGGCGGTGTTGAAGGCTTCGGAGGCTACGGCAAACGCCGAACCGTCCCGGCCGTCCTGCGCAAGGATGCGCGACCATAGCCGAAGGGAGTGCGCCGTGGCGAGGCTCAACCAGCCCGAAACGCCGCGCCCCTTCCATCCGACCATGTTCATCGGGTCGTTCCAATCGCCCTGTTCGATGAAGTTCAGGCCGCGATAATCGACAGATTTAATCAACCATTGATTTGCCTTCGAAACGCGTTCCCGGACGTTCAGGGTTTCGCCAGTGTGTTTGTTCAGAACAGGCACCTCCAAAACAGCGTAATCGTCCGTTTCATCGAGATAGGATTCGAGTAAAATCGCCAGCCAGACGCAGTGATCAGTGTGCGGAACCTGATTGATATATTTCAATTCGGCCCCGTCATATAATGTCACACCATCCGGCATCGCTCCGCTTAAATCCTGCTGTGACAAGGCTTTTAGCAAGACCGTTCTCGCCGTCTCGGGGCGAACATAGACGCTGCCCATGGCGTCCTGCAGAAAGTTTCGTGTTTGCGGATCGGTGCTCAGCCGATTGGTGTCGCCGTGATAATAGACCTGCCGCGGGAGCCACGAATTGGCAAAGGCAGTCAGATAGGAATCTGGTAAATCAACATTGATTACCCCGCGCCCCGCGGTGATATATTCCGCGTAGCGTACGCGGGCTTTTTCGAACCCCGCGGCAGACAAAAACGCCGCCTTTAAGCGCGCAATTTCCGCATGGTCGAAGGCCGGTCCAAACAGGAAGCGATGCGTGACCTCTGTACCCGGCGCGATGTCGTGATCGAACTGCAAAGCGCAGATCGGGTTCTCGTATAGCGCCTCACCGTCGCTCAAGCGATCGGCTGTGACGCCGTCAGGCCTGTGCAATCCGCCTTCGCCTTCAAACCAGGCCTGGCGCGTTTCACGGGCGACGGGCGTTTGTTCGCTCAAAAAGAAGACCTTGTCCTTCAGGTCCTTGTTTTTGAAATAGTCGGCCACCTTCTGATAAGGCGTGACGCTATCGGCGACGATGCCGTTCAGGTCATCGTCAAAGCGCGCGGACTGGTTCATCCAGCTCATCAGGCCGAGGGGAAATGCGGGATAAAGGCTGATGCGGCGCAGGCCGTCTGTCGTATTGCGAATATGCACTTCCCACAACTCGCACGCTTCATCAACGGGCAGGTTCAGGGTCAGGGTTATGCACAATCCGTCGTGTTGAATTTCCCACGATATATCAGTGGGCGTGAACCTGAATTCGAACTTTTCCACAGATTTGCGCACAGGCTCGTAAGGCATGGAAAAAACAGTGTTATTATCTCTATTCTTAACGTAGAAAAAGCGCCCCGGATGATGGGCGTAGGTGCCCTGTTCCGGGAGCATGAAATGTTTGGCTTCGAGGATCTGTGCGCGAGCATATTTGGCGGGCTCCGGCTGCATGAACTGAGCGGTGGCAAAGCCGCGCGCCGTCATGTGGATCATCATGCGCGGGTTCCACAAGTAGCCGGCCGCAAGGGGAAGGGCCGTCGCGCTATGCAGGCGGCAGATCGTGGCGTCAAAATCTATGAGACTCATTGGCTGTCTTGGCTGTTGGGGGCTTGGCGTGAAGTCAGCTCGGCCTGCACTTCGGCCAGATGCTTATCGTTGAGATTATAGGCGGCCATGATCGCGGCGGCGAGAAAGGCCATTGCGCCCGGCACAATGCTCATCAGCAGCAAGATGCCAGAGGCCGACGCGTCGCTCTGAACCTGATTGGCGACGTAGCCGAGGCTGGCCAGCACCCAACCGATGACGGCTGACGCGAGAGCTCCTCCGGCCTTCTGAGCGAAGCTTGCCGCCGAAAAAGTCATGGCCGTGGCGCGCCGCCCGGTACGGAATTCGTTGTAGTCGGCGGCGTCTGCGTACATGGCGAAGGTCAGAGGGGATTTCGGGCCCAGGCAAAGCCCGATAAGGATATGCAAGGCAAACACCAGACCGATATCCTGCCTCGGGATGAACCAGAAGGCGACGGACAAGATGCCCACCAGCACCATAAGCGAGATCATCAAAAGCCGTCGTTCGATGAACCGCGTGAGGATCGGCGTGATCAGCGACCCGACAGCGAGCGATATCAGGTAAACCGGCGTAAAGTAGCCGGCCAGATCGGGCCGGTTCATATAGTATTTCACGTAGTAGGCACTAGCGCCCAGCCGTGTGGTGATCGTGACCATAACGACCATTGAGAGCAGAAACAGAATGACCCACGGCCGGTTCTGCGACAGATCGCGCAGGTCCCGCAAAGGGCTTGAGGCCTTGTCGGCAATCGGTTCGACGCGTTCCCGCGTCCGGTGAAAGAGATTGTAGAGGAGGAGGCAGGCGACCAGCCCATAAAGCGCCATCGTCAATTGCCAGCCGACGACTTCGTTGCCGTGGCCGAAAAAGCTGACAAGTGGCTTGGTCAGGTAGGTCGTCGCCGTTCCACCCAGAAACCCCCACACGAAACGAAAGCTGTTGATCTGGGTGCGCGCCTTCGGATCCGCCGTCAGCACGCCCGATAAGGCGCCGTAAGGAATATTGGCTGCCGAATACGCGATCATCATCAGGGTGAAGGTGCAGTAGGCGTAGATCAGTTTGGCGTTGCTATCGAGGTGAGGGGTTGTAAAAGTCAGGACGCCAGCGACCGCCAATGGAAACGCGCCCCAGATGATCCAGGGGCGGAAGCGCCCCCATCGGCTCTTGGTGCGGTCGGCCAGGGCGCCGACCACCGGATCGACAACGGCGTCGAACAGGCGCGTGGCCAGCAGCATGGTGCCCGCGGCGGCAGCGTTTAGTCCGAAACTGTCGGTGTAAAAGATCAGCAGGAATGCCGAAATCGTCGTCCAGTAGAGATTGAAGCCGAAATCGCCCGAGCCGTAGCTCAGCCGCTCGAACAGGCCGGGTGTATCGCTCCGGCGGCTTTCGGTTTTGGACATCGTTCCCCGGCTCTTATCTATTTTGTCGAACCTAACACGGCTTCGCGGCGCTTGGAAAGCGCTGTCACTCGCTCACGAAGCCAGGAATTGCGCGCTCATGGTCTTGGTTGTCGCAAGTTCGCGCTCGCCGTATTCCAGGGACGGTTCGATCTGGCTCGCCTCATGCCATTCGTTGAAGGAGACGATAAGCACCCAATCCGGGCGGGCGCGGATCGCAGCGCGCCACAACCGGCCATAGGCGCGCCCGTCGGCGCGATCGACGATCGGGCGCTTGCCGGCGCGATCCGGCAACCGAGAGTCGTCAAAGCCGGGAAGGACTGTTGCCGTGGTCGCTTTCGAGCCCGACTGCGCGCGCACCCAATCCCTGTAAAAAGCGTCGCGCCACAGGGGAGGGGACCAGCGCTTCTCCGCGGCTTCGAACTGCATGGAATAGATATGGACGACGTCGAAATAGGTTCTGCGCGCCTGGATCTCCTTCAAGCTATTGGCCGTCCCGACGAAGGCAATAGCCCCTGGAGCAGCACTTTCGATCTGTTTTCGCGCCTGAGCCCAACCATCCAGGCCGAGGATTTGTAAAACGCGGTCGAATAGAAAAATGACGGGCTTTCCGTCCAACTTCAGCCATGAAGAATGGCCGGCATAGTTATGATAAATATAAAGAATATCCGCAATCAACGTTTCGACCGTCGCGGCTTGTTCAATATAGGCGCTGACCTTGAGATTGGGCTCAGCCGTAGCCGCGAGCAGTCCAATCAACTGTTGATCGGTCTGGTCCGCCTGTCCCCACCACGAAGCGATCAAACCCGTGATGCCGCTATCGGCAGCCTGCGCGACGTGGCGGGCGATAACAGCGTCATCCAGGCTGTCGTACGGCCCTTCGACCGGGTAGTCAGGGGCGTCCGCGATCAAATGATGCGCCAGGTCGGGTGTCTGCCAATGACGATAACTGCCGGACCTGGCCGGGGTACCGTACCAGCCGTAATAGAAGGCGAGCACTTCCTTTTCACGCGTCTCTGCGAAGGCCGGCAACGGTAAAAGCGCCGTCGTCACACCCGCCAGGAAATCGCGGCGTTTCATTCGTTACCGCTTTCGGAAGGGGCTTTCCTGCTCGCCTGCGTTTTCTTGCGGATTTCCTTGAGCTTGACGCCCTGGCGCAGCGACAAGGTGCCGGTCATGGCACCCTTGTCGGGATCGCGAAAAGCCCGGCCGTAGGTCTTTACACGTTCCGACACGCTGTCGATGAATTCGCTTTCCCATTCCGACAGGTCAACGCCTGTCTCAGATGCCTCGCGGCGAGCTTTTTCGAGCAGGCGCAGGGTGGATTTTTGCAAGGCCTGTTGCTGCGCCCTGCGCTGCTCGGCGGGCGACAAGGGCTTAGCGGAAAGACCTTGGCCGGCTTTCATCGGTGCCCTTGTTTGCAAAGGCTTGCGGCGTGACAAGCCCTTCGCGGGCGTTTTCGCTTTAAACGCCATGCGTGCTTTCCAGACGTGAAAAGGCCTGCTTCATGCACTCAGCATGGGAAGCAGGCCATAAGACGTCAAGCGGAAAGGCGGATATCAGCCCTCGATAGCCGACATGTAGAGGTCAATCAGCGCCTCTTCTTCGGAGCGCTTGGCGGAATCTTGTTTACGTAGACGCACGACCTTGCGCAGGATCTTGACGTCGAAGCCTTCGCCCTTCGCTTCGGCATAAACTTCCTTCAGGTCGTTGCTGACAACGGCCTTGTCCTCCTCAAGGCGCTCGATCCGCTCGATAATCGTGCGCAGGCGGCCTTGCGCGGCGCCGGCGATGATGTCGTTGGAGGAAAAGGAGGGGGCGTCATCGGCCATGGCGAATTATCCTGAAAGCTGAAAAAGGCGTGTGGCTTAACCATAGCCAAGTGATTCGCCGCCGCCAATTCACGTCTTGGGATAAATGTGCGATTGCCTGTGGGTAATTACAAAACACCGGCTTTTACGAGCGCGGGACGAAGCGTTTCGGGCCGATCGAACAAGTGGGTGACAAAGCCCATGGCTTTTGCGGCTTTAATATTGGCGACATTGTCGTCGGTAAAGAAGATGGCTTCGGCCGGCAGGCCGAGCCTTTTCAGCGTTCGTTCGTAGATCGCGCGGTCGGGTTTGACGATCTGCTCGACGCCGGAAATGATGACATCGCGCATATGCCGGAAGGCCGGGATTCTGGCGAAAACCATTTCCGCCTTGTCCTGCGGCATATTGGTCAGGGCGTAGAGCGGCATGCCCTTGCCGTGCAATTCCTCGATCACTGCCATCGTCTCGGCGATCGGCTCGCCCAGCATCTCGTCGAAGCGCGTATCGAAGGCGAGGATTTCGTCGTGGAATTCGGGGAATCTTTCCAGCGGGCCTTGGCGGTTTTCGGCGAAGGGCACGCCGGCATCGTGGTTGTCGTGCCAATCCATGGGGACGACGGTCTGCAGGAAAAAGGCGCGGCGCTCCGGGTCCTTGATCACCTTGCGGAACAGGTTCTCCGGATGCCAGGGGATCATGACATTGCCGATATCGAACAGGACGGCTTTGACTTGCGTCATTACGGAAACTCCGGGCACGAAAAAAACGCTTAAAGCACGACGGCTTTAAGCGTTTTTATGTAACAACATCAAGACCGCCCGCCATTCAACCGGTCTGGCAATCGACTGGCTTAGCCTTGCTTGGCCTTGAAGCGCGGGTCGGTCTTGTTGATGACATAGACGACGCCCTTGCGGCGCACGATCTTGCAGTCGCGATGGCGACCCTTCAGCGACTTGAGCGAGCTGCGGACTTTCATTGGTTTTCACCTGGTCTTAAAGTAAGGGCGTTGAGCGGTTTTACGGAGCTTGCGCGCATCGACAACCGTCCGGTTGCGCTGATCGCCCGCCCAATAGAGGCGCGGTTTCTAGGGGAGGGCGGCCGCCTTGTCAACGCGTTTTGCCGCAAACTGGCCAATTTCTTGCGTTTACGCCCGTCCGTGCGCGTGAACGGCGACTCTGACGACGTATAAGGGCTTGGAAAGAGACCGGCAATCGGCTTAACTGTCGGCAACCGGACAGACGGTGCCCGGAGGAGAGGTTATGCGCTTTCGTTATTTGCCCCTGTTCGTGATCTTAAGCGCCTGCGCCAGTACGGGAAGCCACGTGCCGGACACGTCAAGCCACGCGCCCGCGGCTTCGGTGCCGGTCCTCGGCGAAGCTGCCCCCGCGACGACCGTCCCGGCCAGCCCGGCGGCAACGCCGGCGCCTGCCGACGCCATGCCGATCACGGCCTTCAGCGATTTCCAGGAATGGAAGCAGGCCTTTATCGAAAAGGCCGTTTTACGCGGTTTCGATCCCGCGTTCGTGACTCAAGTGTTTGAGGGCGTGCAGCCGCTGGCTTCGGTTACAACGTCTGATTCGCAGCAACCGGAATTCTCCAAGCCGGCCTCCAGCTATATGCGTCAGGCGGTTTCGCCAGCCCGCGCTGCGGCGGCCCGCGCACGCCTCGACGCCAATATCAATGTCGCCGAGATCGACAGGATGTATGGCGTGCCCGAATGCGTGCTGGGCGGGATCTGGAGCATGGAAAGCGATCTTGGCCGTGTCCAGGGCAATACCGACGTCATCGCCGCCTTTGCGACCCTGGCATTTAACGGCCGGCGCCGCGCCTGGGCTGAAGACCAGTTGATTGCAGCCCTGACCATTCTGCGCGACCACAATATTCCGCGCGGAGTCCTCAAGGGCTCCTGGGCAGGGGCAATGGGGCAAACCCAGTTCCTTCCAGACAACTATCTCACTCTCGGCGTCGACGGCGATCATGACGGCAAGGTCGACATCTGGAATTCCGATTCGGACGCCCTGGCCTCAACGGGCAACCTCCTGTCCAAGGCGGGCTGGAAGCCGGGAGAGGAATGGGCGGTCGAGGTTATCTTGCCGGCTGGCTTTGACTATTATCTGGCAGAGACCGAAAAGAAGACACCCGCCGATTGGATGGCTATGGGCGTCAAACGTGCCGACGGCGGCTACTATACGCCGGCAGAGGCCGACGAACTGGCAACCCTGATTTTGCCGTCGGGTGCCAATGGCCCAGCCTTCCTGGCTCTGCCGAATCATTACGTTATCCGCAAGTACAACAACTCGACGTCCTACGCCCTGGCTGTGGGGCTTATCGCGGACGGCATCTGCGGCAAACCGGCCCTGACCGTGCCGTGGCCGGTCGAACCGCCGCTCAGCCTCGAACAGCGCCTGAAAACCCAGGCGGCCCTGAAGGCTGCCGGTTATGATCCGGGGGCAATCGACGGCGTGATCGGCGTTGGCACGCGCACGGCGATTCGCAACTGGCAGCGCGCCAATGGCTTGCCGGCGGACGGCTACCTCAGTTTCGACCTGGCCAACCAGTTTGTCGTCATGCAAGGCGGAACGCCGGCAGCGCGCCCGAACCCATAAGCAATTGAAAGCTGCATCACGCGTAATAAGGTAAACCGGCACGGTTAAAATCGGTGCTCAGGAAACCCGGTCTTAATGATTAACGCCCATAACTCGTTGCAAAGAATGAGTCGCGGGTGTGGTCTTAGATGTTTCAGATAATCGGTATTGTCCTGCTGTTTGCCATGGTGTTCGGCAGCTACCTGATCTCAGGTGGTAATTTTGCGCCGATCATCGAAGCCGCGCCGCACGAATTGATGGCCATCGGCGGAGCGGCCGTCGCGGCGACCCTGATCAGCAACAGCCTGGGCACGCTCAAGGCCATGGGCGGAGGCATGGGCAAGGTCTTTGCCGGTCCGAAGTGGAAAGCCGCCGACTACCGCGACCTGTTGTCACTTCTCTTCCTGCTGACGAAGACGATGAAGTCCAAAGGCGTGATCGCGCTGGAAAGCCATATCGAAAAGCCGCACGACTCGACGATCTTCAACAAGTTCCCGAAGGTCATGAAGGACCACTTCGCCATCGACTTCATCTGCGACACGTTGCGCATGATGACCATGAACCTCGAAGACCCGCACCAGGTCGAGGACGCCATGGAAAAGCAGCTCGAAAAACACCACCACGAAGCGCATAAACCCGCCCACGCCATGCAGAGCATGGCCGACGCCCTGCCAGCGCTCGGGATCGTTGCTGCCGTTCTTGGGGTTATCAAGACCATGGGCTCGATCACCGAACCGCCTGAAATCCTGGGCGCCATGATCGGCGGTGCTCTCGTCGGCACGTTCATGGGCGTGTTCCTGGCCTATGGCCTTGTCGGCCCGTTCTCCGCCCGCATGGGCGAGGTGATCGACGAGGAGGCGGCGTTTTACAAGATCATCCAGGCCGTTCTGGTTGCGCACTTGCACGGCAACGCCGCCCAGATCTCCGTCGAAATCGGCCGCGGCAATATTCCGTCGGACGCCCAGCCTTCCTTCCTGCAGATGGAAGAGGCGCTGAACAATATTCCCAACGACTAAACCCGCGAGTCCATCCCTGAAGGTCCATATCGGGGCCTTTGCAATGGCACCTCTTTCACGGCAGGCTCAGAAATCGCAAAGTGGCCGGGTTGATTCGTTTTTGCTCGGCGCGTCGCCTTTGAATAGACAATTTCCCCGTGTGCAGTCGCGGATCGTTGTCTTTCCCGGCAAAATTCCCCCTTTATGACGAAAAACCACGTTCTGTAAGCAATGGTGATCACATATTTGTGAAATACCCTCTTGCGGGACTCACCCAAAATAGGTATGTGTTCGAGGTGGGCGTAGGTACAGTTCCTTGCCCTCTAACGTTAGAAACAAAGGATCTGGATCCATGACCTCCAAAATCGTTCGTTCGGCTCTGATCGCCGCCGCTGCCGTCGCCGCTCTGTCGGTTGCCGCTTGCCAGCCGAAGCCGGCTGAAACCGATGCTGCTTCGGAAGCTGCCCCGGCTGAAATGGCCCCGGCCGATGCTTCGGCCTCGGAAATGGCCCCGGCTGCTGACACGTCGGCTTCGCCGGCTGCTGCCGAAGCTCCGGCTGCGAAGTAATCATTCGCCCTTACGGGCAATGGTATCGGAAGGGCCGCGCGGATCGCGCGGCCCTTTTGTTTTGCAAATGTCTTCCCACGGGTTAGCCATGAAAATAGACGTTCTCCGCCTTGCGCTTGCTGGCGCGACAGTTGCTCTCCTGCTTTCGGCCGCAGCGTGTTCGCCCAAACCCGAGGAAAAGGCCGACGCCTCTTCAGCCGCGGCCGAACACACGCCCGGTGATATGCCGCCCGCCGATACCGACGCCACCGCGCGTCAAGATGCCGAGGCCGCCGTCGCAGCCGCCATGGCTGCGTCACCGACCGCTTCGGATACTCCCGTCGCGACAGCTCCCGCGTCGCCGGAAGCCGCGTCCGCGCATTAAACATTCCCATAGCCGTCCAACCCCTGCATTTGCTATCGCTGGGCCATGACCGGTAACGATCCGCAACTCTATTTTGGCGAAGACGGGGCGCCACGCTCCGCGCGCTTCGGCGACATCTACTATTCCCTGCAGGACGGCCTGGCCGAATCGCAGGCCGTTTTCCTTGCCGGCTGTCATCTGCCGGACGCTTGGGCGGCAGGCGAACCTTTCACAGTGCTGGAGCTCGGCTTTGGTACCGGCCTCAATATCGCCGCCCTCATGCAGATGTGGACAGAAAGTCGGCCTGCCGGTGGCCATCTGCATATCTTTTCCATAGAAGGCTTCCTGATGTCGTCTGAGGCGGCACATGCCGCGCTGGGCAACTGGCCGGAGTTGTCGGCGTTTACCGATGCCCTCCTGGCGCAGTGGCCCAAGGCGCGCCGCGGCCTTCACTACATGGACTTTCGGCAGTGGGGCGTTAGCGTCACCCTGGCACTCATGGATGTGCATGATGCCCTTGACGCCTGGTCGGGGCCGGCGGACGCCATATTTCTCGACGGTTTTTCGCCGGCGCTCAATCCCGACATGTGGTCGGAAGCCGTCTTTCACCGGATCGCCGCAAAATCCGCCCCCGGCGCACGCCTGGCGACCTTCACCGTTGCCGGCTTTGTCAGGCGCGGCCTGCAGGCCGCTGGATTTTCGATCGAGAAGCATCCCGGCTTCGGCCGCAAGCGCGAACGGCTTGAGGCCGTTT
>FSTD01000250.1_pt1 | contig 16982 bp, 17 predicted proteins | sample 1637101 | NCBI WGS metagenome assembly FSTD01 (sample SAMEA3914816, study PRJEB12502) | metagenome | biome: forest; material: soil | place: USA | collected 2011-09-16 | depth 0.3 m | reverse complement strand
TTCGCCATGGCGGCCAAGGAAAAGTGGCAGGACCCGATGTCGCGCAAGGCGTTGCAGTTCATCGAACGCCGCCAGCGCAACCGCGAAGCACTCAAGAAAAGCCCTTACGACTCGCTCGAAGCGGCCATTGCCGACGCCGCCAAGACGGGGATGACGCGCAAGATGGCCGAGGAAATTGCCTATATGTCCGGGCTAAAGCCCTCGACCGGCGCCAAGATCCTGCGCGATGCCGGCGGTGAAGGCCTGGCCGTGCTGTGCAAGGCCACGGGTTTGTCGCGTAAGGCGTTGCGGGCCTTATGGAAGTCGTTGCGCCGGCCGATGCGGACGGCCGACGGACTGATTCATCCGCAACTGGCGGAAGTGCTGATCGTCTACGACATGCTGGCGGTCGATCGTGCCCAGACGGTCCTGCGCTACTGGAACTGGTCGCTGTCCTCGGCCTTGACCCACGTCATGCTGCGCACCCTGAGCCGCGGCGAAGATGTCGACCTGGAAGGCCTGTCGGTACCGCAACGCGCCGCCATGCTGGCTTTTGCGCAAGACTTGAAGAGTTGATTCATTCGCGCTGAGGGTGAACTCCCGGCGAATCAAGTTTTGACGTGTAGGCTGTTCTACTGACAATTTATCGCCATGATCACTCTACAGAGTCTTTTCTGTCGTGCGGCTCCGCATGTGGGTTAAGGCAAGGTTGCAAGTAAATCGCACAAATGCATTCGTGCTGGATGCTTTTTTTTATATTTGCGCTTGAATATTTCAAGGTCATGGCTTAGCTAAAGCCAACAGTTTTCATAGGACAGTATAATGGAAAACAAGACTGACACATTGGACATGACCGCAGACATCGTTTCGGCGTTTGTTGGCAACAATTCTTTGCCGGCCGGCGAGTTGCCGTCGCTGATCCAAAGCGTCTATGCCGCTCTGAGCTCGATCTCGTCGGGCGAAGAAACCAAGGTCGAGGCCCCCAAGGAGCCCGCCGTTTCGGTCAAGAAGTCGATTTCCAACGACTTTATTGTTTGCCTGGAAGACGGCCGCAAGTTCAAGTCGCTGAAGCGCCACCTGCGCACCAAGTACGGCATGAGCCCGGAAGACTATCGCGCCAAGTGGAGCCTGCCCAAGGATTACCCCATGGTTGCCCCGAACTACGCCAAGGCGCGTTCGGACCTGGCCAAGCAAATGGGCCTGGGCCAGGGTGGCCGCCAAGTGACGCGCAAGACCCGCGCCAAGGCTTAAAAGCTTAACTTAAAGCGGCAAACCGCTTCCGGCGTTAAGCTTTAAAACAAAAGTAGAACAAAAGCCCTGATCTGCCGATCAGGGCTTTTTTCTGTGACTATTTCAGAACAGCAAGGTGTCATTAACCCTTTTTTGCTTGCCAAGGAATCACCTCTTAAGAGAAGGTGAAAACAGGTGATTCGCCGAAAATCAACAAAATCTGTTACTTTCCTCTCTCGTGTTCTTCAGGGCTGTAGTATAATTTCCTCATGGCTGGTCTAGCGTCCGAAATGTTGGCGGCCTTGCGCTCGCATGAGGAGATCTTTCGTTACTGGAAAGGTTTGCGTCGGCGCGGAAGATTGCCGTCACGCGCGGATATCGATCCCGGAGCGCTGAAAAAACGGCTTTCGACGATCTCGCTTATCGACGTCCTCGACCCCAAGCCGGACAATGATGCCGTCGCGTTCCGCCAGCGTTTGACCGGCACGGATCTGTTCGATGCCTATGGCCGCGAAATCACCGGCGAATCCTTAAGCAAGATCTACACGGCGTCCGAAGCGCAATACTGGGCCGAGGCCCTGACCTTCGTCGTTGAGCAAGCCAAACCCAATGTCGGTCTGCATTCGATGGCGTGGCGCGGCGCCAAGGGTTTGAGCCTGTTCTGGCTGCGCCTGCCGCTGGCGTCGGATGGCGTCAATGTCGACATGATACTCGGGCATGACGCCTTGATCGGCAAGGTTGATCTGCTGCAATCGGGTATTCGCTCGGCCTGACAGCGTCAAAAAGGCCGGACCCGCACCTGCGGACCCGGCTTTTTGACGATCTACGCGAATTATTACTGTTGTTGTGGAGCGGGTTCCGGCGCCGGTTGCGTGTCCGTTGTCGTCGGCGTGGTTTCGGGCGTTGCCGGTTGCGGGTTTGCCGGCTGGACGGTTTGTGCGGGCGGCGTGGCCGCAGGTGCCGGGACCTGTTCGACCTTACTGACGTAGCGATCGGTGGTGGTGTTGACGCTGGTGGCCGTATTGTTGTTCATGAAGAATACGGCGCCGACGGCGATGGCGGCAATGATAATGATCGCCAGGATGATAATAGCGGTGTTGTTGCCGCTGTCGGATGGGGTTTGCGTGTAGTTGTTGGCCATGTCTGTGGTCCTCGTCTCTGTGGTCCTCGTCGGAGGGGTGTGGCGAGGAGGGTAACGACATTGCTGCAAAGGCGCGCTGTGCAATCCGGCGCGCTGGATAAGATTGGCGTCAGGGCAAGCGGCTACGTACAAAGCCGCCTGAAAGCGCCACGCAGCTATTGTTTCTTTACAGAGAGGCGATCAGGCGGTTGCCTTCTTCAGGCGCTCGACCATCGACATCAGGCCGTTCGTGCGCTGCGACGACAACGCCTCGTCCAGGCCCAGCTTGTGCAGGGTGTCGCGGATCGAAAAGCCCTGGATTTCGGCGTAGGGCAGGTTGTTGAGCAGCCGGATCAGGACGGCGATCAGGCCCTTGACGATAAAGGCGTCGGACTCGCCGCGAAAACGCAAGGTGCCTTCCGGCGCGGGGTCCATTACCAGCCAGACCTGCGAGGCACAGCCCAGCACGCGCGCCTGTTCGGTCTTTTCGCCGGGCGCAAGCGGCGGCATGTCCTTGCCGAGGTCGATGATGTAGCGGTAGCGTTCTTCCCAGTCGTCGAAGAGCTCGAATTCTTCGAGAAGATCGTTCAGGCGGGCCTGGAATTCGGAAGACATTTGTTCGGCAGACATGGTTGGGTCTTAGCTGGAACGACTCCGAGGTGCAATTCTATATTGCGGCTCGGCAAGGGCGCCAAAGACGCTACTTGCCCGCCCGAGCCTTTGCGAGGTGCTAAGCGCTTTAGCGCTTCACTAGCAAGCCTTCAAGCGCAGAATGGCGCGCAGGGATTCGCCCTTATGCGAGACCAGGCCGAATGAACCGCCCATGGCCAGGCAGTTGAGACGGACGATTGCCCATCCCAGGCCGGCGCCCTGGCGGCTGCGGCTGACTTCGCCATTGCCTTGTTCAAATGGCATCATCAGCCGCGCAACGTCGGCCGGGTCGGGGGCATTGCCGTGGTTGAAGACGGTGATTTCGATGTCGTCGTCGTGTTTCAGGGCATCGAGTTCGACGTAACCGCCTTCGGCAGTAAAATCGATGGCGTTGCTCAGGAGCTGGTCGAGCGCTGAGGCCAGGCCGCGCGGGTCGAACATGGCTTCGAGATTTTCGTCGAGCAGGCGGATGCGGAAATGGACGCCGCGCGCGGTGGCCAGGCTGCGGACCTTGGCGACAGCCTCTTCGATTGCGCTTAGGACCGGGTTCGGCGAGGGCTTGAGATCGCCGCCGCCTTCCAGCCGGACAATTTCGATGAAGTTGTTGAACAGCGCGAGCAGCTTCTTGCCGCTGTCCTGGATGATCCCGGCATATTCGACATAGTTGGGCGACCCCAGCGGGCCGTACAGCTCCTGGTGAAGGATCTCGGAAAAGCCGATGATCGAATTGAGCGGCGTGCGCAACTCATGACTGACCATGCGCAGAAAGGCGCGCCGGGCGACGTCCTCATCCGGGCTGTGCAGCGGATTGAGGTTCCAGTTGGGCGTCTGTGAGGTGACGCGCGCCTCGGGGGCCGGTTGCGCAATGGGCATTGTCTTACCCTGTACTCATCTATAACGAAGCGTTTGCACACCTCTTGTGCTCGCAATATAGCAAACGCGCCTTAAACTTCAGTTACCTTGAAACGTGCTCAATTTGCGACATGGGTTTGATGAATCTTCGCTTGTCACGCGATAGGCTTCGTATCGGCAGGGAATCTCGCTAAAATCGTTAGATCGAATTTCGACCCAGTGGCTTCGATATTCGATCTAACTTTTTGTTTTATCGCATTTTCTAACGACGAACCGCCATATTACATTTTTGGCACTTCGTCGGAAAATGCTTTAGGTTTTGCAGGCCTTTCGTGTACCGGGTCTGCGTCGAGGTCATCGGATTGTCGTTTAAGGCCTATTTTTCCAAGTACGCAAACGTACTGCACAGCGGTGGCCCCGGATCCGGTCTCGGATCCGGGCACGGTGTCGGTATGGCCGTCATTGCCTGGCACCTCGGCTGGTCCGGATGCCTGCTGGCGGCGCTTGTCTGGCTTTTGTTCCTGCCGGCGTCGTTGTTCGTTGTCGCGGCAATCGTTGCAATGACCTTGCCGGGAATTTGCGCCATCGCGCTGCTCAGCCGCGATACGCCGGTGATGCGTCAGGGGCTGGTCTGGACCTGGAGTCTTTTCGCGCTGATCGCCGTCGGGCTGACCGGCGGTATCGCCGGACCGCTGGCGGCGTGGGTGGCCGTGCCGATGATCGCCGCCATCGTCCTCAATCAGCGCGTGCTGATTTCCCTGGGTGCGACCCTGTCCTTCATGGTCGGGTTGTGCGCGACGGTTATCAGCATCAGCCAGGCGGTCCGCATACCCGACGCACAGGAGGGGTTCTGGTTGTCGCTGATCTCGGTGTTCATGCTTATTCTGGGGCTAAGCGTTGCTCTTCTGCCGGCATTGCGGGCGAGGGTTGAGCGCGCTGCCGACGCCGAAGAAGCGCGTACGCGCCTGCTCAAGATCCTGACCGAGCAACCGCAACTGGTTCTGTGCATCGATGAAGCCGGCCGGGTCGTGTCGGCCTACGGCGAGGCGCCGCCGGGACTTGATTTGCACCAGCTGATGCAGAACGGTTTGACGGCGGCGGTGCATGTGCCTGACCGTCCCGCGGTAATTGCCGCGGTTGAGACGGCGATGACGCGCGGCCGCGCCGAGGTCGGCTTTACCCCGCACGCGGCCATGGATTTTTACCTCAGGCTGTCGATCCGCCGGGCCAATGACGACCGGCTTTACGGCGTATTGAGCGACGGCTCGCTGCAGCACGCGCGCGAAGCGGCGCTCGAGGCCGCCCGCTCGGAGGCGGAGTTGCTCAACCAGGGCAAGACGCAGTTCCTCGCCAGTATGAGCCACGAACTGCGCACGCCGCTCAATGCGGTTATCGGTTTTTCGGATATCATGCGCCTGAAGCTGTTCGGCGAGCTGCCGCCGAAGTACGCTGAATACGCACAACTGATCTGGGAGTCGGGCCAGCACGTGCTCGACATGATCAACGATGTGCTCGACATGTCAAAGATCGAGGCCCAGCGCTACGAGCTCACCGTCGAGAGCTTCGATATCCGCGAGCCGGTGTCGCAGGCGTTGCGGCTGATGCGGGGGGCAGCACACGACAAGGGCATCGAGATCCACTCGTCCATGCCGGCGCAGGCGATGACGGTCAGCGCCGACAAACGCGCCATCAAGCAGATTTCGCTGAACCTGCTGTCGAACGCCGTCAAGTTCACGCCACGCGGCGGCGATGTCCGGCTGTCGCTGGAACAGGTCGGCGACGTGGTGGAAATCACCATCACCGACACCGGCATCGGTATCGCACCCGATGATCTCAGCCGCATCGGCCAGCCTTTCGAGCAGGCGGGGGCAGCGGAACAAAAGGCCATGGGCACCGGTCTCGGCCTGTCGATCGTCAAGGCGATGGCGCACCTGCACGGCGGCTCGATGACGTTGAAAAGCGATCTGGGGGAGGGCACGATTGTCACCGTGCGCCTGCCGGTCATGGCGGCCGTCGATATTCAACCCGATCTGCCGTATGACGAATTGAAACCCGACGCGCAGGGCGCGCCGTCGGAGCCGTTGGTACAGGCGGATTCGCAGCCGCTGGTCAACTATACGACGACGATCGAGGGCTTAAGCGGCTTCGGCGACTTTGTCATTCGCCCGCCGAAGAGCTAGTCTGTCTTGGCATAGGGCGTGGGCATGCGCACGTAGCCCAGCCCGGTAATGAAATCACCGACCTCGAAGCGGGCGTAACGCGTCCCGTCACGGAAATCGAAGGCCACGACAATGTCTTCGCGGGGGTCGAGCTCAGCGATGGCGCGCCAGGCGCGTGTCGGGAAATCGAAGCGCTGGGCCTCGGCCGGTTCCTGCTTGCCGATGTAATCACCGCTCAACGAAAAGCCCGCCGCATTGGTGTTGATGTGCGGTTTCAGAATGAGCGATTCTGTCGAGCTGGCGCTGGCCAGGAAGGTCAGGGCGCTGGTGTCGTTGAAACCGAAAGGCGCGTTATTGCTCAGGCCATAAGGGGCGGGATTGATCAGGCCGGTGGTCACGACGCTGGCATCGCGGACCAGCAGACGCGCGGCGTAGGATTGGGCGCCGTCGGCAAAGTGCGCCATGACGGTGAAGCGATTGTCGTTAAGTGTGCCGTAAAGCCCGAGCGCGGCGTCGCCGCCGGCACTGGTTTGATACTGGACCAGGCGCCAGGCGTCCTGGTCACCGAAAGAGCGCTCCCCCAGCCAGGTTGAACGCGCGCCCGGGAGCGCCAGGTGCATTTGCACCGAGAACGTTCGGTAGGCGTTGCTGGCGTCACTGGCCAGCGCCTGTAATTGCGGCGAGTCGCAGGCGATCTGGTCGGCGGCGGCGCGTGCCTTGTCGAGATAGCTATTGAGCGTGGCCATGCTGCCCGTAGCGCGGATGAGCGCGTTGCGCGCCTGGACATACCCGCCGGTAACAACCATGGCCGTTGGCGGACTCAGCAGGTGGCAGCGGGCGTCGGCGCGCGCCAGGAAGAAGCGCTTGACGGCGGTGGTGACCAGGTCATCGGGGCCGGCGGCGACGGGCGCCGCGCACAGGACGGCAATCGCTGCTACGCCCAGCCACGAAACCGCTGTTTTTCCCCTGGCCTTTGCCATCGCCCGCATTCTGTTCTAACGAATACCCAGGGTTCGTTATAAGCGAACAGGGTTTAGACGGCGTTTCCCGTCAGGGTTAACAGGATGTTGCTTTCAGCGGATTTCTGGGTCGGCGCACTGGTTCGCCGCGTCGAACAGGCGGGCAGCTTCGCCTTTATCGCGCGCAAGGGTCACGCGCAGTTCGGCTCGGTCATCGTCAAGGTTTTGAACCTTCGTACGCGTGAGGCCTATGTGCTGCGCGAGGCGCAGTCGGGCTTAGGGGCCGGCGGTGACGAGACCGTCTGGATGCGGCCCGTCGAAACGGTCGTTGAACCCGACGTAGACGCCTATATCGCGCGCCAGGTCAAATTCGACCCCGACGTGTGGGTGGTGGAAATCGAGGACGTCGAAGGGCGCCATTTCCTGACCGAAAAGGTCAAGGAGAATTAACCCTCTTCCTCAACCGAAAGGCAAAGGCTTTGGTTTAAGGTGATCCTCCAGTCACTCCGGATCGGCATGACCTCAGGTAAAATCGTCATTCCGATCTGATTTTGTTTTGTCGCAATGTGTCAAAAACCGCCGCACACTTTTTGACACATTGCCTAGTATCAAGGCCTGCTTTTGTTTTTTCTCCTGAACGACCTTATCCTCGACATTGACTCAACGCGCATGATGCAGCCGCTTGATGAGGATCGCTTCAAGGCGCTCAGTCCTGACTATATCGCCTTGCTCGGCAAGGAAATGTTTGCCGAAGACGCCATGGCGCATCGCCGCAATCCGGAGCGCGCCCGCCGCCTGGCCTATTTGATCCAGCTGAAAATGCCGCGTATCAATGCCGCGCAGTTCTTTGTGCTTGCCAATGACGGCCGGCCCGAAAGCGTCGATGCCGACTTCAAGTCAATCAATTACGACGACCTGGGCCATCTCTACCAGCAACAGATGGCGGGCCTTCTGAACACAAGCAAGGTCGACCAGGAGGTCTGGCACCGTATGGCCGCCTGAGCCGGTTGCAGCCGTTTTTCCTCGTGTCTTTTGTCCCGGTCTGAGCCTTCAGACCGGGATTTTTTTGCGCTCATTCCGCGGCACTTCCGGCCACGACACTTCCGGCCACGACACTTCCGGACTCTCGCGAATAGGGAATAGGCGCATGGTGAAACAACTCTTGCGAAAGTTGCCGAATGAATGTTAAATATTGTTAACGAAGCTGTCACAACAGGCCGGGGGGCAGCGGGGGCGCGCTCAGCTTTCATCCACGGAATTGCGCAATCCTGCAATCTGGTCACGTATGGCTTTGCAAGCTTGCCGGTAACGGCAGGCATATACCTGTTGATGTTCCGCTCGACCCGCATTCCGTTGACCCTGGTATTTTCATGCAAACTCCAACCCGGCGCATCGCAGATATTCATCGCTTGAGCTGACCGCAGTCGTCGCTTTGATTTCGACGGTGAGGTTCAAGGCCACCGTCGAGGAGCATGAAGATGGCTAAGGACAATACGATTGTCGAAACCTACCTCAAGAAATACCGCGATGGCTCTTTGTCGTTGGCGGGGGAGTATGCGCGGCACCAGTCTGCATATCTGAGCACTGCAAAGAATGGCTTTGAAGCCTTCACGTCCGCGCATTTCGAGATCAATGACATCGCTGCCTACCGCAAGCTGCTGGAGAATCCCGCGCTGGCAGAAGCGTTCGACCGCGATCATATGCGGCTGGCTCTCGAGGCCCCACACAAGCCGTCGGCCTTCTGCGAAGCGCAGGCGCGCGCTGTTGCCCTTCATGTGGCCTCGCCGGGCTGGGAATACCAGGAAGCCTATTGTGAAGCGCTGGATATCTTTCGAGACACCGGTGGCGGGGCGGGCCTCGGCTCCGGCGTTTTTACCTATAATATGGGCTGGGTCGCAGGGCTCATTATCAATTACGGCCGCAGCCTTGTGCGCCGGCATAGCATTCTAAAACGCGCCGGCAAATGGATGTACTGGCGCAGTACCCTCGGCGTCCTCCTTGGCGGAGCGGCCATTTATGCATTTACAAATCCATTCCCCCTGTCGCCGCTTGTGCTGGGTGTCGCGGCGCTATCCGTCTGTGGCGTGGCTTACCTGAACGATAGTGCCGTGAAGACGGCCTTGCGCAAACGGACCGAAATCCTCGGGGGGTTTACGGGTGCTGCGCGGGATGCCAGCCAGAAGCGCCGCAACGCTGTGCAGCACGTCCTGGAAGAGGCCGGCAGACTGGAAACGGCGCTGCTGTACGAGGTCGACAAGGCCAACGACAGCGCCTGGCGGCAGGGCAATGTCCGTGACGGTGCCGGGGCGCGCGAATTTCTGACGCGCGCGGCGCGGCGGGCTAATTTGTTCCGCCGCAAGCTGGAAGCGCAGGCGCGTTCGGCCTGCAAGGTTGCGGAAATGGCTTATGCCGGCTTCTCGGCCGAAGCGGAATACGAGGCCAACTTTGTGTTTGCGGGACCGCTTGGCCATGTCAGTCTCACCGTTTCTCGTTGGATGTATCGCGTACTGTTGGCGGCGGCGGTGCTCGGTGTTGCCGCGAAATCGGTCGCGCTTTGCTGGCCGGGCCTGCGAAAAATATCCCCTCTCGAATGGACGGCGCACCCCAGTGTGCCGGCAGATGCCTGGTTGGTGCTCATCGCCGCAGGGCTTGTGGCGATTCTTGTCACCGCCTGGCGCGGGACACTGCGTTTGGAAAGCGCATTGAAAGAGCCGGATATGCATGGATTATTCGCGGATCTGATCGACCGCGCCACACCGCCCAACGCCGACAAGTCCGAACCTCGATATGAAGAGGAGCGGACAAATCTGGTGGTGGCCGATGCCGTCAAGGAAGCCAGGGATTTTGATCGCGGGCGGTGACCTTCGGGGCGCAATGTTATAATGTAAGCATTTGTATTTATGTTGTAATTAAGCGTTCTCTATGATGTTGTGCGCGAAGTTGACTTAAGGCGCGATCATGGCACACGATCACCACACGCACGATCATCACGACCATTCGCATTCCCATGGTTCTGACCATGGTTCTGATCATGGTCACGGGCATGACCATGGTCACCACCATCATGCGCCGACCGATTTCGGCGGCAGGTTCCTGCTGGCGGCGGCGCTCAACGGCGCCTTTATCATTGCCGAGGTCTTTTACGGCTTCAAGGCCAATTCACTGGCCTTGCTGGCCGATGCCGGGCACAATTTCTCCGATGCCATAGGCTTGCTTCTGGCCTGGGGCGCCTGGTGGCTGGCCAAGCGGGCCCCGCGGCCGACCTTTACCTATGGGTTTCGCAGCGCCTCGATCATGGCAGCCCTGGTCAATGCGCTTTTATTGCTGGTCGCGATCGGCGGCATTGTCTGGGAGGCCGTGCAGCGCTTCACCCAGCTACAAGCGGTCGAAGGCAGCACGGTCATGTGGGTGGCTGGGCTCGGCATAGTGGTCAACGGCTTTACAGCCTGGCTTTTTGCCGGCGGTCAGAAGGATCTCAATATCAGGGCGGCTTTTGCGCACCTGGCTATGGATGCCCTGGTGTCGGCCGGCGTGGTCGTCAGCGGACTGATCATGATGCGGACGCATTGGCTGTGGCTCGATCCCGCCTTGAGCCTGATTGTGTCCGCGGTCATTGTATGGGGAACGTGGGGCCTGTTGCGGGACTCCGCCCGGCTGGCCTTGCAGGGCGTGCCCAAGGGCATCGATTTTGCTGCCGTCAAGGCGCGCCTCTGTGCGCTTACGGGCGTGACCGACGTGCACGACCTGCACATCTGGGGCATGAGCACGACCGAAGTGGCGATGACGGTGCACCTGACCATGCCGGGCGGTCACCCGGGGGACAGCTTTCTACATGATCTGACAGAAACGATGGAGCATGACTTCGGTATCGGCCATGTGACGGTGCAGATTGAGATGGGCGGCGTGCCATGCGCTCTGGCGCCGGATGAGGTGGTTTAAGGGTCGCGAAACGGCAGCGATGCTGTCGGGCGAAGGGAGGCGCGTCATTGTCGGAGACATTCCCCCTTCCGTCTTTTGCGAGCAAGCTCGCAAAATCCACCTCGCCAGTTCGCGGGGGAGGCGAAGGAGAGGGGGCGTTCTGGGAATTGGATGCGAATCTTATGTCAGGCGAAGCAGCAGCCAGTCGCGGAAAACCGTGATGGCAGGGTGGTTGCCGAGTTCGCTACGGTAGGTCAGCCAGTAAAAGCGGTCGCTTTCGAGGGTAATGCTGGGCACGGTCACCAGATCACCCGCCTTTAAGGCTTGCTCCGCCAGTTTCTGGCGCACCCACGCCACGCCCAGTCCCTGTTGCGCGGCCTTCAGCACAAGAGCGGCATCGTTGCACTCCAACCCTTCGGCGCGCGGCAATTTTCGGCCGGCGATCCGTGCCGGCCAGGGGGAGTCCGTGTGCCGCAGCATCTGTGTCGCCGGCCAGGCTTCCGGCGAGTCACCATTCATCGCCAGCCATGCAGGTGTAGCGACGGCGATCATCCATTCGGCGCCGGAACGGTGGCTGGTCAGGCCGGTCTGGTCGAAATGGCCAAAGCGGAAACCGACCGCAGGCATGGCGGGCGGCAGACTGGTCATGGCGTAGCCGGTCAGCAGAGACAGGCGTACCCGCGGATAAAGACGTTGGAAATCATCGAGTTCGGGCAGCAGCCAGCTTATCGCGATCGACGGCAAGGTGAAGACATAGAGCGATTGCGCCACTTTGTTTTCACCCGGGGTTTGCAGAGCGTCGTAGAGCGCCTGCAAGGGATCGCCGAGACGTTGCTGCATGGCCTTGCCGGCCTCGGTGAGGGAAACCTGCGGACCGTTGCGCGTGAACAGTTTGTCGCCGCACCAGTGTTCCAGCGCCTGGATATGGCGGCTGATGGCGCCAGGCGTCAGGTGCCGCTCGGTTGCCGCGCGGCTGAAGGTACCGAGGCGGGCGGCGGCTTCGAAGGCTTGCAGAACGGGCAGGGGCGGGAGGGATTTCATGTTGAAATATACTCAAAATAAACTGACCATATATTCGTTTTTATATGCCAGATTGGCAATATAAAATCGACCCCATGACAGAACTCGATCTTACCCGTGCCGCCGATGCCTACGCGGTCGACTATCTCGCCAGTGTCGATAGCCGCCGCGTCTTTCCTTCCGATGACAGCCTGGCTCAGCTGGCTTCGTTCGATGAGCCCTTGCCGGAGACCGGCGATGACGGCGCCGCTATCCTGAAACAGATGCATGTCCATGGTTCACCCAATACGGTGGTTTCCAATGGCCCCAACTATTTCGGTTTTGTGATCGGCGCGGCCTTGCCGGTCGCCGCCGCTGCGGAACGGTTGATGCTGGCGTGGGATCAGTGCGCGTCATCGCCGGATGGCTCGCCGATCGCCGACGCGCTGGAACGGACCGCGCGCCGCTGGCTGCTGGATATCCTCGCCCTGCCTGCGGACAGCGCTGTTGGCTTTGGCACGTCGGCCACGGCCTGCGCCATTTCGTGCCTGACGGCCGCGCGACGCACACTGCTGAAACGCAAGGGCTGGGATTTCGACGATGATGGCCTGGCGGGTGCACCCAATATCCGCGTCGTCCTGCCGGAGACGGCGCACATCACGATGAAAAAAGCCGTGCGCGTGCTGGGCTTTGGCATGAACCACGTCGAATATGCGCCGAGCGATGAATATGGCCGGGTCGATCCGGCGCGGTTGCCGGCGCTCGATGATACGACTCTCCTCTGCCTCCAGGCGGGAGAGGTCAATACCGGGGAGTTCGACCGCTTCGCCGAGATCATCCCGCTGGCGCAACAGGCCGGGGCATGGGTGCATGTCGACGGCGCCTTTGGCCTGTGGGCGAGGGCCGGATCGGATCGCGCCATTACCGACGGCGTTGACGGCGCCGACAGCTGGACGACAGACGGCCACAAATGGCTCAATACACCTTATGACGGCGCCATGGCGATCTGCCGCCATCCGCATGCCCTGGCCGAGGCGATGAACAGCGACGCCGCCTATTCGACGGCGGCGTGGGACACGCAAAAGAACCTGACGCTGGAATTCTCGCGAAGGGCGCGCGGCATTCCCATCTGGGCGGCGTTAAAAGGTTTAGGGCGCGAAGGCGTGCGCCAGATGGTCGATCGCCATTGCACTCAGGCCCGCCGCGTCGCCGAGGGCCTTAAGGGCGCCGGCTACACGATCCTCAACCGCGTGCGGCTCAATCAGATTCTCGTTCGCGCCGACGATGACGAGCAAACGCGCGCCATTCTCGAAGCCGCTCAGGCCAGCGGCAAGGTATGGTTCGGTCCGGCGATCTGGCGAGGGCAGGCGGCGTTTCGCATCAGCGTTTCGTCGTGGCGGACGCAAGACCCTCACATAGAGGCTTTGATCGCCCTGTTGGCCGAACTCAGAAACAAAGATTGACGGCCGATTACTTTACGTAAACGTAAATTTACATTGGGATTCCGGCAAAAGGGTCTTATATTCGTCGCAACCTGCGGTGAGAACGGGACTCATGAGCGAAACACCTGCCCACTATCCGACTATCAGCGAACGATATGCCGACCTGATCGTGCATATCGTCGGCCTTGTGCTGGCGCTGTTCGGCGGCGGCATGGCGCTGGGTCTGGCCGTCAGCCACGGCTTGCTGGGCAAGGTAGCGGCCACAACCGTATACGCGGTTGGCTTTATTGCCATGCTGTCGTTTTCACTGGCCTATAATTTCGCCAAGCCGAGCTGGCAGCCGTTCCTGCGCCGCCTCGATCACGCCGGCATTTTTCTGATGATCGCGGCCAGCTATACGCCGTTTACGACCCAGGCCCTGACCGGTGGCTGGGCCTACGGCATGAGCATTGCCGTCTGGACTCTGGCGGGCATAGGTATTCTCGCCAAGATGCTGCTGCCGGGCCTCGGCAAGTGGTTCTGGGTGCCGCTCTATCTGATTTTGGGCTGGCTGGTCGTTATCGCGATCAAGCCGATGATCCGCGAAGTGCCTCTGGCGGCCATGATCCTTTTGGCGGCCGGCGGTGTCGTCTATTCGGTCGGGACGATTTTCTACGCGATGAAGAAGCTGAAGTTCCGCCGGGCGATCTGGCACGGCCATGTGCTGGCGGGTGCGGCGACGCATTACGCGGCAGTGCTGGTCGGTGTCGTGCTCGCGACAGCGAAGTAGGTCAAAACCGCCTTAAAACTTTGACTTTTGCGCATCCAGGCCTTATCGGCACGGCCATGTCCCATACGCCTGCTACCGAAGCGCCCCGGCGCCGTACCTTCGCCATCATTTCCCACCCCGACGCCGGTAAGACGACCCTCACCGAGCACCTGCTGCTGGCCGGGGGATCGATCCGTGCTGCCGGTCAGGTGCGCGCGCGCGGTGAAAACCGCCGGACGCGCTCGGATTGGATGAAGATCGAACGCGAACGCGGGATTTCGGTGTCGTCGTCGGTCATGACGTTCGAGTACGGCGACCTTTTGTTCAACCTGCTCGATACGCCGGGCCACGAAGACTTTTCTGAGGACACCTATCGCACCTTGACCGCCGCTGACGCCGCCGTCATGGTGCTCGACGCCGCCAAGGGCATCGAGCCGCAGACCCTGAAGCTGTTCGAGGTTTGCCGGCTGCGCGATATCCCCATCCTGACCTTCATCAACAAGATGGACCGCGAAGCCGAAGACGCCTTGGCTCTGCTCGACGAAGTGGCGTCAAAGCTGCAGCTCGACCCGTCGCCGCTGTTCTGGCCGGCCGGATCGGGGAACCGTTTCCGCGGTATGATCGAGCTCAAGACGGGTCTTTTCTACCCCTTCACCAAGCGCGACAGCGGCGCCGAATACGACCAGGGCCATGAGCCACCGGTGCCGGTCGACGCGGCCGTCGCCAAGGGTTATCTCGACGCAACTGAGCTGGCGGAACTGAAGGATTCGGCTGAGCTGATCGAAGGCGGGTTCAAGGCCTTCGAGACCGAAAGTTTTCTGGAAGGGCATATGACACCCGTCCTGTTCGGCTCGGCTCTGCGCCATTACGGCGTCAATCAGCTGCTGGCGGCGCTTGGGTCTTTTGCCCCGCCACCGAAGGCAGTCAAGGCCGAAAAGGCAGGGGCCGCCACGGTCGTACAGCCGGCGGAAAAGGAAGTCACAGGCTTTATCTTCAAGGTCCAGGCCAATATGGACCCCAATCACCGCGACCGTATCGCCATGCTGAAACTGTGCTCGGGCAAGTTCGAGCGCGGCATGAAGCTGAAGGTGCAGAACACCGGCAAGCAGCTGTCGGTCAATGCGCCGATCATGTTCTTTGCGTCGGATCGCGAGTTGGCCGAAGAGGCCTATGGCGGCGACGTTATCGGCATCCCGAACCACGGCGTCCTGCGCGTTGGCGACAGTCTGTCGGAAAGTGGTACGATCCGCTTCCAGGGCCTGCCCAACTTCGCGCCGGAAATCCTGCAGCGCGTGCGCGTCAAGGATCCGCTCAAGGCCAAGCACCTGAAAAAGGCGCTGGAGTCGCTGGCCGAAGAGGGTGTTACGCAGCTGTTTCGCCCGGCCATTGGTTCGGACTTTATCGTCGGCGCCGTCGGCCAGTTGCAGTTCGAGGTCATGGCCGATCGTCTGGCCAACGAATATGGTCTGGAATGCCTGTTCGAGCCGTCGCCGTTTTCCGAAGCGCGCTGGTTAGGCGGCACGCCGGACAAGATCGAGGATTTTGCCGGCAAGTACCGCTCGGCCATGGGGACGGATCTCGATGAGGCGCCTGTGTTTCTGGGTAAGTCGGCGTGGGAAATCAACTACGTCTCTGAGCGCTTTCCGGACGTGTCATTTCAGCGGACAAAAGAGCGAGGATAGCTGTTGGAGGCGGAGCCTATGGCTGGCAACCCCTCACCCGGGCGTTTTGCGCCCGCGCTCTCCCCTTGAAAGGGGCGAGGGAAGATAAGGGCCAGATCTGCAAAAAAAAGCCCGGCGTGCTCGACGCCGGGCCAGTGCAGAGACGACTGACAAGGGTTTCTCAGTCATCCTATGAGTAAAAGCGCTGTACGCATGATCATGATGCCGAGCACCAGCCACGACAGGCTGAAGATCGAAAAGCGCACCATGACGATATTGACGGTCGCTTGGACCCCGGAGTGCAGGTAGCGCAGGGCGACATAGGTCCAGGCTGCGATAGCGAAGAACAGGTCGGCCTGTCCCAGCAGCACAATGGCGACAACGATCGCGTAGAAGACTGTCGGCGCTTCGGCGAGGTTATTGTAGTTGGCCGCCGGGTTGCGCGCCCATTTCGGCAGGGTGTCGAGCGCGCCGGGTCTTCCGGTTGCCCGTGCGCTCATCTTCATCGTCACCATGGCCGGGATGCGGGTCGCGTAGAGCGCCAGCATCATGATCAGGTGCAGGACGGTCAGGGCAACGACGCTGCCCAGCATCGATGTGGCGGCGGGCGCGAGCGTCATTGGGTTAATGTTTGGCGCGGCTGTTGCATTCCGCCAGGTCCGCGTCGCTCAAGGTCGCGCCGCGATAGGAAAAGCTCGCGACGGCACCGGTCACGGCAACAACGCGTTTGCAGCTGCGCAGGGCCGGCATATCGGCAACAAAGTCGGCACGGCAGGTTGTGCCCGCGCAGGTCCAGGCCGCGCTGTCGATAATATATTCCTTTTGTGACGCCGGCTGTTGTAACGTCAGCTCGCCGGATTCTGAGCCAGGCGCCGCCGTCCAACCCGACAACGGAGCGAAGGCGGCCATCAGGGCCAGGCAAAACAGGGCGGGGCGGTGGGTTTTCATCGATCTCTCTCCGGTCGGTGTGAATTCTTTTTGTACTATCTTGCACAAAATAAATGCGGGATGGGGATGCATGTCAAGGACTTTTGTGCAATATGGTACAAAAAGAAGAAAGTGATGTCCAAATGCCAGCGTCTCCGTTAGCCGACAGCCCGAAAACGCGGGGCCGTCCGAAGGCCTATGACCGTGACTCCGCCCTGAAGGCCATGCGCCGTGTCTTTTGGGCCAAGGGATTTGCCGCCACGTCGCTCGACGATATGAGCGCCGCCACCGGTATGAACCGGCCGAGCCTGTACAATGCCTTCGGCGACAAGACGGC
>FSTD01000458.1_pt1 | contig 17248 bp, 14 predicted proteins | sample 1637101 | NCBI WGS metagenome assembly FSTD01 (sample SAMEA3914816, study PRJEB12502) | metagenome | biome: forest; material: soil | place: USA | collected 2011-09-16 | depth 0.3 m | reverse complement strand
TGCTCGAGAATTTTTCCGATATTGCCCAGGTGGTCGAGATTGTCCGGTTTATCCGTGAGGATTCGACGCGGCCGATCTGTTTGCCGTCGGATAGCTGACGCCGATAGGTTTCGGGGTGTGGGGTCCGTGACCCCACATCTTTTCATTTCTTTCCTGCTTTTTGGCCCTTGTGGCCAAAAGCAAGAAAGAAGTAAGGCATGGGGCCCCACGACGCGTTCTCTGGCCCCAAACCCCAAAAGATATAGGCGCCATGTCCCAAAGCAAATTCGCCCTGATCGCCGGCGGCGGCGCCCTTCCTGTCGAAGTCGCCACCTACGCCCAGCGCACAGGCCGCCCCTATACGGTCGTCCGCATCGAAGGCCTGTCCGACTCAGCCCTCGACACCCATCCCGGCCACACCCTCGGCCTGGGTGATTTCGCCAAACTGTTCGAAATCCTGGCCAGCGAACAATGCAAGGCCGTGACCATGTGCGGCTACGTCCAGCGCCCGGACTTCGATACAATGAAGCGCGACACCGGCGGTGCCCAGGCCATCCCGACCATCCAGGCCGCGGCGAGAGGCGGAGACGACTCCCTGCTCCGCCAGGTCGCCAAGGTCATCGCCAGCCAAGGCTACCACATCGAAGGCGCCCACGAAGCCAATCCGGAACTCCTGATCGGTGCAGGCCTTCAGGCCGGCCCGGACCCGTCACCCGAAGCCATGGAAGACGCCCTCGAGGCCCTGCGCGTCGCGGCAGCGATTGGCAATCTCGATATCGGTCAAGGCGCCATCGTTGCCGGCCGGCTGACCCTGGCGGTCGAAGCGCAGGAAGGCACCCAGGCCATGCTCAGGCGCATCCCGACTCTGCCGCAGAACGTCCGCGGCTCGACCGCCAACCGCAAGGGTGTGCTCGCCAAACTGCCCAAACCGATCCAGGACCTGCGCCTCGACATGCCGACCATCGGCGTGGCCACGATCGAAGACGCAGCCGAGGCGGGCCTGAGCGGCATCGTCGCGCGAAGCCAGCACCTGCTGATCGTCGACAAAGCCACCGTCTATGCTCGAGCCGACGAACTCGGCCTGTTTATCTACGGTCACGACGGCAATGGCTGAAGGAACGCGCAAACTCATGCTGGTCGCCGCCGAGGCCTCGGGCGATATGCTCGGCGCCGGTCTGATGGCCGAGCTCCGCGTCCAGGCACCGGACGTCAACTGGGAATTTGTAGGCATCGGTGGAACCCGCATGGCGGAGCAGGGCGTACAAAGCCCGTTCGACATCTCGCAACTGTCGATCCTCGGCCTCGTCGAAGGCCTGAAAGCCCTGCCGCGCGTCAACGCCCGTGTGCGTGATACAGTGGAGCTGACGGTTCGCGAAAAACCCGACGCCGTTATCCTGATCGACTCGTGGGGCTTCACGTTGCGGGCTGCTCAGGCCATCCGCAAGGTGATGCCAAAGGTCCCGTTGATCAAATATGTCGGACCGCAGGTATGGGCGGCGCGGCCGGGAAGGGCCAAGACCCTGGCCCGCGCCGTTGATTACCTCATTGCCTTGCACCCCATGGATCCGCCCTATTTCGAAGCCCACGGCCTGAAAACGGCGGTTGTCGGTAATCCCGCGCTTCACGTCGATTTTTCGCAGGCCGATCCTGCTGCGTTTCGCAAGTCGTTGGGTGTGGGGCCCGACGCCCCGGTACTGCTCGTCCTGCCGGGAAGCCGGCCGTCCGAAATCAGGCACATGATGCCAATTTTCAGCGAAGTCCTCACTCGCTTGCAAAATGAAAGGCCTGAACTCACTTTCGTTATGCCAGTGGCTGATGCGGTTCGCGAACGTGTTCTGGAGGCGCTGCGGAGTTTCTCGGTCAAGGTCCACCTGATTGATACCGAGGTTGAAAAGCTGTCGGCCATGCAGGCGGCGACCTTGGCCCTGGCCTGTTCAGGCACGGTGTCGACGGAGCTGGCCATGGCGGGCTGTCCTATGGTTATTGCCTACAAGTTCGAAGCGCTGACCTACTGGATTTACCGGCGGATTTCGTCGTTGAAGTACGCGACCATGTTCAACATCATGGCGGACCGGCTGATTGCGCCGGAATTTATCCAGAACGATTGCACGGCGGATAACCTGCTGAAAGCCGTATCTGAACGCCTGGACGACAAGGCTCTGCGCGACGAGCAGGTGCGCGAGCAATTTGCCGCGCTTGATATTCTGGGACGAGGACAAAGACCGACGGCGGAACGCGCGGCGCAAGCGGTGTTGACGTTCCTTGACGAACGGGGTTTGGGGCCAAGAACGTTCCTAGGCCCCCCGCAAAACCTTTCTTCAATTCAATAAAAAGCCCCGCCCCCAAAAAGGGCGAAGCTTTTTATTGAAAGAGATAAGTCTTGGGGGCACAGCCCCCAAACCCCATTAGCCGCGAGACGACAACGGCACATAATCCCGTGGCGTCGCACCCGTATACAACTGGCGCGGACGGCCGATCTTCTGCGACGGATCCTCGATCATTTCCTTCCACTGGGCGATCCAGCCGACCGTGCGCGCCAAAGCGAACAGCACGGTGAACATGGTCGTCGGGAAGCCCATGGCCGACAGCGTAATACCCGAATAGAAATCGACATTCGGGAACAGCTTGCGCTCGATGAAATACTCGTCGCTGAGCGCGATGCGTTCAAGCTCCTTGGCGACCTGCAACAGAGGATCGTTCGGATCGCCGACCGCGGCCAGAACCTCGTCCGCCGACTGCTTCATCACCGTCGCGCGCGGATCGTAGTTCTTGTAGACGCGATGGCCGAAACCCATCAGGCGGTACTTCTTGTCCTTAACGCCCTGGACGTACTCCGGAATGCGCTCGGGTGTGCCGATTTCCTTCAGCATGTTCAGCGCTTCTTCATTGGCGCCACCATGGCTCGGGCCCCACAGACACGCGATACCGGCCGCAATGCAGGCGAAAGGATTGGCGCCCGAAGAGCCAGCCAGGCGCACGGTCGAGGTCGACGCGTTCTGCTCGTGATCGGCGTGCAGGATGAAGATCCGGTCCATCGCCTTGGCCAGGATCGGATTGACGACATAGTCCTCGGCCGGGACGGCAAAGCACATGCGCAGGAAGTTTTCCGAATAGCTCAGTTCGTTGCGCGGATGCACGAACGGCTGACCGATGCTGTATTTGAAGGCGCGCGCAGCGATCGTCGGCATCTTGGCGATCAGACGGTGCGCTGAAATTTCGCGCTGGTTGAGATCGTGGATGTCGAGGCTGTCGTGATAGAAGGCCGACAAGGCGCCGACGGCACCAGTCATGATGGCCATCGGGTGCGCGTCGCGGCGGAAACCGGAGAAGAAGCGGTCAAACTGTTCGTGCAGCATCGTGTGGCGCGTGATGTTGCGCTCGAACACTTCGTACTCTGCGGCTTTCGGCAGCTCACCGTGCAGCAGCAGGTAACAGGTTTCCAGGAAGCTCGACTTTTCAGCCAGCTGGCCGATCGGATAGCCGCGGTGCAAAAGCACGCCGGCGTCGCCGTCGATAAAGGTGATTTTGCTTTCGCACGATGCAGTGGAGGTAAAGCCCGGATCGTAGGTAAAGGCGTCGGTTTCCGCATACAGCTTACGGATATCGATGACGTCGGGGCCCATCGTGCCCTTTTGTACCGGCAGGTCGACGGTCTTGCTACCAAGCGTCAGTTTCGCGGGAGTAGTCTGGGTCATTTACGCTCACCCTATTTGTGTTTGTGTGCGGCGCAACCGAAATTGCGCTGCGACTGCTATATAAAGTCCCGGACCGCTGCGCAATCTGAAACGCTAGACGAAAAGCGCTGCGTTGAGTCGGTTAAGACTTTCCTCCTGGCCCAGACTGGCGAAAATCTTCGAAATGTCCGGTGCCGGGTGGCCGGGAGACAGAATGCCGCGCAAAGGTGGTCCAACCTTTCCGAAACCAACGCCTTCATTTTCAACGAATTTTTTCAATTCGACGTCGGCGGTTTCGGCGCTCCAGTCATTCCATGTCAACACGATTTCGTGAAGGCGCAATAGACGTTGCCGCGTTTCCTCAGTCAGAAGATTTTTTGTCTTTTCGTCGAGTTCATGCGGTCCTTTGGCAAGCGCGAACTGTACGCCTTCCGCAAGCTGTACAAGCGTTTGCGCCCGTTCCTTGATCAGAGGCACCGTGCGGCCCAGAATCACGCGTGTTTCGACTGAGTCGGCGTCAATCTGACCTTGGTGGCGCAGCGTCTTGATCAGCAGATCCACCAGCCGGCCGTCGTCGCAGGCACGAATCCAATGGGCGTTGACGGAACCGAGTTTGGCGAAATCCAGCCGTGACGGCGCCCGGTTGATATCGGTGATATCGAACCAGTCAATCGCTTGGGCATCATTGAAGATCTCATCGTCGCCGTGCGACCAGCCAAGCCGCGCCAGGTAGTTACGCATGGCCTCTGGCAGATAGCCGAGTTCCTGATAGTCACCAACGGCCTGGGCGCCGTGACGCTTCGACAGCTTGGCGCCATCCGGTCCATGAATCAGCGGAATATGTGCAAACACCGGCACCTCCCACCCCAAGGCCATATAGATCAGGCTCTGGCGGGCGGCGTTGTTGAGATGGTCATCGCCGCGGATAACGTGCGTAATGCCCATATCATGGTCGTCAACGACCACGGCCAGGTTGTAGGTCGGCGTACCGTCCGACCGCAACAGCACCAGATCGTCCATATCCTTGGTGTTGAAAGTGACGTCGCCTTGCACCGCGTCCCGCACTACCAAGGGCTCGTCGAGCGGGCCCTTGAAACGGATAACGTGCGGCTCTTCGAGTTGCGCCGGTGTCGGCACCTTGTCGCGCCAGGTCGAGCGCAGCGCATGGCCGGCTTCGCGTGCTTCCTCGCGGGCAACATCGGTTTCTTCCGCCGTCATAAAACAGGCATAGGCACGGCCACTGGCCAACAGATCAGCAACGGCCTTTTTGTGCCGGCCTTCACGGGCGTGCTGGAACACGACCGTGTCGTCCGGTTTCAGGCCCAGCCAGTCAAGCCCTTCGAAAATGGCGTCGACTGCCGCGACCGTCGAGCGTTCCCGGTCCGTGTCCTCGATACGGATCAGGAACTTGCCGCCTGTATGCCGCGCATAAAGCCAGTTAAACAGGGCGGTGCGCGCGCCACCGATATGCAGATAACCGGTCGGCGAGGGCGCAAAGCGAGTGACGACCTTTTTGCCGTCTTGCGTGTCAGAGTCAGTCATGGTCAGTTAGGCCGTGGGGCAAGCTCGAAAGGGGGCACAATTTGCGCACCCTTATAGCCATCTTTGCAGCCAACCCAACTGTTTTCGCACCGTCAATGGTCTGACGGCGCGTGAGGGAAAAGCTATTTTCACATCTGAACCTTGCGTCGTGGCGTTCGGCCACCGCCGCATCGCTCGCGCGTCAGAGCGGGCGATTGTTCCTGTGGCTGCCGGTCGCCTTCGGTTGCGGCGCCGCGGCCTACATCGTCTGGCCGGTCGAACCTGGCTGGCTTTTCCTGGTGCCGCCCTGCGGCCTGTTGGCTGTTGCGCTGATAGCCGTCCGCAAATTCGATGTGCGGCCGTGGATCACAAGCGCTTTGCTGATCGCCTTCCTGGTCTGCGCCGGAGCCGTGGTCTGCAAATTGAGAGCGGAGCACGTCAAAGCCCCGATCTTGCCGAGCGATCGCAGCGAATATTCCCTCACAGCCGTGGTTATCGACAACCTCTCGCCTTCCACCGATGAGCCACGCCTGCTGCTGGCCCCTGTGGCCGTGCGCGGGCTGGACGTGAAACAAACGCCGCTCCGCCTGCGGGTCAGCTTGCGCCCCGGCACGATCGAGACACTGAACATCCAACCAGGGGACACGATTTCGGCCTTCGCTATCCTCAATCCCCCGCCGCCGCCCTCGATACCCGGAGGTTATGACTTCGCTCGCACCGCCTATTTTCAGGGCGTCGGCGGCGTAGGGTTCATTCCCGGACAGCCCAAGGTCATCGCCGGCGGTCATTATGGCTGGCGGCTGGCCGTCATGACCTGGCTGAACCGCCTGCGCTGGACACTGACGCGGCGCATTGTCGACGATATCACCCCGGCCTTCCGCGACGGGCAGGGGCTGGGCGGTTTTGCAGCAGCGCTGGTGACCGGCCAGCAGGCTTTTGTCTCGCAGTCGCTGATCGGTGATATGCGCAATTCGGGTCTGGCGCATATTCTGTCAATTTCAGGCGTCCACATGGCCGTCGTCGGCGGCTTTGTCTTCTTCGCCTTGCGGCTGGGTATGGCGTCTATCCCCTGGCTAGCCGTCCGTATTCCGGTAAAAAAGGTTGCAGCCGGCTTGGGGATCGTCGCTGTCGCAATCTATCTGGCGATTTCCGGCGCGCCGGCACCGGCCGTGCGCTCGGCTGTGGTCGCCTGGGTGGCGTTCGCAGCCATCCTCCTAGATCGGCGCGCGCTCAGCCTTCGCGCGCTCGCAATAGCCGCCTTTATCGTTATCCTGCTGACGCCGGAAGCCGTGATCCAGCCCGGCTTCCAAATGTCTTTCTGCGCGACCGCGGCCCTGCTGGCCCTGACCGAAGTCCACAAAGGGCCGGTGCGCGAAATCAGCGTACCTTTCTGGGTTCGCCTCATACAGTCGGGTTTGCAGGGGCTTTGGCTCTCGCTCCTGGTGTCCGTCGTCGCCACCCTGGCCACGACGCCGTTCGCGATCGCCTATTTCAACCGGTTCTCGGTCTACGGCTTGCTTTCCAACCTCTTCGAGGCCCCCATCACAGCCTTTATCGTCATGCCGGGCCTCGCCGTCGGCGCCACCCTGAGCGCGACGCCCCTTGGCCCCTTGGCTCTGCGCTTCGCCGCCTGCGGACTGTGGCTGATCGAGAAGATCGCGGCCTGGACCTCAGGTTTGCAAGGCGCCGTGATCACCTGGCCAAGCGCCCCCGACTACGTCCTGGCCATCTCCTTTGCCGGCTTGATCTGGGTATGCCTGGTTCGCGGCCGTGTGCGCTGGCTGGGACTGCTGGCGGGCCTGAGCATCCTCTACTGGCCGCGCGTTCCAGCGCCGGACGTCTGGGTAGATCCAAAAGGCGGCAATGCCGCTGTGCGCCTGAATACAGCGGGTTACGCCTTGCGCACAAAGGTCCGGCACTACGGCTACGAACAATGGACCAGGCGCTATGGCCTGGGCGAGCTCGGCGAAGATACCAGGGACCTCAGCTATGACTGCACAGGATATGCTTGCACGCCTTTGCCGGATGCGCGTTTAAGGGTCGGCTTCTGGTTCAGCAACAAGCCACCGAAAACCCTCGCCTTGCAAACCCTGTGTCTCAACAGCGACCTCGTCGTCCTGCGCAACCCGCAGAGTGACTGGCCTGAGGAATGCGCCGGCGTAAATCGCGTGACGGCAAGTGACTTCGATCGTCTCGGCGCCCTTGAACTGACGCGTCGGACGGGCGCGGACGGCAGGGGAGAATGGCTGGTCAAAGCCGCCCAACCCTTGCGCGGTGAGCGGTACTGGTCGCAGCCCTCGGACGCCGAGGGCGACGCCACCGACTAGTGGTAGCGACGCATCAGGCCCACCAGGCGACCCTGAACGTGCACTTCGTCGGCATTATAGATGCGCGTCTTATAGGCCGGATTGGCGGCTTCGAGGGCAATCGACGCGCCCTTCTTGCGCAAACGTTTCAGTGTTGCGGTATCGCCGTCGACCAAAGCGACAACGATTTCACCGGACTGCGCCGTGTCGGTCTTCTTGATGACCACGTAATCGCCGTCGAAAATGCCGGCATTGATCATCGAGTCGCCTTCGACTTCGAGCATATAGTGTTCACCAGCCCCCAGCATCGTTTCCGGCATACGGATGCGATCGCGTTCCTGGCCCATGGCTTCGATCGGCACCCCGGCGGCGATCTTGCCCAGAAGCGGCAGTTCGCGAGTGTCGTCGTTGACCGGCTTGAGCGTATCGGCCTGCGGCCGCTTGCCTTCGACCACCTGGGGCACAAAGGTCTGCCGGCCGCGCGGCGGCGCCGACGTCGTTGCCTGATCAGGCAATTTAATGACTTCCAGCGCGCGCGCCCGGTGCGCCAGCCGGCGGATAAAGCCGCGTTCCTCCAGCGCCGTGATCAGGCGGTGAATGCCGGACTTCGACGCCAGATCCAGCGCCTCCTTCATTTCATCGAATGAGGGGGAGACGCCGCCTTCCTTGATGCGCTCGTGGATGAACATCAAGAGTTCGCGTTGTTTCGTCGTCAGCATGGGGCACCTGTCAGGATAGCTGGTTCGCTGAACGCATGTAATCATGCAGCAGTGAACAAGTCATGAACTTATGCTCGATGTTCTGTGTGTGTTCTCGGCCTTTGTCAAGAGGGCGAAATTGTCGTCAGGCCAAACCGAGAAGATTTCTCGTCGCCAGGGTGACATCGGCTTGCCGCATCAGGCTTTCGCCGACCAGCATGGCGGTGGCGCCGGTAGCGGAAAGTCTTGCGACGTCTGCCGGCGTGAAAATACCGCTTTCAGCGACCAGCACGTGCTCAGCCGAGACCATTCCCGACAAGTCCTCTGTCGTTTTGATATCGACATTAAAATCTCTGAGATTACGATTATTTACACCGATAAGCTTCGATTGAAGTTTAAGGGCGCGCGCCATCTCAGCGGCATCGTGAACCTCCACCAGGGCGTCCATACCGTAATGATGCGCAGTGGCAATCAGATCCGCCGCCAGGCTGTCGTCGACCATCGCCATTATGACCAAAATCGCGTCGGCGCCGAGCGCGCGCGATTCGGCCACTTGCCAGGTATCGACGAGAAATTCTTTGCGGATGCAGGGCAGGGAAACCGCCGCACGCGCCGCCTGGAAGTGGCTTTCGTGCCCCATGAAACTGGGATTGTCGGTGAGAATCGACAAACAGCTGGCGCCGCCGGCCTCATAACTCTTAGCGAGAAGTGGTGGGTCAAAATCCTCGCGAATCAGACCCTTGGACGGGCTGGCTTTCTTTATTTCGGCAATCAGCGACAGACCCTGCGGTGGCTTGTCCGCGACCAGCGCCCGCATAAACCCGCGCGGCTGCCCTGCGGACGCTATCTGGGCTTCGAGGTCGCCAAGGCTGACGACGCTGCGCCGCTGCGTCACGTCTTCGCGTTTATAGGCGGCGATGCGTTCGAGAATATCCAAGGTTCAACTCCTACGACTCGGCCTGTGTGGTGGCGATCAGCCGGTCGAGCGCCTGCCTGGCGCGCCCGTCATCGATGACGGCTGCCGCCAGTTCGATGCCCTCGCGCAGGGTCTCGACGCGGTCGCCGACCAGGAAGGCTGCGGCCGTATTCAACAAGACGATATCGCGATAGGCGCTCTTTTCGCCGTCCAGCAGCGCTTTCAGCGCCGCCGCATTGTAATCCGGCGCGCCGCCGATAAGGTCGGCCAATGCAGCTCTCGGCAGGCCGACGGCTTCCGGTGTAATCCGAAAAAGCCGGACCTGGCCATCGCGCCATTCGGCGACCTCGGTTTCGCCCGTCGTCGTCAATTCGTCCAGCCCTGCGCCATGAACAGACCAGGCCCGCGTCGCTCCAAGTGCGCCCAACGCCTGGGCAATAGGTTCGACAAAGCGCAGTGAGGGCACGCCAACCACCTGGCGCTTCGCACCTGCTGGATTACTTAATGGCCCTAACAAATTGAATATGGTGCGAAAACCCAGCTGCTGACGGATCGGCGAAACGTGCCGCATGGCACCGTGGTGGGCTTGAGCGAACAAAAAGCAGATGCCTGCCTCATCAAGCGCCCGGCGCTGCTGTTGCAGACTCGCTTCGATATTGACGCCAAGCGCGGCCAACACGTCTGCAGTGCCTGACTTTGAGGTGATGGCGCGATTGCCGTGCTTGGCGACTTTAAGCCCGCCGCCCGCGGCCACAAAGCCCACGGCGGTGGAAATATTGAGCGTGTGCAGGCCGTCGCCGCCCGTGCCGCATACGTCAATGACGTCATATGGGTGTTCAAGATGGACGGCGGCTTTACGCATGGCCCGCGCGCACGCGGCGATCTCGCCGACCGTCTCGCCGCGCAAGCGAATCGCCGTCACCGCCGCAGCGACCTGGGCAGGCGTCGGTTCTCCACGCAGGCACGAATCAAAGAACGCTTCGGCGTCACTGCCGTCGAGCGTCGATCCGTCCGCAAGCTTGGCAAGCAGAGGTTTGAAGGCGTCAGACATAGATGTTCTTGCTCTCGATGCCGGCCAGTTCGAGGAAATTGGCCAGCAATTGATGCCCGCCTTCGGTGGCGATCGATTCGGGATGGAACTGGACACCGTGGATCGGCCGCGTCTTGTGCTGCACACCCATGATTTCGCCGTCCGCCGTCCAGGCGGTGATCTCGAGTTCAGCCGGCAGGGTCTCACGCTTGACGGCCAGCGAATGATAACGCGTCGCTGTAAAAGGGTTCGGCAAGCCTTTGAAAATACCTGTATTGTTGTGATGTATCTGACTGGTCTTCCCATGCATCAGGGTCTTGGCGCGGATAACGTCGCCGCCATAGGCTTGCCCAATCGCCTGGTGACCCAGGCAGACGCCAAGCACGGGCATGTCATCGGGTGCGGCACGCAGCAAAGGCAGGCAAATACCCGCCTGATCCGGTGCACACGGCCCAGGTGACAGCAGAATCGCTTGCGGTGACAGGGCCAGCGCATCCTGGACGCTCAACGCGTCATTGCGATAAACCTTCGTGTCTGCCCCCAACTCCGCGAGATAGTGGACGAGGTTGTAGGTAAAGCTGTCATAGTTATCGATGACTAGGATCATGTTCGCGCCTCCCGGGCCATTTGCGCTTGTCAAACCATGACCGCGAAAAGCCCAAGCCTATGTAAGCAAACGGCCTGCCATTTCCAAGCCATAAGATTTCGTATCAGCGTTAAGATTGGTTAACCGGTTGCTGGTTTACTGCGCCTTTCCCGGCGCACAAGACTGTCTCCGCGCCGCAAATCACCCTAAGACTCATGCACGCAACAGACTTCGATTCGATGACGGGCTTTATGCAGACGCAGCCGGAAGACGGTATATATGACGACGGCCGCGACGAACGTCTCGACAAGGCCTTAAGCCTGCTGAATGAGCGAGCGCACCGCCAACGCAATGGCTTGGTTTCGTTGGCAATTCTTGTCGCGCTGGCGTGTTCCGGCGTTCTGCTGGCGACCATCATTACAGGTGACAAGCCCACGGCTGAAAAACCGCGCGCCATAGCCGAAGCAGCCGTCGCACCGGCGGCCATTGTGCCGCCCGCGTCTGAAAGTGCGGCTTTCGAGCTCTCGGGGACACCCATGCCCGCGGCCAGCGAAGCAGCGACGCCCACGCCGGCGATAAAGGAAGCCGTGATCATAGGAACCGAGCGTTAGCGGGCTTCCCGTCTTCGCTCAGTTCTGCTGATAAACGTAACGCCAGGCGTGCTGTGCGGCTTTGATGAGCGCACCGGCCTTGTGGCAGGTTTCCTCATACTCCAGCGTCGGCACGCTGTCGGCCACGACTCCGGCGCCCGCCTGGACGTAGATGTTTTGGTCCTTGAACAGAGCCGTGCGCAGGACGATGCAGACATCGACCGAACCGTTGCTCGAAATATAACCCGCGCCACCGCCGTAGCCGACGCCGCGCTTGACGCTTTCAAGCTCGTCGATGATCTCCATGGCGCGGACCTTCGGCGCGCCCGATAACGTACCCGCGGGCAAGGCGGCCAGCAAGGCATCGACCGGATCGAGGTCGTCCGGCGCATCGCCTTCGACGTTCGAGACGATGTGCATGACGTGGCTATAGCGTTCGATAATGAATTTCTCGGTGACGCGCACGCTGGCGGGCTTGGCCACCCGGCCGACGTCGTTGCGGCCCAGGTCGAGCAGCATCAGGTGCTCCGACAGCTCCTTTGGATCTGCGAGCAATTCCTTTTCCAGCGCGCGATCCTGCTCGGCAGTCTTGCCACGCGGACGCGTGCCGGCGATCGGGCGGATGGTCAGTTTGCCGTCGCGGATGCGCACCAGGATTTCCGGGCTCGACCCGGCCAGCTGGAAATCACCGAAATTGAGATAAAACAGATAGGGCGACGGGTTGTGACGGCGCAGCGAGCGGTAGAACGCGAACGGATCGAGCGGGTAGGGCGCCTCGAAGCGGTGGCTGAGCACGACCTGGAAGATGTCACCGGCGGCAATATAGTCTTTGGCCTTGCCGACCATGCCGCCGAAGTCGAGCGGTGAGGTGGGGGACGCCAGCGGCTCCTGGCCATGCTCGCGCGGTGCGGGTTGCGCCGCCAATGGGATACGCAGGTCGGATTCGATGGCGTCGAGCCGCGACAAGGCGGCGCTATAGGCATCCTGTGCCGACGTGCCCGCGGCCGGCCAGACAGGACTGGCCAGCAGGATTTCGTGGGCAACATTGTCGAAGACGCAGATAACGCTCGGGCGAACAACGACGGCATCGGGCAGCGCCAGGGGGTCCGGATTGGCCTCCCCAAGCGGTTCCATCAAACGGATCATGTCATACCCGAAAACGCCGAACACGCCCGACACCATCGGCGGCAGCCCCTCGGGAATATCCATGCGATTGGCCGCGACCATGGCGCGCAACGACTCCAGCGTCGGCTTGTCCTCAACGGTATAGACGCCTCGGGCGATGGCGTCGCCCATGGCGCTTTCGGCGCGATTGCCGAAACAACGCCACACAAGGTCCGGCTCGAGCGTCAAGATCGAATACCGGCCGGACAAAGCGCCGCCCTCAACGGACTCGAACAAAAAGCTGAACGGGCGCATGCGGCCGAGCTTCAGATAGGCCGAGACCGGGGTCTCAAGGTCGTCAATAAGCGTTCGCCATACGATGCAAGGGTGGCCGGCATCATATTGCTTGCGAAAGGCGCTTTCGGTGTGGTCCAGCGCCGCGGCGGCAGTGCGGGCAGGGTGCGTCACGACTTGCCCTTGCCCTTATCCTTGACTTCATCCTTGCCGTCCGTGGCTTCGGGCGGTGTGACGCCAAGAGCTGTGATCGCAAGCTTGGGATAGGTCGCGGTCTTGACGGCTTTACGGGTTGCCGTGCGTATCAACGGAATAACATCGCCGGCCAGGCTTTGGGTTATGCTGTTGCGAACCTTGCCCGCCATTGCGTTTGTGGCGGCGGCATCGGCCTGGTGCACACCATCGACGTGCCCGATCAGCACCTGCAGGCCGCTGACCTGAACCTGGAAGGATTCACCGGGCTTCGACGTAAACACGCGTCCGGTAATGGTCTGCGGCAGCTGCTGCTTGATTTGCGCCGAGCGGCCCGAGCGATCGATGCCCTTCAAGGTCTCGACCTTGCTGTTTGTCGACGCAGCAAAGTCGGCAAACGATCCGCCCTTGTTCAGGTGGTCCATAATGTCCTGCGCCTTGTCCGAAACGGCAGCGGCGAGCTTCTGCTGTTGCCACCCGCCGATCAGCTGCGCGCGGACGGCTTCGAGCGGTGGCGCCGCGGCCGGCTTAACGGCCTCCAGCTTGATGACGTAATACTGGCCGTTGCCCATTTCCTCGACTTCCGACGTCGCACCGGGCTGCAGGTCGTAAATCGTCTTTACGATGGCCGGATAGCGCGCGTAGTCGTCACCCTGGCCGGTGCTCCAGCCTTGCGGAGTCATGACACGGCCTTCCACCGTCATCGCCGGCAGGGGATTGACCTTGACGCCCAGTTTTTGCGCGGTGGCGTTGAAATCGTCGCCTGCCGCGATGGCATCGGCAAAGTCGTGCGAAACCTTGTTCAGCCTGTCCGCGGCGGCGTTGGCGCGCAGTTCCGTCAGCAGTTGCGGACGAACGCTTTCAAAGGACGGTGTCGAACCGGTCTTGATATCGCCCATCTTGACGACCGCGATGCCGAGTTCGCCCTGCACCGGCGCACTGACTTCCCCGGTTTTCATGGCGAAGGCTGCGGCGGCGATCTTGCTGTCGGGCAGGCCGGCCTGCGCCTGGTTGTTGTAGACCAGGACCGTACCCTTGTTGGCCTTGGCCACCACATCCGGCGACTGACCGGCCCTCAGCGCAGCGGAAATCGCATTCGCGGCCTTCATGTCGGGCGCTGTGACCTGAATGAAGCTCCGGCCTTCCGGCGTGCGAAGGGTGTCAAGACGGCTCTGGTAGGCCTTGTGCAGATCCTCGTCGCTGACCTGGATACCTGGCTCGAATTGCTGCGTGCTCAGCAGGACGACTGATGCCTTGCGCATTTCCGGAATCGTCAGGATGCTGGCTTTTTCTTTGTAGAACGCTGTGATTTCGGCTTCGGTCGGCATGGGCGGAGCCGGCACGCTGTTGGGCGAGACAACGAAATAACTGAAGTCGCGAGTCTGGGTCGAGAAGGCGCCCTCGGCAGCGGTATAGATGCGCGGCACTTTGAAACCGGCAAAGGCGGCGGTGCCGAATTGCTTATTGGACAACTCATCAAGGACCTCGCGCTCGAACGTCTTCTGGTCCTTCGAATTGTGCTGAAGGACGTTCAGATAGGTCACCTTGTCGAACTTCCCCGTAACGCTGCTCGAGAAAGCCGGAATCTGAGCGATCTGTTCGACGACAAGCTTGTTCGACGGCTTTATGCCCTGGTCCTCGAACCAGGCCGACAGGGCCGTCTGGTCGGCAAGCCCTTCCAGCATCGTCAGATGGGCGCCTTGCTGGACAAATTCTTCGTTGCTGTAAGATTGTCCGTTATGTTCCTGGGTCCAGCGCTGCTTCTGATCATCGAACACCTGCTTGAATTCCGCGACCGAAACGAAGCGCTTGCCAGCGGTCACGACATTGCTCGTCCCGCCATTCGAAAAGACGTCCCGCAGTCCGAAAACGGCAAACGACGCGATCAACAGACCCATCAGCAGGGTAAATATCCACGACTTGGTAAAATCACGAAAAAGGCTGATCATGCAGTTGGTCCGGTCCTGAAGGCAGTGGCGTTGGCTCGCCGCCAATGTTGATATTCGGGTCGATATATAGGATTCAAAAAACCCAGTGACGGGTTCTTACGGCACGATCAAGGCAGATTCAAAGAAAATTATGGCGCAGCCCTCGCCGCCCGGCCATTTTTTCTTGGCCTCACCATGCCTACGGGCTATGTTTTGCAGTGCGTCAAAAACCTGTCCCTGCGTAAAGAGGGCCGAGCCACCGGTCCAGCGGGACGGCGAGCGCGCAAAAATAAGAAACGTCACATAACAAAACAAAGAGACCATGCCACACCATCATCTGATTGCGGCGAACTGGAAAATGAACGGTTTGACCGATCATATACCCATCGCCCGCGCCATCGCGGAGGCCAGCCGCAAATATCGCGCCCGCGTTGCCCTGTTTCCGCCCGCCACATTGCTGCACAGGCTGGCGGGCGCCCTCCAAGGAACGGACATCATTCTCGGCGGCCAGGACTGCCATCACGCCGACAGCGGCGCCTATACCGGCGACATTTCGGCCGCGATGCTGAAAGACGCCGGCGCGCAGATGGTGATCCTCGGCCACAGCGAGCGGCGCCACGGCCACCTCGAACCGTGTGCCCTTGTGGCGCGCAAGGCCCAGGCCGCCCTCCGCGCCGGACTGGTTCCCATCATCTGCATCGGCGAAACCCTCGACCAGCGCCGGCAGGGACTGACAACCCAGGTCCTCATGCGCCAGCTGACCGACAGCCTGCCCGAAGAGCTGATGTCGGAGCCGTTTCACGTGTCGTATGAACCTGTGTGGGCGATCGGAACCGGGTTGATCGCGACCGATGCGCAAATCCTTGAAGCTTTTGCGCTTATTCGCACGTTCCTTACGCAACGCTTCAAGAGCGTTCACGAGCCGCAACTGCTTTACGGTGGCTCGGTGAAGGGGACGAATGCCGCCGATGTCCTGGCGCTTGAGGGCGTCAGCGGCGCGCTGGTCGGGGGTGCGTCCCTGACTGTCGAAGACTTCATGCCGATCGTGGCCGCCGCGGACAAGGCACCGGTCTGAAGATTACCAGGCCGGCCGCGTCAGAAACCGTTCATTGAGAAACCGGGCCTTGCAAAAGGCCCGGTGCGTTCATAAATCTGCTGTGCAAACCGGAAATCTCCTGTGGCCAAGTCTGGTCAGGGATGCTAAGGGCGTGCAACTTTTTCGCTCGCGTTTATTATGTCGCACCCGGAACATTCCGGCCAGGTGCGCGTTGAAAGACCTGAAGATCTGATATGCATCCTATATTTGGCATCCTTCTGACCGTCCAGATCCTGATCAGCATCGCCATGGGAGGTTTGATTCTCATCCAGCGTTCCGAAGGCGGGGCGCTCGGCATGGGCGGCGGACCCTCGGGCTTTATGTCGGCGCGTGGCGCAGGCAACCTGCTGACCCGCATCACCGGCGTCCTCGCCGTTCTGTTCTTTGCCAACTCCATCGGCATGACGATCGTCGGCAACCATCTGAACAAGGCGACCTCGGCGGTTGACGCGGTCGATACCTCGAAACTGCCCCTAACGCCGCTCACTGCGCCCCCGGCCGGGACTGCGCAACAACCGGCCTCGTCGAGCGCCGCTCCGTCGCTGAACGACCTGCCGCTGGCCACGACGCCCACCGCGGCGCCCGTTCCGCAACAAGCCGCGCCGAAGCTGACGCCAAGTTCAAGCCGGCCGGTGACGCTGCCGTCGTCGGTTGTTCTGCCCACGACTTCGGGTGTGTCGTCTTCCCCCGCCAAGGACATCACCAAGGCCAAGAGCAGCATCTGGGCTTCATCGTCCGCGGCGGCAACGCCTTCCGCCGCCCCGTCGTCCGGCGCAGTGTCGAAGGCAGCGTCTTCCACGCCGCAATAGGCTCAGGCGACGGCAAAATTCTATCAGCGGCTCATCGGCACTGTCCTTTGAGCCGCTTTCATATGTGACTTAGCGAAAAGGGCGAATCGCCCTATCGCGCGTGTTTTCAGGGTAATTACGGCTATGCCCCGTTATGTCTTTATCACCGGTGGGGTGGTCTCTTCGCTTGGCAAGGGGCTCGCCTCGGCGGCTCTTGGTGCGTTGCTTCAGGCGCGTGGCTTCAAGGTCCGCCTGCGCAAGCTCGACCCCTACCTCAACGTCGATCCGGGCACGATGAGCCCCTACCAGCACGGCGAAGTCTTCGTTACCGATGACGGCGCCGAAACGGACCTCGATCTCGGCCACTATGAACGCTTCACCGGCGTCAATGCGACCAAGATGGACAACATCACGACCGGGCGCATCTACTCCAACATCATCGAAAAGGAACGCCGCGGCGACTATCTCGGCGCCACCGTGCAGGTCGTTCCGCACGTCACCGACCAGATCAAGCAGTTCGTCCTGTCGGACGCCGGCGACGCCGAC
>FSTD01000215.1_pt1 | contig 17456 bp, 22 predicted proteins | sample 1637101 | NCBI WGS metagenome assembly FSTD01 (sample SAMEA3914816, study PRJEB12502) | metagenome | biome: forest; material: soil | place: USA | collected 2011-09-16 | depth 0.3 m | reverse complement strand
TGATTTGATTTGGTTGGGAGGCTATCTGCGTCAGATATCGGCCCAGCCTCCGGCGCGGCCGCCATAACAGCCGCACTGACACACTTTTATCGGCTTCCTTGCTGTTGCGGCCTTTGGCGCAAACTTAGTAGTGCGATCCCTCAAGGCCTGCCAGGCGTCGCGGTGCTCATCTGCCTTAGTGCGGGGCTTTTGAATGTTCACTTGATCAAGACCTATGGGAGCCTCCGGCAGATCAGGCGGCTCATCAGAGGCCTGAAGAAGGCCGGCGACACGGCGTGACCAGCAGTCCCGTGTCGGGCGCGGCACGCCGTTAGCATCGCATATTTGGCCAAGAATTAATGGTGTGACATCGAAGCGTTTAGCGACCCTCGACAAGGGGGCTTCCACTATCAGCTGATACCGCGCTGATCGCGATAAAGCGGGCTGAAGGTACAGGGGGTTATTTCCCACCCGCACAGTTACATTACAATTTCAATATTAGGCCTCCCAGCCTCCCCAATCGCTTCCTTGTTGTCAGGCGCCTACTTGGTCGTTCCCTTTATTCCTTGTATAGGAGATACGAAAAATGGCGACTATTAACGGCACGGAAAACGACGAAACCCTGGACGGAACCGGCGCAGACGATACCATCAATGGCGCAGGCGGCCATGATATTCTGCACGGCCTCGGCGGTAACGATACACTCGACGGCGGCACTGGCGCAGACGATATGTTCGGTGGCGCCGGCAACGACGTCTATTACGTCGACCAGGCGGGGGACACTGTGTCCGAAACCACGGTTGCAGGCGTGGATGATGGCGGGGTCGACCTGGTATCCGCTTCTGTGTCCTTCACCCTGACGCAATACGTCGAAAACCTGTCGCTGACCGGTGTGGCCGATCTTTCGGGTGCCGGCAATGCGTCGGATAATGCTATCTTCGGTAATCTCGGCAACAATTCGCTCTATGGCTCGTTCGGCAATGACACGCTTGAGGGTGGCGTCGGCGCCGATTTCCTGAGTGGCGGTCAGGGTACGGACACGGCAAGCTACAGTACCGCCCTTGGCGCGGTGTCGGCCGACCTGGCCTCGCCCGGCCTCAATATCGGCGATGCCGCAGGCGACACCTATCTCAGTATCGAGAACCTGACGGGTTCGGCCTTTGCCGATATTCTTGGCGGCGACGCCCTGGCCAACACGATCAATGGCGGTGACGGCAACGATCTTATTTCCGCCGGCGACGGCAATGACCGCCTGATCGGCGGAGCCGGCGCGGATCATCTCGACGGCCAGGTCGGCGTCGATGCTGCGGACTACAGCCTGGCGACGGCAGGCATCACCGCCTTCCTTGGTGGCGCCCAGCTCAATACCGGCGAGGCGACCGGTGATGCATATGTCAGTATCGAAGATTTGAGCGGCACCGGTTTCGCCGATATCCTGGGCGGTGACGCCGGCAATAACCGCATCGAAGGCAACAACGGCAGCGACTATATGTTTGGTGTCGGTGGGTCGGATTACATGCTAGGCGGCGACGGCAATGATATCATCGAAGGCGGCGCAGGTAACGACGCTATAGACGGCGGCAATGGTATCGACGTCGCCTCCTATCGCGATGCCGCAGCCGGCATTAGCATTGATGCCACCAATTCGAGCCTGGGAAGCGGTGACGGTGCCGGCGACGTGTTGGTCAATATCGAAAACATCTGGGGCAGCGACTTCAACGACACTATCAGCGGCTCCGACACAGTCGGCGGCCAGATCTATGGCTTCGGCGGTAATGACACGCTGGACGGCCGCGGCGGCAACGACGTCTTCTACGGCGGCACCGGCGCCGACACGATCACCACCGGTACCGGCAATGACGACATTTTCTTCCTGCACTACGATACCGAAGGCAATGATACGATCACCGACTTCACTCAGGGATCGGATCACCTGACCGTGTCACGTTACTGGTTTGGCTTCGGCAGCATTTCCGGTGGCGCCGCGGCGCTGACGTCCGCCAACGCGGATTTCATCACCGGCGGGACGACGGCGACGTCGAACCACCCGACCTTCTTCTGGAACCAGACGACGGGCGTACTGCAATTCGATCCGGACGGTACGGGTGCAGGCGCGGCCGTGACTCTGGCGACCTTGACCAATGGCGCATCGCTGACCCTGAATGATATCTGGTCGGCTTGAAAACATTCGCATCAGGTTGCAAGATATCCGAGCTTGGACCAGAACCTGTTGCGCGAGGTCGTCGTGCAACAGGTTCTGGACAGTCCAAAACCACTCAATGTCAGGTCGTCGATAATACTTCCGCTCCGGGGCGAGTTAGGTTGGAATTGCCATGCCGATTTCAATAAATTTGCGGCGAAATAGCTAACGGATTTTCACACGCTGGACGGCGCGTCGCCGCGCACCTAGTCCTGCGCCTCCGCTTGAAACCGAAGCGCAAAAGCTTTAAGCCTCTGGGGCCTCCCCCCTGCTCTTTGTCATGCTGGGGCTCGCTCCCTGCCTGCTCCATGGTTTGGACGCATTGGACATAAGCCCCGGCCACAATGGACGCGATATCATCAAAGCCGCTGTTTGTCGAAGGGTCTCGTGGGTAGACTGTGGCCGATTTGTATGTCGCCACTTTGCAGCCGCGCCAAGTTTTCTTTCACTTGAGGTATTCGCACGTTTCGAATGTAGTCGAGGTGCGAGTCCAACATTTCGTCCGTTGATATGGGTTCTGTCCCTTCTTCAGCATAACACCCATGCCTACACAGGTTCCAGAAGTCGAAGAGATTGTGTCTTATGCGACCGTCTTTACGACTTAAGAGGCGCCCTATGGACTTTTTATGCGCCGGCTCGTGCCACATCATGGTAAATTTATACGCCGTTTGGTGAAAAGGTGTGCAGGGAGACAGGCGGCTATGACCGAATTTGTTCTGCGCACCAGGACCGAGCGGCGTTTGTATGTGGAGGCACTGTTATCGTGTCTTGATCGAGACACGCTAACAGCACAGCAGGCCTGCCAAGACATTCTGGATATCGGACGGACCGGAAACTTACAGACCGAAAGCGCTGAGAGATCTATATCAACACGGATCGACGGCATCATAGCCGCCTACCTGGCAAAGACTATCGACGAACGGATTGCGATCAAAAATCTTGCCCAGGTGCTCGACGCAATAGCGCCGGAAGTGGCCTATTGAGGCGCAAGGCGAGCAGTTATGGTACGCGTCCGGAAGCAGGCAAGCCCTTTCCGCAGCCGTTACGCGGCCAAACGCAATGGGCTTAAGACCTCCATGCGGTATCCAATCCCAGACTCTGAGACTATGCACTGGCCCAATCCCGGAACCGCCTCAAGCTTTGTGCGCACCTGACCTATATAGACCCTGAGATATTGCAGATCGTCCGTATGAGCGGGACCCCACACACTGCGCAGAATTTGCTTGTGTGTCAGCATCCGCCCCTTGTTTTCGATGAAAAACTTGACCAGCGTAAATTCCTTTGGCGTGAACGATGCTACGGCGCCGTCGAGGTGCGCTTCGTGCCGTTCGAGGTCCATTACAATTGGGCCATTTTCAATAATAGGGTTGAGGGCGGTGTGGTTTCTCTTGCGCAAATTGGCATTGATTCGAGCGAGAAGAACGTCGGCGCGGAAAGGCTTGGTAACATAGTCCTCAGCGCCTGCGCTAAGTGCCCGGACCACTTCCTTGTCGTCACTACAAGCGGTCACGACCACGATAGGGGTGTTTGAAAATCGCCGGGCTGCCTCAATGACGTCCTGTCCGCTAATATCGGGAAGGCCAAGATCAAGGACTACAAGATCGGGCTTAACCGAAACCAATTGCCGCAACGCGTCTTTTCCGGTCTCCACTTCAACGACATTAAAATCTTCGAGCCCGAGGAAAATCGTCAGCATGCCGCGAATTTCAGCCTCGTCTTCGACCAGGAGAATTGTTTTGTGCTCAGTCATAATGCCGCCTCCAGTCTGATATCGCACCGGTAACGGACGAAAAATAAGTTTTCAGCCAGAAATAGCCCGTCTGAATGCAAGCGGGCGAGCCGGTCGGATTTCAACTTGTGGCGATCTTTAGATGGCGACCGCCTGCTTACGGCTTTTTACCTTTTCACCATTGCTACTTTTAAGCTCACCATGCTTATATTCGTGTATGACGCGTTCCGTTGTGTCGCTTTTGCCTTCGAATTTGTTTCGGCATTTAAAGCTCCTGTGAAGTGAAGGGCACTCCCGCTGTACATATCTCGCTCAGTTGACATTCAATATTCGATGAGATTTCGCGCGCCTGGCGTAAAGGCTGAGTCAGCAATGCAAGGGGATGCAACGGAAAGCCGTGAAGAAGGACGCCACTCCAGATTTGGATTTATGGCAACCTGACATTTCGCCGGGTGACGCGGATTTTCTTCTTACTGCCTATGTATCAGGTTGAGATTTCAGGCAGGGAGCAGGAAAAGGACCAAATCATGGATATTTATGCCTATCTCAAGAAAGACCACAAAGCCGTCGCCAGTCTTATGGACCAAGTCATTGCCAGTTCGGATCCGACTGAGCGGCGCCGACTGTTCGAAACGATCAAGACCGAACTGACCCTGCACGCCGACAGCGAAGAACAGACCTTTTACAAGGCGGTGGAAGATGCCACGCGTGCCAAGGCCGTCGAAGAGCAGATGGAGCATGCCCATCATGAACACGATGAAATTCGCGAATATCTTGTAAAATTAAGCGATTTGGCGGCCGAAGACGAGCAATGGATCGAGACCTTCGGCGAGTTCAAGCACGCCGTCTCGCACCACGTCGAGGAAGAAGAGGGAGACGTTTTCGAGAAAGCCAGGAAATATCTCGATCATAACGATGCTGTCGAACTGGCCAAGGAAATGGATGAGCTGAAGCAGCAATACCGGGCGAAAATCACGCCTGTCATGGATTCGGTCCACTAAGGTTTTACGCAAAGGGCGTCGGGAAAGCCCTAAGGACATAAAACATGACTGAGGCCAGGCCCACCGATCTGCCGGGCTTTACCCCGGAAACGCTGAATGTCCAGCCGGAGCTGGCGCAATCCCATGAAGCCGTGGCGCACTGGCCGCTTTCCACCGCGCCCGACGAAAGCTATTCCCTGTCCGCGCATCAGGGCAGGGATGCTTTCTGGCTCGTTCTGCGGCGGGCCGGGCGCGGAGGTCTGGCGCTGCGCACCTTTCCGATTGCCGGGGCGTATGACATCATTGCCGTCAGCGTGACCGATACCGGCGCGTTATGGCGGGTCACGACCCATTCGGGTATATACACGGTCAGGCTTGAAGTCCTGTCTCCGCGTCTGATCCGTATGACCAGCCGCCTGACGCCGGATTGCGATCTCCTGGTCGCCTTCTGGCCGCGCGATCTCTATCCGCTCGATGGCAACGACGATCCGCGTCAGGTGCGCGGCCGCGTCGAAGCGGCGCAGCGCGGACTGAATGGCGGCTATTGTTATTTCTGTGTCGAAACGCCGGCCTTTGCCAACGTCTTTTATGCGCAGAACCTGTCGGCGCTCAATCCGTTCTTTCGCATAACCGAAACCAAACCGGACGGCGTTGTGGGCGGTGAGTGGCCAGAGCTCGGCTACCAACCGCCAGCATCGCCCAATGGTTTTTCCCCGCCCATACATCCGCTGCCTGCCGGAGACGAAGTGACGATTTCGGATGTTCTCCTGAGCTGGCGCGAAGACTGCGGGCCGGGTGAGTTTGCCAGCGCCCGCGATTTCATCGACATGCTGGCCGACATCTATCCACACCTCGATAAGCCAGAGGTCGCGTTTCGCGACTGGCCGGCGCGCGCCGCAAAAACAGCGGCGGACCTGAAAGCGACGCCCGATGCCTGGGAGGAGGCTTACGGCCACGCCTATCCGCGGCCTTATCTCGGCGCGGAATATCCCGACGCTATGACGCAGATGACCCTCCTTGCGTCCTTGCGAGAATACGAGCGGGCCTCGGGGCAGCCGCTCGACCTGTGCGTCGAGCTGGTCGCAGGGATGGCCAAATTTTTTGACGACGGGCTGCAAACCTTGCGCCGTTATTTGCCCAATGTCGGCAATGACAAAGATCCGAACGCCGTCGATTCCTGGTACCTCTATCATCCGTTGATGAACCTGGCGCACCTTGCCCGAAGTGGAGAGATGTGGGCGCGCGAACTTTTCTTCAAAAGCCTCGATTTCGGCATCCGCGCCGCGCGGCATTTCGATTACAAGTGGCCGATCATCTACGACATGCGCGATTTTTCGGTCGTCAAGCAAACGCGGGGCGAGGAGGGGCTGGGACAGACCGATGTCGGCGGCCTTTATGCCTACGTCATGCTGCTGGCGCACGAACTGAGCCATGAAGCCGTCTATATCGATGAGGCGAGAAAGGCCCTGCGCGCGCTGGAAGGTAACAGGTTCGAGCTTGCCTATCAGACCAATCTGACTGCGTGGGGCGCCCTGGCCTGCGTAAAGCTGTGGCGTGTGACCGGTGAAGCCCGCTATCTCGATCAAAGCTTCGTGTTTGTCGCCGGGGTGCTGCACAATTGCGAGCTGTGGAGTTCACGAATCAAGTTTGCCGACGCTTACGCCAATTTCTTCGGCGTGACCTGCCTTCACGATGGGCCCTATATGGCTGCCTTTGAAGGATTCGAGTGTTTCCAGGCCTTTGATGATTACCTGCGCGTGGGCGGCGATGACCTTCCGGCTTCGGTGCGATTGCTGCTGTCGGAGTTCTGGCGCCACGCGCAAAATGTGTCCTGGTCGTTCTATCCAGATGCGCTGCCCCTCGACGCCATATCAAAGGAAGTCAGGAACGGCCGCATTGACCCCGCTTTATCCTTCCCGCTCGAAGACATTTATGGCGACGGCAGCCCGGCGGGCCAGATAGGGCAGGAAATCTATGGCGGCGGCGCGGCCTTTATTCTCGCCGCCCGGGCGTTCGTCGACGTTCCCGGCGCCCCCTACCGCCTACATTCCGACTATCCAATCGAGGCGAACCTCGACAATGGCAGCTTACATATAGCGCTTCGCGGGCCTGAAGCGCGGATGCAGTGCCTTCGTATTCTCTTCAAGTCGGTGGGGGAATCACCCGTCAAGGTGCTCTTGCGTGCAGAGAATGGCGAACACATTGCGCCGGTTTCCGAGGACCAGCATTGCAGTACCTATAGCCTGCCGGCGGGGACAACGGTCGTCCTGATGTGGCAGCCCGCCGAAGAGACAGCCATATGACGCAGGCTACTTCGGTCCTTCTGATCATTGATCTTCAGGTGGGATTCGTTACCGACGGCTCGCGCCACGTTGTTGCGCCGCTTGAGGCTTTGCAATACGGCTTCGACCACGTCGTGGTGACCAAATTCCATAATCCGGATCCGTCGCCGTTTCGCGATATCCTGTACTACGACAAGATGACGCCTGACACGCCGGAGACAGCATTGGCTTTTGCACCGCGCGCCGACGCGGTGATTATCGATCGGCCGCTCTACACATGCGTGATACCCGAGCTTCTTTCACAGCTCGCGAACTGGCAGGCGAGGGACATCCATATTGGCGGTATAGCCACTGAGGCCTGCGTTTTGAAGTCGGTAATCGATCTGTTCGAGCACGGTTTCTGTCCGTGGGTCCTGACCGACCTGTGCGCCAGCGACAAGGACAGGCACTTCCACGACAACGCGCTGCACGTCCTCGGAAAACTGATCGACCCGTCGCACCTTGTCGTGAGCCGTCACCTGCCGGAATTCCGCCGCGACCGCCAAATACACAAGTGAGGCGGCACGGATGGAGGCGTGGCTGTTCAACGGCTGGAAGCCCTTAGCCCACGTCGCGATCGTGGGATTGTCCGGCTATGTCGCGCTGATCTTTCTGTTGCGCCTCGCCGGAAAGCGCACCCTCTCAAAGATGAATGCCTACGACATGGTGGTCACCATGGCGCTGGGATCCATTCTTACCAAGGCCATGTTGACAAAGGAGCAGTCGATTGCGGAGACGGTTTTCGCAATCTTCCTGCTGATCGCTTTCCAATTCATAGCGTCCTGGGCCAGTTGCCGCTGGCGATGGTTTCGACAGCTTACCAGTCCTCAGCCGACCCTTCTTTATCACGCCGGTACTTACCTGCATGAGGCAATGAAGCGCGAACGCATTAGCGAGCCCGAGATCGTGGCCGCCTCCGTTGAAAAAGGTATTTCTGGCATGGAAAACGTCGAGGCCGTGATCCTGGCCGGCAATGGCGAGCTGTGCGTCCTACCGAAGCGTTCATAACAGCCCGGCTACTTGTGCGTCATCACGATCCCGGCCTTGTCGAACGCTGGCTTAATGCGGCGGTTATATTCGCGGAAGACCAGCCAGCGATCGCGCGGTTGAGTGCGGATGCGCGCCTTGACGATGATGCCGATATCCGACAGCAGATCGGGTCCCGGAATTTCGATGTCGTTGAGGATCAGCGGCCCATAATAGGGATCCTTGCGCATCGTCTCTGCCGTCGACTTCATCACCTCCATGGCCTTGTCGAGATCGCTGTCGTAACGCAGCGGCAGGTCGAAGGCGGCGAACGAATAGGTCTTGGTCAGGTTATGGATGATCTGCGCTTCGCCATAAGGAAAGATATGCAACGTGCCGTCGAAATCGCGTAGGCGGATGGTGCGCAGCGTCATCTGCTCGACCGTACCGCTGAAAACCTGAATCTGCACGACATCGCCAATGGCCACGATGTCCTCGATGATCAGGAAAAAGCCGGTGAAGAAATCCTTGACCAGGGTCTGGGCGCCGAAGCCGACGGCGATGCCGACGACACCGGCGCTGGCCAGCAGCGGGGCGATCTCGACGCCGACCTGGCTGAGCAGGGTAATGGCGGCAACGATGACGATCGAGATGCGGGCGGCGCTGCTGAGGATGGGGCTTAGGGTATCGATCTGCGAGCGCCGGCGCGGGTCGCCCTTCGCGCGTGTCTTCAACCGGCCCAGGGCATAGCCCATGGCGAGGTCGGCGATCTCTAAGATGATGGCGGCGCCGAGGCAGATGATGATGACACGCGATCCAGTCGCCGCCAACATGCTGCCCCACGGCGTTGCCGTCCACGCCCAGATGTCGAGCCCCCAGATGGCTGTGATCAGCGAAAGCCCGCAGGCGATCACGACGGCACGCAAGCCCAGCGAGGTGAGACCGAGCGCCTGCCGGGCCTTAGCTTGGCGGTCGGCTGTGCCAAGATTGGGGATCAGGCGCAGGCTCCAGCACAGCAGCTTGCCTGCGGCCCAGCATAACAGGACGGCGGCCACCACCACGGCTAGGCTCAGACCGGCATTTAGCTGGAGGGTCTGGGGAGAGAGGGCGGCGAGCTGGGCGAAATAGCGCTGTCCGCCTTCCAGCCAATGGGTCGCTGTCGGCGGCATGGACAGTCCTTGCAGGGGTTGGAAGCCGCCATGATGCCTGCCACGGTCTCAGAAACGAATGCGCGGCGGCAGCGCCTTTTATGAAAGGGCCATAAGTATGCAAAATCGCCTACCTGATGACAAATTTGCGCAAACGCCGAGGCATTCAGCGCTCTTGCTTATCGACGTGAGCGTAGTCTTTGCCGAAAGGATGCCAAGATCATGACCACAGCGAACAAAACGCCCGACCACGTGCCCGACCACGTGGACGTCGCTGTCCACGGCGAAAACCGCGCCGAGGCGAACAAGATGGATTCCTTTCCCGAAGAGGGCACCGACGAAAAGATCGTGCAGCCCGGCGGTAGCGATGAGAGGCCGTTGTCGGACGATGAGGCCGTCAAGGCGACGAAGAGAGCCATGCAGGCGGAGGACCACGGGTGGCACGGTTCGTGACATTGTCCCGCCCGGCGCTCAAAAGGACGATTCTGAGCACATCGACGCCTCGCGAGCGTCTTCGACCTGAGCGGCTTATTCAAAATTGACGGGGAGCCTTTCGGTCAAATGCATTTTTCTTATTGCGGTGCCCGTAAGATTCTGCCGGCATTAATCTGCGTATTGGGAGGGCGAACTTTTTAAAAGGAGGCCTCCGATGGCAACCACGCAAATCAATCCCGACCGGGCCAATCGCGCCATCTGGAAGTTCATATGGCTGGCCTTGGCCACGACTGTCGGCATCGGCATCATCTGGTTCGTCGCCACGGCCATGAACGATCCAGCTTCGCGTGCCGACTCGACCGCTGTCGGCAATGCTGCGAGCACGACGCCCGGCGCAACCGGTCAACGACAACCCTGACCATCTACATCTTATTACCATCCGTGTAAGGCGGATCGCGTAGGATATAGGGGTGGCCCCTACGCCGGTCATGGCTTTCGTCGATTTCGCGGACCAATTCCAGCCCGCGTTCGCGCCCGACCAGTTCGAGCAGCGCATCCAGCTTAGCCTCCATGCGGTCGTCGCCTTCCTTTGAGCTGGGCGAGCCGACATAGAGAAAATAGGCCAGACCTACCACCTGCCACAGCAGTTGCAGAAATTCCGATTGCCAGTTCTCGAACGTGTCGCGCCCCATCTCAATAAGCCAGGGGGTAAGGGGGGCAGCCTGGTGGTGGGTCTGCGCGTCGTCGGCATAGGCAAACCAGCCGAGCGTCCAGTGCAGGACGATCGACACCAGAAAGAACGCCAGGGTTATCCAGGCGTAAGCATATTTGCGCATGGAGTCTTGCCTCCCTTCATTGCCCCTTGACTACTGGTTCAGGTCCGGACGACATCGCCGGTCTCAACGCGTGCCACGGTCCAGCTTGAACTGGTACCGTGGCGGCGATGTATCGGTGGGACACCCGCCTGCCACGGGCGGCAGACCAGCATTTGCCCGTCCATTTCCAGATCGAGCTGGCCCGGGCCGAAACGTCGAATGGTGGCCGAGCCATCCTCGGTCTCGGACAGATCACCCGTAGCCGGTCGCCGGCACGCAGCGAGCCGCCTTCGATGGACAATGTGGTGCCGATATGGTTGCCGCTCGGACAAATATTGGCGGAGCGTTCGGACATTGCTTGCCTCCTTTTAATCTGGCTTTTCAGCAATTGAAAATCCAGCAGGCATAAGGAAGCAATGTGCTCAGTGCTCGTCGGTCTAAGCTTTCTGCAGGCGCGGTTCGACGCGCATGACGGAGATGTCGGTACGCGCCGACCGCGTCAATGCGAACTGGATCGTATCGGCCAGTTCCTCGGCGAACAGCATCTCGTGTTTCTCAGTTGCCAGCCGCTGCTCCGCCTCACTTTTTTCCTGCATGTCGGCGCCGACTGAGCCCGGTTCGATCAGCGTTACCTTGATGTTCTTTTCCTGCACCTCTTTACGCAGGGTTTTGGAATAGGTTTCGACGGCTGCCTTGGTGGCGGCATAGACGCTGCTGCCCTTGCCGCGTTTCTCGGCGCTGATCGACCCGATGAAAACGATATGGCCGCCGCCCGCCGCCTCAAGGCGCGGAATAGCCTCGCGTGCACAGGCGAGGTAACCGAGAAAGTTAGTTTCGATGCCGTAGCGCCACGCTTCGTCGTCGCTTTCCTGGGCGGGCTCGATCGCCAAGCCGGCATTATTTATCAGGATGTCGAGTCCGCCCAATTGGGCGTCAACCTGCGCGAAAACTTTCGTCACGCCTTCTTTCGACGCCACGTCGGCAATGACGCCCGAAATCTTGCCGCCGCTGCCGGCGCGCGCGTGTTCAAGCGAGACATTCAGCGCCGCTTCATCGCGTGCAAAGGTCACGATACGGGCGCCGGCAGCTGCTAGCAAGGCAACGGTGGCCCGGCCGATGCCGGTCGATCCGCCCGTCACAAGAATACGCTTGTTGGCCAGGGAAGTGGTCTCCACGCTCATAATGTCCTCCGTTTGAAGAGAAAAGATGAGCTAAAATCCTGCTCCGCCAGCTATAAAATTTCGATACCCCGCCGGGCGGCTTTGCCGAGCTTTTACGATCATGCGCGCAAGCCAGCGCGATTTTTTATGCCCCGGCGCGCAGTGAGGCGCATCTGACCCGTTGCCAGCCACTTGCGGGGATTTCACGCCCGATAGCCATATCGCCGAGCGTGTCGGTGCGCCGCTGCATCTTGCCGACCAACTGGTCCTCGTCCCCGACGATATCGACCTGTCGCAGTCGCCGGTTGCCAGGCACCTCACTGCGGAGACCTATGCGCGCGGCGCTTTCAATCCCGGCCTGATGCGCCTGGCCGGCGGCGATCGCAAGGAAATCGTCGGCGTCTTCGCACCTATTGGTCAGTGCTGGATCGCGACGACCCGAGTCAAGTCGTCAGCTTCCTGATGCATGCCCCTCTTCGAAGCCGCCCGAAGCTAACGCGGGCCGTCGAGGACCAGCTCTATGTACGCGAGGTCGTCTTCACCATGAGGATTGCCGATGCCGACGGCTGCTACGTCGTGGCGTGAGGGGAAGCTGATCTCGCCTGTCGCATAACCCATATCGCCAAATCCGCCTTCGCATCGGATCCGACCTTCCAATGCCTTGCGATCGGACATGTCTGTCAAAATGCCGGCAATCGCCAGGCTACCGCTTCGCTTGAGTATGGTTCGGGTAAAATCGCCATACAATATCCAAGTCCGAACTCTGACGTAATGCAGTTTTCCATACCTGGTATCGTGTTCAGCTTTGAGCGCACTTGTCGACATAAACCCTCAGATATTGTCGATCATCGGCGTGGGATGGCCCCATCCATGTCCGCCAGATCCAAATCCAGCAGTATCAAGTCAGGTTTAGGCAGGCGCGCTAGCCGACATTGTAATAGCCGATCGCCATGTCGGTACCGGTAATCCAATTTTATGGTCCATCGGCTTTGTGGTAATATATGGCCGCATTGGTATCAATGAATACCGGTGAACATAACGCATAGTTGGTGTTTGCTTATGCCGTTTTTATGAACGACCGTCAGCTTCTTCATCCAAATATTATTGGGCGAGCTCTACGATCTGGGCCGTGCGATTTGTGGAGTTGATCAACAGGTCTCACCATGTCGACTTCATGGTTGAGGTTAATTCAGCCGCTCTGTCGACCTTTCACATTAACGAACTCTTAGACAGTCCCGCGAAAGGCGGGAAGAGGAGATCCTATGCCCAGAACATCGAATAACAGGCCAGAACGCGACGATGAAGGTCGCTTCACGAGTGGCAATCGAGGCATGCAGAACCAGTCGCGCGATGACGATGACAACGACCGCCGTTCATCGGGCCAGGGGCGAGGCTGGTTCGGCGATCCGGAAGGTCACGCCGAAGCGGGAAGCCACAGCCACGACAGCGGCCGCGGGACTTCGCGCTCGCGCGGCTATGACGACGACGACAACAATCGCGATGGCCGCAGTGGCAATCGAGGCGGCAACCGCCAGCGCGATGAGGAGGGCCGGTTCACCAGCTCGTCGTCCTCCCCCGGCCGCTATCAGGACGACGACGAGGATTACGGCAACTGGCACGCTTACGGACATTCCCGCGGCTATCACAGCTATCAGCGGCGTGGCAGTCAGGCCAGCAGCAATGTCGGCAACCAGACGTCCGAAGGGCGGGGCTGGTTCGGCGATTCCGAAGGCCATTCAGAAGCCTCGCGAAAGGGCTGGCGGAATTCCGACCATGAAGGTTCGGGCTGGTACGGCGACTCCCAAGGCCACGCCGAGGCCGGCAGCCACAGTCACGACAACGAACGCGCCAGTTCGCGCTCTCGGAGCAATGAAGATGATGACGATCGCGGCAACCGTAGCGGTTCGCGCAATGGCAATCGCCAACGCGACGAAGAAGGCCGCTTTGCTGGTGGCGCGCGCCAATAGATGATCTACAGTGAAGGCGATTTTAGTCGCCTTCACTGCCTTCTCGCTTTCGACGGTGAGACTAGGAAACGTGTGAGACGATTAATAGTGTCTACATTGGCCAGATTCGCGTCAAACTCGAAGCTGTCGCCGGGCTGAATAAGTCCATAGTTTCCGAAAGTGGTATAGGTTACCGCATGGAGGTGTTGCCGCAGATGATCCTGCCAGAAACAGCGGCACGAGCTTCCGTGCGGTAACCGATGTCTCATTCATTTCCGATGGTGGACCTCAAAACGACGTGTGTCGTGCACCAGATCGGTTCGATGTGACTGAAACTCCAAGTTGGTAAGCCATGCCTCGCGATGCACGCTCCAATTTTCGTACAACGGAGTGAAGATATTTGTTTCATCAAAGCTGCCGATATGCAGTTCGATCTCGTCTCCTTCGTCTTCCTGCTGACAAATGGGGGAGCTGCAAATTTCGCAACTGAGGCGACTTGCGTGATCCGAGCTACGCCACGTCCGTAATGACCCAGCAATGGACACATGTTCAAATTTGAAGACTACGAATGGGTTGAAGGCCGAGGCATGATGTTTGCGACAAGTCATGCAGTGGCAAAGACCAATGCGTAAAGGTCGCCCGGTTACTTCGAATCTGACAGCGCCGCAGGCGCAACCTCCAGTAAATGCCGTCATTGAGAACACACTCCCTTGAACGTTAGGAGCTATCTGACTCAATAGAGATAAAAAAGAAATTGGAAGGTCATGTGTGCCTTCCGGGCCGCCGTTCAGCCCTTCTGATAGACGCGCACGTAGTCAACCAAGAAATCGCGCGGTAAAGCCGTTTCATCGATGGTTTCACCCGAACCGCCCATGGCTATATTCAAAAGAAGGTATTGCGCCTTGTCGAATGGCCATTGACCGACCGTCGTATGTGCATTGGTACGAGTCTACGGCCTAGTGACAAACTCTTGTGAGAGCTCTTTTTGGGAATGTGCGCCTCGTGCATGGCGATTGCGACGGCCTGCTTATGGGAAGTTGCCTTTTTACTCACCATGTTTGGCCTCGTGCATCACCTTATGCACTTTGGATTTGTGCGCCGACGATTCCTTTGGCATGTCTTGCTCCTTGAATAGACGCCCTCCCGCCGCGTCTATAAAAAGCCGCGAGGAATAAGGACGCCATTCCTGAAATCAAGCGCATTATGAATACTTGGCCAGATTCCAGACTTTACGCGCTTTTTTCCCTCGCGGCGCATATTCGGATTGGGTCATTACAGCTCCGGCATTAACCTTGATTTCATTAAGGGAGATTGCCTATGCCTGTACCCGTCGCGCGAGTTCCGATGACTGTCGAAATGGCTTTCAGCCTTGCCGTTGCTGGTCTATGTCTCGCTTTTTGCAGCGCCTATATGCTCGTGCTCCCGTCTAGCGAAGTCCCGTTAATGTTGACGGGCGGCGCAAATTGAGATCGCCTTCTTAATATGATCAATACGAAGGGAATTTTGCCATGGATATCTATTCCTATCTAATTGCCGATCACCGCAAGGTCGCCAAGCTCATGGACGATCTACTTGAAATCAATCTGCAGGCGGTGCAACAGCGCCTTTTTGAAGAAATCAGAACCGAACTGATCCTGCACGCAGGCGCAGAGGAAGTCGTATTCTATAAGGCCCTTGCCGAAGCGGCTGCCCGCGACGAAACCATGGACCGTGACCTGCGTCACGCCTGGCACGAGCATAGTGATATTCGGGCGCTGCTTGATCAACTCACCCAAACTTCCGTTGCCTCTCCACGCTGGATGGAAATATTCGGCGAGCTGAAGCACGCCGTCGAAAGTCACGTAGCCGAGGAGGAAACAGAGGTTTTCGCAGAGGCGCGCCATCTGATCGATTCCGACCGGGCCGATACCATGGGCGATGAAATGGATGATGCGAAGGTCATGATACGTGCGCAGCTGTCTATACCAGAGGTCGCACAATAGAGTCCGTAATTCTGGCCCTTTGCTAGCTTGCGCGCTTGTCGGGCAAAACTTTTTGCGGCGTTTTCTCAGGTCAATACCCGGCATATGGCTTTATTCAGCGACAGGTCTGCCACAATGCGAATGCGTTTCAACTTGGCGTTTTCCTCTTCGCGCTGACGCATATCGAAGCCGTATTTACGCATGCGAATATGGAAATCGATCCGGTTTCGGCACGCAACCGGGAGCATCTCCCGTAGCTCCGATTAAGTTCAGGCGTATTGGTACGATCGCTGCGCCCGTTCGTTGTTCAATGCATGTTCGCGCTCAAACATGTAATTGCGGCTCACCGGCAAAGTATCGACACGCTTAGAAAGCTGTATCTGGAAAACCATCATGTCTCCATGCCGGAAGCTCATTTCGCATGAGGCGAGATAGAATTCCCACATCCGGCAGAAGCGCTCATCGTAGAGCTTTACCATTTCATCGCGTTTGGCCAGGAAACGTTCGCGCCAGTGTTTCAATGTCTCGGCATAGTGCAAACGCAGGATTTCTATATCCGTGATCCATAGCTCGGCTTCCTCGGTAGAGCGGGTGACCTGCGATAGGGATGGAATATAGCCACCCGGGAAAATGTATTTGCGGATCCACGAATTGCTGCCTCCCCGGGTGCCGCGCCGGCCGATGCTGTGGATCAGGGCCACGCCGTCATCTGTCAGCAGATTTTTGACCTTGGCGAAGAAACCGTCGTAATTGCCAGGGCCGACGTGTTCGAACATGCCGACCGAGACAATGCGGTCGAAATGGCCTTCGAGTTCACGATAGTCGATCAACTCGAAACGGACGCGGTCGTCGACGCCCGCCATCCTCGCGCGCTGGCGGGCGACTTCGAGTTGTTCCTTTGACAGCGTAATGCCGGTAACCTGTGCGTCGGAGGCTTTGGCGATGTCGATCGCCAGTCCGCCCCATCCGCAGCCGATATCGAGTACTTTTTGACCGGGCTTGAGATCTAGCTTGGCGATCAGATGGTGCTTCTTGGCTCGTTGCGCTTCCTCAAGTGTCATGCCAGGTTCGGAGAAATAGGCACAGCTATATTGCCGATCCGTATCAAGAAAACTACGGTACAGTGCTTCTGATAGGTCGTAATGATGCGCGACGTGCCGCTTAGACGCCGCCAACCCATTGCGCGTTTCGAGCGCCTGCTTGAAGCGGTTCCAGCCCCTCTTCCAGACGGGTTGCGGTGGCATATCTTGCAGATTCCGGCCCAGTACGTCGAGCAAATCCCACAGGCTGCCTTTCTCGACAGTGATTTCTCCCGACATGAAGGCTTCGCCGAAATTAAGGTAGGGATTGGCAATCAGTTTCGTCGCCGTGGCCGGGCGATTAAGTCGCATTGCAACGTCGAGCCTGGGATTATCACAGGGGATGGCGCCAAAGCTTTTCATCCGGCCATCGGGAAAGTGCACCATCAACCGGCCGGTCTTGATCATTGCACTCATTAGGTCTTCGAACATCTTCATTCTCCAAGGTCATGCGGTTTTGCAAAAGGTATGGGGAACATCGGGCGCAAGCGTCTGCCTCACTGCGCTCGGGTTTGATCGCGAAATTTTGCGACTCACCCAGCAGATGCTTCACTTCGTCGTCAGACACCTGCTCGAATCGCTCGTACCACTGGCCGACGCCATAAAACGGCGACGGCCGCATCAGGCAGAAGACCTCGTCGGCCTCGGGCAGGTCATTGTCGTCGGCAGCGACGGCCTCGATGACTGCTTCATCGACCGGATGGGCCTTCAGCACGCCGCCGCGCGGCAAAGCCAGG
>FSTD01000446.1_pt1 | contig 17994 bp, 16 predicted proteins | sample 1637101 | NCBI WGS metagenome assembly FSTD01 (sample SAMEA3914816, study PRJEB12502) | metagenome | biome: forest; material: soil | place: USA | collected 2011-09-16 | depth 0.3 m | reverse complement strand
TGGCTGAAGGACACGGCCTACGACCGCGGCAATACGCGCACCAACCCAAAAGAAGCCCGCATCGTCGCCGAAGCCGTGCTTGCCCACGCGCGGCAAAACCCGGACCAAAGCCTGGGCGTCGCCACCTTCTCCGTCTCGCAACGCCAGTGCATCTTAAAGGAACTGGAACTCCTGCGCCGCGCCAATCCCGAGGTCGAGGATTTCTTCGCGACCAATTCGGCCGAGCCGTTCTTTGTCAAGAATCTCGAAAACATCCAGGGCGACGAGCGCGACGTCATCTTCATTTCAGTCGGCTATGGCAAGACCGAACAGGGCTACCTGGCCCACGCCTTCGGACCCTTGAGCGGCGAAGGCGGCGAACGGCGCCTGAATGTCCTGATCTCGCGCGCCAAGCTGCGCTGCGAGGTGTTCAGTAACTTTACCGGCGCCGACATCAACCCGGAACGCACCCAGGCGCGCGGCGTCCTGGCGTTGAAACTCTTTCTGACGTTCGCCGAAACCGGCCGCTTCGACGCCGGCGACAATGGCGGCGGCGATCACGACAGCGTCTTCGAGACCCAGGTCTGCGAGAAACTCCGCGGCCTCGGCTACGACGTCAAAACCCAGATCGGGGCTTCGGGGTTCCGCGTCGACCTCGCCATCGCTGACCTGGAAAAGCCCGGCCGCTTCGTCCTCGGCATCGAGTGCGACGGCGCCCAATATCATTCGTCGCGGTCGGCGCGCGACCGCGACCGCCTGCGTCAGCAGGTGCTTGAGGCGCACGGCTGGATCATCCACCGCATCTGGAGCGCCGACTGGTACCTGCGTCCGAAGGAGGAACTGAAAAAGGTCGAGGCCGCCGTAGCGGAGGCTCGCAAGGACTGGCGCGAACGCGACGACCAGTCCTATCGTCCCGCCAAGGCCGTACCGCTGGCGTTCGAAACCTCCGAAATTCCGGATGCCACCGTCATTACACCCGTCATGCAGACGGAACCAAAAGACGGAGCAGGCAACCTCTATCAGGAAGCCGCTTTCCACGTGAATACCTCGGTCGAGCCACACATGGTCTCCCTGTCCGAAATGGCTGGCCATAGTGAAAAGATCGTCGCCCAGGAAGGCCCGATCCACATCGACGAAATCGCAGCGCGTATCCGCGGTCTCTGGGGCCTGCAACGCGCCGGCGCCCGTATTCGTGCCGCCGTGACGGCCGCCCTGCGTGTTTGCCTGGAACGCGGCATGGTCGTGGCGGAAGGCGATTTCTATTCGGCGCCTGACCAGGCCGTCACTGCCCGCGACCGCTCCCAGGTCGCGTCCGCCTCCCTTCGCAAGCCGGACATGCTGCCCCCCCGCGAGATCGATCAGGCGCTGATCCAGGTGATAAGCGACAATTACGGCGCCAGTCGCGCCGAACTGGTCCAGGCAGCGGCGCGGCTGTTCGGCTTTGCCGCCACCAGCGCTGCGCTGAAAGCCAGGCTGGAAGAGCGCGTCAACGGACTGGAGGCCGGCGGCGTCCTGATCGAAAAAGGCGGCCTGATGGTTCTGGCCTGATCTCTTTTTATTTGCCTTCGCTGGCGTGGCCATGCTCGTGAAGGAACAATGCGATGTCGCTTTTGAGGCGGCCCGTATCGGCAGGATCGGCATGGGTGGCGGCGACAAAGATCAGCTTCTGGATATCGCGCGGCAAATGTCTCCACGTCGCCAATACGCCGATGCCAAGAGAATTCAGGAGCTCACGTTCCGATTCCTGAAGCTGTGGCATCATCTCGGCGAGCCCGCCGGGGCGCGGCAGTATTGCATCATCGACCATGGCTTTTTCCCTCCGCAAATGCCGCAGCATTTGCCTTCGGATATAAAGAAGCCAAGCGCGTCCGGCCCCCGACCGTAAGAATCCAATAAGGATCAGGCTTCCGTGCCCGCCCTTGCTTTGCCGCCGATAAGCAGGATCAGGGCGGTGACCATGCCGAACAGGAAGTTGGACGTGAAGATTTCGACGATATGGAACTGGCGCACGGCCCACGGCATGAAACTCGTCGGATAGAGCAAGGCTATGGCCATGAAGACGGCAAATGCCAGGCCGGTAAGAAGTGCCTTGCGCATCGCCGTGCCTCTGAGAGCGGCAACACTGACGACCCCAAGACCACCCCATATCAGGGCGCGGCCGACCTGGAGAAGTGCCAACTGTCCGGCGTCGATATGCGAGCCCTGGGCGTAGAAGGTGCGCACCGCTTCACCTTGCCAGGCGATCAAGAAGCCGGCGCCGAAATAGAAGACGATATAGATCGGTATGATCACCGGCAGCTTCCACCACAGGCCGCGCGGCCAGGCAAACCCTTGTGGGTCGTTTGACCGCCACAACCACGCCGCAACAACAGCACCAGCCGCCGCCTTGATACCATTGGTCACAGCCGCCACGACGTAGGTTTCCGGCGGGAGCTTGAGATAGGTGCCGAAATAGACGGCCTCGATCAAGGACAGAACGGATTCGACGCCGTAGAGGATGACGAACAGCACAATCGCCTTGCGCCACGGCGTCAGCGACATGTTGGAGGCCTGCGCGCCCAGGACGAGCGCGAATATCAAGTTAATCACCGCGACGGCTTGGGGGCCGCTGATCGGTCCGTCACCGACCGCATCGGCCATCGGTGCGTGCGCGACGGCCATGCCGGCCATCCCGCCGACCATCTGCCCGACGACAAGGACCAGCCACACGATGGCCGCCTTGCCCAACCATATTCCTGCATTCTTCATGGTTATCCCCACTTCTGCTTAAGAGTTCAACGCTTCCGATAGTTGACGATGCGCATCCGCCGCCCAGTCTGCGCGCGACTTGCACGTCGCCAGGCCGTAACCGACCGCCAATTGGCTTTGCAGCGGCATGGCCTGCGAAAAATCGCTGGCCATGAAGGCTTCGAGCTCGCGCGCACCGTCGCGCGCGGCGGCTTCGAAGGAAGCAAGAAAGGCGTAGCCGCTGCGGGCTTCACCGCGGATAAGGCCCAACAGGGCGTAATTCAAAGATGTGAGAAGCAATGGGTTCGGCATGGCCTTAGTACGGTTCGTATTAAATGCTTTAGTACGAAACGTATTAAATGGCAAGCTCCAGTTATCGTGAAGCGCGGTGACGACTTCTTGCAAGCCAAGTTCGAACGAATCTGCCATAACGGCGTTCGGAACGGCATCCCTCGCAATCCAGGAGCACGATCATGGCCGCCGATACCCTGACCCCACGTCCGACCTTAAGCCGTCGCGCCCCAACTGCGACCAAGCCAGTGGCGAAATCTGCAAGCAAAAATGGCGGAAAACCCGCTCCGAAAAAGCCGGCTGCCAAGCCGGCAGCGCCAAAAACAGTTGCTGCGAAACTCGGCACCCCCAAAGCCGTCACGCCGAAGCCGGGCGCCTCAAAGCCTGTCGCGAATGAGGCGACGGAGACACTGCAGCGTACGCGCGAAAGCGTCAGCCATATGTCGGGGGAATATGTCGCGATCTGCACCGATACCTTGAGCGCCGCCATGGAAACGGGTTCGCTGACATCAAAGCTGCTGGCCGAGATTAACCAGAGCTATATGGATGCCTGCACCGGCAATCTGTCGGCCTTCGCCGAAATCGGCCGCGACAGCCTGGCCTGCCGCACTCCGGCCGACCTGATGGCCCTGCAGCAAAAAGCCGCCGAGGCCGTCACGGCCTCGGTCAACACCACCAGCAAGCTCTATGGCGGCCTGTTCGCCATCTTTTCGCAGGCCATGGACCCATTGATGACGCGCGCCAGCCATGCGCCTCAACGCCTGTTCAAGGCGCTGGCTGACTAAATTAGGCTTCCTGGGCCACGCCGGTTTCGATCTTGCCGGTCAGATGGCTGTCATTGCCCGTCCGCGCAATGTCACCGATCGACACGATGCCGACCATGCGCTTGGCGCGGTCGAGCACGACAAGACGGCGAATCTGACGGGTACGCATGACATCCCCGGCGTCCTTTACGTCGTCGTCGTCGAAGCAATAGATGACGTTTTCGGACATTACCTTGCTGACCGGCGCATCGGGGCCAAGCCCTTCTGCGACCGCACGAATTGCGATATCGCGATCAGTCAGCGTCCCTTGCAACCGGTCGTTATGGCCGACCGGCAGGTAGCCGAAATCACCGTCACGCATCATTTGCGCCGCCTGCCGCAAGCTCATGTCCGGCGATGCCAGTTTGAACTTCGTACACATCACGTCTTTGACTTTCATGGGTATCTCCTAGGGTTATGGGTGTGGACTGTAAAAGAAAAAGGGGAGGGCCCTTGCCCTCCCCCGTCAGGCTAATGACGCCCATTCGGGACAAAGCGCCCCTCGTCGTCGCGTCTGCGGCTTTGGCTTGACCGGCCGCTCGATTGTGTGTGCGGCGCGCGATCGTCGTCCTCTTCGTAGCGAGCGCGCCCGGAAGGTCCGCTGCCGGCGAAGCGGCCATATTCATCGCGCTCGCGATTGACGGAAGACGACCGGCCCTGGCTCAGGCTACCGAACCGGCCTTGCTGGTGAGCATGCCAGCCACGGTCGTGGCCATAAGCGTGCCAATCGCGGAAGTCCTGCTCATCATCGCGCATCGAACCGCTGGCGAAGCGGCCCTCGTCGTCGCGATGCCGTCCCTGATCTCCCCGGGTCTGATCTCCCCGGGACATTTGGCGATAATCGTCATCCTCATCGTAGCGCGTGCGTGAACGGGAAGCGCCGCGCACATTGTCGTGGCTGTGGCTGCCCGCCTCGGCATGGCCTTCCGGGTCGCCGAACCAGCCGCGCCCCTGTCCGGAGCGGCCGGACCTGGACGAGCGATCGTCGTCTTCGTCATCGCGGGCTCGAGTCCGGCTGCCGCCGCTCGTGAATCGGCCTTCATCGTCGCGCTCAGGTGTCTGGCGCGACGTAGCTCCGCGCATATCGTCGTCATCGTATTGACGGGTGTCTGAAGATTTGGGCATGGGTTCTCCTTTTCCCGCAAGCGGGAATTCGATCTGGACAGTTTGGGGAGGAAGACCTCTCTACGGCTTCGGGGGGACAATTCCAGACAAGGCGGCCGCCCCCTCGGGCGGCCGATGACCTTGGCTTGGGGTTTGTGCGTGGCATCAGCACCACTCACGAGCCTATTTTAGAAGTCCGGATATAAGAATATAGTGCCGTTGGCGGCATTTGAAAATAATTATGCCGTAAAGGTTAAAGCAAAAACTGAAATTGTAATTGAAACGGTATGTATTCACACAACCGTTACTGTACCAATTATTTTATCGCCTGAAACTTCAGGCAACGGTTCGCAATATCAGATTGGGATTTGTCGTATAGGTCGCACTGACGCCGCCCTGGGCCAGAATATGCCCCTTGATCGCCGCCTCCACCTGCTCACCGCTGAAGCCATCCGCCAGGCCCAGCGAATTGATCCCCAGAGCATAGACCATGAAGTGATAGGTGTGGATGCGAGCGTCATTAAAGGGCGGACATGGACCATCGTAACCGTTTTGTCCCCTGGCCCGGTCTCCAAAACTGTTCCGCCCCTTCTGGCCATAGGCGGCCGTGCGTTCATCGAGACGCGTAATGGCTGGCGGGATATCGACCATTAGCCAATGATAAAAGGCTTTGCGCGCGACGTCCTCGGCAATGACGTGACCCGGCACATTGGCCAGACTGAAGTCTGCAGGCACGTCGCGGTCGACAACCATAACAGCAAACGATTCCGTATTGGCCGGCGCCCCCATCCAGGTGATGACCGGACTGCGATTGCCGCCGGGCTCGGTGGCGCCTTTGCCGTTGGCAGTACACGACGCAAACTGTTTATCGACGGACTTGCCGCTTTCGATGCCTTCGACTTTTACAAGCAGGGTCATGACCGGTTCCTTTGCTGGCTGTGCAACCCGACCTTCGGCACGCGTGAATAAAGATTCAATCGCATTTCGGTGCCCGCGCCGGCGCGCAAATGACGCCGTGGAATTCCTGCGAGAATTCCTGATCTGCCTATCACAACTTGAAATCGATTACACGATTGTCTATAGCTGGGAGAAATCCCGAGCACGAATAAGCGGGAAAAATACAGAGGGCGATTCAATGACCGAGACCGATTTTTCGCGCCGGAGCTTTTTCGCCACCGCAAGTGCCTTTGCGGCTTTGAGCCTGGCCGGCACTGCCGATGCCAAACCGCATAAAAAGAAGAAGGCGCAGCATGTGAACACCTCACTGCTCGGCAACTGGGCGATGGGCGTCCAGCTATGGACCGTCAACGCCCAGATGAAGGCCGATATTCCGGGCACGCTCAAGGCTCTGAAAGGCACCGGCTTCGATGTCATCGAAACGGCAGGACTGTACGACGGAACGGCCACCGCGCTGAAAAGCCAATTGCAGGACGCAGGCCTGGGCTGCCGCAGTTGCCACGTCAATATGGGTGCGCTGCTCGACAATCTCGACATGCACATTGCCAACACCCACGCGCTCGGGGCCAGTTGGCTGGTCTGTTCGTCGCCGAAGACGCCGGGCCCCATCGACCAGACCAAGCCGTGGGTGCAGGCCATGGGCGAGACCATGACGCTCGATGCCTATAAGCAGAACGCCGACTATATCGCAATGCTGGCGCCCAAGGTAACCAGCGCAGGGCTGAAGTTCGCCTATCACAACCATCCGATGGAATTTGCCGATCTCGGCGGCGGCGTCACGGGCTATGAACTCTTCGCGCAATCCAGCGATCTGCTGCGGCTGGAAATGGATCTCGGCTGGGTGTTCGCCGCCGGCCTCGACCCCGTGGCAATGCTGCACAAATATGCCGGGCGCGTCGATCTGCTGCACGTCAAGGATATGGTCAAGGATGCGAACGGCTATCGCTCCGTCGAGATCGGCAGGGGTATGATCGACTGGAAGACCACGCTGAAGGCCGCACACGACACCAAGGTCTCCGGCTTCTTTGTCGAGCAGGAGGAGCCGTATCTGAAACCAATCTTCGAGTCCCTGCAGGACAGCGTCGGCTATTTGCGTAAACTATAGGCGACGATCACCCCGGCCGGCTTGACCTTGGCATTCTTGCCGCCGCCGACGCCGATGACGACATACTGCGTGCCCTTGACGCTATAGGTGGCAGGCGTGGCCACGCCTGCGGCCGGCAATGTCGCCTGCCACAACAGCCTGCCCGTCTTCTTATCGAAAGCGCGGAAGCGGTTGTCAAAGACCGTGGCGGCGATGAACAGAACGCCGCCCTTGGTCACGACGGCGCCGCCGTAGTTTTCGCTGCCGGTATTGGCCAGCCCTTGTGCAGCCAGCTCAGGATATTCGCCGAGCGGCTCCTTCCACACATATTTGCCTGTATTGACGTCGAGCGCGCTCAACGTCCCCCAGGGCGGCGCAATCGCCGGATAGCCGTCGGGGTCGAGGAAACGCGTATAACCATCGAAGACATATAGATCGCCCTGCGTTGTCAGGCGGGCAGCGGCGTCCATCTTCGCCGATTGCCCCGGGTCGCCTTTCAAATAGGCGATAATGGCCGCCGTATCGGCGCCGTTCAACTGTTTGCCGAAGCCCGGCATACGTCCGCCGCCATTGTTGATTTGCCGGGCGATCTGCACGTCTGTCATGCGCTTGCCGACGCCGACGAGCGACGGGAATTCCGGAGGACTGCCGGTGCGGTCTTCGCCGTGACAGGCGGCGCAGGTGTTTTGATAGAGCGCCTCACCGCTGCGCCCAATCATCATTTGCGGCTGCCGCTTCACCTTCAGAATCCACGCCATCTCATTGGCGTTGATGTAGAGAAGGCCGGTTTCCGGATCGTAGGAGGCGCCGCCGTATTCGCCGCCGCCGTCCATACCCGGCAGCAGAATCGTTCCGCCGACCGACGGCGGATCGAACGGACCGCGCGAACGCAGCGAGGCAAAGGTCTTGGCGACGGCGGCATGCGCCGCGTGCGTGCGCCTGGTCAGCATGTCCGCCGTCAATTGCTGGCGCGCATAAGGCTCCGGCGACGTCGGCAGGACCTGCGTCGGCGCGGTGGTCTCGCCCGGGACATCGGTCGCCGGCGGATGGATTTCACGCAGTGGATACAGCGGCTTGCCGGTCATGCGATCGAGAATAAAGACCACGCCTGCCTTGGTGATCTGAGCCACAGCCGGCTTGCCGCTGACGGTCACAAGAGTCGGCGGCGTCGGCGGATCGCGGTCCCATAGGTCGTGCCGAACGAGCTGGAAGTGCCAGACTCTTTTGCCGGTATTGGCATCCAAGGCCACCAGAGAGGTGCCGAAGAGGTTATCGCCCGGCCGGTCGCCGCCGTAAAAATCCTTACTACCCATGCCCGCCGAGGCCAGCGGTGCGAACACCAGCCCGTGTTCCGGATCGAGCGTCAGACCCGACCAGGCATTGGCGCCCATGGCCGTTTTCCACGCGTCCTTCGGCCAGGTCTCGTAACCGGCCTCACCCGGCCATGGGATGGTGTGGAATATCCATTTCAGCTTGCCGGTGCGAACGTCAAAAGCGCGAATATGACCCGGCGTATTGCCGGTCGAGCCCATGATGATGAGATCTTTATAGACTACGCCCGGCGACACATTGCCGACAGAAATGCTGTCCGGATCGCGACCCATATCCTGACGCAGATCGACGGTGCCATCGGTCCCGAAACCCGATATCGCCTTGCCCGTCTTGGCGTCGACTGCGATCAGTTTGTTGCGGAAAGTAAACAGCAAACGCTCGTCGTTGCCGCTCGACCAGTAGGACATGCCGCGCAAACGTTGCTTGGTATTGACGGCTTCTCCATTGGCCGGATCATAAACCCAGGCCTGCTTGCCGGTCGCGGCGTCGAGGCAGAACAGGCGGCCCTTGGGCGAGACGAAATACAGCCGCCCGCGCACAATCATCGGATTGCCTTCCATGTCCGACGCATTGCCGCCCTCACCGAAAGCGTCGCCGGAATCAAACGTCCAGGCAATCGTCAGGTCTTTGACATTGGCCGGCGTTATCTGGTCAAGCGTCGAATAGTGCGTGCCGTTGGGATTGCCGTGGTACCAAGGCCAATCGGCACCGGACGTCGACGAGGTCGCGTCAAGGCCGCGCTGGCCGCAGCCCGTCAGAAGCAGGGCCGCCGCGACGGCAACCAGCCGCCTCATCCCATCAATCCCTGGCGCCGCGCGAAGTTGATGAACAGATCAGGCCAGACATGGTCAGGTTGATCGGGGTCCGGTTTCATGCCGAAGCCGTGCCCGCCGCTCTCGAACAGATGTGTTTCGACCGGTATCTTCATGGCCTTGCAGGCATCGCGAAAGCGCGTCGAATTGGCGACCGGCACCGTCGTGTCGTCCTCGGCATGAACCAGGAAACAGGGCGGCGTCGTCGCAGACACATTCATGTCGGGCGAATAGGCGGCGATGATTTCCGGCGTCACCTTGCCGCCGAACAGGGTCGGGGCCACACCCGAATAGGCAATGGCCGGATCGACCGATTGCACCGGGTAGATGGGGGCGGCCAGCTGCGGGCGGGCATCGAGCTTATCTGCCTCATCGACAGGTGCGTAGAGGGAGGCAGCGTGCCGCGTCGCCAGCGAAGCCGTCAGAAAGCCACCGGCGCTGAAACCGATCACGCCCGTTTTCGCCGCGTCGATGTTGTACCTGGGCGCATTGGCCTTGATCAGGCGCATGGCACGCTGCGTATCGATCAGCCCGACATCGGCCGGTTTGTCCCAGCCATCATTGGCGAGACGATAGAACAGCACGAAGCAGGTAATGCCGTGGCCGTTGAGATAGTCGGCGAGCTGATAGCCTTCGTGGTCGAAATAGTTGGCCGTGAAGCCGCCGCCCGGAATGACCAGCATGGCGCTGCCATTGGGCTTTTGCGCTGGAAAAACAGCCAGACGCGGCCGGGAGATGCCGTGTACGCGGCGCAGCAATGTCGCTGGATCGGTCGATATATCCTCGACGATCTCCTGCATGTCGGCATGCAATTGCCCGGAGATCCCGTGCGGCCACAAGTCGATGGTGCCTGACGGTGCAGGCCATTTCACCGTCTTTTGCGTCGGCGCGGTGGGCGCAGGCGTTTGAGCCGTGACACCGGTAGCAACCAATGCCAACGGACTGAACATCAATGAACGCCGGACGGTATCCATCAGGACAGCCCCATAAGTTTACGCAAGGAGTCCTTTGATACGCCACTACCGGCAAAGTCGTCAAAGGGCTTTTCGGTGACGCGGATGATATGGTCGCGAATAAAAGCGGCGCCTTCGCGCGCGCCGTCTTCGGGATGCTTCAGGCAGCACTCCCATTCGAGTACGGCCCAGCCTGGAAAATCGTACTGCGCCAACTTGGAGAAGATGCCGTTGAAATCGACCTGACCGTCGCCAAGCGAGCGGAAACGGCCCGGCCGGTCAACCCAGCCCTGATAGCCACCGTAGACGCCGGAACGGCCGGATGGATTGAATTCGGCGTCCTTGACATGGAACATCTTGATGCGGTCGTGATAGATATCGATATAGCTCAGGTAATCGAGCTGTTGCAGGACGAAGTGGCTGGGATCGAACAGGATATTGGCTCTGCCGTGGTTGCCGACCTCCGCCAGGAAACGCTCGAAAGTCGCGCCGTCGTGCAGGTCTTCACCCGGATGAATCTCGTAACAGCAGTCGACGCCCGCATCCTCAAAGGCATTCAAGATCGGCAGCCAGCGCCGGCCAAGCTCGGCAAACGCCTCTTCGACCAGACCAGTCGGGCGCTGCGGCCACGGATAGAAATAGGGCCAGGCGAGCGCACCCGAAAACGTCGCGTGGGCCTTGAGGCCCAGCCGTTGCGACGCCTTGGCGGCCAGCTTGACCTGCTCGACCGCCCACGCCTGGCGCGCCACGGGCTTGCCGCGGACTTCCGGCGCCGCGAACCCATCGAACAGGGCGTCGTAAGCCGGATGGACGGCAACCAGCTGCCCCTGCAAGTGCGTCGACAGCTCGGTGATCTCCAACCTATAGGCCGCCAGCCCTCCCTTGATCTCGTCGCAGTAGCCTTGTGACTCGGCTGCCAGTTTCAGGTCGAAAATATGCGGATCACTGGTCGGAACCTGCAGGCCCTTATAGCCGAGCCCTGCCGCCCATTCGGCGATGCTGTCGAGGCGGTTGAAAGGGGCCGCGTCGCCTAGAAACTGGGCTATGAAAAGGGCGGGGCCTTTGAGGGTCTTCATCTAGATATCCTTGAAATCACGCCATGCGCGGACGCTGCTCGACTCGACGGCGACGGCGACGAAGTGCATGCCACGCACCCCGTCATCTATGCCGGGAATGGCCGGGCCGCCGGCCGTGATCTGCGCAGCAAAATCGCGATAAAGGTTGGCAAAGGCTTCGAGATAGCCTTCCGGATGGCCCGCTGGAATGCGGATCATCTTTTGCACATCCGCCGACAGGTACGCGCCGCCTGCGTGCAGGGTCTGAGTAGGTTTGTCGCCCCAGTTCAATGTCAGACTATTCGGCGTTTCCTGGCTCCAGTCGAGCCCGCCCTTTTCGCCATAGACGCGCAGGCGCAAGGCGTTGCGCTCGCCGGCGGAAATCTGCGAAGCGACCAGAACGCCGCGCGCACCGTTGCCGAAACGCAGAAGGATATCGCAGTCGTCATCCAACGCGCGGCCCGGCACGACCTTGCCAAGATCGGCGCACAGTTCGCTTACCCGCTGACCGCTGACGAACTCCGCCAGATGAAAAGCGTGGACGCCGATATCACCGATGCAGCCGCCGAGGCCGGCCTGTTTCGGATCGACGCGCCAATCGGTCTGCTTGGAGTGGACGTCCTGTGACAGCCAGCCTTGTGGATATTCGACAACGATCTTGCGGATCGCTCCGAGCGCCCCCGCGGTGACCAGCGCCCTGGCCTCGCGCACCAGGGGATAGCCGCAATAGGTATAGGTCAGGCCGTACTGCCTGCCGGATGCCCGCACAATATTGCGCAAGGCAAGCGCTTCGTCGAGCGTCAGGGTCGCCGGCTTGTCGCACATGACGTGAAACCCGGCTTCCAGGGCCGCCTTGGCCACCGGGAAATGCGTATCGTTCGGCGTGACGATGGCGATGACATCGACCTTGCCCGCCTCGTCTTTGAGCATCTGCCGCCAATCGCCATAGGCGCGGCCAGGCGTCACCCCAAAGCCTTCGCCGGCCTCCCGGTTCTTGACAGAGTCGCGGCTGAACGCCCCCGCCACCAGTTCGTAATGATCATCCAGGCGCGCGGCCATGAGGTGGACCGGGCCGATAAAGGCACCCGGCCCGCCGCCGACCATAGCGAGGCGCAGTCTGTCAGCCATCGATCGCTTCACCATTCTGGCCGAGGACGACCGGCCGGTAGCCACCGCGCGAACGGAACCAGGCGATCAGGCCGAGATAGATCAGCAGGGTAATTACCGGCAAGATGGCGACCAGTTTCAGGGCATCCTTCTTGGCGCCGCCGGTGAGGCCATCGAGCACTGCCTTGTCGGCCTCGGGCGCCGCAGCGACCTTGGCTTCGTCGAGGGCCTGATAGCTGCCGAAAATACTGATCTTCGGCGCGCTCAGATATTCGGCGGTCAGCGAAGTGTGGTTCTTGGCATCATAGGCCGTCAGGCCATCGCGCGTCGAATGGTCCTGGGCCGCGCCCAGAAGCACCGACCCGACAATGCCCGCGGCCAGCATACCGGCGCCGCCGAGCATGTTGATCGCCACCGCGCCACCCTTGGGGAACTGCTCGGACGCCACCGCCATACTGGTGCCCCAGAAGAAGCTCTTGCCGATGCCGTAGAAGGTGGCGGCGGCCAAGATCATGGCGCCTGTCGCGCCCGACATGAAAAACAGGCCGATCGCCGCCAGCGCCGATCCCAGCGCCAGTACGCCCAGCGGCTTGAACTTCTCGATCAGGGTGCCGGCAAAAATGCGGATCACGAAGACGAGCAGATTGGTGTAGATCAGCACCCAGCCGGCAGCGAGACTAAGCTTCTGCATTTCCGGCGCCATCAGCGACGAGATCCAGCTGTCGGTCGACAGTTCGGTCACCGCCAGGGGCATCATCAGCAGCACCAGCAGGATATAGAACGGACGCCCCGGCGCCCGGGCGCAAAAGGCATAGATGAGCGTCAGGGTGGTTGCGACACTCATCGAAATGACCGGCGCCAGATTGAACACGCGGCCCACTTCGAGCATGATCAAGGATGCCAGGATAAAGGCCGATATGAACCCGGCTTCACCCAGCATGGTGCGGTAAGATACGCCCGACGCGACGCGTTCCGACACCGGAAATTTGCGCCCCAGCAGCAGAACCGTATAGACAAGGACGGGAACGATCATCAGGCCCACCTTGATGCGCCAGTCGGCGGTGCCGCCGCTGAAATGATCGAGCCCCATAGCCAGCAGGCCGCCAAGGATCATGCCGCCCGGCCAGCCGGCGTGCAGGCGGTTGAGCCATTTCGGTTTGTCGCGGCTGAACACGGTGGCGATCAGGGGATTGGCGGCCGCCTCGACCGCGCCGTTGCCGAGCGCCATGATGAAGGTGCCGGCATAGAGCGACCAGTAGCCGGTGGCGGTGAATAGCAGGCCCAAGCCCAACAGGTGGCATAAGGCCGCAAACCAGTAGGTCAGACGAAAGCCGATCTTGTCGATGAACAGCGACAGCAGCACGATCGTGATGGCAAACGGCCACAGACCGACGCCTAGTAGCTCGCCCTTCTGCGTCTCGGTCAGCGCAAAGGCCGTGCCCCAGTTGTCGATGACCAGCGCCCGCAGAATGAAACAGAACGAGGTCGCCGTGATGGCGGCAAAAGAGGTGGTAAACAGCAGGCCATTGCCCTTGGCGGCCTGATCCGGACTGGCGGATGTCGTCATTATGGTTTCCTGTCCCTGTTGCCGGCGCCCGGATATGTTTCCCGGTTTTCCGGCATCTTGTCGTTGATCCAGGTGTAATCGATTACAGGTTCCTTGTGAAGCGGGAGATTTACAAGGCCTTTCAGATGGGTGACAAAGACGACTCCCAGCCGCACTGCCTCGAGTTTGAAATCCCGCCACATGGCCGCGCCCTCCTCACGCTTTTCTGACGAAACCGGCAGCCTTTCAGTTGCCGCAGCCCTGCAAAATGCCCAGCTGATGAATGCGGCCCTGGCCCTGCACGACAATCGGATTGCCGACGCTGAGCCCCTGCTGCGCGCCTATCTTAAAGATGATCCGTTCGACGTCGCTGCCATCCGCATGCTGGCCGAGGTCGCGGCGCGCATCGGACGCTACCGCGATTCGGAAAACCTGCTGCGCCGGGCGCTGGAACTGGCGCCGCGATTCGGCGCTGCGCGTGCCAATCTGGCGACCGTGCTTTATCGCCAGGGGCATCCTGCCGAAGCGATCACAGAACTCGATCAACTGCTCGAAGACGACAGCGACAATATCGGCCACGTCAATCTGAAGGCGGCAGCGCTCGGCCGCATTGGCGAATTCAACGAAGCCCTTGACCTTTATGAAGCCATTCTCAAGGACGCCCCGAACCAGCCGAAGGTCTGGATGAGTTACGCCCACACGCTCAAGACCGTCGGGCGCACCGGCGACGGCGTCACCGCCTATCGCCGCGCCCTTGAGATCGCCCCGCATCTCGGCGAAGTGTGGTGGAGCCTGGCCAACCTGAAGGTCGTGAAGTTCAGCGACGGCGACGTCACCATCATGCAGGACGCGCTCAATAGCGATGACTTGAGCGATGCTGACCGCGTGCACCTCGATTTTGCTCTCGGCAAGGCGCTCGAGGATCGCAAGGACTTCGCAAACGCCTTCAGTTACTACGCCGCCGGCAATGCACTCCGCCGCAAGTCGGACGGCTACAGCGCCGATGAGACCACCGTTTTCGTCGATCAATGCATGGCGCAATTCACGCCGGCGTTCTTTGCCGAGCGCGCCGGCTGGGGATGCCAGGCGCGCGATCCGATCTTCGTACTTGGCATGCCGCGCTCCGGTTCAACCCTGATCGAGCAGATCCTGTCGAGCCATTCGCATATCGAAGGTACCCAGGAGCTGCCCGATATTCCGGCCCTGGCGAGGCGCGGTTCCAACTATCCTCAGCGCGTGAGCGAGCTGACGGCGGAGCAGGTCCGCGCGCTCGGCGAAGAGTACCTTGAGCGCACGCGTATCCAGCGCAAAACCGACCGGCCGATGTTCATCGACAAGCTGCCGAACAACTGGGCGCACGCCGGCTTTATCCACCTGATCCTGCCCAATGCGACGATCATCGACGCCCGCCGCCACCCGCTGGCCTGCGGCTTTTCCAACTTCAAACAGCACTTCGCCCGCGGCCAGGCCTTCACCTACAGCCTCGATGACATGGGGCGCTACTATGCCGATTATGTCCGCCTGATGCAGCACTTCGACACCGCCCTGCCGGGGCGTGTGCACCGCACAATTCACGAGCATCTGCTTGACCATACGGAAAGCGAGATCCGCGCATTGATCGCAGCCTGCGGCCTGGAATTCGAGGACGCCACCTTGCGCTTTTTTGAGACCGAGCGCGCCGTACGCACCCCCTCGTCCGAACAGGTCCGCCGTCCGATCAATCGTGACGGAACCGATGCGTGGAAAGGGTTTGAGCCGTGGCTCGGGTCATTGAAAGACGCCCTCGGTCCGGTCCTTGGCGCCTATCCAGACGTGCCGGAAAGTCTGGCCTAAGCCCCGTCCCCGGCCACAAACAAATCGCACCGTATACGGCATACCTTACCGCCCTTCGCACCTGCACAAGTGACAATTGTGACACGCCTGAAGAGTCATATCCGGCGAGGTTGCGCAGGATGATTGACGTGTGATCACATTCGTCACAATCCTGTCGCATTAACCAAAATCAGGAGTTCCCATGCGCGTTCGCACCCTCACCGCCACCCTCCTGTCGACCACCATGCTAAGCGCGCTGCCACTGCTCGCCGTGGCACAGACCAAACCGCCGGCCGGCACCGACTCGACCGAAGTCATCATCACCGCAACCAAACGCTCTGAAAAGCTGCAGAACGTTCCCATCAGCATCCAGGTCCTGGGGACCAAGAAGCTTGACCAGATGAACGTCGGCAATATCGACGACTATGTCGCCCTCTTGCCCAGCGTGTCGTACCAGAATAACCCTTACCAGGGCTCAAGCGTCTATTTCCGCGGCGTGGCTTCGGGCGGCGACGGCAACCATTCCGGTTCGCAGCCGAGCGCCGGCATCTATCTCGACGAACAGCCGGTGACGACGATCGGCGGGCCGCTTGACGTCCACATCTATGACATTGAACGCATTGAATCCCTCGCAGGACCACAAGGGACCCTGTACGGCGCCTCGTCCGAGGCCGGCACGATCCGCATCATCACCAACAAGCCCGACATGGCGAGTACCTACGGGCGCTTTGATGTCGAAGGCAATTCCGTCGCCAGCGGCGGCGCCGGCGGCAAGGTCGAAGGCATGTTCAACACGCCGATCGGCAACAATGCGGCCCTGCGCGTCGTTGGCTGGGCACAGCACAACGCCGGCTTTATCGACAATGTTCCCGGCACGCGCGCCTTCCTGCCGACCGTCGGCGGCATCACGGTCAATAACAATGCTTTCGTCAAGAAGAACTACAATACCGCCGACGTCGTTGGCGGCCGTGCCGCCCTCAAGGTCGATCTGAACGAAAACTGGACAGCGACGGGCACGATCATCGCGCAGGATTCAAAGAGCAAGGGCAGCGCCGGCTACGACCCCAGCCTCGGCGATCTGAAGGTCCAGCACTTCTACCCGGAAACCTTCCACGATCGCTTCGCCCAGGCCGCCCTGACGGTTCAAGGCAAGATCGGCACCTTCGATGTTACCTACGCCGGCGCCTATATGGAGCGCAAGATCGACAGCCAGGCCGACTATACCGATTATGCCGAAGCTTATGATCAACTGTACGGCGGCTCAGGCGGCAATGCCGGCTACTTCTATTTCTACGACAACAGCGGCAATACCATCGACCCGCGCCAGACCATTGTCGGCAAGGACAAGTTCACCAAGACCAGCCACGAACTGCGCCTCGCCTCACCCTCGTCGGAGCGCCTGCGCTTCATCGGCGGTGTGTTCGTCCAGCGCCAGACGCACAATATCCTGCAGGATTACCAGGTGCCAAACCTTGCCGACATCATGTCGGTCAATGGCCATCCCGGTACACTGTGGTTGACCAACCAGAACCGCGTCGATCGTGACGCCGCCGTCTTCGGCGAGCTCAGCTACGATATCACGCCGGACCTCACCCTCACGGCCGGCGGGCGCTCCTTCACCTACGACAATTCGCTGATCGGCTTCTTCGGCTTCGGCCTACCCGGGTTTCGCGAGCGGTGATGCGCCCAACGCCGTCTACGGCTCTTCCGGCGTGCGCCGCTGCTTTACGACCACGACCTACGGCGCCGTCAATCCGAAAGATCCGACCGGCACGCTCATCGCCCCGGCCATCGCTGACACGCCCTGTACGAACCTCGGCGAGCAGAATGCCGACGGCTCGGTCAGTCCGAAGCATGCCAAGGGCAGTGGCTTCTCGCCGAAGCTGAACCTGACCTGGCGCAAAACGCCGGATCTGATGTTCTACACAACCTGGTCCAAGGGCTTCCGTCCCGGCGGCATCAACCGCCGCGGCACGGTGCCGCCTTATCAGGCTGATTACCTGACCAATTTCGAGATCGGGTGGAAGAGCACGCTGCTCGACAAGAAGCTGCGCTTCAACGGCGCCATCTACACCCAGAAATGGGACAAGTTCCAGTACGCCTTCCTGGGCGCCAATAGCTTTACCGAAGTACATAACGGCCCGAGCGCCAAGATCGACGGCATCGAAACCGATATCCTGTGGAAAGCGTCCGAACACCTGACCATCACGGCCAGCGGCGCCTATACCGACGCCAAGATCACCGAAAACCTGTGCGCGTTCGAGGGGGACACCCACGCCGATTGCTCGGGGATCGTCGACACGTTCCAGACCCTTTATACCCCCGCCCCGGTGCTGGACGTCACCCATAACCCGGATTTCGTCGCCGCGCCCAAGGGCACGCGGCTGCCGGTGACACCGCGTATCAAGCTGAGCGCTGTCGCCCGTTACGCC